>Ga0307406_10002083_pt1 | contig 10912 bp, 10 predicted proteins | sample 322Cmetagenome_3_FD_203706 | JGI IMG/M metagenome (GOLD analysis project Ga0307406, IMG submission 203706) | Maize rhizosphere microbial communities from greenhouse at UC Davis, California, United States - 322HYB-C-2 | ecosystem: Host-associated > Plants > Roots > Rhizosphere > Soil | place... | reverse complement strand
AGGACCTCAATTCCCCGCTCGGCAAGGTCATCCGCCTCAACGACGACGGCACCGTGCCGACCGACAACCCCTTCTACGGCCGCGGCGGCGTCGCCGCGACGGTGTGGTCCTACGGTCATCGCAACCTGCTCGGCATCGCCTTCGATGCGCAGAGCAAGCTGTGGATCCACGAGATGGGGCCGAAAGGCGGCGACGAAATCAACCTGATCGAACGCGGTTCCAACTATGGTTGGCCGCTGGTGTCGCAGGGCGATCACTACGACGGCACGCCGATCCCGCGCCACAGCACGCGCCCGGACCTCAACGCGCCGGAAGCCTGGTGGACCCCGGTGATCGCGCCGGCCGGCTTCGTCATCTATTCCGGCACCCGCTTCCCGGCCTGGGCCGGCAACGGCCTGATCGGCGGCCTGGCCTCGCAGGCCCTGATCCGCGTGCGCTTCAGCGGCAACACCGCCGCCGAAGCCGAGCGCTATCCGATGGGCAAGCGCATCCGCGAAGTCGAGCAAGGCCCGAACGGCGACGTCTGGCTGCTCGAAGACGGCACCAATGCACGCCTGCTGCGGTTGACCCCGCTGTAAGCCCAGGCGCCGTGCCGGCCACGCCCTCTCCCGAACGCGGGAGAGGGCCACGACCTTATTGCGCGGCCTTCAACACCGGCTTGCGCGTGCCCAGGGCGAGTTGATAACGCTGGTGCAGGGCCTGCACCTTGGCGATGTATTCCTGGGTTTCGCGATACGGCGGCACGCCGCCATAACGGGCGACCGTGCCGATGCCGGCGTTGTAGGCGGCCGCGACCAACATCAGGTCGCCCTTGTAGCGCCGCATCAGGGCCTTGAGGTGGCGGGCGCCGGCGTTGATCGATTCGGTCGACGAGAACGGGTCGAGCACGCCGTATTCCTTGGCGGTCTCCGGCATCAGCTGCATGACCCCTTGCGCGCCCTTGGACGAAACCGCCTTGGCATCGAAGCCACTCTCGGCATGGGCGATCGCGCGCAACCAGGCATCGTCGACACCGCTGGCCTTGGCCGCGGAACGGAACTGCGCCGGGAATTTATCGAGCTGGGCCTTGCCGACCTTGCCCAGGCCCGGATGCGCCGGCTCGCCGGGCGGCGTTTCCACGGTGAAGCCCATCACCCGCACCGAGCCGGGCAGCTTGCGCGTGCTGTAGACGGTCTTGCCGTCTTGTTGGCGCTCGTAGAGGTTGCCGTTGATCACGCCCATCTCGCCCCACAGATTGGGCAGCTTGGCGGCGTTGTCGTCGAACTCCTTGGCGACGCAGCGCGAACCGGGTTCGGGCGCGGTAGCGAGGCTGACGGTGCCGTCGCGCACGCAGCGATACACAGTGCGCGCTTGCGCCCCCGCGGCCAGCGCCAACAGGACGGCGGCAGCGACGATACGCAGGGCGGTAGCGGACGGACGGGGGTTCATTGGGCGCGATTCTAGGCCCGCCGGCGGCCCGCGCCAGCGCCGAAGGTCAGGGCGGCGGCGCTGGGTTCACGATTGCCAAGATCGCGTTCAGCCACAAAGGCGGCTCGAACCCCGATCGACCCTGGCGCCCCAGGCCGGCGCAACAGAAAGGGCGGCCTCGCGGCCGCCCTTCTGCATTGGCTGGGGACGGCCATCGCGAGCGATGGCCGTCGTCCTGGAATCAGGTGCCCGAACCGTCTCCGCTCGCCGGCGGAGCGGCCGCATCGGCCGGGGCGGCTTCGGCCGCCGGTGCGCTCGATGCCGCCGGCGCGTCGGTGGTCTCGCCCTTGCTGGCGCAAGCGGCCAGGCCGAGCACGCTGATCGCGGCCAGGCCGTACAGTGCGGTGCGAATGGTGGTCTTCATGGATGCGGTTACCTCCGGTGTCGTGTGAATCGAATCGATCGGATCGGTTGAATCGTCGTTGCTGCAACGCGTGCCGTGGTTCGTAGGCACGGACTGCACACTGCCGTCATCGCCATGAACGAAAACGCGCCGCTGAGCGCGGCCGCTACGTTTCCTTAACCAGCCAGCCGGCGATACGCGTTAGGCGCGGTCCGATGAACCGGCGAAAACGTGCGTCAGACCTCATTCGCGCCTTCGGCGATGGCGCGACCGCGACTGAACGCAACAAAACGTTTACGAACCGGGCGCGCATTCGGCGCAGCTCGACGCTCCTCGATCGCATGGCGAGGTTGGCGCGCATCGGACGGGCCCCGCTGCGACCCGGCCCGGCCTGCTTATGCGCTTCGCTCCGGCCCACATGCCGCAGTGCGGATTGAAAGCGGCAGGCCGCAGGCACTAAGGTGCGACGAGATCGGCGCCGCATGCGGTCCGCCGCACCGCCACCGAGCGAGGGGAACCACCGTTTGAGCCAGCCGACGCCGCACGCGCCCGTTTCGTCCTCGCCCGCCGCCGCTGCGGCCCCTGCTCCGGACGACGGACGCCCCGGCACCGTCCGCGCCGTCAGCCGTTGGCAGATCGTCGGCCTGTCCATCAACGACGTGATCGGCAGCGGCATCTATCTGTTGCCGGCCACCGCCGCCGCCCTGCTCGGGCCGGCCAGTCTGTGGGCGGTGTTGCTGGCCGGATTCGCGGTGGCCCTGCTGGTGCTGTGCTACGCCCAGGCGGCGAGCTATTTCGACCAACCCGGCGGCGGCTATCTCTACGCCCGCGAGGCCTTCGGCCCCTTCGCCGGTTTCGAGGTCGGCTGGATGCTGCTGGTCACGCGCATCTCGACCGCGGCCTCGCTGAGCAACGGCCTGGCCGAAGCGGTCGGGCTGTTCTGGCCGGCCGCCAAGGGCGGCGTCGCCCGCGTGGTAGTCGTCGCCGGCTCGCTCGCCCTGTTGGTGCTGATCAACGTCATCGGCGTGCGCACCGCGGCGCGGGCCGGCGTGGCCCTGGCAATCGGCAAGCTGCTGCCGCTGCTGTTGTTCGTCGCCATCGGCGCGTTCTATTTCGATGCTTCGCTGTTGTCCTCGGACACGCCGATGCCGATGGATCACCTGGGCGAGGCCGCGCTGTTGCTGCTGTTCGCCTATGCCGGCTTCGAGAACCTGCCGGCGGCCGCCGGCGAATACCGCAATCCACGCCGCGACGTGCCGTTCGCGCTGCTGACCATGATTGTCCTGGTCACCATCATTTATTTCACCGTGCAGCTGGTCGCGCTCGGCACCTTGCCGGGCATCGCCCAATCCTCGAGCCCGCTCGCCGAAGCCGCCGCGCATTTCAGCGGCACCGGGCTGGCGCTGGTGCTGACGGTCGGCGCGGCGATCTCGATCCTCGGCACCAACAGCAATACGGTGATGATGGGCCCGCGCTATCTGCTGGCCTTGTCCAAGGATGGCTATGGGCCGCGCGCCTTGTCGGCGATCCATCCGCGCTTCCACACACCGGCGCGTGCGGTGGTGCTGCTGGGCGTGGTCGCGCTGGCGCTGGCGCTGACCGGTTCGTTCCAGCAACTCGCCCTGCTGTCGGTGGTGGCGCGCCTGTGCACCTACATCGGCACCGCGGTGTCGGTGCTGGTGCTGCAGAAGCGTCATGGCAAGAGCGAAGGCGCGCTGCAACTGCCGGGCGGCCCGATCATCCCGATCGCGGCGATCGTGCTGTCGCTCGGCCTGCTCGCCAGCGCCAGCACCGCCAACCTGATCGCCGCGGCGATCGCGCTCGCGGTCGGCGCGGTGATCTACAAGTTCCGGCGCAAGCCCGAGGCCTGAGCCGCAGACACCGCACGCCGGCGGTTCGCCGCCGGCACGGCGCAGCGCAACAACCCGGGCGCGAACAAGAACCGCGCCGCGGCATCGGCATCGGCATCGGCATGGGGATGGGCATCCGAAGCAGCGCTTGACCTCGACATTACTTGAGGTTTTAAGCTGCCCGGCATGTTCCCCAACCACCGACCTGCATGCATCCCACCATCAAACTCGCGCTGATCTACGGCAGCGCGCGCGAGGGCCGCTTCTGCGACGTCGTCGCCGAATGGACCCAACGCCATATCGACCGCCACGGCGGCTTCGAGACCGTACCCATCGATCCCGCCGACTGGCCCTTGTCGGGTCGCGTCCTGCGCCAGGACGAAGCGCAACTGCAACAGTTGCGCCAGCGCCTGCACGCCGCCGACGCGTTCGTCATCGTCACCCCCGAATACAACCACGGCTACCCGGCGCCGCTGAAGGCGCTGATCGATGCCTGCTACGAACCCTGGCAGGCCAAGCCCGTCGCCTTCGTCAGCTACGGCGCCAGTTCGGGCGGCCTGCGCGCGATCGAGCAACTGCGCCAGGTCTTCGCCGAGCTGCACGCGGTGACCTTGCGCGACAGCGTCAACCTGGTCAGCGCCTGGCGCCAGTTCGGCCCCGATGGCGAACTGCGCGAACCGCACGCCGCGGGCAAGGCCATGACGACCATGCTGTCGCGGCTGAGCTGGTGGTCGCAGGCGCTGCGCGATGCGCGTTCGGCCACGCCGTACGAAGCCGCGGCCTGAGTTCGCTTATTGCAACGGCGGCGCCGGCGGCGGCGCGGGCGCACCCTCCGGCAACTGCATGAGCTGACGTTGCAGATCGAACAGGATCGCGGCATCGCCCGGCTGCCATTCGCGCACTTCGTTGCCGCGGAAACGGCGATGGAACGCCGCCAACGCCGCCCCGGGGTCGCGCAGGTCGTAGCCGACCAAACGCAACGCCGCCCAAGCATCGAAACCCGCCGGCGGTTCCGTGGGCGTGGCGCGCGGCCACAGGCCGAAGCCGGCCTCGGCCAGGCGTTGCCACGGAAACAGCACGCTCGGGTCGGTCTTGCGCGTCGGCGCGAGGTCGCCGTGAGCGACGATCGCATGGCGTGGAATGTTCAGGCGCCGGGTCAGGTCGTCGAGCAGGCGCAGCAGGCTGTCGATCTGGGCCTGCTCGAAAGGCTCGCTGCCGTCGTTGTCGAGTTCGATACCGATCGAGGCCGAATTGAGGTCGCTGATCTCCCCCCAACTGCCGGCGCCGGCATGCCAGGCGCGCATATTGTCCGCGACCAGCTGATAGATGCGTCCGTCGGCGCCGATCAGGTAGTGAGCGCTGACCCGCCCCTGCGAGTTGCGCGTCTGCAGGGTCAGCAAGGCGCGCTCGGCACTTTCCATCTGGGTGTGGTGCAGCACGATGAGCTGCGCGCCGCGCTCGTTGTAGTTAGGCGAAGCCTTCCACTGCGCGAGCGGATTATGCGGCGGCGCGGTCGCGCAGGCGCCCAGGGCGAGGATCAGCGCTGCGGCGCACGAATGCAGCGGACGACGATAGGGCATGGACACGCGGTGGCGCTCGTGAGGCGATCGATGCGCCGATGATCGCGCGAGCCGGCGATCGCGGGCAAATGTACGCGAGTGCGGCGAGATCGCGCCTCAGGCCGATTCGACCGCCTGTTCATCCGCTGCGGCCTGCGCTTTGGTGACGCGCTCGCCAAAACGCCGGTACACGGGCGCCTACAGTGGCCGCCGGCACGGGCACTCGCCCGCGCCCCGGCGCCGCCGGACCAGCGTGCCGCGCGGCGCCGGACGGTTCGTCACGACCATTCGCCACGACAGGAGGATCACGCATGAAGCGCAAAGGTTTCGGACTCGTCGCCGCATTCGCCTTGGCCGCGTTCGGCTTCGGTTTCGGCATCGCCCAGGCGGCCTCGTCGGCACCTGCCGACCAGGCACTGTGCAGCTACAAGATCTGTCAGGACCGCTGCGGCGGCATGCCGGGTTGGTACCCGGGCAACGGCCAGCCCTGTCGCTGCTGCGATTGAGCCGCGATAGCGACTAAAGCAAGCGATTGACGCAGGCGCTTGCCGCGCGGGTCGATCCGCGCGGCAAGCGGCCGATTACATCGTCGGCCGGCCCTGCTGGCGCAGCAACTCCGGATCCTGGCCGCGGGCCTCTTGCTCCTTGCGACGCTGCGATGCGGTCTTGCACACGCGCTCGACCCGGTTGCTGCCGATCGGCCGCACGCGCTCGCAAATCAACTTCTCCTCGTCGCTGCGCGCGGCCTGCGCGATCCAGGCCAGGTCGCCGTGCGCACTCTCGCGTTCGCTCTCGCTGAGGTCCTCATAGCGACGGCCTTCGAGCAGCTTGACCAAGCGCTCCTGGCGCGTCGTCAGTTCCCGACGGGCATTCGCATCGAGGCCGCCATAGGCGCCCTTGCCGGCCTCGACTTCGGCGCGAATCTGCTTTTGCTGCTCCAGCACGCCCTGTACTTCGAACGGTGCCCGGTCGGGCGATGCCGTGGCCGTCGCGCAAGCCGCGGCCAGAATCAAGGTCGATAGAATCTTTCGCATGGTCCCTTATGCCTCGTCGATAGCGGCGCGGACGCCGCGGGTCGGCGAACCGTCCGGTCCGCCTTCCCTGTCATGGATGGTCGATGCCGGCGCCATCGCAAATCGACGCCCGGCGTCCCGATCCTAATCGGGACGCCGGGCACACTCCATAGACTTTCGACCTAGGCGATTGTCCTAATCGGGCGGTTCATCCGAAGATCCCGGCCGGCTCAGGGCTTCAGCCAGTTATTCGACACCGCCAGCATCGACAGCAGCTTGACGCTGTCGCCGTAGTAGTCGCTGGGGCCGCTGGCGACGGTGTAGCTCCACAGCTTGTCGAGCCAGGCCTGGGCGTTCGGGTCGACGGTCGCGGCGACCGCGAACGGCGCGGTGAAGAACATGCTGTTGTAGTTCTCGACCACCTGGCCATCAAGGCGATAGCCGCTGCGCACGCGGTTGGGATCGTTGCCGGCCTTGACCTGGATCCACTGGCTCAGCTTGCGCGCGGCGCTGCGCGAACGGCTGTCGCCGCTGACCGCGGCGTCGATGCCGATCCGCCACGGCACCCGTCCGGCGTTCCAGGAGTAATAGCCGTCGGTGTCGGCTTCGAGGAAGTTCGCCGGCGCCGGCTTGGCGGTCGTGTTGGTGTTGACGATGAAGTCCGGCACCAGGCCGGTGTTCGGCGCGTAACTGGTCTGCATCGTCGACAACAGGTTCTGGTGTGCGCCTAGCACGCCGGTCCAATAGCTGTCGCCGAGCTTGCTGGCGAAGGAGCGGAAGTGGCCGAGCATCCAGTCGGAACTGCGGGTGGCGTAGTAATGCTTCGGCGTGTCGGTGCTGACCCAGTCGCCTAGGTTGACCAGCTTGGTGGTGGGATTGACGTTGCTGCGGCGGATCGCGGCGATCACCCGGCGCGCCTCGGCGGCGTAGTTGATCGCGCCGCTCGAACCCCACTGCAGATCGGCCAGCAGCAAGGCGTAGGCGATGTCGAGATCGCCGTCGGTGGCCGAGTCCGGGTCGAGGATGTTGTTGCAGCTGGCGTTCTGCGCCCAGGCCAGCAGGTCGCCGTCGTTGGAACTCGGATGGCCACGGTTGTAGCGGTGCAGGCCGTCGAACAAGGTCTGCGCCTGCGGGTCTTCACCGGCCATCATCACCGTGATCAGCATGCCGTAGCCCTGCCCCTCCGAGACTACGTAGGCGTCCTCGGTATCGGCCTTGACCCGGTACTCGCCGGCCTTGCAGGCCGGAACGAGGTAGCGCTGCTTCCAGGTGCGATAGAACGAGGCCGTGGACTGGTCGGCCGCGGCGCGGCCGACGCTCGGGCTCAAGGTGCCGCTGGCATAAGCCTGGCGATGACTGCCGAACGGGAAGTTGGGTGCGGCCGCGGCCGAGAACGCGGCGGTGGTGGCGACGGCGAGAGCGAGCGATTGCAGACAGCGTCGCAGCGGGGGGGGGCGCGTCGTCTTCGTGTGCATTGACATGGGGTGTCTCCGAAGGTGGGGAACGAAGGCCTGGCGGGAACCGCGCGCGCACTTCGCCATTCGCCGCTCCGATGCGTCGGCGCGGCGTGGTTGGTGTTCGAGAAACGGATCGACTGCGGGCGCGGCGGGGTTACGCGTCCGACAACGCGCGATGCACCGCGCCGGACGCAGACCGAGGCTAGCGCGCGGTGCAGCGCAGCATCCGTTCAGACGTGACCGCGCGCGTGAATGCGGCGGGCAGGCTTCGCAGATCGACGATCGTCGTAGGCCTAGAGATAGCTCAGCCAGCGATCGCGGCGCCGCGCCTTGACCCCGGCGAACCAGCGCGACAGCGGATACAGCGCCGCCAGCACGCCCAGCCACAGCCCGAATACCGCCGGCAGGCTAAGCCCCCAACCCGATTCGGCGATGCGCCCGGCGTTGCCGAGGATGCCGACGAACACCGCCGCCGGAATGCCGCTGGCGACGCCGACCAGCAGGGCCAGGCCGTGCACGAGGTAGATATGCAGCAGGTAGGTGAACAAGGGCGTGCGGCCGAACGCGAGCAATACGCGCCGCAGCCAACCCGCGCGGTGCTCCAACGCCAACATCGCCAGCAGCGACACGCCGAGCGTGACCAAGGCGTACAACAGCGACGGCGGATACTTGGAAACGTTGACGAAAGCCATCGCGTCGAAGAGCGGGTCGGCCTGGCGCTGCCACGCTGAAGGATCGCCGAAGCCAGTGCCGGCACGCAGGATCGCGAACGCCGCCAGCATCGCCAGCGCGAGCGCGGCGACGACGCGCCGGCGCCGCTGCGCATCCAACAGGAACAGCGGGCCGAGACCATAGCCGAGGCAGAGGATGCCGACCCAGGGCAGTGCCGGATAGGCAACGAAGCCTTCGATGCCGGGCACCGCGCCAGGCCGCATCGCCAAGGTCCACAGCGGCGCCAGCGCACCCCATCGGCTCGGGTCGAATCCCGCCAGCAAGCCGTGCCCGGCGATGATGACGATGCCAAGCGCAAGCACCGCCGTGCGCGGCAGCCAGATCAAGGCCGCCATCGCGACCATGCCGACGCCGATCGCCCAGATCACCTGCAGGAACAGGAACGGCCAGACGAAGTTGAAGCCGAACACGATCACGGTCAGTTCCAGCACGATCAGCCACAGGCCGCGACTGAGCAGGAACCGCGACTGCGCCGGACGCGGATAAGCGCCGCCAGCCTGTTGCAGGAAGATCGACACGCCGGCCAGCAGGACGAAGCTGGGCGCACACAGGTGGGTGACCCAGCGTGTCGCGAACAACAACGGCGTGGTCTTGGCCAGGTCGGTCGGGCTGAACACGAACGCCTGCCAGTGGAAGTAGTCGCGCACGTGGTCGAGCACCATCAGCGCGATCACCAGACCGCGCAGGGCATCGACCATGTCCAGGCGCGCTGCGCCGAGGCGGGGCGGGCCGGGAACGGACGAGAGCGGGTCGGCATCGGGCCGATCCGATGCGGCAACGGCAGACGGCGTACTCGGCATGGCGGCGGCTTCCGATGGCCTGGCCGCGAGCATAGCGCCTGCGCGGGTCCGCTACCGGCACCGGCCGCCCCGTTACCGCGGCCCTGGCCGGCGCCATCGCGGCGTCGGCCGGGTCGATTTATTCCTTGCGGATGGCGTGGCCGCCGAATTCGTTGCGCATCGCCGCCAGCAATTTGTCGGCGAAGGAATCCTTGTCGCGCGAGCGCAGGCGTTCGAGCAGCGAAGCGGTGATCACCGGCGCCGAGACGTTGAGGTCGATCGCCTCGGCCACGGTCCAACGGCCTTCGCCGGAGTCCTCGACATAGGGCGCGATGCCGTCGAGCGAAGGGTTCTTGGCCAGCGCGTCCGAACTCAGGTCGAGCAACCACGAGCGCACCACGCTGCCGTGCCGCCAGATCTCGGCGATCTGGTGCAGGTCCAGGCCGAAGTCGGCCTTGTGCCCCATGATCGCGAAGCCCTCGGCGTAAGCCTGCATCAGACCGTATTCGATGCCGTTGTGGACCATCTTGGTGAAGTGGCCCGCGCCGCTCGGCCCCACCCGGCCCCAACCGCGATCCGTGGCCGGCGCCAGCGTCTCGAAGATCGGACGCAGGCGTTCGACCGCGGCTTCGTCGCCGCCGATCATCAGGCTATAGCCTTCCTTGAGGCCCCAGATGCCGCCGCTGGTGCCGGAATCGACATAGTGCAGACCGTGCTCGGCGAGTTGGGCGGCGCGCCGCATGCTGTCCTTGTAGTTGGAGTTGCCGCCGTCGACCACGCTGTCGCCGGGGGCGAGCAAGGGCAGCAGTTCGGCCAGGGTCGAGTCGACCACTGCGCCGGCCGGCACCATCAGCCAGACCGTGCGCGGCGCCGGCAAGGCCGCAACCAGTTCGCGCAGGGAAGCAGTCGCCTCAATACCGCGCGTCACCGCCTGCTCGCGCGCCGCCGGACCGGGGTCGAAACCGACCACGCGATGTCCGCCGCGCACCAGTCGTTCGGCCATGTTGGCGCCCATGCGCCCCAGACCGACCATGCCCAGATCCATGATGTCTCCTTTGTTGTATTCGGACGGCAGACGCCGCAATCCATCGGGTTCCGGTGCGCGCTGGCGACCGGGTCGACGCCATTGTCGCGTCTGCGATGCAAATCGGGTGTGATCGCAAAGAAAATGGTCGCAAAGCGAAACGTCGCAATCGCAGCATGCGCAAAGCTCCGATCCAACACCGACACGACCTGGCGCCGACACGAACCTCGGCGCCGCATCGATCGCATGGCGCCCGATCGCGTCGCCGATGCGGCGGCCTAGTCTTTGCCGGTCTTCGCCCGCTGGCGCATCTGCATCGCCTCGAACACCGCGATGGCCGGCGCGCTCGGCTGGTCGACGGGGATGTCGTGCGAGCTGTTCTCGATGATGACCCGCTTGCCCAGGCGCGTGGTGCCGATCAGGGCGGTGTGGGTCTGCTCGCGGGCCGCGATCAGCGACTGCTGGTCTTTCGGCGAGGCGCCCGGATAAGGCCGGTCGGCGCTCAGCACGATCACCGGCTTGCCATCGTGGCGTTCGCTCTTCGGCACCGGCCCGTCGTACAGCGCGCCGCGGTGTTCCGAGGCCGAGATCAACCCGGCCCAGAACGCCGGCTTGGAACGCCAGGCAAGGATCGCCGCATTCAAGCGTTCGCTGTAGTTCGGATTCGGCCCACGCAGACAGGACTTAA
>Ga0307406_10002081_pt1 | contig 10921 bp, 8 predicted proteins | sample 322Cmetagenome_3_FD_203706 | JGI IMG/M metagenome (GOLD analysis project Ga0307406, IMG submission 203706) | Maize rhizosphere microbial communities from greenhouse at UC Davis, California, United States - 322HYB-C-2 | ecosystem: Host-associated > Plants > Roots > Rhizosphere > Soil | place... | reverse complement strand
TCAACGGTCCATCCCGCTCAGGAGCGTTGGGGTCCCTTCAGAACCAGCTCACGCAATTCTTGACCCCAAAGCCGCCGGCCGAAGGCCCATATGACGGCCGGACCGTCGACGATTTTAAACCCTACTTGGTCGCGCTCAATCTGACGAAGCGCTGTAACCTCAAATGCGACCATTGCTACCTCGATGCGACCACGAAGGCAGCCGGCGGTGACGATGAACTCTCGACTGAAGAGTGTTTCCGCCTGATTGATCAGATCGCCGAGGTCAACAAAGGATGTCTGTTGGTAATCACCGGCGGTGAGCCGTTGGTGCGTCCCGACATTCTCGACATCGCGCGTTATGCCGTGAAACTTGGCTTCATGGTGGTGTTCGGTACGAACGGCATGCTGATCGACGATCAGCTGGCAAAGGAGTTGGTTACGATCGGGGTGATGGGTGTCGGCATCAGCATCGATTCACTTGATCCGAAGAAGCACAATGCTTTTCGTGGTGTACCTGGAGCGTGGGAAGCGGCGGTGGCGGGCATTGAAGCCAGCAAGCGCAACGGGCTGCAGTTTCAAGTGCACTTCAGCGCGCAACCAATGAATTACCAGGAACTGCCGGCTGTGGTGGAATGGGCCCATGGCCTCGGAGCACGGGTACTCAACGTCTTCTTCATGGTCTGCACCGGCAGAGGTGAAGAATTGACGGACATTACTCCGGCCCAATACGAGGAGGTCCTGGGCTACCTGGTGAAGTGTCAGGATGAGTATAAGGGAATGTTGGTTCGGGCCCGCTGCGCCCCGCACTTCAAACGCCTGGCCTACGAGAATGATCCGAATTCACCGATCACGAAGGCGACGGGATACATGGGCGGTGGCTGCCTGGCCGGGACTAATTACGCCCGTGTGACGCCGAACGGTGAAGTGACTCCCTGTCCCTACATGCCGCTCTCTGCGGGCAATGTCCGCGAGAACAGCTTCGTCGACCTGTGGGAGAAGTCCGACATCTTCAATTCGTTCCGTTATCCCCAGCTCAAGGGCAAGTGCGGCGACTGTGAGTATTCCGACATCTGCGGAGGCTGCCGGGCGCGGCCTTATGTCGATCATGGGGATTGGCTGGATGAGGACCAGTGGTGCCTTTACACGCCGAAAGGCGGCGAGAAGATCAAGGTCGCGTTCAACGTCGAAGAGGCGTCACCCGTGCAGTGGGACGATGCGTCCTCATTACGATTGAGCCGAATCCCATATTTCCTCCGCGCCATGGTGAAGAAGGGCGTCGAGAAGCATGCGCGGGAACACGGCATCGAAACCGTGACCATCGAACTTATGGAAGAGCTTCGGAAAAAGCGCTTCGGCAACGATGCACCGGTCTTTAAGTTCTAAGCCCATGTCTCGTCTTTGGTGAAGCGTCTCTCGCACGAATGACTGCATGAACAATCGTACGCTCGCTTCACGCTCCGGACTCTACGAATAAAGATTTCTATGGACGCCTTCCAAAGCATCGTCACCGATCTCAATACGCTTATTCCGATTGTGAATCACTGGTTTCATCTGTTGTCCGCGGTCATTTGGATCGGCGGACTGGCGTTCCTCGTGATGGCCGTCACCCCTGGTCTCCAGAAGGCCGTCGCCAGGGAGCAGATCAAGCCCATCACAGATGTCTTCTATCAGCATTATAAAAAAGTGGCGGGGATCCTGCTTGTGATTCTCTTGTTTACGGGAGGGATCAATCTCCATTACGTCAATCAAGTCCTCACCTCACAGACCGGTTCAGGGGTCCAACATCACGCAAAATACCTGACGGTATTCTTCATCAAGCTCTTCCTCGTGCTCTGCCTCCTGACGCTGTTCCTCTACACCGTCATCTTCAAATCGGATGATGATGCTGAAGAGGGCGAAACCTACGAAGTGATTCCTTTTCAGCGTGCGGCCCTATGGATGGGCTTCTTCATTATTCTCTGCGCGGCGGCGATGAAGCACCTCCACCAATAGCATTCCGACATCTTCGAACCTCCAAGCCGGCCTTCTCGTGATGTATCTCCTGAGATAACGCTTGTAGTATTTCGGATACCTTTCCTTGCGCCTGCGCTTCGGCAGGGACACGTTCGTCGTCCATCTCCGCTGGATTACTTAGGATTGTTCATGGAATTCTAACTGCCGGATCTGGCATGGCTGTTGCTGAGCGATGCGGCATGACGCCACGAGCGGTCCTTCGATCAACAACGGCGAGAAGCGGCGCAGATAGTACCGTGACAGGCGGTAGACATCGACCGTCAGCAAGTACGTTCCTCCGGATTGTGCCCATCCGGAGGCACACCGTCGCCCCGCCTCTCGGCCAACAAGGTCGCGTGCCAATCTCCGACGGCACGCGGCCTTCCCGTGCCGATCTTCAACGACGCCGTGTTGTGCGCCCCACATTCATCATGACAAGGAGGAAGACGATGCCAACCACCACGGTCTCGACCCCAAGTGCCTCAGACATCCTGTTTCACCGTGCAGCATCCGTTAGCAGCACCGGACCGGTGAAGCACAAGCCGGACGCGCCACGCATGGTTCGGTTGACCGTTAATCTGCCTTCGCACCTCGTCGAACAAATGCGCGACGCCGTGTACTGGACGCCGGGACTGACACTCGCTTGGCTCGTGGCCAGGGCAGTGCGCGCCTCATTGACGGAACTGGAGGCCATGCACCAAGGACCTTTTGCCAAACGTACGAAGCCGCTCCGGGCCGGCCGGCCCAGACTGTTGGGCCAATCCATGAAGGTCCAGCCGAAGATAGGCGGGGACTCCGTAGACACCTCGCACCAAGAAGCTGTCTCGTTACGACCGGTACCCTAACGGAGCGGCGTGTGACTCGATTGGACGGAAGGCGAGCGAAGCAGGATTAGCGAGATTTCCTCGAACTCGTGCCGGTTCCCTTGAAGACCCCGCGGATGCCGAAATAGGCGAACGAGTCCTTGAGATTGGAATAGAGCCGCTTGAAGCGGCCCATCTCCGGATTGGTCACGTACTCCATCGTCAAGGCAATCCGTTCCTCTCCGGCTCCCAGCGGGGTGACAGCGTGCCAGAGCTTGTCACCGTTGAAAATCACCAGGTCGCCTGGTTGCGTGACCAGTTCGAGCGTGCGAGGCGTCCGGTCGGGAACATCCTTGAAGAGTTCGCACACCAGTTTGCACTGAGTGGACTTGTCGACGAGCCCCATGAGGATCGTGTAGCGGGCTCCCTTGTAATAGCTGGTGTCATAATGAAATCCGATGTGATCGCCGGCTTCCGTGTAATAGTACAGCGCGCATGAATGTGGATCGTTGTCAGGACAGAGCATGAGCCTGGCTTCGGTAAGCCGGCTAAGAAATGCGAGAAAGTCGGGTGAGCGGTACAAGTCGAGAAAGAGCGGCGCCTGCTCCCGCACCGTGTAATAGCTTACGCTGCCGCCCTTTTTATGGCCCGGGATGTAATTCCGGTTCAGCTGTCCCTTGACGTCCTGGGCCTGCGGAACCAACGTCGCCTCGACGAAGTCCCTCGGAAGAAATTGCGGAATAACGACAAATTCATTCTGATCCCAGTATTCGCGGTGTAATCGATCCACGTCCAGCTTCCCGACCGCTTGTGCCGTGGCTTCGGCGACCGTCATCAGCAGTGCTGTACTCATCGAGACATTCCCTTACCGGCTCACGGCTGTCGGCCTGCACGAATCAGGGCTGGCCGAGCACCGGAGCCTTGACGATTTCGACATCGGGCGGCAGTTTCGGCACAAAAAGATCGTCACCAAGCCCGATGTTCGACTGCAGAGAGGAAAATTCGAAATTCGATACATTGCCGCTTGACTCGTAGAGCCATAAGCTTCGAATAAAATAGGTCTTGGGAAACACCTCGAGGACGATTTTCTGCACGGTCCGATGCGCGTCACCGTCATGCGCCTTTGGCACCAAGGTCACCAGCCTCACTCCCCCAATTCCCCTGCCGTTACCCGGTGTCGGCTCGGGCTCGAATGAGGCGTCCAGTTTTGCGGCGCCTTGTAAGAGCTCAAGCGGCGCCTTTGACGCAGCCATTTGCGTCAGCTTTCCCACCAGGACTTGTTTGTGCTCCGGGACGTACACTTTCACATCATCCCTATCCACATAGATGTCCTCGGTCGAAGGCTCCAGATAGTTCCATCGCAAGCGGCCGGGCTTTTTAATATAGACTTTGCCCGATGAGGTCATCGGTCGTTCAAATCCTTCTATCGTCGTCCGCTGTGTAAAATCCGCCTGAAGATCTCTGGTCTTCTCATAGCGCGATTGCAGGCGCTTCACCACTTCCCGCACTTCTTTGCGAGACTGGTCATCCGTGACGTCTTGAGCCCACGCCGTCACCGAGACGCCGATCGTCAACAGGACGGCGCAGCCCATGCATCCCCACCGGATCATTCGTGGGCGTCTCCAACAGGGCCGCGCCGTCCGATGACTTCACGACGTCCGTCGCGTCCCGCTGCTCCTACGAGACCGTCCGCTTCCATCTGCTCGATCATTCTTGCGGCGCGCGGATAACCGACCCGTAAGCGTCGCTGGATCAGGGAGGCTGAAGCTTGCCCCGTCGAGAGTACCAACTCTTTGGCCTGCTCATAGACTTCGTCCTGCGCTTCTTCCTCCTTCGCCTCTTCCTGCTTCAAGGATTGCAATTCCTGATTGTAACTGGGCAATGCCTGTGCCTTGACGGATTCGACAACGCGGCGCACATCATCATCAGAGACGAACGAGCCGTGCAGACGCATCAGACGCCCGGTTCCGGATGCGAGGTAGAGCATATCGCCTCGACCAAGTAACGCCTCGGCTCCGTTGGCGTCGAGGATCGTCCGCGAGTCCGTTTTGGACGAGACTTGAAACGCAATGCGGGCAGGAAAGTTGGCCTTGATCAAGCCGGTCAGCACATCCACCGACGGTCGCTGTGTGGCCAGCACCAAGTGAATACCCGAAGCCCGCGCCATCTGCGCGAGGCGGGCAATTTTGTCCTCGACGTCTTTCGGTGCGACCATCATCAAATCCGCAAGCTCATCAATCATGACCACGATGTAGGGTAACGGTTCCGGAGGCGTCGGAGGAGGCATGAAGGATCCGGGACTTCCGTCCTGCACGGCCGTCTCGCCGGCGGCGAGGCGCTCCTCTTCAGAAAGAAACCGGATCGGGAGCTCGGGCTGGTCGGGCTTTGCTTCCGTACCGGCGTCACCCAGCACGCCCTGAGCGCCGGCGACTTTCCGGTTATAGGAATCGATGTTGCGGACACCGGCTTCGGCCAGCAGCTTGTACCGGCGCTCCATTTCCTGCACGACCCAACTCAGTCCGCGAGCCGCCGATTTGGGATCGGTGATGACGGGTCTCAGGAGATGAGGAATGCCGTCGTATGTTTGGAACTCCAGCATCTTCGGGTCGATGAGAAGCAGCTTCACTTCGTTCGGTTTTGCCGACAGCAAGATGCTGATCAGCATCGTGTTCAAGCTGACGCTCTTGCCGGCACCTGTCGCGCCAGCAACGAGCAAATGCGGCATCGTCTTGAGGTCCGCCGTGACCGGGGTCCCGAAGATGTCCTTGCCAAGGGCAAGGGTGAGCTTCGAGCGCGCTCGCGTAAAGGCGTCGCTGGCGACGACTTCCTTCATGGAAACGGTTTCGCGCTGGGAGTTGGGCACTTCGATGCCGACGACGGATTTTCCCGGAATCGGGGCGACAATGCGCAAACTGATCGCTTTCATGGCCAACGCCAGATCGTCCGCAAGATTCACAATCCTGGCCACCTTGGTACCGGGCGCCGGCTCGAACTCATACATCGTGACGACGGGGCCTGGGCGCACCTCGGTGACTCTGCCTTCAATGCCGAAACTCAGCAACGCTTTCGACAAGATGTCCGACTGCCCCTTCACTTCCTCGTCGGTAATCCGGGCGAGTATCCCTGAGGGTTCCGTCAATAATTCATCGGCATCCGGCAATTGATAGTCGCCGGTGTCCTCGATTTTGCCGACGAGGGGCGCATCAGGCTCCGGTTCAACCACTTCACGCGGCTCAGGCAAGACGACCGTTGGCGGCGTCACGGAAAACACCTCGGCGGAAGGGTTGTCTTCGGCTGTGGGGAGGACTTCTTCAATGACGGCACGAAGTGACTTTGGCTTTCGCGTCTTGGTCGGCTTCGCTGCATCCGGCGGGACCGCGTCCTGCTTCCGCTTCAGCATCAGCGCATTCACTCGTGCAAACGCGTTTCGTCCCCACAGTGGCGCTTGCACGGCGAGTTGAGCCAGCGACAACGGCGCGGTGAAGAGCAGCGCCACCAGAAAGCCGGAGATGATGAGAATATGGGCGCCGGTATTCGCAAAATAGGCACGCAATCCCTCGGCCAGCAGTTGTCCGAAGAGGCCTCCCGCCTGGCCTCGAAAGACCATTCCGCTTGAGACGGTCGGCACCGCCGTCACTTCCAAGTGAAGCAACCCGCTCAGGAACAGCAGAGCGGCCAGTGAGGCTCCGGCGTTACGTAGTCTGATTGAAAGATCGCTCTGGGTAAAACACCGGCCCCCGAGCAGCCCCAACAGGATGGGGAACAGATAGGCGGCACCGCCGATGAGAGAAAACAACAGAGAGGAAAAGACCGCACCCACGGAGCCAATCAGGTTGTGAGTCGGTGGGGTCATCGTCGCTGCCGGGGTAGCGACGACCTTCGGCTCGCCCGGCACAAAGGACAGGAGGCTTAATAGCGTGAGCAGGCTGAGCGCAATCAGCATGACGCCGATCACTTCACGCTTGAGATGGGAAGGGGGGGCAGGGGCGCGGCGGGTCTCGCCCCGCTTGGCCGAGCTGGTTACGCCCATGGGCCGGATGCTAACACAGGGGGTCAACCAATTCAAACGACGACTGTCGTCCTGACATGTGTTTATGACGGCTTGGGACGATCGAGGCGTGTGGCAAGTCGACTGAAAATGTCGAGACTCAATGTCTCTGCCCGAACAGTCGAGACGATCCCGACTGCGCTGATGGCATCCATGACCGCCTGTGGGTCGAAGCCCTCGTCGCGGAGGGAGTTTACCAATGTCTTTCGTCTATGCGCAAACGCCGCCTTCACCACAGCGGCAAAAGCCGGTTCTTCTTCTGGTGATAGCAGGGCTTCCTGCTTCGTGCGCACCACGACCACTGCGGATCCCACCTCCGGTCGAGGACGAAAACAATTGGCCGATACGGTGAACGCCTTCGAAATGTCGGCCGCATATTGCGCCATCACCGATAAGACGCCGTATGCCGAGGTGCCGGCCTTCGCAACCAGGCGGTCGGCAACTTCATTTTGAAGCATCAGCACCAGCCGTGGAAAGCGATGGCGATGCTCGAGGAATTTGAACAGCAGAGGTGTGGAGATGTAGTAGGGGAGGTTCCCCACGACGACCGTACCGGCGGCCACTGCCTCGAGCGAATACGAGAGCGCATCGGCACACACGACTTCGACGTTCTTCCACTCGCTCTGCCGGGCCTCCAGCAACCGGTGCAACTGCGGATCGATCTCAACGGCCACAACCCGACGGGCAGCTGAAGCAAGAGCCTCCGTGAGAATACCCCGGCCGGGCCCGACTTCGAGCACCGTCTCATCCGGGGTCAGTTCCGCTGCGGCCACGATCTTTCGGACGATATTCTGGTCGATGAGAAAGTGCTGTCCCAGTCGCTTGTTGGCCCGCGGGAAAGCCGGGCCGGGCACCTAGGAGCCCCCGTCAGCCGGACGCTGGGCCGTCTGAGAGAGCTGCTTGGCCAGCGCATTGAGAGGCACGCGAAAGCAGTCGATGAGATCGGTGAACTCCTCGACCAGGTCATTCGTAAAGACCATTCCGGGCTGAAGCCGGGCAAAGTCCTGCGCCGCCTTTTCCCCAACCGACTCGGCCAGCAACGATACCGTTCGAACACGCCATTTTGCGACTCGCTCTGTCCCGGCCACCGTGTTGAGCGACATCTGCAGGGTGTCCCGATAAATGACATCGAGTTCCTTGAGTTGCTGCTGTATGACGAGCAGCGCATTGTTGACATCCAATGGCATGGTGGGCGTGTTCTCCTATGCTCGAGCGTGAGACATTCGACGTCGCGCAAGCGACGCAGCCAATTTAACCGCTTCGATCAGACTTCCCGGATCAGCAATGCCCTTTCCGACAATGTCGAATGCGGTGCCATGATCAACCGACGTGCGGATGATCGGCAACCCGACTGTCAGATTGACGCAGCTTCCAAACGCCACCATTTTAAGCGGGATCAACCCTTGATCATGGTACAGCGCCACGACGGCGTCATAATCGCCCTTGGCGGTCTTGCCAAAGAGCGTATCGGCCGGCAGAGGATCACTGGCCAGAATACCCCCGGCTTGAGCGGCGCGTGCGGCGGGTCCGATCAGGCGGATTTCTTCGTCGCCGAACAGGCCATGCTCACCGGCGTGCGGGTTCAGCGCGGCGACCCCGATGCGGGGCTTTTTTATGCCAAAGAGCGTCGTCAAAGCGAGATGCGCAAGCCGAATGCCCTTTTCGATCTTGGCTTGCGTCAACGCGGCGGGAAGCTCCTTTATCGCGATGTGCGTCGTCACAAACATGATTTTGAGCCGGCCGCCGATGATCATCATGCCGGATTCCGGCGTCTGCGTCAGGTCCGCCAGCAGCTCGGTATGACCGGGAAAATGGCAGCCGGCCATGTTCATCGCTTCTTTGTTGATGGGCCCGGTGACCATCCCGTCAATGCATTCCGATTGGGCCAGACGCACTGCTGTCTTAATGAATGCGACGGATGCCGCTCCGGTTTCAGCCGCCGCCACGCCTAGCTTGTAGGGACCAAGCGGCCGCTCGAGAGGATCGAGTACAGCGACGTGTCCCCCGCTCAGACGGATGGGGTTGTGGCCCTCCACGGGACGCACGGCGAGCTTGAGCTGCAACTGCTTCACGGTACGCTGCATGACCTCCTGCGATCCGATGACAAGGGGAACACAGATCCGGCGCAGCGCGGTTCCCGCGAGGGCCTTCGCAATGACCTCCGGTCCAATCCCGGCAGGATCACCCATCGTAATCCCGAGCATGGGGACGCGAGGTGGCGATTGAACTTTTTTCACGGTTGCTTCCGGGTAAAGACGGCAAGGCGCTGGACCTGACGTGAGGCCAGTCTGTGCGCAGGGATGCTCTTCTTCAGAGTCCCTGAATCAATAGCCATACAGATAGCAGGCATATCCTATATAAAGTATCGCCCCGATGGTGAGCAACCACGGCCGCCATTGGCCGGACCAGACAGCTTGAAGCCAGAGACTCCCTGCCGCCAGGACGGCCAGGACCATCGTCAAGAGCGCCGACGGCGCGAGCGTCCATTCGGTTCCAACCAACCCGACCGAGACCGGAACGGTGCCTTGGAATACCATTGCGCCTGTGACGTTGCCGACGGCCAGGCGATCCTTTTTTTGATAGAGCCAGAGAAAACTATTGGACATTTCTGGCAGTTCGGTCGCGAGCGGCGCAATGAGCAGCGCCAAGATCAGTGGAGAAATGGCGAGCAGCTGCGCCGTTGAATCAGCCGCCATGACGAACAAATGCGCGCCGAGCGCGAGACCTCCCAGGCCCGCCACCGCCTGCAGTCCGATGAGGGCATAGGACGGCCGGGCGCTGTTTTTGGCGAACACCAGCGGACTCAAATCGCTCGGCTCACCACCGGTATCATCGTCGCTGAATTTAATTTTCACGTAGTAGCCGTACAAACCCAGCAACCCCACTGCCACGAGGATCCGCAACGGCCTGGACGGCACAAAGGTGCAGGCCATCGCGACTGTGTAGGCCAGGGCGAAACAGGACAGATCGACCGTGACGTCTTTGTAGTTGAGACGGAAGGACCGGCCGCGTTTTCCCAACTGCGCATAGACCAAGAGAAGTCCTGCGAGCAGAGGGACAACCAAGGTACTGAGCATGAACGGCGCGCCCAGGATGGCGCCCAGGCCGACTTCTGCTTCTTGCCGGGTGGCGCCGAAAAAAATCGCCACGATCGGAATCGAGGTTTCGGGCAGAGTCGTTCCGATCGCGGCCAGCACGCTGCCGACTGCGCCCTCGGACAGATTCAACCGCTTCCCCAGCCATTCAACCGCGTTGGTAAACAGCGCACAGGCGCCCAGGGTAATGATGACAGAGGTTCCGAACAGCAGGACGTATCCCAGCAGCGTCACGGACGGTCCTTTGCAGTGCTCCGGGTCTTCGCATAGGCCACTGTCGCCTCTTCCAATACCGTCTTCACGGGACGGCCCGTGCGTTCGGCTATCCGTTTACAATCGATGAACTCGGGAGCGGCCTTACTGCTCGTATGGTCGACCGCCGCGATCTTCATGCGGACGGTGCCCCCGCGGATCTTCACCGACGTAAACCGTCGTGGAAGGATGTGCCGGGTGACTTCTTGCACACGCACTCCCAGAGCCGTGGTCTCTTCGAAGAGGACATTCAAGAGCGAATCGACCGCCGTGCAGGGGGCAAGGCAAGTCAGCACGATCGCGGGACGCCCGCGTTTCATGATCACGGGAATCAGCGCCACATCCAGAGCGCCAGCATCGAAGAGGCGCTCCGTGATGTGTTCATAGGTTTGAGGGTTGACATCGTCCAGGTTCGTTTCTATCTGCGCCACGGTGTCGCGGCCCCGTCCATCAGAGCCGGCGTCTCGCGACAAAAACACCCGAAGCACGTTCGGCCAGCCTTCGGGGTTGCCATCTCCTGCGCCATAACCCACGGCGACCGGTTTCATCTGAGGCATCGGCCCGAAGTCCTCCGTGAGAGTTCGTAACAAGGCGAGGCCGGTCGGTGTGGTCAATTCCCGCGCAGGTCCGGCACTGTATATGGGCACCCCTTTCGCGAGTATCGCCACAGCAGGGCCTGGAGCGGGAATGATGCCGTGTGCTGATTGCAATGTGCCGGTTCCGACATTGACCGCAGAGGCCGTGACACGA
>Ga0307406_10002080_pt1 | contig 10921 bp, 13 predicted proteins | sample 322Cmetagenome_3_FD_203706 | JGI IMG/M metagenome (GOLD analysis project Ga0307406, IMG submission 203706) | Maize rhizosphere microbial communities from greenhouse at UC Davis, California, United States - 322HYB-C-2 | ecosystem: Host-associated > Plants > Roots > Rhizosphere > Soil | place... | reverse complement strand
TGCCCCAGCGCCGCGGCGTTCGGCACCGTGGCGCTGGCCGTGCTGCCGATGCCGCTGTGCACGGTGCCGTGCCTGCGCGGCGGCACCGGCACCGCCGGCAGCTCCTGCACGTCGTTGGGCACGATCACGCAGGTGACGGCGCGGCGGTCGCGCGCGATGCGCATCGCGCGATCGATCAGGTGGCGAACCTGCTCGGCGCTGGTGGCCATCTGCACGAACTCGTGCGCCACGTCCTTGAACAGCGAGACCAGGTCCACCTCCTGCTGGTAGTCGCCGCCGAGCGCGCTGCGCTGCTGCTGGCCGACGATGGCGACCACCGGCTGGCGGTCGAGCTTCGCGTCGTAGAGGCCATTCAGCAGATGGATCGCGCCCGGTCCCGAGGTGGCCAGGCAGACGCCCACCTCGCCCGAGAACTTGGCGTGCGCGCAAGCCATGAAGGCGGCCAGCTCCTCATGGCGGCTTTGTATGAACTCGATGGCGCCATCGGCCCGGTCGAGCGCGCCCATGAGGCCGTTGATGCCGTCGCCGGGGTAGCCGTAGACGCGCCGCACGCCCCAGTCGTGCAGGCGCTGGACCACGAAATCGCTGACTGTCTTCTTCATCGAGGCTCCAATCCATTGCCGGGGGTTGCCGGCGGCTGTTGTTTCATTCGTTGCGGATGACGCTGACCTTGCCGTCGCTCTCGAGCCGGGCGACACGGACCACGCCGAGATCGTCAACACCTTCTTCGCGCAGCTTTCCCATCAGTTCGTCGACGGTGATGCGTTCTTTCCTGAGCGTGCGCGCGACCAGCTTGCCGTGCCGTACCAATGGCTCGGGCGGCGGCTCCAGCAGCCGCGCGACGAGTTCGTAGCGGTAGGCGAGCACGTCGAGCAGGTAGTTCCAGGCGATCAGCGTGCCCAGCAGCGCCACGCCATTGGCGATGGACTTGTATTCGCCCTGCATCGCGCTGCTCGACGCATCGGCCACGAGCACGATGAACAGCAGGTCGGCCATGCTCATCGAGCCGATGTCGCGCCGCAGGACGAAACGGAAGACGATCAGCAGGAACCAGTAGATCGCGCTGCCGCGGATCACCATCTCCAGCAGTGGCTGGTCGGGGGAGAACAAGTCGGACAGGTTCATATGTGCCCTCCGGCGGCGAGGGCGGCCACCTGCAGCGCGATGTTCCGCGCGCGCCGCGCCTGCGGATGTCGTGCAATCGGCCTCAGGCACCGTCGGCGCAATCCCACAATGGCCCTCGCCAGACTGCTCCCACGCACAAGGCCTGTGTCCTCCGACCCGCAGCGAGGACGAACCGCGCAGCATGAAACGCTCCTTCACCCACCAGGAGAAAGCAATGCCAAGAGGTGACAAGTCGTCCTATACGGACAAGCAGAAACGCAAGGCCGAGCACATCGAGGAAGGCTACGAGCATCGCGGCGTGGGCAAGGGCGAAGCCGAAAGGCGCGCCTGGGCCACCGTCAATGCCGAGACCGGCGGCGGCAAGAAGAGCGGCAGCGGCCGCGGCAAGGCAGAGAACCACGCGCCTTCGCGCACCGGTGGCCACAAGGGCGGCGCCGCAGCGGCATCGCGCACGGCCGCCGAACGCTCGGCATCGGCCAGGAAGGCCGCCGCCACCCGCAAGCGCAACGCCGAGCGGCGCAGCGGCTGACCTGCCCAAGGACAACATCCAATGACACGCGTATCCGAACTGATGACCCGCGGCGTACGGACCCTGTCGCCGTCCGACACGGTGGCGCTGGCCGCCCAGGCCATGGACGAGCTGGACATCGGCGCCATTCCCGTGTGCGACGGCCAGCGGCTGCTGGGCATGGTGACCGACCGCGACATCGTGCTTCGCGTGGTCGCGCAGACGCGCGCGCTGGACACCGCGCTGTCCGAGGTGATGTCGAAGGACGTCAAGTGGTGCAGCGAGGACGACAACGTCGAGACCGTGATGGACGAGATGGCCGGCTACCAGGTGCGGCGCATGCCGGTGGTGGACCGCGGCCGCAGGCTGGTGGGCATGCTTTCGCTGGGCGACACCGCCGCGAAGGGCGACATCGGCAAGGCCGGCGACACGCTCAACATCATTTCCCAGCCGGCCGAGCCGGACCGCTCGGGGCAGTCCGCGGCAAGCGGCCCCGCCGGCGGGGGCGCCTCGTAGCTCCGACGCGGGCTCCGTCCGCCTACGGCGTGTGCACGAAGCACAGCTTGTGCCCTTCGGGGTCCAGGCAGTAGGCGGCGTAGAAGTCTTTGGCGTAGCGCGGCCGCAGGCCGGGCGCGCCGACGTCCGTGGCTCCCTGGGCCAGGGCGCTTTTCCATGCGGCATCGACGGCTTCCCGCGAGGCGGCCAGAAAGCTCACCTGGGAGCCGTTGGCGGTGCCGGGCGGGGCGCCGTTGAAAGGACGATTGATCACGAACTGCGGCCAGCGCGCGCCCGGGTGCCGCCACAGCACGCCCGCCGGGCCCACGCGCGTGAGGTCGGTGAATCGCACCATGCCGAAGTGGCGCAGCACCTCGTCGTAGAAGGCGGCCATGCGGGGAAGGTCTTGAGCACCGAGCTGGATGTGCGCGTACATGGAGGGCCGTCCTCTGGATCATCAGCGCTTCGCGGGCAGGCGGATGCGCGGCCCGGGCGTGGTGGAGACGCGCAGCGCCTCCTGCGCCTGGCGCAGGAAGCGCTCGTTGCGTGCGATCGTCTGCGAGGCGACGCAATCACGCGGAACAATGGCCTGCAGGTCGCGCATGCCCGCATCGGCCACGGTGGCCCAGATGCACTGGTCGCTCGCCACGCCGGTCACGATCAGCCGCGTGGCCTTCAGGTACGCGAGCAGCAGCTCGAGCGGCGTCGCGAAGAAGGCGGACTGCTTGGGCTTGAGCACGAAGTAGTCGGTCTCCTGGGGCAGCAGCGCCGAGGTGATCTCGGCACCGGCGCCTCCCGAGGCCAGCGACAGTTCCACCAGCCTGGGAAAGTCCGAGCGCCAGCGGCCGCGGTTGTCGTTGACGTAGATGGCGGGCACCCCGGCGCGCATGCAGCGCGCCTTCAGCGCCGCGATGCGCCGCGCAATGGCGTGCGCACCGGGCAACAGCTTTTCGGCATCGGGAAAGTCCCAGCAGCTGATCATGTCGATGATCAGGAGGGCCGTGTGGCCCGCGGCGGGAGCCGGTGCGAGGGCGGGGGGCTGCGAGCGGGAGCGGGGAGGCGCCATGGCGCCCACCATTCCCAACGGCCAGCGCCGCAGCCGTAGGAAAGTCGCGCGTGGCCGCGAAAGTGGCCGCCACGCACGCTGGTCAGGGCCGGCCGGGGCCGCCGTTCAACGGTCTTGCGGCACGCCGTACGCCGCGCGCACCTCGTCGAGGCGCGCCTGTGCGACATCGAAGCATTCGACCAATTGCTCCGGCGTGGCTGCCGGGTAGCCGGGTGGCGGCTGCAGCGCATTGCCCAGCCGCTCCCAGGCGGCCTCCCAGGCCAGCTTGGCGAGCGCGCGGGACTCCGGGGTGGAAGGAGCGGGCATGTGGAGGGTCCTTGGTTGTAGCGCAAAGGGAGTATGCGCCTGTGCAGGGACAGATGGCGCGGCCAGCGGCGCGTAGGAGGCCTCTTTCACGACGACGCGCGTTATCCCGCCCCGCCGGGCCGAAACCTGTCCGACCATCAGCGCGAGGACGACGCCTGCTGCAAGAGCCTGCTGCAAAGAAGCCACAAGCTAGGCCCGTGCAGGAGGGCCTTCTGTAGGAGCCGGCCTCATCGAGATGCACGGATCACCCCCATGCACCAGCCAACCGTTCACAAGGAGTTCTCCCGATGAACAATTCCGCTTTCACCCGGCCTTTTGCTCCCGTCCCCGGCGCTTCCTCCGGCATCCGCCTGGAGGCGCGCCGCTAAGCCCGGGCCCATGCCATGGACACCCTTTTCAGCTCGGGAGTCGCCCTCGTGGACACGGTCCTCAAGAGCACCGGCGGCAGCGTCGTGGTCTGGAGCGCGGATCCGCAGGCCTACGGCAGCGATCACGAACGGGCCACGCGCAGCAATTTCGCGCAGCGGCTCGCGGCGCTGAAGCAGTTCCGCTACGCGGGCGAATACGACGCCTCGCGCGCGCACGAGAGCACGCCGCTGTACTTCGTGCCCAGCGACACCATCGCCAGTACGCAGCTGGCGCGCTCGCTCGGCATCTCGACGCTGCACGACCTGTTCGGCGGCGTGGTTCCGTACCCCTTCGTCGCCACCAAGGCGATCACGCATCCGCTGGTGGGCAGGGCGGCGGTCTGCCCCGAAGGATGGGAACCGGCCTTTGCCAGCGCCGTGTCGCATGCGGTGCTCGGTGGCTTTTCGGCGTTCTCGCTCGAAGACGCGCGATGGGCCGGGCGCCAGCTGCTGGAAAGCGGCACGGTGCGCGTCAAGCCGGTGTGCGCCACCGGCGGGCGGGGCCAGGCCATGGCCGCCGATGCCGATGCCCTGGACCGCTGCCTCGCGGCCATGGACGAGAGCGAGATCGCGCTGCACGGCGTGGTCCTGGAAGAGAACCTCGCCAAGCCGGAAACCTACAGCGTCGGGCAGGTACTGGTCGACCAGATGATCGTGAGCTACTTCGGCCGCCAGCGGATGACGCGCGACAACACCGGCCAGAACGTCTACGGCGGCTCCGACCTGACGCTCGTGCGCGGCAACTTCGATGCGCTGCTGGCCATGGCCTGCCCGCCGCCGGCGCTTTGCCTGGCCATCGACCAGGCGCGGCGCTACCACCATGCGGTGATCGAGTGCTACCCGGGCTTCTTTGCCTCCCGCGTGAACTACGACGTGGCGCAGGGACTGGGCGCAGACGGGGCTTGGCGCTCCGGCGTGCTCGAGCAGTCGTGGCGCGTGGGCGGCGCCACCGGGGCCGAAATGGTCGCGCTCGAATGCTTCTGGCGCGACCCTGCGCTCGAGCGCGTGCGAATCTCCTGCTTCGAGGCGTATGGTGAGGCGCCCGCAATCCCGGCCGGTGCGACGGTGCACTACCGCGGCGTCGACTCGCAGATCGGGCCGCTCGCCAAATACGCATTGTTCCAGCCATATGACAGCGACACGACATAACTTCATAGACATATCCGTAGACGGCCAGCACATCGCCGGAACGCTGGTTGCCGCCTCCACGATGGTGCCCGGCGTTCTCCTGGTCCATGGCTGGGATGGCAGCCAGGAGCAGTACATCGCACGCGCGCACGAGATTGCCGCGCTCGGCTGCGTCTGCCTCACCTTCGACCTGCGGGGCCATGCGCGCCATGCCTCGCTGCGCCAGGAGGTCACGCGCGAGGACAACCTGCGCGACGTGCTCGCGGCCTACGACACGCTCATCAGCCACCCGACCGTCGACCCGCAGGCCATTGCCATCGTCGGCAGCAGCTACGGCGGCTACCTGGCGGCGCTGGTCAGCACCATGCGGCCGGTGCGCTGGCTCGCGCTGCGGGCCCCGGCGCTCTACCGCGACCGCGAGTGGCTCGCGCCCAAGGGCCAGCTGAGCAGGCCCGACCTCGTGGCCTACCGCCGCACCCTGGTGGGCCCGCGCGACAACCGCGCGCTCGCGGCCTGCGAGGCATTCACGGGCGACGTGCTGATCGTGGAGTCGGAGCACGACCAGATCGTGCCGCACCCGGTCATCGAGAACTACCTGGGTGCCTTCAAGCGCGTGCGCTCCGCGACCTACCGGGTCCTCTCCGGTGCCGACCATGCATTGTCGAAGCAGGCGCACCGCCAGGCCTATGGACAACTCCTCGTCTCCTGGATGACGGAAATGACGCTGGGTGCCCGGGCGACCGGCACCATGACGCGGCCCGTCTCCGCGAGTCCCGCATAGAAAGACAGGTTTCCCATGCAAACCCTCGCCCTGAACCTGACCGAAAGACAACGCTCGACGCTGCGCACAGGCCTCGTCGCGGGAACCCTCGCAAGCATCGCCTTCACCGCGGCGCTGATGCTGTGCGGCCGGCGCGAGGCCGGCAGCATGGTGGCGCCGACCAACGCCACCAGCCACTGGCTCTGGGGCGACCAGGCCTTCGATGTGCGCCGGCCCACGCTGAAGCACACCGCGCTGGGCTACGCCACGCACCATGCGAGCGCCATCTTCTGGGCACTGATCTATGGCTGGCTGCATGCCAGCCGGCATCCCGCGCAGTCGGCTCCCGCGGCGCTCGCGAGCGCCGGCGCCGCCACCGCGCTGGCCTGTGCGGTGGACTACACGATCACCCCGCGCCGGCTCAGGCCGGGCTTCGAACACCATCTCTCCAAGCGCTCGATGGGGCTGGTCTACGGCCTCTTTGCCGTGGGCCTGGCGGCCGGATGCCTGCTGGCCCAGCGCCGCGCCGCGCGCGAGTAGTGCGCCTTGCTACGCGCACTCAGGGAGCTTTCCTACGCCGCGGTTCCGGCGGCCCTTTCATCGTTCGGCTTCCATCAACCCAACCGGAGCCCACGATGCCCAACTCCACCAAGCGCGCAGCACCCGATGCATGCAGCCTTCTCGATACCGACCACCGCAACGTCAAGAAGATGTTCAAGGAGTACGAGGAACTGACCCATTCGCGCGCTGCCGACGTGCAGCAGAAGAAGCGCGAACTCGCCAACCAGATCTGCACCGAGCTGACCGTTCATGCGCAGATCGAGGAAGAAATCTTCTACCCGGCCGTGCGCGAGGCGATCAGCGAAACCGATCTTCTCGACGAAGCCGAGGTTGAGCACGCCAGCGCCAAGGAACTGATCGCGCAGATCGAGGCTGCCACCGAGGTGGACGACAAGTTCGATGCCAAGGTCATCGTGCTGGGCGAATACATCGACCACCACGTGAAGGAAGAGCGCAACGAGATCTTCGTCAAGGCACGCGCCGCCCGGGGACTCGACCTGGTGGCCATGCGCGAGCAGCTCGCCGCGCGCAAGGAAGAGCTCATGGAAGAGCTCACCGCAGCCGCCTGACCGGCCGTACACAACCGGCGACAACCCAGCCCAGCGCACCCGTGGAACCGGCTTTGCCGGGCCGCCGGGTGCGCCCCCAATGGGGGGAGGCGCCGCAGGCGCTTCGGCAGCATCCCATCCTGGAGTTCCACATGGCAAACATCGTCTCCCGGCTCTTTCCCACGGCGACCAACATGATCCGCCTGGACCACACGCACGTGCTCTCCACCTTCCACCAGTACAAGGCCGGCGCGCCGGCCCGCGTGAAGAAAGGGCTGGTCAACACCATCTGCACGGCGCTCGAGATCCATGCGCAGCTCGAGGAAGAAATCTTCTATCCCGAGATGCGCAAGGTCTGCGAGGACGACCAACGCGTCGCGAAGGCGCTCGAGGAGCATTCCGAGATGCGCCGCCTCATCGGCCTGCTTCGCGCCATGGAGCCCGAAGCGCGCGACTACGACGAAACGCTGTCGGCACTGATGCGCGACGTGATGCACCACGTGGCCGACGAGGAGACCATCCTCCTGCCGGCCGCCGAGAAGCTGCTGGCCGACCGGCTCGGCGAACTGGGTGCGCAGATGACCAAGCGCCGCCTGCAGCTTGCCGGGCCGCGCACCGGCGAGATCGCGCTCGACATGGGCCGTGCGGCATCCGGCAACACGGCCGCCATTGCCGTGGTCGGACTGGCCGCGGCCGGACTGCTGCTCGCGCGGCGTTCCGGCCATCTGCGCTGGCACCACGCGCACCACGCACGCACCTGAAGCACGCACCTGAAGCACCAGGAGAGACCGCCCCATGCCCGAAGACACCAATATTCCCCTGCCCGCCGCGCCCGAGTCCCCGCGCGCCGCGTTCCAGGCCCTGGCCGAGCGCGTGGGCGTTCTCGCGCCGGGTGCGCCGCTCTCGGAAGAGCTCATGAAGTTTGCCGAGGGCGTGCTCCAGCTGGCGGCCGAGGGCAAGCTGGGACGCGAGCGCACAACGCGCTGAATTCCGCCGGCCTTGCTTGCCGGCGACGCGCCCGACAACTTCATCGGGCCGATGGCTCGCGCCATCGTTTTCCCTTCATCTCATCGAACGGAGTATTCATGTCGCCTTCCAGAACGCCTCCTTCCGATTCCGACAACGCCGCCACCAGCGCAGCGGCCGCCGCCCGCAACACCGACAGCGGCGCCGCGCACTTGCCGGACGGCCTGCCGCCCGATCCTCCCTCGCAGAAAGCCGCGCATGCGCAGGCGCTGGCGGCCGCGATGCCCTTCAACGCGAACAAGGCGCTGGAGCACGGCCACGACAACGCGCTTCGCCCGCAGGCGGGCCAGGCCGTGCAACCGCTGTCGTCCGCGGCAACGGCCAGCACCTTGTCGGAGGAGATCAGCTCGGAGAAGGCCGGCGGCATGGCCATGCCGGGCCTGAATGCCACCATCGAACCGCTGGACCGGGTGCGGGTCGACTCGGGTGGCCAGCGGCTCACCACCAACCAGGGCGTGCCTATCGCGGACAACCAGAACTCGCTGAAGGCCGGCCTGCGCGGCCCCGCGCTGCTCGAAGACTTCATCCTGCGCGAGAAGATCACCCACTTCGACCACGAACGCATTCCCGAGCGCATCGTGCATGCGCGCGGCTCCGGCGCCCACGGCTACTTCGAGTGCTACGAAGGCATTCCGCAGTTCACCAAGGCGGCGCCGCTGCGCGAAGGCGGAAAGATCACGCCGGTCTTCGTGCGCTTTTCCACCGTGGCCGGCGAGCGCGGCTCCAAGGACACCGCGCGCGACGTGCGCGGCTTTGCCGTCAAGTTCTACACGGACGAAGGCAACTGGGACCTGGTGGGCAACAACATGCCCGTGTTCTTCATCCAGGACGCCATGAAGTTTCCCGACCTGGTGCATGCCGTGAAGCCCGAGCCGCATCACCAGATGCCGCAGGCCGCGAGCGCGCACGACACCTTCTGGGACTTCGTCTCGCTCATGCCCGAGTCGACCCACATGCTGATGTGGCACATGTCCGATCGCGCCATCCCGCGCAGCTACCGCATGATGCAGGGCTTTGGCGTGCACACCTTCCGGCTCGTGAACGAGGCGGGCGATTCCGTGTTCTGCAAGTTCCACTGGTCGCCCGTTCTCGGAACGCACTCGCTGGTATGGGACGAGGCCGTGAAGATTTCGGGCGCCGATCCCGACTTCCACCGCCGCGACCTGTGGGAAGCCATCGAGGCCGGGGAGTTTCCCGAATGGGAGCTCGGCCTGCAGATCTTCACCGAGGAAGAGGCCGAGGCCTTGAGCTTCGACGTGCTCGACGCCACCAAGATCGTGCCCGAGGAACTGGTGCCGCTCACGCCCGTGGGGCGCCTGGTGCTCAACCGCAATCCCGACAATTTCTTTGCCGAGACCGAGCAGGTGGCCTTCTGCGCCGCGCATGTGGTGCCGGGCATCGACTTCACCAACGATCCGCTGCTGGCCGGGCGCATCCACTCGTACGTCGACACGCAGATCACGCGGCTGGGCGGGCCGAATTTCCATGAGCTGCCGATCAACGCGCCGATCGCGCAGGTGCACAACAACCAGCGCGACGGCATGCACCGCCAGGCCATCCACCGCGGCCGCGCGGCCTACGAGCCCAACTCATTGGGTGGGGGTTGCCCGTTCCAGGCCGGGGCATCGGCGGGCTTCATGACATTTGCGCAGCGTGTGGAGCAGGACAAGGTGCGCGGCAAGCCCGAGAAATTTGCCGACCACTACACGCAGGCCACGCTTTTCTTCGAAAGCCAGACGCCCACCGAGCAGGCCCACATCGCGGCGGCGTTCCGCTTCGAGCTCTCGAAGTGCACCGTGCCTGCCGTGCGCGAACGCATGGTGGCGAGCCTCGTCAATGCATCGCCGCTGCTCGCGCAGCAGGTGGCCGACGGCCTGGGCATTCCGGTGCCGCCCGCGCTGCCCCGGGCGCTGCCGCAGCCGGCCAGGCCGGAGGTGACGCATTCGCATGCCCTGTCGCTGACGGCGCGTCCCGGCGATGGTTCCGTGCGCACGCGCAAGGTGGCGCTGCTGGTGGCGGACGGCGTGCAGGGCGAGCAGATCGCGGCCATCCAGGCGGCACTGCTGGCCGAGGGTGCCGTGGGCCGCCTGGTGGGGCCGCGCATCGGACCGTTTCGCACGGCCGAAGGCGAGACGATGGAAGCCGACGCCTCGATGGAAAACGAACCCGGCTTCCTGTTCGATGCGCTCGTGCTGCCCGATGGCGCCGAAGGCGTGGCGCTTCTCGCCGCCAATGCCTACACGGAGCAGTTCATCAAGGACCAGTTCCAGCACGGCAAGACCATCCTCGCGCTCGGAGCCTCGGCAACGCTGCTGGCCGAAGCGAAGATTCCCGAGACCCTGCCCTCGGGCGACGCGGACCCGGGCCTGCTGCGCGGCGCGGCGGAGAATTTGGAATCCACCATCGAGGCCTTCGTCGCGGCGCTCGCCAAGCACCGGCATCCGGCGCGCGAGATCGGGGCGCTGGTGGTGGACGCTGCCTAGAGAAAGTCCCGCAGCCGGTAGTACATCATCCCCAGCACCAGCGCGGGTGTGCGCAGCAGGGTGCCGCCCGGAAAGGCGTGATGCCCGATGCGCGCGAACAGGTCGAAGCGTTCCGCCTGGCCCGCGATGGCTTCGGCCGCCAGCTTGCCCGCCATGCCCGTGAGCGCCAGGCCGTGGCCCGAGAAGCCCTGCAGGTAGTAGATGTTGGTTCCGATGCGCCCGAAGTCGGGGGCCTTGTTCATCGTGATGTCGACGAAGCCGCCCCATGCATGGTCGATGCCCAGGTCGGCAAGCTGCGGAAACACCGCGAGCATGCTCTTGCGGATCTTCTCGATGAGGTTGCGCGGCGTCCGCGCGCTGTAGCTGTCACCAGAGCCGAACAGCAGCCGGTGGTCGGCACTCAGCCGGAAGTAGTCGAGCACGAAGTTCGTGTCCGACGCGGCCGGCCTGCCGCGCATCAGCGTGTCGGCGCGTGCCGGCTCCATCGGCTCGGTCGCGATGATGTAGG
>Ga0307406_10002079_pt1 | contig 10922 bp, 12 predicted proteins | sample 322Cmetagenome_3_FD_203706 | JGI IMG/M metagenome (GOLD analysis project Ga0307406, IMG submission 203706) | Maize rhizosphere microbial communities from greenhouse at UC Davis, California, United States - 322HYB-C-2 | ecosystem: Host-associated > Plants > Roots > Rhizosphere > Soil | place... | reverse complement strand
GTCGTTCCAGGCGCTCACGTGTCTGATCGTCTTCGGGGGTCATGATCGTCATCCTGTGCCCTGTCTCCGATACCTGGCTGGAGACGAAGCTCAGGCTGAGCTGGCCCACCAGAGGGTTGTCGATGCGTTTCACTTCGTAGTGCTGGAGGAGCACATCGTGCTGTTTCCAGAGTCGCGCGAACTCATCGGATCGGTCGAGTAGGCGGCCGATGACGAGGGCGGCTTCTGAACTGTTCGCCCCGGTGCTCGTGGCGGTGCGCATCCTTGCCACCATTCGAGTTGCGACCACGTCCGCGTCCACGAAGCGGTCGCGCCACGACGAATCGGTGAAGAACTTCACTGCGCAGTTCCGGTCCTCGGCGGGTATCGCATCCATGTCGGTGAAGAGATGCTGATACGTCTTGTTGTAGGCGACGACGCTGAACAGGGGTGTCTGCAGGCAGGCCGGGTACGGGTCGAGCTTGTCGAGCACGGGCTGGAATGCGGCGAGCAGTGCGGGATCGCAGGTGACGGCTTCGGGCTTGACCTGATGCATCCCCGCGAGGCGGAGGAGATGCTGCGATTCTTCGTCGTTCAGGCGGAGCGCGCGCCCGATGGCCGTGATGACCTGCGCGCTCACGTTGATCGTCCGGCCCTGCTCGAGCCATGTGTACCACGTCACGCCGACCCCCGCGAGCACGGCGGCCTCTTCGCGCCGTAGCCCGGGCGTGCGACGGCGCCCGGTAGACGGCAGCCCTACTTGCTCAGGGGCCAGACGCTCTCGGCGACTGCGCAGGAAATCGCCGAGTTCCCGGCGCGCGAGCATGGAAGTCGTGTCGGTCACTGTTCCATGCTGAGGCATAGTGCCGAACTTATCCAGGTTCAGGCAGTACCCCCATAACCAGGCTTCTGGTACCAGGATCAGAGGTCGAGCACGATCAAAGTGTGAGTACTGCATCTTCATCGCCACGCACCGATTCCGTTCCTGTCTCCTCATCTCCCTCGCCATCGAGCGGGCTGGGGCTGGCCGGGCTGTTCGCCACGCTCTCCGGGCTCTTCCTCTCGGTGGTGAGCTTTGCCGCGGCAGGCATCGCCGTGCCCGACATCGGAACATCGCTACAGGCGACGGCAGCCGAACAGTCTCTCGTCGTGGCGATCTACGCGCTCGGCTTCGCTGGCCCGCTCGTGCTCGGCGGGAGGCTCGGCGACCTCTTCGGACGCAGGCGTCTGTTCCTGATCGGCATGGCCGGATTCACCCTGTTCTCCCTCCTGGCAACCTTCGCGCCGACGATGGCCGTGCTCATCGCCGCCCGGGCGCTTATGGGCATCTCAGCGGCGGCGATGGTCCCGCAGGTGCTCGCAACCATCACGGCCTCCACTCAAGGACGTGAGCGCGCACGAGCCGTCGCCTGGTTCGGGGCAACCGCAGGCAGCGCGACAGCGGTCGGGCAGATCCTCGGTGGACTCCTCCTATCGATCCCGCTGTTCGGTGCCGGATGGCGCACTGTTTTCGCCGCGAGCGTGGTGATGGGGGTGCTGTCCTTCCTCGCAGCCCTGCGCTGGGTGCCGTCCAGCAATGCACCCGGTCACCGCTCTCTGGATCTGATCGGCACGACGCTGCTGGGCGCAGCGCTGCTCGCCCTGCTCGTCCCGCTCTCGCAAGGCTCCGGACTCGGCTGGCCGGTCTGGTGCTGGGCACTGCTGATCGCGGCCCCGGTGCTGTTCGCCGCGTTCTGGGCGTGGCAGCACCGCGTTCACCGCAGCGAGAAGGCCCCGCTCGTCCCGCCGCCGCTGTTCCGCCTGCGCTCTTACCGCGTCGGCATCCTCATGGCACTCGTGCTTCAATCTGCATACGGCGCGTTCACCTTCGTCTACGCCCTCACCGCGCAGACCGGCCTCGGCTGGACGCCGCTGCACACCGCGCTCGTTCTGCTGCCCTTCGCGCTTTGCTTCTTCGGCGTCTCAGTCTGGTCCGGGAAGCTGGCGACGAAGTTCGGCTTCCGCCGACTGCTCGTCATCGGCGGCGTCATCCAGGCCGTCCTGCTGGCGATCACCGTTACGTCCGTCCTCCTCCAGAGTGCCGACCTGAACTCGTGGACCTTTGCGGCACTGCTGATCGGCGTCGGCGTCGGACAAGCGCTCATGTTCGGCCCCCTGGTCGGCGCGATGGTCGCGGACGTTCCTCCGTCCACCGCTGGTGCCGCGTCTGGTGTCTTGCAGACGGTGCAGCAGGCATCGATGGGTTTGGGAGTCGCTGTCGCCGGTGGTCTGCTCTCCGTCGCAGTCAGCGGTACTACGACCGCCGTCGCGGGCACCTATGCCAGCGCACTCGCCATTTGCATGATCGTGCAAGCCGTGTTCGCGATCGTCTTCGCGCTCTGTGCTCGCGTCCTCCCGAGTCGGTAACGAAGGGTGGGATCAGTAATAGTCCCAATGCTGCCGCACCGCCGCTGGGCGAACGACGACGCCAGCGGGAGCGCGATACTTCCGGACACGTGCGGATTGGCGGCAAACCATCGTCCAACGTGTGCGGAGGGCAACTACCGCGACGATTGGCATCTTATGTCGTTAGTCCCCAACGGTGCTCGCTCGGATGTGAGCGCGTTGACCTTGTCTGCCGATGAGGGTGAGGTATTCGACTGGTCCGGCGCTGGTCGCTCCGAACCAGTGCGGGGTGCGGGTGTCGAATTCGGCGGCTTCCCCAGCGTTGAGCCGGAGGTCCTGGTCGCCGAGGACGAGACGCAGGGTCCCGTTGAGTACGTATGCCCAGTCGAATCCTTCGTGGGAGTGGAGGTTTGGGATGGCGTCGTCATTGCCTGTGGGGAGGACGAATTTGAAGGCCTGGATGCCGCCCGGTCGTCGTGTCAGCGGGATCACGATCGATCCATCGGCGCACGACATGGGGCGAAGATCGATTCGCGGGTTGGCGGTGCGGGGCGCATCGACGAGGGAGTCGAGGGTGACGCCGTAGTAGCGGGCCAACGGGAGGAGCTGCTCCAGCGTCGGCCGCCTGAGTCCCGCCTCGAGACGGGACAGCGTGCTCGCGGAGATCCCGGTTTCCTCCGCGAGGGTCGTGAGGGTGGTGTCGCGACGCAAACGCAGGTGCTTCAGCCTGGGGCCTACCGCGTCAAGAGTGTGATCCGTTCTTTCGTCCATTTCTCTATTTTGCCATTCGGCAAGAATATTTGCTATTTGGACGTGAGCTGGTTGATGCTGTTTTGAGGACACCCCAGCACTCGAGAGGAAACGCGCAGTGGGCACAGCAGACGATCGGCAGGGACACGAGGTAGCGATCATCGGCGGCGGTGCTGCGGGGCTCAGTGCCGCCGTCATCCTGTCGCGAGCGCGACGGAGCGTGATCGTGATCGATAGCGGGCATCCGCGCAATGCTCCTGCGGCGGGCGTGCACGGGTTCCTCGGGAACGAAGGGATCAGCCCACTGCTGCTCATCGAGAAGGGCCGCGAAGAGGCCACCGATTATGGCGCACGCGTCGTTCAGGCGAGTGTCACTGCGGCCTCGGGCGCCGTCAAGGACGGCTTCACCCTTCTGCTGAGCGACGGGTCGACCGTTCAGGCCGGGCAGGTATTGATCGCGACGGGGGTTGTCGATGAGCTTCCGTCGATTCCAGGCCTGGCCGAGCGCTGGGGGCGCGATGTGGTGCACTGTCCGTACTGTCACGGATGGGAGATCCGTGATCAGCGCATCGGCCTACTCGCGACCGGACCGATGTCGGCGCTGCAAGCGCTGATGTTCCGGCAGTGGAGCGAGCAGGTGTGGTTCTTCCCGAACGGGATGGACTTCCCTGATGAGCAGCTCGCGAAGCTCCACGCCATGAGCATCACGGTGGTTCCGGGAACTGTTGTCTGTGTCGACGCCGCCGACGATCAGCTCACTGGTGTCGTTCTGGAAGATCAGACAAGGATCAACCTGGATGCATTGGCTATTCCATCACTGACACGCGCCCGTCTCGACGGTCTTGAGAGACTGGGTGTCGAGGTGACGGAAAACGCTGCCGGTTTCGCCGTGGTCACCGACGCTGCGGGGCACACCTCGGTGCCTGGCGTATGGGCGGCGGGCAACGTCGTGAATCCCGCGACACAGGTCAGCGACTCCGCAGCGGACGGCGGACGGGTGGCGAGAGCGATGAACACCGAACTAGTGTTCGCGCGCGCTGACCAGGCTGTTGGGGCCGATAACCAGACGGTAAGCGCGTGATGGCCGAGTTCGACAAGAGCTACTGGGAAGACCACTGGCGCACGGCTCCCGCACAAGAGGACCACGCTGTCGTTGTGAATCCATATCTGCCAACTGAGCTTGCAGGTTTACCCGCCGGTACGGTGCTCGATGCCGGTTGCGGCACTGGAACAGAAGCGATGTGGCTCGCCGACCACAGGTGGGACGTCACCGCAGCCGACATTTCCGCGACCGCACTCGCCACCGCGCGAGCCCGCGCCGCACACACCGGCCTGGACACCCGCATCGAATGGATCGAAGCAGACCTCGCCCGTTGGGAACCCGATCGAACCTGGGACCTCGTGGTCACCAGCTACGCCCACGCCGATATCGGCCAACTCGCGCTCTACCGACGGATCACAGAGTGGGTCGCGCCCGGCGGCACGATCCTCATCATCGGGCACACCCACGACGACGACCACTCCAGCGGACACGGCGGCAACGACCACCCCGATGACGCGACAGCAACCCTGAAAAGCGTCACAGCACTGTTCCGTGACCCGGGCTGGCAGATCGACTCCGCCTCCGCGAACACCCGGACCGTCCACCCTGGCGGCGTCCCGGTGACTTTGCGAGACGCGATCATCCGCGCCCACCGCCTCACCTGACCCCATCACCTCAACTCGCGACAAGACGACGTCTCCGCGCCGCGCACCTGTGCCCGCTGCGCGACAACAGATTGGCCGCGAATCACGCTTCACTGAAAGGACTTCAACCGATAATGACCTCGCTCTCTTCAACCGGCCCGGACACCGCCCCCGCGCTCGTCATCGACGATCCTCGTCGCCAACGCGCAATCCTCTGGGCCGTCTGCATCGCGCTCATGGCTGTTGTCGCATCCGTTTCCGGTCTGAACGTCGCTCAACCACAGCTCGCTACGACCTTCGACGCCTCTCAAGGGCAAGTGCTGTGGATTATCAATACCTATACCCTCACGCTCGCGGCCTGCCTGCTTCCCTTGGGCGCGATGGGCGACCGCCTGGGCCGCAAGCCGGTACTCGTGGCAGGCCTTGTGGTATTCGGGCTCGCGAATGCCGCCGCCGCCGTAGCTCCGACGATGGAGATCATGCTTGCCGCACGCCTACTCAGCGGCATCGGCGCAGCGATGATCATGCCCGTCACCCTCTCGGTGATCACTTCGTCCTTCCCCGACAAGGAACGTTCCCGAGCCATCGGCATGTGGAGTGCGGTCGCGGCCGGAGGCGGCATTATCGGCATGTACCTGTCGGCGTTGCTCGTCGATGTCGCCTCATGGCGCTGGCTGTTCGCTCTCCCCATCGTGCTGACGCTCGCAGCTATCGTGATCGGTGCCGCTGCGGTTCCCAACTCGCGCGAGCGCGCGCCGGGCAGGTTCGACGTACTTGGAGCAATCACATCGATCATTGCCGCTTTCGGATTCACCTTCGCCCTCCATGAAGCACCCTCACTCGGGTGGATGGATCCGCTCGTGGTCACCACACTCGCGGTGTCGGTGATCTCAGTCGTTGTTTTTGTTGCGTGGGAGCTGCACACTCCATTCCCGCTGCTGAACATCAGACTGTTCCGCACCCGCGGACTCTCCTCTGGTGCGATGCTTCTCCTTGTTCTTTTCGGTGTTCAAGGTGGAGTTTCCCTCGTTCTGTATCCCTTCTTCCAGGTCATCCTCGGATGGAGCGGACTGCTGGCAACCCTCGGGATGATGCCGATGGCACTACTGATGATGCTCGCCTCCGGACTCGCACCGCGCCTCGCGGCGCGCATCGGCGCACGCACGACGATGGTTGCGGGTCTGAGCGTCGCGACTGCTGGGCTCGTACTCATGGCCGCACTTGTTTCGACGGATGGCGGATACCCCAGTGTTCTCCCGGGACTCATAGCAATGGGACTCGGGGCCGGACTTGCGATGACCCCTTCGACCGAAGCGATCACGTCATCGCTCCCAGGCGATCAGCAAGGCGTCGCTTCCGCCGTCAACGACCTCACCCGAGAACTTGGCGCAGCGCTCGGTATCGCGATCCTGGGTGGGCTGCTCGTCGCGGGATACCAGAACGCGATCTCAGGACGCCTGAACGGGGTACCCGCTGATCTCGCAACTGCCGCCAGCGAAGGCATCGCCAACGCCCAGGCCACGAGCCAACACGCCGGGGATTATGCCGCGCAGATCATCTCAGCATCTCAGGACGCATTTGTCGCCGGGTGGCAGCAGGCCATGTGGGTCGGTGTCGCCGTAATGGCTCTCCTCATCATCTTCATCCTCATCCGCGGCCCCAAGAGACTCGCTTCGACAGCGGAATCGGATGGCGGGACCGCTGAGCAGGGCGCCAGCAAGCCGCCGGTCTCGCCCGTCGCCCCGTCCGAAGGCTGACCTTGCCCGCAATCGATAAGGAGTTCCACAAATGACGACCTCTCTTCCGGGTACGGTGCACGTCGAGATCTGGTCAGATCCCCAGTGCGTATGGTGCTTCATCGCCCATCCAAGGTTTGAAAAAGCCGTTGCAGCGTTCGATGGCAACGTCGAGGTAACATATCGTTCCTTCGAACTCAGCCCGGATGCGGCTATCGAGATCGACAAAGAACTGTTGATCGCGCGGCACGCAGGTGCGAACCGCGAGCATGTCGATGCCGTCAACGCCCAACTCATCGGCCTTGCCCAGGCAGAGGGCATCAACTACCGCCCCGATCTGAGCGTCCCGACAAACTCGCACCTCGCACTCGAGCTCCTCCATCACGCACAGGAGAGCGGGCTTCGAGCCGAACTGACCCGCCGACTCTTCACGGCGTACTTCACCGAGGGACAGCACATCGGACATGCCGAGACCCTCGTAGACCTTGCCACCGAGGTCGGCTTGGACCGCGAAGCAGCTCATAGGGTGCTCGCGGATCGCCGCTACCGAGCAGCAGTCGACCAGGATAGTGATCGGCTTCGTGCGCTGGGAGCGCGCGGGGTGCCTCTTTACGTGATCAACGGCAAATGGGGCATCTCCGGCGCGCAATCCGTACAGACCTATCTCGATGCTCTCGAGAGAGCGGGGGACGGATGAACGGCAGCAAGCTGGTTTTTCTCACTCCCGAACCAGGAGTTCTTGAAGAGAGAGCCGTCGAAGCTGACTGCGTCGACGGCATGTGTATCCTGCCCGCGGCGGCTGACCACGAACAGTCGTTGTCGGCTCGGCGAACTAGCCCGAACTTTGGACCTGACCGTGATTAGGGACGGGGACGCTACCCCGAAAGTTGAACTGGCCGCGCTGAGACCACGTGCGAACGGACGAGTCCACTGTGATGCCGGCGAAAGCGATGTTGTGCGACGTCACCCATCGTGCGCCACCCAGGAACGCGGTTCCTCGCTCCAGCATCGCGGCCAGCCGGGGTGAGAGTCGGCGACATCGACTGGGAACAACGGATCGTCACGATCCGCCGCCAAACCTACCCGGGCGCCGGCGGGCTCGTCACCAAGCCAACCAAGGGACGAGACATCCGGCACGTCCCCATCCTGCAAGCGCTCACCCCCGTGCTTGAGCGCCTCACCGCAGGCCGTGAGCCTGACGAACGGCTACTGACCGGACCCCGCGGTGGCGTGCTCACTACCGACTCCGTGCGGGACGCGACGAAATGAGATCAGCTCGTCACCCATCTTGAACTGACGAGCCTCACCCGGCACGGGCTTCGTCACACCGGAGCGACCTGGCTCGCCGACGCCGGCATCCCCCTCCATGTCTTCCAAGGCATCCTCGGGCACAAGTCCATCGAGACCACCCGCGGCTACCTGCACCCCGACACCAGGCACCTCACCAACGCTGCTGCCCGCGCGAACGCGTTCCTCGACGGGCAAGATAGCCCCACCCGCGCTCCTATCAAGACGCGTCGGGCAGCGGCTCCCGGGCGATGAAAACGGACGCAGATCGCAGTGAAAACGGGCTCCAGGTCCCGGCCAGGTCCCGGCTCGTCGCAACGTCCGCAGTTGAAGCATCTCGATGGACATCGGCAGCCACGGTGGGATGCTTCCATAAACCCCTCCGAAGGGGATCACGGAAACGACGAAGCCCAGGCGAGAAACATGCTCTCACCTGGGCTTTTCTGTCGGGATGACAGGATTTGAACCTGCGACCCCCTGACCCCCAGTCAGGTGCGCTACCAAGCTGCGCCACATCCCGTTGTTCTGTTTTCTGTTGACCGGCGGGCTAACCCCTTTGACCCCCAGTCAAGTGCGCTACCAAGCTGCGCCACAGCCCGTTGTTCCGCACTTCCGCGCGGGCAACTCCCCTATCTTAGCCTGACCGGACGGCGCTCCGCGAACCGGTGCGTTGCGGGTGTCGGATGCTCGGCGTAGCGTGCGGTCCATGGCGACGATCACGACCGAGGTGGCGACCACCGCTCGCTGGGATGACGTTCAGCACGCGCTCACCGGGGGTGGAGACGGCGCGAGCTGTCAGTGCATCTGGCCGGTCCTGAGCAACAAGGACTGGAACGAGACGACCACTCCGCAGCGCACCGAGATGTTCCGCGCCGAGATCGACGACGGGCCTCCGCCGGGGATCATCGCCTACGTCGACGGCGAGGCGGCGGGGTGGATCCGCATCGGTCCTCGCACGAAGCAGGCGCGCGTCCCACGGACGCGCATCATCGCCGCCGCGTCGACCGAGCCGTTCGATGACGAGTCGGTCTGGGCCGTGACGTGCTTTGTCGTTCGACGAGAGCATCGCGGCACAGGTCTCAACCTCGAGCTGCTGCGAGCCGCGGTCGACTACGCGCGGAGATCGGGCGCTCGGCTGATCGAGGGCTACCCCGTCGACACGCGTGGTGAGAAGCAGCGCGCGAACGACCTGTTCCACGGCACGCTCGGCACGTTCCGCGCCGCCGGCTTCTCGGAGACCACCGAACTCAAGCCGGGGCGCACGCTCGTGACGCTGGATCTCGGCTCTTGAGCGCCGAATCAGAGCTCCCCGCCGCGATGGGCAAGGTAGCGCGGCGCGAGCTCGCGTTGAACGGGTTGACACGTCTCGATCAGTTCGACGGCGCGTCGGAGAAGGAGCTGCTCGCGATCCACGGCGTCGGACCGAAGGCGATCCGCATCCTCCGCGAGCACCTGGAACGGGACGGCCGGATGCTGGTGCCCTGACCCGGCACTAGCGTGAAGTCATGAGCGACGAGCATCCGACCATCGACGATCCAGAACTGGGCACACTCGCACGTGCGACGACCGAGTTGACAGACGGCAGCGTGCTCACGCACGACTGGTACAGCGGCACTGTCATCATCGACGGCGTGGAGCTCGAGCTCATGCTCGAGGGCACGAGTCCGCAGGACGTCACTCCCCTGATCCCCCGCGTGCGCGAGACGATCGCCGACCTCACGTCGCTCCGGCGGATCGCTTCGGATGCCGTAGTCACGAACTTCAGCAACGGCGAACCCGAACCTCACGAACTCGACGACGCGGCATCCGACCTCACGCTCGAGACGATCGAGGCCGCCGCCGACGGCACCATCATCCTGCATCTGATCGACAGCTGCGGCGAACATTTTCCCGAGGGGTACTGGCCCGCCGTGCACCTCGGCGCGGGCGGCGATGTCGAGCAGGTCACCGTCGAATCCTGATCCGGCGAGATCGATGAAGCGTCGAGAATACGATGGGGAGATGCAGCGCCGCAGTCTGAGCCCGACGATCACGTGGGCATTCGTCCCCTTCGTCGCGGTCTCGGTCTTGCACGTCGTGCTCCTGGCCTTCGAAAGCCCGGCGGCGGGACCGACGAAGCTGCTGCTGATGCCGCTCCTGGCCGTGCCGGTGCTGCTGTCCGCCCGAGCCGTCGCGCCGCGTCCGGCGCTCATCCTGCTCCTGACCGCTCTGCTGTTCTCGTGGCTCGGAGACAGCGTCGGCGCATTCTTCCCGACCGCACCCGAGCTGCCGCTGATGCTGCTCTTCTTCGGCATCGCGCATCTGGCATATATCGCCCTGTTCGTCCGCCATCTGGGAAAGGGACGGATGCCGTGGTGGGCACTGGTCTATGCGGCGTGGTGGGTCGCGATGCTCGTCTTCCTCGGCCCGCACACCGGCAGCCTGCTCATCGCTGTGGCCGTCTACGGACTCGTGCTGGGCGGCACGGCCGCCTTCTCCGCACGATGCCACCCGCTCGTCGCTGTCGGCGGCGCGTTCTTCCTCGCGAGCGACACGATCCTCGCGTTCCGACTGTTCCTCCCCGACGCCCTCCCCGCCTGGAGCAACCCGGCCATCATGCTCACCTACACGATCGGTCAGGGCCTCATCGTGGCCGGCGCCCTGGTCGTCCTGCGGAAGCGGAGCTCATGATGGCGGATGCCGCACGGGTCGACAGCTGGCTCTGGGCCGTCCGGGTCTACAAGACGCGCTCTGCGGCGACGACCGCATGCCGCGCGGGGCATGTACGCGTCAACGGCGAGAAGGTGAAGGCTGCTCAGGCCGTGCGCATCGGCGACGAGATCCGCATCCGGATCTCCGGCTTCGACCGGATCCTCACCGTGCGACAGATCCTCGTCAAGCGCGTCGGCGCTCCCGTTGCCGCCCTGGCATACGAGGATCGCACGCCGGAGCGCGAGCCGCAGGCGGCGCTCGGACTCCGTGATCGCGGCGCCGGAAGGCCGACCAAGCGCGAACGTCGAGACATCGACAAGCTCCGCGGACGGGACGAGTTCTTCCTCGAGTAGTATGCTGCCATATTAGAACGCATGTTCTAATATGGGGGTATGGCACAGCGGCGGA
>Ga0307406_10002077_pt1 | contig 10933 bp, 11 predicted proteins | sample 322Cmetagenome_3_FD_203706 | JGI IMG/M metagenome (GOLD analysis project Ga0307406, IMG submission 203706) | Maize rhizosphere microbial communities from greenhouse at UC Davis, California, United States - 322HYB-C-2 | ecosystem: Host-associated > Plants > Roots > Rhizosphere > Soil | place... | reverse complement strand
ACCTTCGTCACTTGATGCATCGCAATATGCATTTTCGTTCGTATGGATTATCCCTTTTGGCCGGCCGCGTTCCACTGCTCCTCCCAGCGGTAGGGTGGCCGCATATATGAAAAAGGATAGCGCCCTACATGACCAATACCCTGATTGAATCCATCAAGAAGCGCCGCAGCCAGTATGCGCTGGGCAAGACCCTGCCGATCTCCCAGGAAGAAACCACAAAGCTCATCCAGGAAGCCGTCAAGCACACGCCGTCTTCCTTCAATTCACAGAGCTCGCGCGTTCTGGTTCTCTACGGCGCGGAGAGCGACAAGCTCTGGGGCTTCGTGATGGACGCACTGCGCAAGATCGTGCCCGCCGATGCGTTTGAATCGACCGAAAAGCGTATCAACAGCTTCGCCGCCGGCGCCGGCACCGTTCTCTTCTTCGAAGACCAGGACGTCGTGAAGGGCCTGCAGGAAAAGTTCGCGCTTTATGCCGACAATTTCCCGATCTGGTCGGAACAGTCGAGCGGCATGGCGCAGTTCGCCGTCTGGTCGGCGCTCGCAGCGTCCGATATTGGCGCCAGCCTGCAGCATTACAACCCGCTGGCAGACGCCGAGATCGCGGCCGCCTGGAACATCCCGGCCTCGTGGAAGCTGCGCGCGCAGATGCCGTTCGGCGCCAACTCCGCCGCATTTGGCGAAAAGGCGTTCATGGACGACGGCGATCGCTTCAAGGTCTTCGGCTGATAACACCTGCCGGCGGCGTCATGCGCCGCCGGTTCTTTGCCTGAGCGGTGAACGCTCCCGTGCCGGCGAGGTGGGAAGGAGACAGGTATTTGGATCGTCTCGAATGCGACCGCATGTTCGTTGCCGTCATCGACACGGGAAGCTTCGCTGCCGCGGCGGCCCGCCTCGGCACCAGCAGCGGCCAGGCTTCGAAGCTTGTCTCGCGCCTGGAGGCGAGCCTCGGGGTGCAGCTGATCATGCGAACGACGCGCGCTCTGTCCCTTTCCGAGGCTGGCCGCGCCTATTACGAACGCGTGAAATCGCTTCTCGACGAATTCGACACGCTTGATGCCTCGGTGCGCAATGCATCCCGCGCGCCATCGGGCAGACTTCGGATCACCGCGCCGATCACCTTCGGAACCACACAGCTCGCGCCCGTGCTCAATCAGTTCGCGGCGGCTTTCCCCGACATCAATCTCGATGTCAGTTTCTCCGACCGGACGGTCAATCTAGTCGACGAAGGGTTTGACGCCGCCGTGCGCATCGGTCGCCCTGACGACAGCAGCCTGATCGCACGCAAACTCTGCGCCGCGCGCATCGTGCTCGTTGCAGCTTCATCATATCTCGACCGCCGCGGCGTGCCAGGAACGCCGGCGGATCTCGCCGCCCATGACTGCATCATCGACACCAATTTTCGCGATCCGTTGACATGGCGCTTCCGGGATAGATCCGGTTTGCAGCCGCTGGTGACGGAAGTGCGCGGACGCATTCAGTTTTCCAACGCCGAGGCCTGCGTCGCCGCAGCGGAAGCGGGACTGGGCATCGCCCGTGTGCCGAGCTTCGTTGCCGGCGCTCGACTCCGACTTCACACGGTGCATCCTCTGCTATCGGATTTTGAGGATGAGCCGCGCGGCCTGTACGCGGTCTATCCCCCTGCTCGGCATCTTGCCCTCAAAGTCAGAGTGCTCGTCGATTTCCTGGCCGACGCTTTTCGCGGGCAACCGGGTTGGGACAAGGGCTGGCCGTGATTACTTCCATTTCGGAAGGAAATATTCTCTTCTCGACCGGATAATCATCCATCTGGAATTGCGCCATATCAAATTCCGAACGCGCAAGAACAGATCAGGAGTTCAGTCATGCTCGTGGACGGCAAGTGGACCGCCGATTGGCACCCGGTACAGGCAACCGATGCGAAGGGCGGTTTCGTCCGGCAGATTTCGGGTTTTCGCAACTGGATTACCCCCGATGGCAGCGCCGGGCCGACTGGCGAGGCCGGGTTCAAGGCCGAGGCCGGCCGCTACCATCTCTATGTGGCGCTGATCTGCCCCTGGGCCTCGCGCACGCTGATCGGCCGAGCGCTCAAGAAGCTGGAAGATGTGATTTCGGTATCGGTCGTCGAACCGGCCCTTTCCGATCAGGGCTGGCGCTTCGGCGATTATCCGGGCGCCGATCGCGATGAGCTCAACGGCGCCACCTACATGCACGAGATCTACACCAGCGCCGACCCGCATTACACCGGCCGTGCGACCGTGCCGGTTCTCTGGGACAAGCACCGCCGCACCATCGTCAACAACGAGTCGGCGGATATTCTGCGGATGCTCAACTCCGGCTTCGGCGCGCTTGCCGACCGCGCGGTCGATCTCTACCCCGAAGATCTGCGCGCCGAGATCGATGCTCTTAACGAGCGCATCTATCCGCAGCTCAACAACGGCGTCTACCGTACCGGCTTCGCGACGACACAGGTCGCCTATGAGGAAGCCTTCACCGATGTGTTCACGATGCTCGACGAACTGGAGGCACGCTTGGGAGGGCAGAAGCCGTGCCTCTTCGGCACGCGACTGACGGAGGCCGACGTGCGGCTCTTCGTAACGCTCGTACGCTTCGACGCCGCCTATAACGGGCTCTTCAAGTGCAATCTGCGCCGGCTTGCCGATTACTCCAACCTCAGCCGCTATGTCGAACACATGCTGGCGATACCGGGTATCCGGCAGACGGTTAGCATCGATCATATCAAGCGCGGCTATTACTCGATCAAGGCGCTCAACCCGACGGGGATTGTGCCGGTCGGTCCGCAGCTTCCGTTTGCGATCTGAGAGGAGATAGCCATGTCGACGATCGCATCCCATATGCTGGTTATCATGCTCCACGGTGTCGGCTCGAGCGGCGCCGATCTCGCGTCGCTCGCCAATGTCTGGAAGGACGCGCTTCCAGATGCCGTCTTCGCTTCACCGAATGCGCCAAGCCCATCCAGCTTCGGCGCGGGCTATCAGTGGTTCAGCGTCGCGGGCGTGACCGAGGACAATAGAAGCGGGCGCATCAAGGAAGCGCGCCCGGCCTTTGACGCAACCATATCGGCGATCATCAAGGACAACGGCTTCGCCGATCGGCTCGATCGCGTCGTTCTCGTCGGCTTCTCGCAAGGCACGATCATGGCACTCGACGCCGTGGCTTCAGGGCGCTGGCCTGTAGGGGCCGTCGTCGGCTTCTCCGGCCGCCTCGCCTCGCCGCTTCCGCTTGCGCCTGCAGTCAAGACGCCGGTGCTGCTGCTACACGGCAGCGCCGATCCGGTCATTCCGGCGGTTGAGACGACCCGGGCCGCGACGGCTCTCCAGCCGTTTGGCATAAGCGTGGAAACGATGATCATTCCTGGCCTCGGCCACACGATTTCGGCTGAGGGCGCTGCGCGGGCCGGCGCGTTCATGGCCGAAGCGCTGAAATAGTCCAAACCCTCGGCATAGGCAAAGCGTTGCGCCAAGCCAGGCGCAACGCGCTATGTGAAAGCGTGCTAGCTGGGCGCCTTGACCGCGTATTTCAGATGCAACAGGCCATCATCCAGTCTGTCGCAAGAGAGCAGCGAAAGCTCGCATTTGCCCGCCAAGCCATCCTGCCCGTACTCGATGACACGGTCGCTTCCCTTCCGGGCATCGACGGCAGGAGCTACGAGCAGGCTCAGTTCATCGACCAGACCCGCCGCGAAGAACGAACCGTTGACCGCGGCTCCGCCTTCCAAAAGCAGACGGCGGATGTTGAATGCGCGGCCCAGCGTTTCCAGCAGGTTGGCAAGATCCATCTCTTGCCTGTCGGAGACGATATAGGACACGCCGTCGGCGACGAGTTCGGCGAGATGCCGGTCGGAGACATCCTTGCCGAGCAGGACGATCACGTGATCGCCATCCAAATCGCCGCCGTTGAAATGCAGCTTACCGTGCTGATCGACAGCAATGGCAAAGCTCCTGGCATCAGGGCTGGCGATGTGCAGCGATCGGTCGACGTCGAACGGTCCCTCCGGCGCATGCGGGCCGGCCTTCGAGATTTCGGCCATGGTCACGCGGCCGACCAGCCACCCATCGGCGCCGAAGCGCTTGTGCATATCCTCGTATGCTGTCGACCATCCGGCCCGATTGCCATCCGCGCTGGCCGTCCAGCGGCTCGGATGCAGACCACCGTCGAGCGAGGTCATCATGTGGCAGATGATATGTGGCTTCATGATGCAGCCCGCCCCTGGTAATCCTCATCGGCCACCTTCTCCATCCAGGTAACGGCGGATCCATCCTTCTTCTCGGCAATCGCCAGATGGCTCATCGCGCAGCCGGGCGATGCGCCGTGCCAATGCTTCTCAGCGGGTTCGAACCAGACGATATCGCCGGGGCGAATTTCCCTGATCTCGCCGCCCTCGCGCTGAACCAGACCGAGGCCGGAAAGCACGACAAGCGTCTGGCCGAGCGGATGCGTATGCCATGCGGTGCGCGCGCCGGGCTCGAATGTCACGGTCGCTCCGCTGAGCTCGCCACTGCCGCCGAAGGGTGCGTCGATGCGCACGGTGCCGGTGAAGTAGTCTTCAGGTCCTTTCGCAGAGGCCTGCGCTCCACTCTTTCTGATTTCCATGGATGTCACTCCTGCGGTTTGAATGGCTTCATGAGGGAGCGAAATAGGCCACCTGAGAGCCATCGACTAGAGGCACGCCGCCGCATGGCGTTATGCGAGTGGTTCATAAGCCGGTGACCGCGCATCACCGATAACGCAGCGCGTCGACCAGAAGCGCGAAGGCAGGCGATGCAAGGCGACGGCTTGGATAATAGAGGTGGTAGCCCGGAAACGGCGGTGACCAATCGTCCAGAACCTTGACCAGTTTTCCTTCTTTGACCAGCGGGTCAAGGTGGTCGTCCGGCAGGCATGTCAGGCCCAGGCCGCTCAGCGCAGCGTCGATGATCATCGGCACATCGTTACAAATGAACTGCCCCTCCACGCGCACGTTGAGCGGTCGCCCATCCTTCTCGAACTCCCAGGCATAAAGACCGCCGAGCGTGGGTAGCCGCAGGTTGATGCAGGCATGGTGCGTCAAGTCATGAGGCGTGACAGGTTTTGGATGACGCTCGAAATACTCTGGCGACCCGGCAACCACCATCCGCAATTCCGGTCCTATCTTGACCGCGATCATATCCTTTTCGACCCGTTCTCCCAACCTGACGCCGGCGTCGTAGCGTTCGGCCACCAGATCGATCAGCCGCTGCTCGATTGAAATCTCGATGCTGATGTCGGGATACTCGCCCATCAGGCGCTTGGCGACCGGCATCAGAATGGTTTCGGCGGCATGCCTGCTCGACGTGATGCGGATCGTGCCGGCGGGCTTCTGCCGCATCGCGCTCAGAGCGTCGATCCGGCCGCGAATATCGTTGAATGCGGGCCGCAACGTCTCGACGAGTTGCTCGCCCGCCTCCGTCGGCGACACGTTGCGCGTCGTCCTCGTCAGCAGGCGCACGCCCATCCGCTCTTCGAGACGGCGAACCGTGTGGCTGAGCGAGGATTGCGATGTGCCGAGCTGCGCCGCCGCGCGGGTAAAGCTGCGCTCTTCAGCCACCATCAGGAATGCGGCAAGGTCTCCGAGTTCGTCGCGCTTCATCCATGAATCCATCGCATAATTTAACCTCGAACCTAGCATTCCAAACATGGAAATCACCAGTGCTAATTTCTCACGGCACATGGCCGGAATGCTGGTCCTGTTCGCGAAAGCCGGTTGAATTCGTCGTCGTCATCGGTTTAGCTCGCTTGCATTCCTTCAGCAGCGAGCACCCCATGACATCGACGGCCGACATCATTGTAATCAACGCCCGCGTCCTCACCCTCGATCCCAATCGCCCTCACGCCCAAGCAGTGGCGCTCGGCGATGGAAGGATTATCGCCGTCGACACCAATGAGAAGATCGAGGCGCATCGCGGCCCCGCAACGCGCACGATCGACGCGCGCGGAAAGACAGTGTTGCCGGGTTTCTCGGAAAATCACATGCACCTGTTCTCCGGCGCCGCCGAGTTGGATCACCTGCAGCTGAAGGGCGTGACGGGACTTGCCGCGCTGACGCATGCCGTCCGTGATTATGCGCAGGAACGGCGCTCGCAGAAGGTGCTTTTCGCCCAAGGTGTCGACTACAATATTCTCGGCGAGACAGAACCCCTCACTCGCCAGCACCTGGATGCCATCCTGCCGGATCAGCCGCTCGTTCTATTCGCGCCCGATCATCATACGGCCTGGGCGAATACAGTTGCGCTCCAACTGGTCGGCATTCTTCACGGCGCCGACCTCAGGCCCGGCAACGAGGTTGTGGTGGGCGCTGATGGGTTGGCCACCGGCGAACTCAGGGAAATGGAAGCCTTCAGCCCGCTCCAGACCGCCGGCGGCTTCGATCGCTATCGGCTGGGATTGTCGACCGGCGGCGAGCCCGAGCCCTATCCGGATGCCGAGCAATGGGCGCAGGATATTGCGGTGATGCGCACGGGCCTTGCCTATTGTGCCCGCCACGGCATCACCACTGTCCAGAACATGGACGGCAATCTCTATCAACTGCAACTGCTCGCCGCGATCGAGAAAGAGGATGGCCATCTGCCCTGCCGCGTGCAGATCCCCTTCCATTTCAAGAACTTCATGTCGCTCGACATGCTAGAGAAGGCATCGAGCATGGCGGCCAGCTACAAGAGCGACTGGCTCTCTTCCGGCCTCGTCAAGCTCTTCTATGACGGCGTGATCGAAAGCGGCACCGCCGTCATGGTCGAGCCTTACGCCGACAAGCCCGGCGATCGTGGTGAGGGTCTCTTCACGCCGGAGGCGTTTCGCGCGGTTGCCGTGGAGGCAGATCGGCGAGGACTGCAGATTGCCGTCCACGCGATCGGCGACGGCGCCGTCCGGGCGGTGCTTGACGGTTACGCGGCAGCGCGTGAAGAGAACGGACCCCGCGACAGCCGCCATCGCATCGAACATATCGAGGTGGTGCATCCCGAGGACATCGAGCGTTTCGCCGCACTTGGCGTCATCGCCTCCATGCAGCCTCCTCATCCGCCGGGCTGCGCCGGCCTGCCGCTGGAGCCAACCATTTCGCGTATCGGCAGGGAGCGTTGGCCGATCAGCTACGCCTGGCGCACGCTGAAGGACGCAGGCGCCCATATCTGCTTCGCCTCCGATTGGCCCGTTTCGCCGATCGATCCGCTCGTCGGCCTCAAGGCGGCGGTGACACGCAAGCGATGGAGCGACAGCGATCCTGACCAGTCCTTCTCGCTGTCGGAAGCGCTTGCGGCATACTGCGTGGAAGGTGCCTATGCGGAGTTCAAGGAGGATCGCAAGGGCCTGATCAGGCAAGGCTATGTTGCCGACATCGTCATTCTCGACAGCGATATCGAGGCGATCGCCCCTGATGATCTCGACACCGTCAGGCCGGTCACGACGATCTGCGGCGGGCATATTAGTTTTTCCGATTGATAAATAATTTCTACCGGAAGCGTAAAATCTGGTTGTCAACGCAGAACGCGTGTGGTCACCTAGCCAAAAGCCGAAAAGGCGGGAACAGCAGCATCAGCAACTATGAGTGGGCCGCATATGGCGGGATTGAACGCGATTGAGATTCGCAGTGTTTCCAAGGTGTTCGGCTTTGGTGAGTACGCCTTTTCCGCGGTAGACGACGCATCGGTTTCCATCAGGCAGAACGAGTTTTTCACCCTTCTCGGGCCGTCCGGCTGTGGCAAGACAACGCTCCTGCGCCTGATCGCCGGCTTCGAATATCCGACCTCGGGCGAGATTCTGCTGAACGGCGATAACATCGCCGCGATGCCGCCATTCAAGCGGCCGATCAATACTGTCTTCCAGAGCTATGCCTTGTTCCCTCACATGACGGTCGCCGAAAACATCGGTTTTGGCCTGACCATGCTTGGCCGCCCGAAGCAGGAGATCAAGGACCGGGTCGCGGCGATGTTGAAGCTGGTGCGCATGGAGGCGCTCGCCAACCGCCGCACCAGCCAGATTTCGGGCGGCCAGCAGCAGCGCGTGGCACTTGCCCGCGCCCTGGCGCCGCAGCCGAAGGTGCTTCTGCTCGACGAGCCCTTGTCGGCGCTGGACTACAAGCTGCGCAAGGACATGCAGATAGAACTGAAGCGTCTGCAATCGGAAACCGGGATCACCTTCATCTTCGTCACGCACGATCAGGAGGAAGCACTGACCATGTCGGACCGCATCGCCGTGATGTCGGCGGGCAAGATCCTGCAGGTCGGGAACCCGCGCGAGATCTACGATGCGCCGACCGACCGCTTCGTGGCCGACTTCATCGGCGAGACGAACTTCTTGAAAGGACGCATTCACGCGGTGAATTCAGGGATTGCAGAGGTGGAGACCGCCGCGGCCGGCCGCATTTCAGCGACGATGCCCAGCAATTTCGCAGAGGATGGAGAGGTGACCCTGGTGCTGCGGCCGGAACACGCGGCCCTTTGCACACCGGCCGATCATGCGCGCTGCCAGATGACGGGCACGCTGGAGACGATCGTCTATTTCGGCACCGATACGCATTATCACGTGCGCCTCGCCGACAACGAAACGCTGTTCACGCTGCGCGAGCAGAACAAGCCGCTGCAGGCGGTGCGATATGCCGAGGGCGACAGGGTCGGCATCGCCATCGAGCCCAATGCCGCCAGGGTGCTCAGGAGCTGACATGACCCATGTGGCGGACATGATCGAAGCGGAAAAGAGCCGGGACATCCGGACGCGCTGGCTTCTTTCGCTGCCCGCCCTGCTGATCATCCTCGCTGCCGCGAGCGGGCCGCTTCTGATCGTCGTCGCCTATTCCTTCCTGACACCGGGACCTTATGGCGACGTCGTCTGGGTGCCATCCATCCAGGGCTGGATCAACGTTGTGCTGCAGCAGGACATTTTCGACGGTTCGCTGTCGATGGCCGACGCCCATGTCTCCATCTTCATCCGCTCGGTCGTCCTGTCGCTCGCCACCACGATACTGACACTCGCCATCGGTTTTCCGACCGCCTATTTCATCGCCACCCGCCGCGAGACGACGCGCGAACTCTGGCTGCTATTGATCACCATCCCGTTCTGGACCAACCTCTTGATCCGCACCTTCGCGATCCTGGAAATCATACGCAACGAAGGACTGATCAACGGATTGCTTCTGCGCTTCGGGCTGATCTCGAAGCCGATCCAGATGCTGTTTACCGACGGCGCCATCCTCACGGGTATGGTCTATGTCTACCTGCCGCTGATGGTGCTGCCGCTCTATGCCAGCATGGAGAAGATCGATTTTCGATTGGTCGAGGCGGGATACGATCTCTATGCGACGCCGTCGAAGGTCTTGCGCCGCATCATCATTCCGTTGGTCAAACCGGGCATTGTCGCAGGCTCCATCCTCGTCTTCATCCCCGCGCTCGGCGCCTACGTCACCCCCAGCATCCTCGGCGGTGGCAAGAACCTGATGCTTGGCAACCTGATCGAATTGCAGTTCGGACAGGGGCGCAACTGGCCGCTCGGCTCGGCCTTGTCGATCACGCTGATGATGATCGTCATGATCGCCCTGCTCTTCTATGTGCGCAACGCGGGCGCGCAGGAGAACCGGCATGGCTAGATCATTCTCCATCAGGCGCCAACGCGGCTTCACCACGATCGCGATGATTTGCTTCGCGGCGCTCTATCTGCCGATCGGCGTGCTGGTTTTCTATTCGTTCAACGCGGGAGAGTCGCTTGCCTCCTTCGAAGGCGTGTCGCTGCGCTGGTTCGAGAAGGCTTTCGAGAACAAGCAGGTGATCGACGCCTCGCTGCGGTCGCTACAGATCGCCATGATCGCGGCCGTCGTCTCGACGATCGCGGCCACCATGGCGGCGCTGGCGACCACGCGGACAACGCCCTATCGCGGCCTGACGATGAAATACGCTTTCATCAACCAACCGCTGATGATCCCCGAGATCGTCACCGCCGTGGCGCTTCTGATCTTCTTTGCCCGCATCAAGATCTGGACCGGCTACGCCGGCATCGGCTATCTGATCGCCGCCCATACGGCCTTCTGCATTCCCTTCGCCTATCTGCCGATCCGCGCGCGGCTTGAGAACATGGACCTGACGCTGGAGAAGGCGGCGGCCGACCTCTACGCCACGCCATGGAAAGCGTTCCGCCATGTGACCCTGCCGCTGCTGTGGCCGGGCATTCTCGCCGGTTTCATGCTGGCCTTCGTCATCTCGCTCGATGATGTCGTCATCACCGAATTCGTCAAATCCGCCGGGCAGGATACGCTTCCGACCTACATGCTTGGGCAGATCCGCCGCTCCATCACGCCTGAAATGAACGCGATCTCGACGCTGTTTCTCGGCCTGTCGATCCTCGTCGTCTCCATCTTCTTTGTCGTCAATCGAAAACGTGCCTGAAAACAAGAGAGGGAACATGCGCATGAAACGGATGACTTCGACGATCGCCCTGGCGGCGACACTCCTTGGCACCGCGGGCCTTGCCCACGCCGAGGGCGAACTCAACATCTACAACTGGGGCAACTATACCAGCCCGGAGATGATCAAGAAGTTCGAGGACAAGTACAAGGTCAAGGTCACAATCACCGACTACGATTCCAACGACACGGCGCTTGCCAAGGTTCGCCAGGGCGGCTCCGGTTTCGACATGGTCGTACCGTCGCAGAATTACATTCCGATCTGGATCTCCGAGGGTCTGCTGCTTCAGACCGATCCGGACAAGATGGAGAACTTCAAGAACGTCGCCAAGGAATGGGCCAATCCGGACTTCGACCCCGGCCGCAAGTACACCGTCCCGTGGGCGATGGGCATCGTCGGCACCGTCGTCAATACGGACGTATACAAGGGCGACATCAACACCTGGGGCATCATTTTCGACACCCCCGCGGAGCTGAAGGGCAAGGTCAACGTCGTCCCCGAAATGACCGACGTCATCGACGCGGCAGTGCT
>Ga0307406_10002076_pt1 | contig 10942 bp, 7 predicted proteins | sample 322Cmetagenome_3_FD_203706 | JGI IMG/M metagenome (GOLD analysis project Ga0307406, IMG submission 203706) | Maize rhizosphere microbial communities from greenhouse at UC Davis, California, United States - 322HYB-C-2 | ecosystem: Host-associated > Plants > Roots > Rhizosphere > Soil | place... | reverse complement strand
TGCCAGGTCTGCATCTGCGCCGCGGCGATGTCGTAGTCCAGGCGTCCGTCGAGCCAGGCCAGCGGCGTGTACAAATGATAGTTACGCAGGTCCCAGTTTGCGTCCTGGCGTTGGACCAGCGCCGCGAGCAAGGTGAAGAACAGGGCGACCAGGGCGGTCGGTCGCCAGGAAACGCGCTCAGCGGGCATGCAGAATCCTCGTCAAGGCAGTTGCTAAGATTCGGCCCGGACGCGGAGTGCGCGTCGAGGAACCCGAAATCCATGGCTCACGATTCGATGAATCAATTGCATATCGTCATCCTCGCCGCGGGCGAGGGCAAGCGGATGAAGTCGGCCACCGCGAAGGTGCTGCAGAAGATCGCCGGCCGGCCGATGCTGGCGCACGTAATCGAGACTGCGCGGGCGCTGGGCCCGGCCGGCATCCACGTGGTCTACGGCCATGGCGGCGAACAGGTGCGTGCGGCCTTCGAAGGCCAGGACGACCTGCATTGGGCCGAGCAGCAGCAGCGCCTCGGCACCGGTCATGCGGTGCAGCAGGCGATGCCCGGCGTGCCGCAGGATGCGCGAGTGCTGGTGCTGTACGGCGACGTCGCCCTGATCACCCCCGAGACCCTGCAGCGTCTGCTTGCCGCGCCCGGCCGCATCTCGGTGTTGGTCGCCGACCTGGACGACCCGACCGGCTACGGCCGCATCGTCCGCGATCCCGAAGGCCGCGTCGGCCGCATCGTCGAGCACAAGGATGCCGACGAGGAACAGCGGGAGATCCGCACCGTCAACACCGGCATCCTCGTCGCCGACGGCGAGCCGCTGCGCCGCTGGCTCGACCGCCTCGGCAACGACAACGCGCAGGGCGAGTACTACCTCACCGACGTGTTCGCCGCGGCCGCGTCCGAATACAGCCCGGCCGAGATGGTGCATGTCGCCGACCCGATCGAAGTCGAAGGCGCCAACGATGCCTGGCAGCTCGCGCAACTCGAGCGCGCTTATCAGTGGCGCGCGGCGCGCGCGGTCTGCCTGCAGGGCGCGCGCCTGGCCGATCCATCGCGCTTCGATCTGCGCGGCGAAGTCCGGGTGGGCCAGGACGTCGAGATCGACGTCGACGTGATCCTGGAAGGCAAGGTCGAACTCGGCGACGGCGTGCGCATCGGCCCGTTCTGCCGGCTCAAGGACGTCAAGCTCGGCGCCGGCACTCTGGTGCGCGCGCATTGCGATCTCGACGGCGTGGTGGTAGAGGGCGCGGCGCAGATCGGTCCCTATGCGCGTTTGCGTCCGGGCACCGTGCTCGCCGATGGCGCCCACGTCGGCAACTTCGTCGAAACCAAGAACCTCACGCTCGGCGTCGGCAGCAAGGCCAATCACCTGACCTATCTCGGCGATGCGCTGATCGGCGCGGGCGTCAACGTCGGCGCGGGCACCATCACCTGCAACTACGACGGCGTCAACAAGTCGACCACCACGATCGAGGACGGCGCCTTCATCGGTTCCAATTCCTCGCTGGTCGCGCCGGTCACGATCGGCAAGGAGGCGACGATCGCCGCCGGCTCGGTGATCACGCGCCTGGCGCCGCCGGGAGAACTGACCGTGGCGCGCGCGCGCCAGTCGACGGTGGAAGGCTGGAAGCGGCCGGTCAAGAAGAAGTAAGCGGTCGCAAACGCAGTGCGGCGCGCTTTGTGGCGCGCCGCGCTGCCGCCCGCTGCACGAAAGCGGGTGCAGAGACTTTGCAAAGCTCTCTGGATTAAGCCCTGGATCCCCGCCTGCGCGGGGATGACGATAGGTGGGCTCTGCCGCGACTCTCCAGTCGTCATCCCCGCGAAGGCGGGGATCCAGAATCTTCAGCGCGATGTCGCGCCGCTGCGGCTTCGATCAGGGAACGTATTCGACCGACTCGGTGGCGCCGATCTGCGCCTTGGCGATCTCGGTGTAGTACTGCGCGGCTGCGGTCCTGTCGAGGAAGGCGTTCGGCGCCCAGATCATCACGCCCTGATAGCCGCCGCTGGCGACGTTCTGGGCGATGGTATGCGCCTGCGACGCCGAGCTGAACTCCGGCGAGATGCCGAGGAACAAGCTGGACTTACTCATGCCGTAGCCGACGTACGGCGTCAGATAGCTGACGCTGCCGCCGTAGGTCATCTCATAGCCTTCGGTCAGCTGGTTGGCGGCGTTGTTGGGCGAGCGGAAGTACTGCGAGTCGGACCACAGCGCCTTGCTCAGGGTCTTGCCGGAAAAGTACGGGTTGCTGCGGATCGCCTTGAGCACCGAATAGAACGAGCTCGCGCTGCCCGAGCAGCTGGAGTATTCGTCGTCGACGTTGATGCCGTCGAGGCCGTACTTGACCACGTCGGCCACCATTGCGTTGCCGAGCCGGGTCGCCGTCTTGGCGGTCATGTTGCACGACCAGCCCGCGTTCTGATGATTGCCCAGATAGGAAATCTGGACCTTGATGCCACTGTTCTGCAACTGCCGGACCGCGTCGATGTTGTCCTTCAGGATCGCGCTCATCTCCGTGTTGTAGTACAGCACGGGCGTGTTGGGCGTGCTGCCGTTGATGTTGGCGGCGAACAACACGAGATCGGAGAAGAACGGCTGGCCGCTGCTCTTGACCCGATAGTGGCCGACGTCCTTCACGTCCTGCGGCGACGGATTGTTCAAAAATACGACGTTGCGCGCGCAAGCTCCGAAGCTTGCAAGAAATGCGATTAGACCGGCAGCCAGAAGCGTAGATTTGCTGAGCATTGGCGAATCTCCTGTTCGGTTGTTTGGAATTTTCTTCGGTTTTTGCGGGCGCACGCGTCCTCCGTCGTTCGGGTTTCAGGGGCGTCCTGTCTAGAAACGAATGCGAGGGCCGCTCCCCTACATCGATCTCATGCGTCGGCTCGAACGCGAACGGTGAGCGAAGCGATATCGCCAACTTCGATCGTCATGCCGGACGCGTCCGCAGTCGCTGCGATTAACGAGGGGCGGATGGACGCTTCGCTGGCGCCGGCTATGTTGAGGCGGTTGCGGCCGATGTGTTGCGACAGCATCGTCGATGCTGCGATGACCGCGGTCACGCATCGTCGATACGGGCAGGGCTCGATCGTGGAGCCGCAGGTGTCGATGTGTCCGGCGAGGCTGTTCCGATTCCGCAAGCGCGCAGTGAAATCGACGGGGCAGCGATGCGGGTTACGCAGATCGTGGGCTTCGGTCGGTCAGTCGCCGAGCCGGTAGCGGCGGCCGGAATGTATACGAGCATCGGCCGCCATCGCGCTTACCCGCAGCTTATGCATCGGGCAGCACCATCGACACGCACAAGCCGCCGCCTTCGCGATTGAGCAGGGCGATGCGGCCGCCGTGGGCTTCGGCGATCTCGCGCGCCAGGGCCAGGCCCAGGCCGGTGCCGTTGCGCTTGGTCGAGTAGAACGGCAACAAGGCGTTGGACAGTACGGCATCGTTCATGCCGCTGCCGCGGTCGAGCACGTCGATGCGCCAGGCGTCCTGCACGCGGCGCAGTTGCAGGCGTACTTCCTCGGGCTTGGAGCCGGATTCGTGGGCGTTCTTGAGCAGGTTGATCAGGCTCTGTTCGAGCTGCGCGGCGTCGACCCGCGCGATCGCTTCGCCCTGCACGCCGTCGTAGGCGAAATCGACCTGGCTGCGCAGTTGCTCGACGAAGCGCGACCATTCGATCGGCTGCAGGCGCGGCGAGGGCAGCTTGGCGAAGCGCGCGTAGTCGCGGATGAAGCCTTCGAGATGGCGGGCGCGTTCTTCGATCGTGGTCAACGCGGTCGGCAGGCGCTCGTACTGGCCGCGACGCAGCAACTCGGCGCCGGAGTGGGCGAGCGAGGCGATCGGCGCCAGCGAGTTGTTGAGCTCGTGGCTGATCACCCGGATCACCTTCTTCCAGGTCTGCACTTCCTGGCGCCGCAGCTCGGCGGTGAGCTGGCGCAGCAGCACCAGTTCGTGGGCGCGGCCGTTGAGACGGAAGATGCGGCGCGAGAGGTGATAGATCTCTTCGTTTTCGATATCCCCGACCGAGAACATGCCGTCGCCGCCGCGCTCGAAGGCTTCCTGCATCGGCGTGGGCGCGCGCGACAACAGGTCGGCGAAACTCTGGCCCTCCAGGCGCCGGCCTTCGCCGAGCATTTTGCGCGCGGCGAGGTTGCCGTGGACGATGCGCCGGGTCGGGTCGACCAGCATCATCGCCACCGGGGTGTTCTGGATCATGGTGTCGAGCAGCAGCTCGCGCTGCACCAGGCTCAGGCGTTGTTCTCGCAAGGCATCGCCGAGGCGGTTGTGGCTGGCGACCAGGTCGCCGAGATCGCCCTGGCCGGTCCAGTTGAAGCTGATCGAATAGTCGCCGTCGCGATAGCTGGCGACCGAGCCGGCGAGGGCGCGGAACAACGAGTTCATCGGCGCGAAGGCGCGATGGACGTGATAGACCAGCAGCGGCGCCAGCACGGCCACCACGATGGCGAGGGCGAGCCAGCGGTTGGCGAGGTAGTCCGACAGCCACAGGGTCAGCGCCGCACCGCCTGCGAGGTAGGCCAGGGCGATGACGCTGAAGACCAGACTCAGGGGAAGACGGCGCATGATCGGACCTCAGTCGCGCTTGATGCCGAGCCGTTCGAGGCGGCGGTACAAGGCCTGCCGCGACAGGCCGAGTTCGCCGGCGGCTTGTGCGAGCACGCCGCCGGCGCGTTCGAGCGCGGCCTCGATGGCGATGCGGTCGGGTTCTTCGCCGCCGTTGGCCGCACTCGGCGGCGGAGCGACCGGCAGGCCGAGGTCGGCCGCGCCGATGCTGTCGCCGCGCGCGAGCAGGGCGGCGCGCTGCAAGGTGTTGCGCAGTTCGCGCACGTTGCCGGGCCAGGCATGCGCGTACAACGCGCTTTCGGCCTCTTCGCTGAGGCGCTTGCCTTGCGCGATCGCGTTGTCGCGCAGGAAATGCCGCGCCAACGGCAACACGTCGTCGCGGCGTTCGGCCAGCGGCGGAATATCGATCTGGATGGTGTTGAGGCGGTAGTACAGGTCTTCGCGGAAGCGGCCGTCGCGGATCATCGTCGGCAGGTCGGCGTTGGTGGCGCTGATCACCCGCACCTTGACCTGGCGCTCGCGGTTGGAGCCGAGCCGTTCGAAGCGCCCGGTTTCGAGCACGCGCAACAACTTCATCTGCCCCGCCGGCGGCAGGTTGCCGATTTCGTCGAGGAACAAGGTGCCGCCGTCGGCGGCCTCGAACTTGCCTTCGCGCATCCTGTTGGCGCCGGTGTAGGCGCCGGCATCGGCGCCGAACAGCTCGGCTTCGATCAGTTCGGTCGGCAGCGCGCCACAGTTCAGGGTCACGAAGGGGCCGGACTTGACCGAGGAATTGGCCTGGACGATCTCGGCGATCTTTTCCTTGCCGGCGCCGTTGGGGCCGGTGATGAGCACGGGCACATCGGCGCGCGCGACCTGGCCGGCGAGCTCGATCACCCGCGCCAGTTGTTCGGAACCGAACACCAGGCCGCGCAGGTCGTAGCGCGCTTCCAGGTCGCGCTGCAGCTTGCGCCGCTGTTCGTGCAGGCGCGACACCTCGCGGGTGCTGGCGCCGAGTTCGAGCAGGTTCTCGACGCTGGCGAGCAGCTTCTGGTCGTCCCAGGGCTTGGCCAGATAATCGGCGGCGCCGGCCTTGGCCAGGTCGACGGCGATGTCCAGGTGCGTCCACGCGGTCAGCAGGATGATCGGCAGGTCCGGATGGCGCGCGCGGATCGCGCGGAACAGCGCCACGCCTTCCTCGCCCGAGGTGGTGTCGGCGGTGAAGTTCATGTCCTGCAGGACCAGGCCGATGTCCTCGCGGGTCAGCAGTTCCAGGCCCTCGTCCGGCGACTGCGCGGTGACCACGCGGATCTCGCGCAGGCCGAACAGCAGGTCGAGCGCGGTGCCGACCGCCGGGTTGTCGTCGATGACCAGGACCGTGCGCATCAGGAATCCGTGTGGTTCGGGAGCGGGCGCCGGATCGCGGCGACTCGTTGCCGACGCAGTATACGGCGCGGGCTCGGCGGTGCAGGTCGGGCTGGCGAGGAACGGCCGGCGGCGTCGATGTTCGGCATGCGCCGATCGCGACAGCCCGTGAAGACGCGAAGTCCGCGAGCCGCGGATCGCCCCGGCTCCTCTCGCATCGCCGCGAGAGGAGCGGGGCCGGGCGTCGTCCGGCTGGGACGGGGCTTCGTTTGCAGAGGCTTACTTCACGATGCTTATTTCGCGACCTTGGCCGGCGCCGCATCGGCCGGCACCGAGGCGATCCAGCGATCGATCCGTGTTTCCAGTTCGCGCAGCGGCAAGGCGCCGCCGCCGAGGATCTGGTCGTGGAAGGCGCGGATGTCGAAGCGCGCGCCGAGTCGGGATTCGGCGCGGGCGCGCAATTCGCGGATCTTCAACTGCCCCATCTTGTAGGCCAGGGCCTGGCCCGGCCAGGCGATGTAGCGATCGGCTTCGGCCTGGATGATCGGGTCTTCCATGTCGGAGTGGTCGCGCATCCATTGCACCATCTGCTCGCGGCTCCAGCGCTGGTGATGCACGCCGGTATCGAGCACGAGACGGTTGGCGCGGATCAGCTCCTGCGAGAGGCGGCCGAAGTCGCTGTACGGGTCCTGGTAGAGGCCGACTTCCTTGCCGAGATCCTCCGAGTACAGGCCCCAGCCTTCGATGTAGGCGAGCTGGCCGGTCAGGGTGCGGAATTTCGGCAAGGCCGGCAGGCCGCGCGCCACCGACAACTGCAGGTGATGGCCGGGTACGCCTTCGTGGTAGGCGATGGCCTCGACCGTGGTCAGCAGGCGCTTGTCGGGCTCGCCGGTGTTGACCGTGATCAGGCCCGGGCGCTTGCCGTCCGGCGTGCCGGGCATGTACTGCGCCGACGAGGCTTCTTTCTCGCGCCAGGTTTCCACCGCCTGCACCTGCACCGCGGTGGTCGGCAGGGTGCCGAACAGATCGGGCAGGCGTTTTTCCATGGCGGCGATGTACTGGCGATACAACTCGAGAATCTGTTCGCGCGACTTCGCGTGACGGGCAGGATCGGCCGCTATCGCCTTGCGCGCGGTCTTCAGGTCGGCATAGCCCAGGCGCTGGGCGATCTCGGTCTGCGCGCGTTCGATGCGTTCGACCTCGCTCAGGCCGAGGCGATGGATCTGCTCGGGCGTCATCGACGAGGAGGTGAACTGTTCGATCGCATAGCGGTACAGACCATCGCCGTTCGGCACCGACCAGATGCCGTACTGCTCGCGGCCTTGCGGTGCGTATTCCTTGGCGACGAACTCGGCGAGGCGGCGATAGGCCGGTCGTATTTGCTGGTCGACGACTTCGAGGATCTGCTTGCGCAGGCGCTCGCGTTCGGCCGCCGGCACGCTGTCGGGGAACTTCTTCAGCGACGCGGCGAACACGCTGTCCTCGCCGGCGACGTCGGCGATGCCGTTGCATTGCGCGGCGACCTTTTCGAGCAGATAGCGCGGCTGCATCAGGCCGTTCTTCGCGCCCTCGCGGGCGACCTCGGTGACCTGGTCGAGGATGCGCGGAATCCCGCGCAGGCGCACGAGATAGTCGTCGTACTGCTGGGTGTCGTTGAACGGGAACGCCTTGACCATGATGGTCAGGAACAGGTGGGTGCCGTTGAACTGGTCCAGCGGCATCTGGTTGGTCTTGAGCTCGTAGCCCTGGATGTCGTTCTCGAGCCAGTGCACCAGCAGTCGGTGATTGAGCAGATCGCTGTCGGCGAAGCCGGTGCTGTCGACCGCCTGGAGGCGCGCGAGCAAACGGCGGGTCGCTTCGTTGTGGCGCTTGGCGCCGGCCAGGGAGAAATCGCTCCAGGCGGCGTTGTAGCGGTAGTCGCCGAAGAAACTGGCCTGCTCCGGCAATTCGCGCATCAGGCCTTCCCACTGCTCGTCGACCAGGGCGTTGAATTGGCGCGTGCGGGCGGCGACGTCGTCGGCCGCGGCGGAGGCGGGCGCGGCCACCGCGCTGTCGGCGGTCTTTGCGGCGGCATAAGCGGTGGGCAGGCAAATGGCGCCGGCGAGCGCGGCCGACAGTGCGGCGATACGGAGCGCGGAGTGCGAGGGGCGGTAGGCGTACGCAAGAGTCATGGTGGGCTCCGTGGTGGCGAATGGTGTTGGGCGGGAGGCGAAGTCCCGGTCCCGTCCGGTGCCCGGACGGGGTTGATATCTACCGATACATCGAAGGGCGGATCGGTGGCATGGCCGAACGACTTATTTTCCCGGCGGTGCGAGCGATCAAGCCGAGCGCGTCGCCAGCGCCGGCGGCACCATCGCCGCGCGCCGGGCCGGGCCGTATACCGCGAGTTGTCCGAGCAGCCACAGGCACAGCGCGCCGAGCGGCAGATAGAACCCGGGCAGGCGCGGCAACTCGTAATAGCGCATCAGGGCCAGGTTGATCGCGAACGCCAGCGCCATGCCCAGGCCGATGCCGATGCTGGTCAGCAGGAAGTTCTCGGTCTGGAAATAGCGCAGGATCTGGCCGCGGGTGGCGCCGAGCGCGCGGCGCACGCCGATCTGCTTGGTCCGTTGCTGCACCCAGAAGCTGGCCAGGCCGACGATGCCGAGCGCGGTCACGATCAGCAGGGCGATGCAGACCGACGCGAGCAGCCAGACCATCGAGCGGTCGGTCTGGTGGAACTTGTCGCTCATGTTCTCGAGGGTGTCGTTGTCGACGTCGACGATGCGCAACGGACCGTTCTTGCTCAGCGCTTCGGCGGCGCTCTTGAGCACTTCCTGGCGCCGCGCGGGGTCGGTACGGATCAGGTAGATGCCGCTGTTGTAGTCCACCTGGATCGGGAAGATCACCGAGTAGTCGGCGCTGGCCGGGCCGAAGAGTTCGTTCGGACGCAGCAGATGTTCGACCACGCCGACGACGTGGGTCGGCGCGTCGCCCCAGCCGTAGAACACCTTGCCGATCGGGTCCTGGCCGGGGAACAGCATCTCGGCCAGCGAGCGGGTGATGATCGCCGAGGAGACCGGATAGTCCGACCCCGGTTCGCGGATCTTGCGGTAGCTGAGCAGTTCGTCGGCGTTGAAATCGCGGCCGGCGACCAACTTGAGCCCCATGGTCTTGAGGAACTGGTCGTCGCCGAGATAAGTCGTGGCATTGGTCGTCGGCACCGGTTGGTCGCGCTTGAGCTCCAGGCCGGTGTTCCACGACGACTGGCCGTAGCGCACCTGGTTGGTGACCGTCGCCGCCTTGACCCCGGGCAGCGAGCGCAACACGGCCAGGTCCGACTTCGTCAACGAATCGGCATCGCCTTTCTCGTTGATGCCGCCGATCGAGAACCGGATCAGCTCGTTCTCGACCATGCCGCTGGGGCGCTGCATGCGGGCGATGCGGCTTTCGATCAGGAACACCGCATTGCAGATGATCGCGCAGGTCAAGGCGACTTCGAACACGATCAGCGCGGCGGCGGTCTTGTGCCGGCGCAGGGTGGACAGGATGGGGCGGATATCCATGGCGTGCCTCGACGGAAGATGGATCACTGGCTCTTGAGCTGGATCGCCGGCGTCACCTGGCAGGCGCGCCAGGCCGGCAACAGCCCGGCGAGCACGCTGGCGACGACGGCCAGAAGGAAGGTAACGAGCAACATGGTCGGGTCGAGGCGGGCGAGGGCGGCATAGCTGACCGGCTGTTGGCGCACCGCCCACAGCCCCACCTGCGCCAACAGCAGGCCGAGCAGGCCGCCGGCCAGGCCGACGGTGCCGGCTTCGACCAGGCATTGGGCGAAGATCGCCCTGCGGCTCGCGCCGAGCGCGCGGCGTACGCCGATCTCGCTGGAGCGGCGCAGGAACTTGGCCAGCAGCAGGCCCACCGTGTTGAGCAGGCAGACCAACAGGAAGCCGAAGGCGAGCCAGGTCTGCAGGCGCACGTCCGCGGGCACGACGCGCTTGAAATCCAGCCATTGCATGACGTCCTCGAGCACCGGCGCAGTCGGGCGTTCGAAGCGTCCGGCGCTGCGTTGCTGGGCGACATAGTTCTGCAGATACTGGCGATAAGCCGCGACTTTTTCCGGTGTGCCCAGCTCGACCCAGTAAATCACCCAGGCGCACGGGGCGTTGATGCCGCGACTGCCTTCCGCATCGAGGTTGCTCTCGGCCCAGCAATCGAAGTTGCCTTGCGAGCTCATGTTCAGGTCGCGGCTGGTCGAGAACGGCAGGAACAGCAGTTCGCGTTCGCCGAAGCCGTTACGGTCGGACAGATCGTAGAACTTCGGCTGCGGGTTCCAGTCCCGGATCACGCCGACGACGCGGAACTCGCTCTTGTCGATCCACAGCGACTTGCCGACGCTGTTGCCGCCGCCGAACAGTTTCTCGTTGAGGGCGGCGCCGATCACCGCGACGCGAGCGCGGCGCGCATCGTCTTCGCCCGGCCACGGGCCGCCGTATTGGAACGGCACGCCGAACATGGCGAAGAAGTCGGTCGAGGTGTAGCGCGAGATCTGGCGGAACGGCGGCAGGCCGTCGCGGCGCGGCTCGATGGCGACGTCGCCGCCGCTCATCAGCGCCTGGCGGTCGCCGCGCTTCTCGCGCAGCAGCGCCTCGGCATCGAAGCGGGTCATGTCCTCGTGCGGCTCGTCGCCGGGCGTGTAGCCGGCCATCGGGCGCGGATCCATGCGCGGATGGAACAAGTGTTCGCTCCTGCCCGGCAGCGGATCGCCGGACAGCACGTAGAACACGGTCAGGGTGGTCATCGCCGCGCCGATGCCGAGCGCGATGGCGACCACCATCAACGCGGTCAGCACCTTGTTGCGCTTGAAGCTGCGCAGGGCGAGCTGGACGTAATAGCCGAACTGGCTGTTTCCGGTCATGGCGACGGTATCAGGCGAGGGTGGCGTCGGTATCGACGGAGGCCGTCGGCATCGGGGCGCGGATCAGGCTCGGCTCGGCCTTCAGGTCGGTGGCCATGCCGTCGACGATGTGCACGTTGCGCTGCGCGCGGGCGGC
>Ga0307406_10002074_pt1 | contig 10945 bp, 13 predicted proteins | sample 322Cmetagenome_3_FD_203706 | JGI IMG/M metagenome (GOLD analysis project Ga0307406, IMG submission 203706) | Maize rhizosphere microbial communities from greenhouse at UC Davis, California, United States - 322HYB-C-2 | ecosystem: Host-associated > Plants > Roots > Rhizosphere > Soil | place... | reverse complement strand
TGCCGCGGATTTGCGGAATACTTTGATCCTTAACGCAAGACTCAAACGTGTAGACGGAAGTTAGATCGAGATGTGGACAGACAAGGCCTTACGCGATGTGGCCGGATGGAAGATCATTCTTGAGAAAGGCGTTGTCGCACCTTCATCAGAGCGAAACCCAACAAATTCAAGCCCGCCCAGGATTCCGGGTTTGTCGCACGCTTATCATCTCCGCCGAGCCCGATACCCCAGATCCGATCTACCGGGCTGGCTTCAACCAAGACTTTACGACCTGTTTTCAGCAAGTATTCTCTCAACTCCCCGTTCTGGCTAAATTTCTCATAGTTGCCCCGGACAACGATCTCAAGCCGTGATGCGTTCCAAATGCCGTCATCGAAGTTCCTGACATTTCTGCCAAGTTGCTTTGCAATCTTGGGGCTTCCCGCATTCAGGATCTGTTTCAACGCCTCGCCATCCTGAAAGAGCCTTGCCTTTTCCGCCATCATGAAATGTTCAGCCGTAGGATAATTTGTGGCGTCGACAACGAATCTTGCCGGCCACCCCTGCGAGAGGCACGAGGATCCTATCCCACCATTTGTGAAAGGTTTGTGGCCCCAAAAGAATAGGTAGTGCGGTCGAAAGCCTTTTCGTACGGCAACCAGCAGTTCGTCGCGAGTTCTGGGCTCTGCAATTGCCATAAGTGCAGGACAAAAACGCAGCGCAGGTTCTAATCAGCAAACGCTACACTTAGTTGCTTCAGCGGCATCGACTCCCGCGTATCGAGGTCCGCCGACTCGTCGCGATCGATGTAGTTGTACATTATGTCCCGCTGCTGCGGGGTGAAGCCGGCTTCGGATATCTGGTAGCGGAGGTCGCGTTCGTTGGCTTCGTTGTTGGCGCCGGCGGCGGAGACGACGTTCTCTTCGATCATGATCGAACCCATATCGTCGGCTCCGAATCGGAGTGCTGATTGGCCGAGGCGAATGCCCTGCGTTAGCCACGACGACTGAATGTGCTGAACGTTGTCGAGAAATAACCGCGAAACGGAGAGCATTTTCAGGTAATCGATACCGGTCGGTTCTTCGGTGATCTTGCGGCCGAGGGCGGTGTTTTCGCGTTGAAATGTCCACGGAATGAACGCCGTGAACTCACCATAATTCGGATCAACGGCTTTTGCCGCAAGTGCCTCGTCCTGAACCTGCCGGATTCGGTCGAGATGACGCACGCGGTGTTCGATCTTGTCTCCGATCCCGAACATCATCGTCGCGGTCGAGATCATCCCGACCTTATGAACCGCCCGCATCACATCGAGCCATTCCTGGGTATTGCACTTCGTCGAGACACGCTTGCGGACCTCGTCGTCCAGGATCTCGCCGCCGCCGCCGGGCATTGAGTTAAGTCCTGCAGCCCTTAGTCTGCTAAGGATCGTCTCGTAATCAAGCTTTGAGATCAAAGAGATGTTGTGGATCTCGGGCGGAGAGAAACAGTGAAGTTGAAAGTCCGGATACTTGGCATGAAGCGTCGAGAGCAGATCTTCATACCATTCAATATTGAAGTCGGGATGCAGGCCGCCCTGCATCAAAACGCCAGTGCCGCCGAGCGCGATCGTTTCGTCAATCCGTGAGCAGATCTCGTCGATCGAATGAACATAGGTGTCCGGCTTTCCGGGACGCCGATAGAATGCACAGAAAGTACACACGACGTTGCAGACGTTCGTGTAGTTGATGTTGCGGTCGATGATGTACGTGACGACATCGGTCGGGTTCTTCCGCATGCGGATCTCGTGAGCCGCAAGCCCGATGCGTACGAAGTCGTTCGATTCAAGCAGCGTGGTGCAGTCTTCGGTCGAGAGCCGCTCGCCGTCCAAAACGCGATCCAAAATCGGCTGGATATTGCTGTCCATTCGTCTATAATTCTAGCAAAAAATGGATAAACCGGTCAGGTTCAAAGCAAGACTCGAAATGACGGACAGTTCGCCACCGTGGCACATTTTACGCGTGCCGAACGCGAAGGTTGCCGATTTCGGCTTCAAAGGAAATCTGCGGCGTGTGGTCTGTACGCTCAACGGATCAGAGACCTTCAACTGTGCCCTCTTCCCGAGCAAAGGCGATTATTTTATTACGCTCAACAAAAAACTCCGCGACAAACTCGGTCTTTCTGTCGGAACACGGGTCACGATAGAACTCGCCAGAGACGAAAGCAAGTTCGGAATGCCGATGCCGGAAGAGTTTGCGGAGGTTCTCCGACAGGATCCGGAAGGCGAGAGGCTTTTCAACGCTCTTTCGCCCGGGAATCAACGGCTAATGCTCAAGCTGGTCGTCTATGTAAAGGATGTCGATAAACGCATTGTTCGCTCTCTCGTAGGCCTTGAGCTGCTGAAGAGATCGGAAGGGAAGTTTGAGTACCATCTTCAGCACGATGCGATGCGGGTAGCTTGTTCGGGGGGTACTCGACCGGCGAAAGAATGGTGAAGAAGGTCAAATTCAAAGCCTTATTAACGACCGGTCCGGATCAAAGCAGCTGGCACTTTCTGAAGATCGGACGTGAAATTGTCGACAAGTTCGGGTTCGAGAGAAACTCTCGGCGTGTGCTTTGCTCGATAAACTGTGGCGGTGCCTTCCCGTGTGCTTTGATGCCTTGGGGCGAGATGTTCTTCATCATGGTCAACAAGCAGCGCCGCACCGAACTCGGCATAGAGGCGGGCGATACGGTGACCGTCGTCCTCGAAAAGGACGAAAGCAAATACGGAATGCCGATGCCTGAAGAACTTGAAGAAGTACTGAATCAGGACCCCGACGGTAGCAATCTATTTCATTCGCTCACTGCCGGCAAGCAGCGTTCGATGATGTACTACATCAGCAAGATCAAGGACATCGACAAACGCATCCATACCTCGCTGATCCTGCTTGAACACCTCAAAGATAACGATGGAAAGATCGTCTACGAGATCTTCCGGGACGAACTCAAGCGCCCGATCTTTTGATCAAGTTCCGTCATTTCGAACTGATCTCGGTCAGTCACGACCAGTCAGCCCAACTCTATCTGATACAAAACGAACGAATTCTTCGCGTCTTATTGTTTGGAACGCCCATTGCGATGGGAAAGCGGCTATGCACGAACGCGAAGCAAAACTCGAAACGACTGATCTCGGCCTTTTGGTATTTGTTACAGTTGCCGTCTGGGTGATGGTCATTTACTCCGGCTGGTTTTGAGCGCTATCCCTTTTTCTCTCCGCAAGATAGACGATCGCCGCGGAGATTCCTCCAACGACCACGAACATCGCAACAGCACGAAGATCAGCCGGCGCCTCGGCACCTTTGAAACTAAGATTCCACCCAAAAACGTAGTTCGCGAGTGACGCAAAAGCACCGAGTCCGCAGGCAAAGACGATTATCTGAAGTACGATCAAGATAAGACTTTTCATCAGGTTCCTCAATAAGTGATCCTATTTACAGATAACGCAAGTCGACTGCTTTGTCGGTCAGATTATTTTTAAAAGCGAGATCGAAATAGAGCTTCATCCCATCGAGCATCGATTCATCGGGGTTGTAGGAGATATTGTTTGATAGATAATTGACCAGTTCACCGTGCGAAAGCGGGATTTGGGATTCGTAGTTTGCAACGATCTCTTCCAGATGTCGAAACCCTTCGTCACGAGCCGCAGCGAAATCGATACTGACATGATCACGTCGGCTCATCCACATCGCAAAGATGAAACCCAGGCCGGTGTATTCACGCCAAAGTCCGGCGAGGTCGAAGACGCGATAATTAGGTTCGTTTGAAAGCGAAAGTGCCGGGTCTCCGATCAACAAGGCGGCATCTGACGCCGCGAGCATCGAGTCGATATCCGGCTCGGCATTCGCCCACGCTGGTTCGAAGCCGAGAAACTCGCGAAAGATAATTTTTGTCAGGACAACTGAAGTACGCGACGAAGTGTCGAGCGAGACCGAGCGGATATCCGCAAGGTCCGCTCCGCGGGTTACAAGCGCGACGCTGCGAACCTTCTCCCGTGCTCCGACGCAGACGCCGGGGATGATGCGAACGCCCTCAATGAACTGCGAGGCGATCACCGGAACGAGTGCCGCATCGACGCGATCCTGCATTAGCAATTCCGCCGATCGGGCCGGAGCGTTGTCGAGAATGATCTCAACTTTGCCGTGATTTGAGCCATAAAGAAAACTCCAGACGAGCGGAGCCGTGTTCGAATAGCTGGATGCAGAAATGCGGGGTGCGGACATCTTCAGGGAATAGTCGATCGTAAATCCATCGTACCATTCCGTGATCACCGCTCACCATCAGATGAATCGATCAACCCGCGAAAACATCGTGGTAGTCCTTGGTCTTTTTTAGTTTTGCCGACGCAAAAGGACACGTCGCATATATCTTAAGGCCCTTCGCCCTGGCGTACTTGACAGCTTCGGCCAGCAATTGATCGCCGACCTTCTGCCCGCGAAGACTTTTGTCGACCTCCGTGTGATCGATGATGAATCCCGTGTCGCCGGCGGTCGTGTATGTCATCTCGGCGAGGCGATTTCCATCCTCACCGCGAACAATAAATCCGCCGCGGCCGGCTTTCTCGATATGTTTGATCTCCATTCTGCGATTTTACAACCGCGGATGGCTTGATCGAAACAAGACGTCTATTTCAACGGCTTTCGCTTTCGAATTACTTCCGTCTTCGTGGCCTCGATCTCAGCTAGAAAGGACGGGTTCACTGCTAATACGCGCGCTAGATCTCGTTCCGCCTCCGAATCTTTGCCCACCGCAAGGTACGCATAGCCTCGCAGGCGTTGCGGCTGCAGGAGGCGCGGATCTAGTTTGATCGCCATCGAGAATTGTTCGATGGCTTCGTCGTATTTTCCTTGATCAAACCGGATCGCACCTCGGCCCGTATACGGACCCGGGAGGTTCGGGTCGAGTTTGGTTGCCGCATCGTAATCGACAATAGCCCGTAGGAAATCACCCGAAAGCCGGTGGAGATCTCCGCGCCGAAATAGTATCTCTCCATTCTCTGGATCTATCTCAGCGGCTTTGTTCAAAGCCTCGGAAGCCTCCGTGTTCCGACGTGACTCGATAAACGCCATTGCAAGCGAGATGTGTCCCCGAGAATTGCGCGGTTCGATCTTGATAGCTTTTTGGGCATCATCGATCCCTTTTTGGATCTGCCGAGAGACCAGATGAGCCGTGCTCCGATAGCTGAAGGCGTCTGCGTTTGCGGGTTTTAGCTTAATTGCCGAAGTGTAGTCGGCGATCGCAAGATCCATCTTCGCGCGAGCGAAATGGACATGGCCGCGATTCAAATAGGCCATCGCGGTCACCGGGTCGTGGAAAGTAATACGATCACGAAGAGTTTCCTCCTCAGAGGGCAGCAGTGAGTTCCCTTCAATACCTTTCGATCGCTTTGGCTTCGAGCTAAGCTCGATCGCCTTGGTGAGAGATTCTAAGGCGAGGGTTAGATCGCCCGCTTCGTAATGGTTGATCCCCTTGATAGCGGCCTCCGCAGCTTCGCGAGAAACCTGCGGGAGAACGTTCAATGAAAGTAAAAGAATAAGAATAGCGAGGACTAGTGCGGATCTCTTCATAACGTCCACTCCTGGTATGAATTTCCGGTCCTATAGGGCCGTTTGGCAGTTTTGACTTGCTACTGAGATAAACACCGTCCGGGGACGAAATGTTTCACAAAACATGGCCCTAACTGATTTATTTACAGATATTTAGGGGAATTCTCGAACATTCTTCGGCAGCTCGAATTTTCCGGAGGCCGAAACAAAAAAAGAGCCTCTTTCGAGGCTCGCTAAGGAGGACATGCATGCATGTCAGGACATTATGGATTGCTTGTTTTTACATTGACGACCTGGGCAGGCTTCGCGGTGACGCGGGCCGGGCTCACCGTCGTAGCCGCCGTCGGCTTGACGCTAAGTTTGTAGACCGGAGCGGGTTCCGAAAGCACTTTATAGCCGTGAGGTACGGTGAAGAGTGACGGGTCCGGTTCGGATCGGACGATGTTCGTGACGCGATAGGTCTGTTCGCCAAAGCGCGGATCGCTATGCTTCGAATAGACCACGAGTCCGAGTTCCTTTGAATACCAGCGTTCGTACACGATCTCGATGGGGCGTTCGTTGCCGATGGCGCCTTCTGGGATCGTCGTCACCCGACGCGTTCCTTCGGCGGAGACGCCTTCGTAATCCCGCGTACCGAGCTCCTCAGTCCTGGTGTCGTACTTTGCTGTCGATCCGGTCGTGAATGCGAAACCACCACCGTCGCCATTGAAGGTCGTGAAGCCCTGGCCGGAGCCGGTGACCGCGATCGCAGGTGCAACTGCACGAAGTTCGACCGCTTTCTGTTCGTACTCCTTCGCCTTTGCAGCATATTCAGCACGCTGCGCGTCGGTGAGTGTCCTCGCAGTTGCGAGCTTTCGCTCGATCTCTACCCGCTGTGTTTCCGACAGTTCGCCGCCTGTGCCGCGAACGATCGTAACGTTCTGGCCTCCGCCGAGCGTTGCAATACGAGCCGTGCCGTTGAGCGTATCAAGCATCACCCGATGCCCGATCACCGGATCGAGGATCGTCGTTCCGTGGCCGAGGCTGAAGGTCGTGCCGAATACCCCGCCTGAACCGCCCGACATCTCGGTACGAAATCTTCCTTCGCTGTTGCGGTACATTTTCGCGGTCGAGTTGCGGACGATGCGGTTGCCATCCGCCAGCACCTGAACGCTTTCACTGATAGCTTCCGCAGAGAACGGAGCGTTCTTGATCGTTTTCTCGTTACTCGCGGCAACTTCGGCGATGACCTTCCCGGCCTGCTGAGCGTAGACGCTCACACCGGCGAGAATGAACAGTAATAAACCTGATATGACTTTCATTTCCTATTTACCTCGAAAATTTTATTCGACCAGCCTGACAGCACGCGTTACGCCATCCGGGCCAATGAGCAGATCTGCCTTGACCGTCGGAGAATCGTTCTCAAGTGAAACGTCAAACCCCATCGCAAACAGCGTCGATCGCGGGACGTCCACACGAACTACACGGCCCCCGCGGGCCGATTCCCCTCCATCTCCGGTATAGGTCACCGCGACGAAGTGATTCTCGTTGTTTTGGTGATAACTTGCTCGCTCGACTCTGGGCTGCGGCCTTCGCGTTTCACGCTGGACCGCGTTGATGACGGACTGGGATTCAGGCAGGACTTCCGGCTCGAGATCGGCACGGCCCGACGTAAACCCCTTTACGAGCTTCACTTGAGGAGTGAAAATGGGCCGTGCCGTGCCGGGCTCTGCAGCCGGAGTATGAATATTAGATGAAACGGCATCGGCCCGATATTGTTGCAAAACTATGGCGAATGCAGAGATACAAATGATCACCGCAAGCGACGTTCCTGCGATCGCACGATGAGCAAGAAGGAAACCGCCTAAGCCTACCTTTCGGTCATTAGCAGCTTCCGCGTTTCGAACGCGGTTCAAAACTCCCTCGAATGATCCTGGGGCGGACGCGATCTGGTCGATCTCGCTTTCCGTCAGACGCGACGCGCCGAACAGCCGTTTGCCGATCGCATCGAGTTCCTGATCATTGAGTTTGTGTTTCTGCATCGTCATTCAAAAGGACGTTCCGTCCACCGTTTTGGTTACAAGTACCTCTTCAGCACCTTTCGCAGGCTGTGTCGAGCACGCCATGCGCGGATCTTCACTTTCGACACCGACCAGCCAAGAAGCTCTCCGATCTGCGCGACGCTCATTTCGTCGACATATAGAAGATGAAGCAAAGCACGATCGTCTTCGGGCAGATGTGCAAGCAGCTTCTGCGATAAATCACGGCTGATGAGCGATTCTTCCGAGCTGATATCGTTCGAGGCGGTCAGGTCGAGAACGGTCTCGGCCTCGCCGGACGTCAGTTCGCATTGGAGGTCTTCCGGCTTTCGCTTCTGCGATCTAAGCGAATCGAGACAGGCATTAGCGGCGATCCGCCCAAGCCAGCTCGGCAGCGAAAGCTCATGTTCGCCGCGAAATTTCGGCAGTTCGACAAATGCTTTTGCGAAGGCTATCTGGATTATCTCTTCGATCTGTTCCGGGCGTTGAAAATATCGGGCGGCGGTACGGGCGACGGTTCGCTTATGGCGGTCGAAGATCTGTTCGAACGCGGTTTCGTCGCCGGCGAGCACAAGCTCGATCAATTGGGAATCGGTCCTCACAGCGCGTACGGCACCGCTGACGATCTGCTCGTCCGCGGAGTAGCTCAAAATGCTGTCACGCTGGAAAGCTTCCCCTATGCTGCTCATTCCTCGCTTCGAAGTGATCTCGGGCGTCCGAATGCCTAGACGGCGACTGCCGGATCACGGTTACACAAATCTTCGTGAACCAATGTGGAAATAGGACTTTACGCCGGATATCGGCTAAAGGTTTTGAGGATCAACGGTCTTTCGGCGCAACAAGCCGCCGCCGGGCCTGGACGACGAGGCCGGCCCGCTTTGAGGTGACGTCGATGGTGCGGTCTTTCGGACTTTCGTCGAAGGGGACCTTTGGAATATAGGTCACGACGTATGCCGAATCGATCAGATTTGCTACAACAGCCGTCCGCTCGACCATCTCCTCGAGCGAAGTCGGCAGCATTATTTCGCCGTTCGTACCGTCCGCCAGCTTCCCGAGCTGCTTCTCGGCGTTCTCGAGATCCGCTTTGCGGTTCCGCATGTTCTTGAGATGTTTGCGGTCTGTAATGATCGTCGGCCCGATCTTGGGAGCCTGGGCTCTGTCCCGCACGCCGGGCGGAAGTTGAGCGACAACCTCGGGCGGCATCGCGGCGGGCGGCGGCGTCTTCGAGATCGCTTTCGTACGCGGTTCGATATCGACGGCCTCAAGCTTTGTATAACTGATCACATGCACGCTGACGTCCGTTCCGAGCAGCCTCTGGAAGGCATCGAACCTATCCGAGGATCGTCCCCAGCTATCAGTTCCATCGGTGATCAGCACCAGATGTTTGTTATCGACGCCGCTCTTCTGCATGAAGTCGGTCGCCTGCCTGATCGCATCGACAAACGCCGAGCGTCTGCCGAATTTCGCGCGTTTGATGGCAGCCAGCGTTTGGCCCTTGTCGTCCGTCCACTCGGTAAGAAATTCGACACGATCGGAGTACTGAAGCACCGCGAAGGAATCGCCCGCCCGGAGCGACTCAACGATGCCGGCCGCAGTTTTCTTCGTCTGGTCGAGATTCTTCACTGCACGCATCTCGCCGCCGGTGTCGAGCACGATCAGTACGTTCGCGGGGATCCGGCGGACGCTCTGCGGCTGGTGGAGTACGTTGTCTTCCGAGATGACGAGGTCGTTTGCTGTTACGTCCTTGAAAAACTTACCGTCCTCATCGAACGCGAGCACGTTCAGCTTTACCTCCTCGGTGACGATCTTTACTTCGTCCGGGGTCGGCGTCGGAGTCGGCTTTTGACGGCCGCTCTGGGCGTCAGCCGCGATCGCCGCGGAAAGGATAAGGCCAAGAACAGTCACGTATTTCGACATCATACAGTTCAGATATGATGCCCGGGACCGTCCGTTATTTGCTTGGCCGTTCATAGTTTCGGGTGACGATCGACAAAGTCGAGCAGGTTCTTTGCGTAGTCGGCGAACCGAGGACAGGCGATCCCGTGTTTTGCCAGCAACTCGTCCGCTACGGCGGTGTCGTATGTCTGAGAGAGGAAAAAGTACGGAACGCCAGCGTGCGGCAGTCCGGTAAGAGCGGGAGAGAAAGGCAGATTCAGGCCAAATTCAGTAAGGGCCGCGGGCGGCGTGATAAGACTCTGCCGACCGGACAATTGACGCGCGATCACGTCGAAAAGTTCTGAAGTTGCGAGCGGTTTCGGATCGGCGAGTGCGATCGTCTTCCGGATCGCTGAATCATCGCTCGAAAGCGCTGCGATCCCTTCGACGACAAAATCTACGGGTACGAGATTCAGCCTGACCTTCTTGTTGCCGACGTTGAGAAGCCGCAGCAGCCGTGGGGCCATCCGCAAATAATGGATCAGGTAATAAATGCCATCGTATTTCGCGGTTTCGCCGGTCCGCGAATCGCCCACGACGACCGAGGGCCGAAAGATAGTGACCGGGAGGTCCGCCTTCAGCTTATCTACCGAAACTTCCGCGAGATATTTCGTTTCTTCGTAATGATTACGAAATCCCGCATCGTGTTCGAGTTCGGTTTCGAGGATGTGGCCGGATCGTTCACCCGCAACGTAGCAGGTTGATATGTAATTGTATCGACGGAGATCTGTGACCGAACGGACGAACTCATTTACGTTCTCCGTACCATCAACGTTGACCGTGAACGCCAGGTCTTTCGCGACGGCAAGATCGTAAAGTGCCGCGAGGTGAAAAACATCGGTGACCTCGCTCCGGATCGTCTCAAGATCCTCGGAGTCGACTCCGAGGCCGGGTTTTGTGATGTCTCCCGGGACGATAACGAAATTTTCCAGATCCGCCCCTGACGCTTCGGCGACCTTCTCGATCGAAGCTTTGGCCGCCTCGACGAATGCCGGCTGGACGAGCAGATAGAACTCAGCCCCGTCCGCCGCCAGACGCTCCACGAGCCGCTCGGCAATAAAGCCGGGAAAACCGGTAACGAATATGACGCGATCACTCATGTGTGCCTAAATTCAACATACCTCAGCGGGCGGCGGCGATTCAATCTATTTGACGGCGAACGAGAGTGGAGCGACCGTGGCGTTGACTTCGGGGTTGTAGTAGCTTCGTGCCGGCCGGTCCGAGTGCCGCTGAAAATTGCGTCGCCTTTTTTGTCTTTTTTCCGACGACCAACTTTAAAATTCAATGTTTGGAAAAATGTGACCCGGATCGGGCGACTCTGGGGGACAAAATGGACGCCCGGGGAATGTGGCACGTGCCACATTTTAGTGAATGGTGGACAGTGAAAAGTGAAAAGGACCCGATAAATACAGGGTCTGACCACTGACCACCGACCACTGACCACTGCAATGT
>Ga0307406_10002073_pt1 | contig 10945 bp, 9 predicted proteins | sample 322Cmetagenome_3_FD_203706 | JGI IMG/M metagenome (GOLD analysis project Ga0307406, IMG submission 203706) | Maize rhizosphere microbial communities from greenhouse at UC Davis, California, United States - 322HYB-C-2 | ecosystem: Host-associated > Plants > Roots > Rhizosphere > Soil | place... | reverse complement strand
CGGCTGCTGGCACGTAGTTAGCCGGCGCTTTTTCTGCAGGTACCGTCACTTTCGCTTCTTCCCTGCTAAAAGAGGTTTACAACCCGAAGGCCGTCGTCCCTCACGCGGCGTTGCTGCATCAGGCTTTCGCCCATTGTGCAATATTCCCCACTGCTGCCTCCCGTAGGAGTCTGGGCCGTGTCTCAGTCCCAGTGTGGCCGGTCACCCTCTCAGGCCGGCTACCCGTCGACGCCTTGGTGAGCCGTTACCTCACCAACTAGCTGATAGGCCGCGAGCTCATCCCTGACCGAAGTTCTTTCCAGCTGCTGAAGATGCCTTCGCAGCTCGTATCCGGTATTAGACGCCGTTTCCAGCGCTTATCCCAGAGTCAGGGGCAGATTGCTCACGTGTTACTCACCCGTTCGCCACTGATCCAGCAGAGCAAGCTCCGCTTTCACCGTTCGACTTGCATGTGTTAAGCACGCCGCCAGCGTTCATCCTGAGCCAGGATCAAACTCTCCGTAAAGAAATGTTGCTGCGATCAGCCGGAATGGACTGAAGCAGCGAGTTTGATCTGACCAAAGGGATGTCATTGCTGACTATCCGTTGCCGACACCGAAGTGCCGGACTTTGATCCAAAGGAATCTCATTCAGCCGAAGCTGAAACGAGGTTTTTTGGCATTTGACAAGTGCACGCTGTTGAGTTCTCAAGGATCGGATGCTCCTGCTGTTCGGCCTCTCAGCCTCCCCCGCAGGGCAACTTCTCTATCTTATCCGCCCCGTTCCGTCTGTCAAATCGACGCGCCGGGATCTTCAGATCCTCGGAACCAGTCGATAACCGCGGTCCACGGGGTGGAAACCCCATCCTAGACCCGAAGGTCATGTTTCCTCTAGGAGGTGTGTGGGATGGAGGTGGTTCTCCGCTTGAGGGGGCGAGGCCTTCCGGCCTTCTCGCTCTTCCCTGTGGGGCGAACAAGTAATAAGTTACGTGGGTTCTGGCACTTGGGCAAATCGGGCTCGCATCCCGGGCGTGTCGCGCCCGGGATCCGCGTGATTCCGCGGTTCTGAGGTCTCCACCGCGTGCGCGGCCGCGCGCGGCGGCGTACCGTCGGCTCATGGCCGACCGCGCCGACGTCCCCCTCATCGCCCGCACCGCCGTCGGCGCGCTCGCGGAACGCGCCGTCGCAACGGCATCGCGCAGCGCGGCGGAGCTCGCGGGGTGCGCACCCGGTGTCCTGGACGGCACCCGCGTCGCCGTCGCCTACACGAGCGAGCGGTGGGTGCGCCTGGACGGACAGCTCCAGACCGCGTTCGCCCCTCTGTCGGCGTTCTTCCCGACCCGCGACGGGTGGGTGCGCACCCACGGCACCTACCCGCACCACGCCGCCGCTCTGCGTCGCGGGCTGACGCTGCCATCGGACGCGGACCCCGACGCGGTCGCCGCCGCGCTCCGGCGATGCACGAGCGAAGAGGCCGTCGCGGCCGTCTCGGCGGCAGGCGGGCTGTGCGTACAGGTCACGGCGGAGTCACCCCCGAACGCGAGCGGCCCAGGAAGATCCGAGCCGGTGACCGTGTCACGCATCGGCGACGGCATCGCGCGACCACTCCCCGGGGGGCCCGTCGACGCGCCGCTTCGGGGAGTCCGGGTACTGGACCTCACGCGGGTGATCGCCGGACCGGTCGCCACGCGCACCCTCGCGCTCCTCGGAGCCGATGTGCTCCGCATCGACACGCCCCGCGTGCCCGAGATCCCGTGGCAGCACCTCGACACGGGCCACGGCAAGCGCTCGGCGCTGCTGGACCTGACCGTCGCGGGCGACCGCGCCGTCTTCGAGACCCTGCTCGGGACGGCCGACGTCGTCGTCCTCTGCTACCGTCCCGCGGCGCTCGACGGGCTCGGCCTCTCCCCCGCCGGTCTGATCGCACGGCGTCCCGGCCTGATCGTTGCGCGTCTCACCGCGTGGGGTGCGCCCGACCGGCGGGGCTTCGACAGCCTCGTGCAGGCCGAGACCGGGATCGCATGGCTGGAGTCACGCGACGGGGTCACCCCCGGGGCGCTCCCCGCACAGGCGCTGGACCACAGTGCCGGCTACCTGCTCGCGGCCTCGATCATGACCCTGCTGCGCCGACGCGCAGCAGACGGGGGCTCGTGGCTCGCCGAGACGAGCCTGCATCGGATGGCGACGGAGCTGCTGGCCCTGCCCCGGCGCGACGCCGTCGAATCACCCCCGCCCCTGGACGGCACCGGGCATCTGCAGACGTTCGATGTCGACGGTCTCGCTCTCACCACGCCGGCGCCGGCGGTCGCCTATGTCGGCGGGCCGGCCGAGTTCAGAGCGCCGCGGCCGTGGGGACAGGACGCGCCCGCTTGGCTCGAGGCGCGCCATGGTGCCTGAGCGGGGCGCACGGCCGCAGGACCTGGTCGCGACAGCGTGCGAGCTGTTCGGGCGCGAGCGAGTGATCGACTGGTGCGCGCACCTGCTGAGTGGCCGTGCCGGCGATGCCGACGCCCAGTGGCCGGACATCTCGTGGCTCGGCGGCACCATCGGGTGGCCGGACTACTGGCCCCGCGTCTGGGGAGCTCGTGGACTGCTGCACGCAGGCGAGCCCCACGATCCCCGCGTCGTGCTCGACGCACTGGGGGACCCCCACTGGCGGGTGCGGGAGATGGTGCTCAAGGTGATCCGCGCGCATGACATCCCCGACCCCCGCGGCCTCATCGACCGCGTGACCGACGACCCCGTGGCGCGGGTGCGCCGTCAGGCCTGGCGGACGCTCGGGGTGCCGGGCCCGCCCCAGGAGCGCCGGCCGGCGGAGTAGCGCCGGCCGACGACGACTGCGCACAGGACCAGGGTGAGCGCGCCCCAGACGGCACACGCCGGCGGCAGCACGCGATAGCTCAGGTGCGCCGCCGTGAAGGTGCCCTCGATCGGCCCGAGCACCACGAGGCCGCCGACCCAGGCGACCAGGAGGATGACCGGAAGGGAGACCCACCATCCCACCCGCACCCACGCGGGCAGGATGCGGACGAAGGGTCCGGTTCCGGCGCGGGTGATCCACCAGGCGCCGAAGGCGGCGAGAACGACCAGGCCCAGGACGCCCGACCCGTACTGGAGCCACTTGTAGCCGAGCAGCGGCCCCCACTGCTCCTCGAGTCCCGGGAGGACGGCAAGCCCCCACCGCCCCTCGTGCGTGAAGGCATCCCAGACGATGTGGGAGATCACCCCCAGAGTCAGCGACAGCGCGACGAGGGCGGCGAACACCCAGGTGCGGTGCCCGAGGGTGCGGTGCCCGAGGGTGCGGTGCCCGAGGTCCCGGCGCCCGAGTTCGGGGCGTGCACCGGAGCGCGGGGCGCGCACGGACTCCCAGGCGCGCCGCCCGGTCGCGTCCCACCCAGGTGGGAGCCGGCGCGCGAGCCAGGTGGGAGAGAGCTCTCTGACCGCGGGACGCAGCAGGGCATACCAGATCACCAGGAGCAGCAGCGCCAGCACCACCGACGCGATCACGTTCGTGTGGGTCACCTGGTAGCTGAGCGGCAGGAACCGGACGAACAGCGGCAGATCCGGCGCCATCGCCCCGATCGCGATCGCTGCGGGCAGCAGGGGCGTCCGGATGAACGGAAGCGCGACGATCGCGTGCGAGGGAGTGAACGGCATGGCGTCAGCCGACGAACAGGCCTGCGAGCGTCTTCTTCCCCCGGCGCAGCACCGACACTCCGCCGGGCAGCGCGCCCGTGACGACGGCGGACTCATCGTCGACCTTGGATCCGTCGAGACTCACGCCGCCCTGGGCGATCGCGCGTCGCGCCTCGCCGAGGCTCGAGACGAGCCCGGTGTCGACGAGCGCCTGCACGACAGAGGAACCCTGCGGCACCTCCGCGTGCGGAAGCTCACGCAGCGCGCTGCGCAGCGTGGAGGCGTCGAGCGAGGACAGATCCCCCTGACCGAAGAGAGCCTCGGATGCCGCGATGGCCGCAGCCGTCGCCTCCGCCCCGTGCACGATCGTGGTCACTTCCCGCGCGACGCGCTTCTGGCCGACACGGCGGAACGGCGCGGCCTCGTGCTCGGCCGCCACCTCTTCGATCTCGGCGCGCGTGAGGAACGTGAACACCTTGAGGCGGTCGATCACGTCGGCGTCGTCGGTGTTGAGCCAGAACTGGTACATCGCGTAGGGACTGGTGAGCTCCGGATCGAGCCAGATCGCGTTGCCTTCGCTCTTGCCGAACTTGCGTCCGTCGCTGTTCGTGATCAGCGGCGTGCCGATGGCGTGCACGGCGACGCCCTCGGCCTTGCGGATGAGATCGACCCCGCTCGTCAGGTTGCCCCACTGGTCGCTTCCTCCGGTCTGGAGAACGCACCCGTGCTGCAGGTACAGCTCGCGGTAGTCGAGCCCCTGGAGGATCTGGTAGCTGAACTCGGCGTAGCTGATGCCGTCTTCCGAGTTCAGGCGCGCACTGACGGCATCCTTCTTGAGCATCGTCCCGACGCGGTAGTGCTTGCCGATGTCGCGCAGGAAGGTGATCGCGCTCATCGGCTGGGTCCAGTCGAGGTTGTTGACCAGACGCGCCGCATTCTCCCCGTCGAAGCTGAGGAAACGAGAGACCTGCGACTGCAGGTAGCCCACCCATTCGGCGACCACCGTCGCGTCGTTCAGCGTGCGCTCGGCCGTGGGCTTCGGGTCGCCGATGAGTCCGGTGGAACCACCCACGAGCCCCAGCGGGCGATGGCCCGCCAGCTGCAGGCGACGCATCAGCAGGAGCTGGACGAGGTTCCCCAGATGAAGGCTCGGCGCCGTCGGGTCGAACCCGCAGTAGTACGTGATCGGGTCCCCGCCGAGCAGCGCACGCAGCGCTTCCTGATCGGTGGACACATGCACCAGGCCACGCCACACGATCTCGTCCCAGACGTTCTCGAACGCGGGGTCGTTGGCGGGCGCGGGGGCGCTCACGACGGTTTCAGACACGCGTTCCAGGCTATCAGCGCGACCGCGCGCCCCCTGCTCGCCGACGGCGGCCGAGCGTCAGACCCCGGTCCCCCACCACAGGAGGAACGCCGCCCCGAGCGCGGTCACCCAGCTGACGAGGCTGCCGATGAGGAAGTACTCCGCGCGCGTCCCCGCCTCGGTGTCCCGCGATATCTCCGGGAAGCGCACGATCCCCTTGGCCGCGAGCACGGCCGCCAGCAGTGTGAAGGCGCCGGTCAGCGTCAGCGCGAACACCAGGATGCGCTCGAGCGGGCCGATGAGACGCCCGCCTTTGAGCACGGCCGGCCCGACATCGGGCACGCTGCCGTCGCGCAGTGCGGCGCGGACCACGACATTGCCCGACTCGGTCAGAAAGGCGAAGGCCCCGACCGTGAAGACGGCGACGTCGAGACTCACCAGTCCGAGCGGCGATGCGATCGGCCACAGGTCGCCGAGCGGCCCCTGCTGCAGGCGCACGCCCACGATCGAGACCGAGATCGCCGACACGGCGGCGACCAGCACGACCGGCCACAGTCCTGCGCGCCCGCCGTGGCGTCCGGGCGTCCCCCACACCCACAGCGTCGCCGTACCGAATGCGATGAAGGTCCATACCACCGCGTCGGCTCCGGCGGACATCACCAGGAGCACGATCGCTCCGATTGCGAAGGCCGCGGGCCGGCCGCGCACGGGCACGTACTGGCGGAGGAGGTCGACCGCGCCCACGGCCAGCAGCACGATCCCGGCGCCGATCATCGCCCGCCCTCCTCGAGCTCGGTCAAACCCGCCAGCAGTGCCGCCGACCCGGCGGCACTGAGGAGCTGGGAGACCGCCGGCTGGCTGATCCCCTCCTCCTCGGCGAGTTCGCGTTGGGTGCGGCCGAGCCACCTGCCGTAGGTCAGACGGCGCGCTCGCGTGCTCATCGCTCCGACGAGCTCGTCGCGCGCGAGGAGGTAGGCGTTGGCCAGCCGGATCTGCGACGTCATGTCGGCATCCTCCTCCGGGGCTCCGACGACGCGCGTGCGCGCCCTCGGCATGCCACGATCCTGCAGCCGGTGCACCGCGTCGACGGCGTCGCGCGCCGCCCACCACCCCGGCCCGTCGGAGATCAGGTCCGTGCGCGAGTCCACGGCGCGCACAGCTCCCACCCCGACGCCGAAGCGCAGCTCGATCCCGTCCGGCAGCACCAGCTGGAGCAGCAGCAGGGAGCGCAGCGCAGCGGAGAGTTCGACGTGGACCGCCTGGAACTCGTCACCGACCGTCGCCGTCAGCGCACGCTCGGCCGCGGGGGCGTCTCGTTCGACACGCGACACCGCCTCCTCGATGGCTCGCTGAGCCGCACTGCGATCGGGCAGGCTCCGCGAGCCGACGATATCGGCGATGGTGACGATTCGGCGCTCCACCGAATAAGCCTAACACTTATTCAGATGAGTTATAAGCCGAAAGCCTATCGTGCGACGGACATAAGCACGTCAGATGCTGAGTGAGCGCGCGGCCGCCTGCGCACGCTCGACGAGCTCGCGGCGCTGCTCCTCCACCCGGACGGGAGCGGTGCCTCCCGCGCCGGTTCGGCTGGCGACCGAGCCCTCGATCGTCAAGACCTCGCGCACGGCGGGCACGAGGTGCTCCGACACCTGGGCGAGGAGCGCGTCATCGGCATCCTCCAGCCCGATCCCCCGCTCCTCGCACGCGCGCACGAGCGCACCCGAGATCTCATGGGCATCGCGGAACGGCACGCCCTGCCTGACCAGCCACTCGGCCACATCGGTCGCCAGCGAGAACCCCTCCGGGGCCAGGGCAGCCATCCGATCCGTGTCGAACCGCATGGTCGCGACCATGCCCGCGAACGCCGGAAGGACGACCTCCAGGGTGGTGACCGAATCGAAGACGGGTTCCTTGTCCTCCTGCAGGTCACGGTTGTACGCCAGCGGCAACGCCTTCAGCGTGGCGAGAAGGCCCGACAGGTTGCCGATCAGTCGACCGGCCTTTCCGCGTGCGAGCTCGGCGATGTCGGGGTTCTTCTTCTGCGGCATGATGCTCGAACCGGTCGAGTAGCCGTCGTCCAGGGTGACGAAGCCGAACTCGCGCGTGTTCCAGATGATGACGTCCTCCGCGAACCGCGACAGGTCGACGCCGATCATCGCGGCGATGAACGCGAACTCGGCGACCACGTCGCGCGCGGCTGTGCCGTCCAGCGAGTTCTCCGCCGGGCGGGCCAGTCCCAGCTCAGCCGCGACCAGCTGCGGATCCAGTCCGAGCGTCGCCCCCGCGAGGGCGCCGCCGCCGTAGGGCGACACACTCGCCCGCGCCGACCAGTCGCGCAGGCGTTCGAGGTCCCGCACGAGCGGCCATGCGTGAGCCTGCAGGTGGTGGGCGAGGAGGATCGGCTGCGCGTGCTGCAAGTGGGTGCGACCCGGCATGATGGCGGTGGGGTGGGCCTCGGCCTGGGCGACCACCGCGTCGATCACCCGGAGGAGGTCGCGCGCGATGACGCGGGCGTGATCGAGCAGATAGAGCCGCACGAGCGTGGCGATCTGGTCGTTGCGACTCCGGCCGGCGCGGAGCTTGCCGCCCAGCTCGGGCCCGACAGCGGCGATGAGCGCGGCCTCGAGGGCACCGTGCACGTCCTCGTCACCGGGCTGGGCGACCAGCGTCCCGTCGGTCACCGCACGCGCGAGCGCGTCGAGACCCGCGTGCATCCGTGACTCCTCGTCGGGCGTGAGGTACCCGGCGGCGGCGAGCGCGGCCGCGTGGGCGTGCGAGCCCGCCAGATCGTACAGCGCGAGGACCCAGTCGAAGTGGGTGGATCGGCTCAGCGCCTGGAGTTCGGGGGACGGTCCGGTCGCGAAGCGCGCCCCCCAGAGGGCGCCTTCGTTCGTGCCATGCGCGGATGAGTCGGTCACCGTTCCAGCCTAGCCAGCCCGACGCGCCCGCCGTCCTCTCGCGGTCAGCGGCGCACGAGAGTACGGGCGATCCACGCGACCCCGCGCTCGATGGGCCCGCGCCCCAGCAGGAGGGCCCAGGCGGTGCAGCCGACGAGGGTGGTGAGGACGAAGGCGCCCAGAAGGTCGAGGGCACGGAAGCCGCCGAGGTCACCGGTGTCGCCGAGGACGATCGCGGCGATCACCGCCCACGCCAGCAGCTGCCCGACGTAGGCCGTCAGCGGCATGGAGCCGACGGCCCGGATCGGGATCAGGAGCCACGCGAACGGCGTCCGGCACACGAGGAGGGAGGCCCCGATGACGGCGAGCGCCACACCCCCGGACCCGAGCACCTCGGGGAGGCCGCCGGAATGCGCCCGGTCGGTCCAGACCTCGCCCACCCATCCCGGTCCGTCCGCCGGCCAGAGGGCGACGGCCCCGTAGCCCACGACGGCGAGCCCCACGCCGGCCGCCACGAGCGCGACCTGCGTCCGTACGCGCCGCAGGTCGCTGCGCCCGGCGGCGAGGCCGGCGAGCACGAAGGCCAGCCAGAGCGTGAACGGGTAGTGCCAGCCGAGCATCAGCTCGACGTCGGCTCCGGCACGAGCGACGATCTCGTTCAGCGCCGGCTGCAGCAGCGGCATCGTCAGCGCGAGGGCGGCGGCGATCGTCCACAGCGCCGGCGTGCGCAGCCGGAGGAAGGGCAGCGCGAGCAGGAAGAGGATCGCGTAGGCGGGGAGGATGACGTAGACCGGCACGCCGGTGACGATGAGCGCGATCCCGATCGTCCACAGGACGGCCGAGCGCACCGCGGTCCTCCCGCGGACGATGCGCAGGCGCTCGCCGGCGACGGGGGTCGCACCGCCGGAGATGAGCGCGAGAGAGACGCCGGCGAGCACCGCGAACAGGATCGAGGAGCGCCCGTTGACGATGTCGATCCAGGTCTCCGGCGCATCCGGGTCGAACGCCTCGATGGCCAGCAGATGGGCGCTCAGCATGCCGAGGACGGCGAGTCCCCGCGCCAGATCGACACCCGCGAGCCGGGATCCGGTCAGCAGGTGCGACGTCGCGAGGGCGCCGGCCACGGTCACCTCACTGCTGACGCAGCAGCCAGACCAGCAGCGCCTTCTGGGCGTGGAGGCGGTTCTCGGCCTCATCCCAGACGACGCTCTGCGGACCGTCGATCACGTCGGCGTCCACCTCGTAGCCGCGATCGGCCGGCAGGCAGTGGATGAAGATCGCGTCGTCCTGAGCGAGCGCCATCGTCTCCTGGGTGACCTTATAGGCGCCGAGGTCGCGCAGGCGCGCGATCTTCTCCTCCTCCTTGCCCATCGACACCCAGGTGTCGGTGACGATGACGTCGGCCCCGGCGGCGGCCTCGACCGGATCGGTGTAGAGGGTCACCGACCCTCCGGTGGCCGCGGCGATCCGGTCGGCATCGGCGATGACGTCCTCGCGGGGGGCGTAGTCCTCCGGCGAGGCGACGCGCACGTGCATGCCCGCCGTGACGCCGGCGAGCACGTAGGAGTGCCCCATGTTCGATTTGCCGTCGCCGAAGAACGTCAGCGTGAGGCCGGCGAGATCGCCCTTGTGCTCGCGGATCGTGAGCAGGTCGGCAAGCAGCTGGCACGGGTGGAAGTCGTCGCTGAGAGCGTTGACGACCGGGACGCGGGTGCCGCGCGCCATCTCCTCCAGACCCGCCTGCGCGTACGTGCGCCAGACGATGGCGGCGACCTGGCGCTCCAGCACGCGGGCGGTGTCGGACGGGGTCTCCTTGCCGCCGAGCTGGCTGTTGGCGGTCGAGATGATCAGCGGCGAGCCGCCCAGGTCGGCGATGCCCACGGCGAAGGACACGCGGGTGCGCGTGGACGACTTGTCGAAGATCACCGCCACGGTCTGGGGCCCCTCGAGGGGCTTCAGCTTCCAGCGGTCCTTCTTCAGCGAGATCGCGAGGTCCAGGATCTCGGCCTGCTCGGCAGGGCTCAGATCGTCGTCGCGCAGCAGGTGGCGGGTCATGCGGACTCCTTCGAGTGGGAGGTCGGGTCGTCGAGCAGCAGCGAGTCCTCGACGGTGTGGAGGGCGCGGGCGAACAGGTCGATGAACTCGTCCACCTCGACGTCGCCGATCGTGAGGGCGGGGGCGAGTCGCACCGTGTCCTCGTTGGCGGCGTTGACGATCAGTCCGTGCTGCTGCGCGGCGGCGACGACGGCACCGGCGACCGGATGCCGGAGCCCCACGCCGATGAGCAGGCCCTGACCGCGCGTCTCGTGGACGAGCGGGGAGTCCAGGGCCTCGATCGCCGTGCGCAGCTGCGCGCCGCGCTCCGCGGCGTTCGCGAGGAGCCCCGCGCGTTCGATCTCCCGGAGGACGGCGACGGCCACCGCGGTGCCGAGGGCGTTGCCGCCGAAGGTGGAGCCGTGGGTGCCGGGCACGAGGCTCTTGCCGGCCGCCTCGGTGCACAGCATGGCGCCGATGGGCATGCCGTTGCCGAGCGACTTGGCCAGGCTGATGGCGTCCGGGAGGATGTCTTCGTGCTGGTAGGCGAAGACCTTGCCGGTGCGGCCCATGCCGGTCTGGATCTCATCCACGAGCAGCAGCAGGCCCTTCTCGTCGCACAGGGCGCGCAGGCCCTGGAGGAAGCCCTTTGGCGCCGCGCGCACGCCGCCCTCGCCCTGGATGGGCTCCACGAGGATGGCCGCGGTGTGCGGACCCACCGCCTTGCGCACGGCGTCCAGGTCCCCGTAGGGCAGGTGGGTGAAGCCCGCCGGCAGCGGCTCGAAGCCCTTCTGGTACTTGGGCTGTCCGGTGGCGGTGACGGTGGCCAGGGTGCGGCCGTGGAACGAGTTGTCGAAGCAGATGATCTCGAAGCGCTCGGGGGTGCCGCGATCCTTCATCACCTTGCGGGACAGCTTGATGAGGGCCTCATTGGCCTCCGCGCCCGAGTTGCAGAAAAAGGCGCGCGGCAGGCCGCTGAGCGCGGTGAGCTGCGCGGCCAGCTCGATGGAGGGCTCCGAGTAGTACACGTTGGACACGTGCCACAGGGTGTCCAGCTGGGCCTTGGCGGCGGCGACCACCTCGGGGTGACA
>Ga0307406_10002072_pt1 | contig 10948 bp, 11 predicted proteins | sample 322Cmetagenome_3_FD_203706 | JGI IMG/M metagenome (GOLD analysis project Ga0307406, IMG submission 203706) | Maize rhizosphere microbial communities from greenhouse at UC Davis, California, United States - 322HYB-C-2 | ecosystem: Host-associated > Plants > Roots > Rhizosphere > Soil | place... | reverse complement strand
GCGTGGACGCGTACGGTTCGATCCTGAATCGCTATCTCGGATGACCCCGCGCTACCGGATGCCCGCGGAGTGGGAGCCGCACCGCGCAACGTGGATCGCCTGGCCGCACCACGAACCCGACTGGCCGGGAAAACTGGGCGCGATCCCGTGGGTCTACGCGGAGATCGCGCGCGCGCTTGCGGAGCACGAGACGGTCGAGATCCTCTGCCATTCGGACGAGGTCCGTTCCTCCGCACACGAGACGCTGGCGTCCCATCAGGTCAATCCCGATCGAGTCCGCACGCACGTCGTGCCCACCGATCGCGTCTGGCTGCGTGATTCGGCGCCGACGGCCGTGCACGATGGGGCCGGACGCGTCGTGCTCGTCAACTGGGGATTCAACGCCTGGGCGAAGTACGACAACTGGCACCGTGACGAGCACGTTGGCCGCGCGGTGGCAGAGATCAGCGGCCTCGCGGTGGAACAGCCCCAGCGTCCGGACCAGAAGGGACGCGTAGTCCTCGAGGGCGGCGGGATCGAGGTCAACGGCGAAGGTCTGCTGCTCGTCACCGAAGAATGGCTCCTCAGCGACGTCCAGGACCGGAACCCGGGACTAACACGGAAAGACTACGAGCAGGTGTTTGCGGAATGGCTCGGGATACGCCGCACGATCTGGCTCGGCGAAGGGTGTGTGGGCGACGACACACATGGCCACGTGGACGACGTGGCAAGGTTCATCGACGCCAGTACGGTCATGATCGCGGTCGAACAGGATCCCGCCGATGAGAATCACCGCCGGTCGATCGACAACCTCCGCCGGCTGGAGCTGGCCACCGGCGCCGATGGCGGTCCGCTGAGAATCGTCAGGCTTCCATTTCCACGCCCCGTGATGATGAACGGCGAGCGCCTGCCCGCGAGCTACGCCAACTTCTACATCGCGAACGGCGTGGTGCTGGTGCCGACGTTCAACGACGCGAACGATCGCGTGGCGTTGAACACGCTGGCCCAGCTGATGCCGTCACATCGGGTGATCGGCATCCATGCGGTCGATCTGGTGTGGGGGCTCGGGACGCTTCACTGCCTGACACAGCAGGAACCCTTACCGCGCGCGCAGCGCTAAGCCGAACGCTACCGTTGCACCCGGCATGCGCACGCCGGCGATCTCCTGATATTCCTCGTCCAGCAGGTTCGACCCCTCAACGAAGAGATCGAGCCCGCTCGCGATGCGCCGCCCAACGCGGGCATCCACCAGGACGTAATCACTGGTTCCGGCGGGGCGTGAGCGCCGCCGGTATTCGATTCGCGGCGCCACGTGAAACGCGTGCGGCAGCGGCAGGAGTCCGGCTGCGGTGAACGAACGCGGCGCGTAGTCGAGCACGTACTTCGAGAGCTGCGTCACCGCGGCGGCGTCGAGGTCAACTGCCGTGAACTGCGCGTTGACGAATCCGCCGCCGGCAAACGACTTCTGCGCGCCCACCTCGAAGCCGAGCGTGTCCACGTCGCGGACGTTATAAGTCTGCCAGCGGTCGGCGGTCGTCGGTCGCAGCCAGTCGATGACGTCGGAGTCGGCGCGGCCGAAGAACGTCGCCTGCAGGAGCCAGCCCTGCCGCAGGAAGACGTCCACGCCGCCCTCGCCGGCCCACGCGGTTTCCGGGCCGACCTCCGCGCGCGCCAGATTAGCGGGGTCGGAGTAGTACCGTTCGGTAAACGTCGGCACGCGGAAGGCCCGGGCCGCAGACGCGCGAAGACGCACAGCGGCGGCCGGCCACCAGCCGATGCCAGCGGATGGGTTCCACGACGCGCCGAACTGGGAATACCGATCGACGCGGAGCGCGGCATCCACCTGCACGCGTCTGCCAATCTCCTGCCGTAACTCCGCAAACGCGCTGATGCGGCCGAGCTCGTGATCACCAAGGTTCGACGAGCGGATCCAGTCGCCGCCGCTCTCCACGCCAGTCGTCATCGACCCGCTGCGGACCCGCCGTGAGGCGGCCAGCTCGCCAAGCACCGCGTGCGTCCGATGCCGGTTATCGGAAAGCTGAGGGCTCTCCTGGTTGAAAATGAAGCGATCGCCATGCGTCCGGTACGACGCCCGGGCGGCAAACGTCCAGCCCATCGCCGCGCCGAATTGATGGTCGCCGGCGATGACTGCCTGATTCGTCCATTCGCGCGACGGCGCGTTCCCGCCGTAAAAATTGTTGGCGCCGAACTCTTTGCGCAGAAATGCGACAGACACGCTGGAGTCGCTGCCAATGGCGGTTCGTGCACGGGCGATGACGCCCGCGTAGTCGCGGTCGTACATGAAGCCGGCGGAGCGCTCGGTCGAGACGGCAAAGGTCTGCGTCATCGAACCGCGCTCGAACCCGGCTGCGCCGCGGCCACTTGCCAGACCGAAGCTCCCTCCCTGCGCCCACAGCGCCGGTCGATCGATCGCGCGGCGCGTGATGACGTTGACCGTCCCGCCGAAGGCGTCAGCGCCGAAGAGCGCCGACCCGGGACCGTGGAGAATCTCGATGCGTTCGACTTCGTCGAGGGAGACCGGGATATCACCGTTGTGGTGGCCCGACTGCGCGTCGTTCAGCCGGATGCCGTCGACAAGAACGAGCATCTGGCCAAAGTTGGCGCCACGGACGGCGAAATCGGTCTGCACGCCGCGAATACCCCTGGCACGGACGTCCACCGACGCGGCAAGCCGAAGCACATCGGCGATCGAATGCGCCGGCAGCGCATCGATCTGCGCGCGCGTGATGACCGTCAGCGTCCGCGTGACGGTTCCCATCTCGACAGGGGTCGTCGCCGCGGTGACGACGACGGTCTGGCGGTACGGAGGCAGTGATGTCTGCGCGGCAAGAGGCGCCGCGGCGGCGAGGACGAACGGAAGTGCGGCAAAGGAACGTCGAATGTCAGTCGCGGTCGAGTGCATATCGCTGTTATAGTCCCACGCGATTGGTAACTGGAGTACACCGTGATTAATCCTTGCCATCCTCCATACGGAACGGACTCGGGCGTCTGCGTATGACTACCCTGCTGCAGCGTTTCTTCAACATCCGACGCGAGGAAGTGACGCCGATTCTCGTGGCCGCCGCCTACTTCTTCTGCGTGCTCACGGCGATCCAGGTCCTGCGCTCGGCCCGCGACGCGATCGGGATGCGGGGCGGCCTCGACGAGGTCCGGTGGCTCTTCATCGGCACGGCCGTGGTCACGCTGAGCGTGAACCCGATGTTCGGGTGGCTGGTGAGCCGGTTCCGCCGTCTGGTCTTCATTACCGCGACGTATGCGTTCTTCGCCTTGAGCCTCGTCGGCTTCTATGCGCTTATCACCGTCGCACCGGCGGCGGTGGGCGAGGTCAGCGGTCGCGTGTTCTACGTCTGGTTCAGCGTCTTCAATCTCTTCAGCACGATGGTCTTCTGGGCGCTCATGGCCGATCGGTTCACGCCTGAACAGAGCAAACGCCTGTACGGCGCCATCGCCGTGGGCGGCACGCTCGGCGCCATCTTCGGGCCCTGGCTGGCAACTGTGCTGGTGAAGCCGCTCGGCACGGCGGCGATGATGCTGGTGTCGGCGGGGTTCCTCCTGGCCGCGATCGGCGCTGCCCGGGTGGTCGCATGGCTGCAGCCCGGACCGGCTGCGGTGCACGCGGCGGAGTCGGCGTCGGTCAACCGGGCCGTCATCGGCGGCAATGCGTGGGCGGGTATCGGTGCCGTGCTCCGCTCGCGCTATCTGCTGGGGATCTCGGCCTACGTGCTGCTGATGACGATTCTCGGCACGTTTCTGTACTTCACGCGTCTGGCGATGGTGGCGGCGCTCGGCGACGACACGGACATGCGCACGACCGTTTTCGCGCAGATCGATCTGATCACGCAGGTATCGACGCTGCTGTTGCAGCTCGTGGTCACCGGCCACATCATGAAGCGGTTCGGCGTGTCGGTCGCACTCATGCTGCTCCCGCTGACCGCGTCGCTCGGCTTCATCGGGCTCGCCGCTGCCGGTTCGTTCGCCGTGCTCATTCTCTTCCAGGCGACGTTCACCGCGATGCAGCGCGCCGTCGCGCGGCCGGCGCGCGAGACGCTGTTCACGGTCGTGAGCCGCGAGGACAAGTACAAGTCGAAGGCCGTCACCGATACGTTCGTGTACCGCGGCGGCGACGTCATCGGCGCCTGGACGGAAGTGGGGCTCCGATCGCTCGGCCTGGCGCTGGTCGGCCTTGCGTCGGTGGCCGTGCCGCTTGCCGCGGTCTGGGCGCTGCTCGGCCTGTGGCTCGGCCGGCGGCAGGGGTCCATGCTCTCGCTGGATCGCGATTCCGAGTCGGCCAAGGCGCCGGCGGGCCCACTCACGTCGCCGGCCGGCTAGTGTCGACCCTGGGCGCCATCGAGCGCCGGGAGATGCCCGCGGTCGTCGCCTCGTTCCTGCTCTTCTTCTGCATCATGGCCGGCTACTTCGCCGTGCGGCCGGTCCGCGACACGGTCGGCACGCTGATCGGCGCCGATCGACTTGCCGACCTCTGGATTGGCACCGCGGCCGCGTCGCTCGTCGTCATCCCCGTTTACGGCTGGCTCGTGGCCCGGTTTCGCCGGAGCGTATTCCTGCCATGGACGTATGCGGCCGTCGCGGTATCGCTGACGATCGTCGGCCTCGCGTTTCGCGGTGGCACTCCAGGTCTGCGGCTGAGCCAGTTTTTCTGGATCTTCATCAGCGTCCTGAACCTGTTCACGATCTCGGTGTTCTGGAGCTTCCTGCTGGAACTGTTCCGCAGCGATCAGACGAAACGCCTGTTCGGGCTGATCGCGGCCGGGGGCACGGCGGGAGCGCTCACGGGGCCGCTGTTCACCGACGTCGCGGTATCGACGATTGGTAACAGCGGCGTCCTGTTTCTCGGTGCCGGACTGTTCGTGCTCGCCATCGTCTGTCAGCGAGCGCTGATCATCGTCTGGAAGTTCAATGCACCGGCAGTCGGGGTCACGGCCGACCCCGGACGCGACCGGGCAATCGGCGGCAGCATGTGGGCCGGAGTGCCGCTGGCGATGAAGTCGCCGTACATCCTTGGCATCACGCTCTTCGTCGTCCTGCTCTCCACCGTGAACACGTTCCTCTATTTCGAGCAGCTTCGGCTGGTCACCGACGCCTTCTCCGACGCGGCGGCACGCACGCGATTCTTCGCGCGCCTCGACTGGATCGTGCAGAGCCTGACCATCGTGTGCCAGGTGTTTCTGACCGGCTTCATCGCGTCGCGCTTCGGGCTCGTCGCGCTGCTCAGCATGGTCCCGATCGCCACAGCAATCGGCTTCGGAGCGTTGGCCGCGTCGAACACCCTGGCGATGGTGGTCGCGTTGATCGTCACCAGGCGTTTTGGCGAGTTCGCGTTCGTGCGGCCAGGTCGCGAGATGTTGTGGAGCGCACTCGACAACGAGACGAAATACAAGGCCAAGAACTTTGTCGATGTGCCGGTCTATCGCGCTGCGGACGCGGTCGTCGCACAGCTCGACAAAGGGCTTCGCGCCGTGGGATTTGGGCCGCAGACGATCGCCATCATCGGCGCGATGGCAGCCGCGGTCTGGGCCTTGAACGGGTGGTGGTTGGGGCGGCAGCATGACGCCGCCGCCGCTCAGGAACACGCGCGTGGAGCCCGGCGTCTCGACCACCGGAGTTTCGGCGAAGGTGGTTAGCCGGACCTTCCTTTCAACACACTCGTGACATCCCGATGCGCGAAGACGGCGTCGGGATGTTCCTGAAGCGCCGTGTGATAGCGCTGCGCGTGCGCCGTTCCCGTTTCGTCCGCCGCCGTCGCCGCACGCGCGCGGACGACGATCGCTTCCACGTCGACGGGTCCGTTCTGCGGCGCCGTATCGACCGACTCGTCGATCCGCACGATTAATTCCGAGATCGGCCGCAGCCAGGCAAACTGCGGATCCTCCATCGTCGCCTTCAACAGCTCGGTCGACGAGACTCGGCCGTGGACGCGCTCGTAGGCAGCGCGCTCCCAGTCGAGCAGCGTCTTGTGCAGATGCAGCAGCGATTTCCGCAGGTCGAAAAGGAACTGGCGATCGGTCTCGGTCATTCCGGGTTCAGGAGGTTCAGGAGGTTCAGGAGGTTCAAGTGGTGCAAGGTCCTAGCTGAACCTCTTGCACCTCTGAACCCGTGAACGCGATCAGATGTACCCCTACGTCCACCGAATCAGCATAACGCCGGCCGCCAGCAGCAGCACACCGATCACGCGAGTCGTACTGATCGGAATGACCGTCGCACCGAACAGGCCGAAGTGATCGATCACCAGCGCCGCGCTGAGCTGCCCGACGATGCTCGAAGCGAGCATCAACGCGGCGCCAAGCACTGGCGTAGAGACCACCGCCATCAGGATGAAAAAAGCGCCGAACAGCCCGCCCGTCCACATCCACCACGGCGCTCGTGCGATGTCGGCTCCGGCAGGGAGCGACTGCCGGCTGAGGGCAGCGAACGCCGTCAGCATGACGAGACCAACCACGAATTGTGCCGTTGCCGCCCATACCGGTGCACCAAGGATGAACCGCAGCCGTCCGTTGATCACGGCCTGAGCCGCGACACCAGCTCCCGCCGCAATGGCAAACAGGATGTAGAGGTTGTTCACGCGATCAGTATGGAACGTTGAGAGTTAAACTGGGAACCACCCTCAGGCCGGAGTGGTGAAACTGGCAGACGCGCCGGACTCAAAATCCGGTGGGGTTTACCCCCCGTGTGGGTTCGATTCCCACCTCCGGCACCAAGCCACGCGAAGGTTGTCCGCCGCCAGCGACGCGGCGGCGAAGGCGGACGATCGAGAAGACGTTCGCTCGCGTCTGGACGGTCGCGCGACTGCTGGCAAGCCCGGCCGGTGCATGTATCCGCGAAGCATGATTCCAGCTCCTCCGATAGAACCGATGCTGGCCAAGCTGGTTGATCGCCTTCCCGAAGGCGACGGATTCCTGTTCGAGCCAAAGTGGGACGGCTTCCGCGCCATCGTGTTCCGCGGCCGGGACGACGTTTACATCCAGAGCCGCGATCTCAAGCCGCTGGATCGCTACTTTCCCGAACTGCACGACACGCTGATAGATCGGCTGCCGCCACACTGTGTCATTGACGGCGAGATCGTCATTGCGACGCCGCACGGCCTCGATTTCGACGCACTGCAGCTGCGGCTGCACCCGGCGGCGTCTCGCGTGGCAAAACTCGCGCAGGCGTCGCCCTCGTCGTTTGTCGCGTTCGACGTGCTTGCCGCCGGCGGCACCTCCCTGCTCGAGCGTCCACAGGCGGAGCGGCGCAGCACACTCGAACTTCTGATTGGGAAAGTCGAACCGCCGGTGTATCTCACACCGGTCACGCGCGATCGGAAGCTGGCGGCCGAGTGGCTGAAACGCTTCGAAGGAGCGGGGCTGGACGGAGTGATCGCCAAGCCGGACACGCAGCCGTATGTCCCCGGCAAGCGGGCGATGTTCAAGATCAAGCACGCACGCACCGCCGACTGCGTCGTTGCGGGGTTCCGCTGGCACAAGAGCGGCCTCGATGCGGTCGGGTCACTCCTGCTCGGCCTGTACGACCAGGGCGGCACGCTGCATCACGTCGGCGTGACGTCGTCGTTCACGATGGCTGCGCGGAAGGAGCTCGTCACCGAACTCGAACCGCTGCGCACGAACGCGTCGAAGGCGCATCCCTGGCGCGCATGGGCGGAGGCGGAGGCAAGTGGACAACGAATGCCCGGCGGGCACAGCCGCTGGAGCGCCGGCAAGGACTTGTCCTGGGAGCCGCTCCGCATCGAGCGGGTCTGTGAGGTGAAGTACGACCATCTGCAGGGCGACCGCTTCCGGCACGCGACGACGTTCCTGCGCTGGCGGCCTGATCGCCGGCCTGAGGACTGCCGGTACGACCAGCTCGAGGTTACGCCGGCGTACGAGCTCGAGAAGGTTTTCGGGGCGGGCCGCTCCAGCCGCTGATCTCTTCGAGCGACGGTTCCAGGTGCTCTTGAGCCGGCCGCTGTGCGGCTGGTACGTGCTGCAGGTTGACCCGCACGCGCGTCCACGTCGCCGACCGCCCGCGCATTGAATCGACGAGGACGTCCGCAGGCTGCAACAGGGCCGCCGCGTCCGGGTAGCGGGCTTTCCAGGCATCGAACTGCTCCAACGCCTCGTCTTTGCGCCGCGCGCGCGCCACCTCGATCAGCGGATGTTTCGGAACCCGCCGTCCCTGCGATCGACCGGCTCCCGCGCGGGCCCGTGACGGCTGGACGCGTGGTGCTTCGCCCGGCTGCTTCTTGTACTGCGGGGGCCATGGCGCATCGCCAAGCCCGGCGCGTTGGTCACGCGCGGCACGTTCGAGCAGCGCGTCCAGGGAACCGGGATGTTCGTCGATGGACGCGTGGCGATCCCCGACGTCCGCGTAGCGGCGCGGCATTGTCGCCAGTGTGAAATCTCCCGGGTCACACTCGTCGACTTCGCCCCAGGTCAGCGGCGCCGAGACGCGCGCGTCCGGCCTCGGCCGCACTGAGTACGCGGCGGCAACCGTGCGATCCTTCGCATTCTGGTTGTAGTCGATGAAGACGCCGTGCCGCTCTTCCTTCCACCATTTGCTGGTTGCCAGCGCCGGCGCGCGCCGTTCCACCTCGCGCGCGAGGGCCACAGCGGCGCGACGCACGTCCAGAAACGTCCACCGGCGGTCGATGCGGACGTTGATGTGAATGCCGCGCGACCCCGAGGTCTTCGGCCATCCGACGAGTCCGAAATCGTCCAGCGTGGCGTGGACGATGCTCGCGACGGCGCGAAGCTGGGACCATTCGATGCCCGCAACGGGATCGAGATCGACACGGAGTTCATCAGGATGATCGAGGTCGTCTGCACGGACCGGATGCGGGTGAAGCTCCAGGCAGGCCAGGTTGGCCATCCACGCCAGTGCTGCGGCGTCGCGCGGCACGACCTCCTCTGCCGTCCTTCCGGAAGGAAACGTCAGCGCCACCACCTCGATCCAGTCCGGCCGTGATTCGGGTGCGCGTTTTTGATAGAAGAACTCATCCTGGATCCCGTTCGGATAGCGCACGAGCACATTCGGCCGTCCGCCGGCACCACGTAGCGCTCCCTCGGCAACAGCCAGGAAGTAGCGGGCGACATCGAGCTTCGTATACCCGGCGTCCGGGAACAGCACCTTGCGCGGATTGGAGATCGCCACCTCGCGCCCGGCGATCACCAGGAGTTCGCGCTCGACCCTCGCGGCCATGAGTACTGAGCGTACACGAACCCCTTGAACCCCTTGAACCCCTTGAACCCGTGAACCCCTTGAACCCCCTGAACAGCTGAACCTAAGCTATTCCCGTGACGACCATTGGCCGGACGATTTCGATCTCGGGAGAGGTCCTGAGCGGAGAGGACATCACCGTCGAAGGGCGGGTCGACGGTCAACTGATGGTTCGCGACGCAGCGCTCACCATCAGCGAGCAGGCGCAACTGCGGGCCGACGTTCGTGGCACGCGCGTGCTGGTCAAAGGTCAGCTGAAAGGATCCATCGTCGCCACCGAGCGTATCGAGCTGGCGGCCAGCGCGTCAGTCGAAGGCAGCCTCAGCGCGAACCGTGTGGTGCTCGCCGACGGCAGTCGCTTCAACGGCGGCATCGACATGGATCAGCGAACGATCGCTGCACGGCTTGCCCAGTTCAAGGCCGCACACGAGCCAGGGACTTAGCTTGGTACACTGAATGTCGAATGCACCCAGATCTGACCTTGCTCGAGCACGTCGACGAGCTCGACCGTCTGCTGTCCGAGAGCCATACCCGTCCGTTGCTCGTCTTCAAACACAGCTTTACGTGCGGCATCAGCGCCGAGGCGCTCGATGAGTTAATCGATCATCTGAACGCCGACTTCAGTGCGGCGGGAGGCCCTGATCCGCGGTACGCGATGGTGACGGTGCAGACACATCGTGACGTGTCGAACGCGGTCGCCGCACGCCTTGGTGTCCGACATGAAACACCACAGGCGCTGCTGATCAAGAACGGGCGGGTGGTGTGGGCGGCGTCACACTTCCGCGTCACCGCGGACGCGGTCAGAAAGGCGCTCAGCGCCGCGCCGCTATAACGCTGGCCAGCATCTTTCCCTCGAACTCCCCTTCACGTTCGGCGAGCACGTCCAGCCGTGCGACCAGGCTTCGCAACTCTCCGGGCTCGAGCAGGAACGCCGGGTTCGTCGGCTTTCCACGGAGCGCTTGTGCTCGCGTAAACGTTTCGTAGACGAGGATTCCGCCCGGCCTGAGCGCCGCCTGTAACGCCGGGAACAACGCCCGGTGCAAGTAGTGCACGACGACGATGAGGTCGTACGCGGCGACCGCGAGGGGCGCGTCGTCGGTTTCCAGATCGACGATTTCCGCGCGAAGCGGCAGTTGGAGCCGGGCCGCGGTCTGGCGAATCGCGGCGACTGCCGGTGCACTTCTGTCGATGGCGAGTGTCGCCAACCCGCGCGCCGCGAGCCAGAACGCGTGTCTGCCGCTGCCGCTCGCGACATCGAGCGCGTTTCCCGTCGCCGGCAACAGATGCGCGTGGTCGACGAGCCAGCGTGCCGGCGCGATGGTCACGATGCCGCCATCGACCGCGCGATTGCTCGCGCCGCCACCCACGCCGATGACCACGCCCATTGGAAATTGAACCCGCCAAGGCGCCCGTCGACGTCGAGGATCTCGCCGGTGAAGAACAGGTTCCGGCACACCCGCGACTCCATCGTCGCCGGGTCGACCTCGTCGAGCGGCACCCCGCCCGCAGTCACTTCCGCGTAGGCAAAGCCGCGGCTGCCTCGAACCGGCAGCGGAGTGTCCTGGAGCACTCGAACGAGCGCGTGGCGACGTTCGCGCGTCAGGTGCGCCATCGTGAGCTCCCGTGGGACGCCGGCGGACGCGACCCATCGTTCCGCCACCGCGTTTGGAAGTCTCGACGACACGACGGTTACGACCTGCGCCCGCGGCCGGCTCTGTTCCTGCGCCCGGAGCCATTC
>Ga0307406_10002071_pt1 | contig 10952 bp, 12 predicted proteins | sample 322Cmetagenome_3_FD_203706 | JGI IMG/M metagenome (GOLD analysis project Ga0307406, IMG submission 203706) | Maize rhizosphere microbial communities from greenhouse at UC Davis, California, United States - 322HYB-C-2 | ecosystem: Host-associated > Plants > Roots > Rhizosphere > Soil | place... | reverse complement strand
CGCGCCACTCGAGCGTCTCGAGATCCATGAACATCGTGCGGGAGGCGTTCGTGACGTCTGTCGCGTGCACGCCGCCGTCGACGCCGCCGGTGAGGTTCCACAGCACCCAGCTGTCCGTGGTGCCGAAGGCCAGGTCGCCGGCCTCCGCCTTCTCGCGGGCGCCGTCGACGTTCTCCAGGATCCAGGCGATCTTGGTGCCGGAGAAGTACGTCGCCAGCGGCAGGCCGACGATGTTCTTGAAGCGGTCGCCGCCGCCGTCGGCCGAGAGGCGGTCGACGATCTCCTGCGTGCGCGTGTCCTGCCAGACGATCGCGTTGTAGATCGGCTTGCCGGTCTTCCGGTCCCACACCACCGCGGTCTCGCGCTGGTTGGTGATGCCGATCGCGGCGATGTCGTGACGGGTGAGGTCCGCGCGGCTCAGCGCGAGCCCGATGACCTCCTGGACGTTGCGCCAGATCTCGGCGGCATCGTGCTCGACCCAGCCGGCCTTCGGAAGGATCTGCTCGTGCTCCTTCTGGCCCGACTCGATGATGCTGCCCTTCTTGTCGAAGATGATGGCACGGCTCGAGGTCGTTCCCTGGTCGATGGCGATGATGTAGTCAGCCACTGTGCTTCTCCTTTGAATAGCGTGCGGATGCGTGATGCGTCAGCCGGCGAGGCCCAGCAGCGCGGGTGCGGCGAGGGCGGCGATGACACCACCGATGAGCGGGCCGACGACGGGGACCCACGAGTAGGACCAGTCGCTGGAGCCCTTGCCCTTGATGGGCAGGATGGCGTGCGCGATACGCGGGCCGAGGTCACGGGCCGGGTTGATCGCGTAACCGGTCGGTCCACCGAGCGAGGCGCCGATCGCGACCACGAGCAGCGCGACAGGAAGGGCCGTGAGCGGTCCGAGGCCTCCGGGCGTGCCGACCTCGATGTCGCCGTAGTCGGCGAACGCGAAGATGACGAACACCAGCACGAACGTGCCGATGATCTCCGTGATGAGGTTCCAGCCGTAGGAGCGGATCGCGGGGCCGGTCGAGAAGACGCCGAGCTTGTTGGCGGCCTCCGGCTCCTCGTCGAAGTGCTGCTTGTAGGCGAGCCACACGAGGATCGCACCGATGATCGCTCCGAGCAGTTCTGCACCCGTGGCGGTGAGGAACATCACGAAGGAGATCTTGCCGGCGACCAGGAGGCCGATGCCGACGGCGGGGTTGAGGATCGCACCGGAGTACGCGGAGACGAGCACACCGGCGAAGACGGCGAGGCCCCATCCCCAGTTGACCATCAGGAAGCCGCCGGCGAAGCCCTTGTTCTTCGCGAGAGCGACGTTGGCGACGACACCACAACCCAGGAGGATCAGCATCGCTGTGCCGACGAGCTCCGACAGGAAGTAGAGACCGAGATTCACATCAGCCATGTCTTCATTGACCTTTCTTGAGTGTCGGGTCCCCTCTGCCCCGACACGGTGAGGGAGTTGCGTCGCAAGGAGGGCGACGGTCGGATCTCTCGTCAGCCGCGGGCGCGGGACGAGATGTGAAGACCATGTCGTTCGTTCAGCAGCACGCGGGTCTGCTCGAGCTCGGCGTCGTGCCGCGCGCGGTCCCACCCGAGGAGAGGGGCCAGCGCGTCGGCGATCTCGTCGAGCACGTCGGCATCCGCGTTTCCGATGAAGGCGATGCTCGTGCGGCGGAGGATCACGTCCTCCAGGCGCGTCACCATCTCGTGCTCGACCATCCACTCCAGCTCGCGGGTGGAGAGGTCGCCGCCGGCCAGCGGTGCATCCGCACCCTGTTCGACGTACGCCCAGACCTGTGCGGCGCGCGTGCCGTATCGGGCGAGGAGTCGCTCGGCGCGCGGACCTGCACCCGGGAGGTTCTCCTGGATCCAGATGCGCTTGGCCTTCTCGGTGCGCGGGAAGTCCCGTCCGCCGCCGATGGCGCGTCCGGCCGTCGAGACGGTGCGGGTGCGGTCGATGAGGCCGAGGACGATGTCGGAGAGCGATTCGCCCAGGGCGCGGAACGTCGTCCACTTGCCGCCGACGAGGCTGACGAGCGGCACGGAACCCTTGTCGTCGACCTCGACGCGGTAGTCGCGCGACACGAAGCCGGGAGCGGTGTCCTCGTGACGCGGCAGGGGCCGGATGCCCGAGAACTTGTACACGATCTGATCGCGCGAGACCGGGATGCTCGGGAAGACGTGGTGGACCAGCTCGAAGAAGTAGTCGACCTCTTCGTCTGTGCAGACAGCCACTTCGCGCGGGTCGGCGTCGATGTCGGTCGTGCCGACGAGGACCCGTCCCTTGAGCGGGTAGATGAGGACGATGCGTCCATCGGAGTGCTCGAAGAAGATCTCACGGCCCTGCGTCGCCTCGAGCAGTTCCGGGTGATCGAGCACGATGTGCGAGCCCTTCGTGCCGCCCATGAACCGGCTGTCGACGCCCAGCGCGTCGTTGGTCAGGTCGGTCCAGGGGCCGGATGCGTTCACGACCACGTCGGCCTTCACGGAGAATTCCGTGCCGCTCTCACGATCGCGGAGCACAACCGTGTCGCCATCGCGCGCGATGGCCTCGACGTAGTTGAGCGCGTGCGCTCCCGGGTGCGCGGCGAGGCCGTCCTGCAGGACGTCGAGCGCGAGACGCTCCGGGTCGTGCATCGACGCGTCGTAGTACGTGGCGGTGTACTTGATGTTCGGGTCGAGCGAGGGGAGCTCGGCGAGGGACTTCTTGCGTCCGAGGAAGCGGTGGCGCGGCACCATGCCGCCGTCGCGAGAGAACGTGTCGTAGATCGTCAGACCGACCTTGATCAGGAACGCGCCGCGCTCCTGCGGCTTGCCGCTCTTGTGCGTGAGGAAGCGCAGGGGAGCGGAGAGGATGCCGGAGAACGTGGAGTAGATCGGGATCGTCGTCTGCAGGGGCTTGACGTAGTGCGGGGCGATCTTCAGGAGGCCGTTGCGCTCCTGGACCGACTCACGGACGAGGCGGAACTCGCCGTTCTCCAGATAGCGGATGCCGCCGTGGATCATGTGGCTCGACGCCGCCGAAGCGCCTGACGCGAAGTCGCCGCGTTCGACGAGGAGCACATCCACACCCTGAAGGGCCAGGTCCCGGAACGTGGAGATGCCATTGATCCCGCCGCCGATGACGAGGACGCTCGTCCTGCCGGATTCGCGGATGTCGCGGACCTCGGCCCGCTCCGCCGATGAGTGTGTCGAATCGTTCATTCTCGAACTCTCTTCCTTGCTTGCCCCCAGCATCGACCTCCACGACCGCCGTGCGCAACCCCACTGCACATATGTGCAAGGATCGAGGTCGAGGAGGTTGTCATGTCAGGTCCCGGAGCGCAATCACGCGACGCGAAGCTGATCGCGGCGCTCACCGCTGCGCAGCTCTACTACATGCAGGACAAGACGATGGAGGTCATCGCGCAGGAGCTGCACACATCGCGCTCCTCGGTCTCGCGTCTGCTGAGCTTCGCCAGGGAGAGCGGGCTGGTCGACATCCGCATCAACTCACCGCTGGAACGGCTCGGCATGCTGGAGCAGCGCATCCGCGACCGCTACCGCGTCGCCGCTCACGTGGTTCCGATGCCGGAGATCGTCAGCGAGGTCGAACGCCTGGAGCGAGTCGCGCTGACCGCAGGACGCCTTCTGTCGCAGTTCGTCGACTCCAACATGATCATCGGCGTCGCCTGGGGTTCCACGATCAGCGCGGTCAGCCGCGGGCTCACGCAGAAGGAGACGCACAACACGACGTTCGTGCAGCTCAACGGGGCGGGCAACACGCAGACCAGTGGCGTGGAGTACTCCAGCGACATCCTGCAGCGCTTCGGCAGCGCCTTCGGCGCCCAGGTGCAGCAGTTCCCGGTGCCGGCCTTCTTCGACGATCCAGCGACGCGCGAGGCGATGTGGCGGGAGCGCAGCACGCGGCGCGTCCTCGACCTCCAGGCGAAGATGGACATCGCGGTGTTCAGTCTCGGCTCGCCGGCGGCCGAGGTCCCCAGCCGCGTGTACGTCGGCGGCTATCTCGGCCGCGAGGACTACCGGAGCCTCCGCGAGGATCACGCGATCGGCGACGTCGCGACGGTCTTCTTCCGCGCCGACGGCACATGGCGGGACATCCGTGTCAACGCGCGGGCGACGGGACCCGGGCTCGACCGCCTCCGTCGCGTACCGCGGCGGGTCTGCGTGGTCTCCGGCATCCCGAAGCTCGTCAGCCTGCACGCCGCGATCGCGGCCGAGCTCATCACCGACGTCGTCCTGGACGAGGGGCTGGCGCGCCGGCTCCTCGAGGACTGAGCGCTATCGCTCCTCGATCGACGACTCGGGTCCCGATCGGAACTCTCGGATCAGGTGCTGCACCACGGCGCCGAGGTCTCCGGCCGTCGCATTCGCGATCGTGAGCTGGCGCTCGTAGCTCGCGCCGTCTTCCAGAGTGGTCGCGATGCTGCCGAACTCGCGTACGCACCCGAGCTCCACCGCTACCGGCGCGAGCTCCTCGAGAATTTCCGAGAGGTGCTCGCGGACCGGACGCTGTCTTCCCGCCGCGTCGACGATCACGCGAGCATCCATGCCGTACCGGGCGGCTCGCCACTTGTTCTCCCGATGGAACCAGGCCGGCATCTCCGGAAGCGTGCGCCCCTCGTCGAGCTGCCGGGAGAAGTCCTCGACCAGCACCTGCACGAGAGCGGCGACCGAGGCGAGCTCGGGCAGCGTGGACATGCCGTCGCAGGCGCGCACCTCGATGGTTCCCCAGCGCGGGGCGGGCCGGATGTCCCAGCGCACCTCGGTGGCATCGGCCATGACGCCGGTGCGGACCATGTCGTCGAGATACGACTCGTACTGCGACCAGTCGTGCAGCGGCCAGGGGAGTCCGGCTGTCGGCAGCTGCTGGAACACGAGCGCACGGTTGGACGCGTAGCCGGTGCGCTCGCCCGCCCAGAACGGGCTCGAGGCCGCCAGAGCCTGCAGATGGGGGAGGAAGCCTGCGAGCGCGTTGATGATGGGGAAGACCTTGCGGTGGTCCTCGACCCCGATGTGCACGTGGATGCCCCAGATCATCATGTTGCGCCCCCACCACTGGGTGCGCTCGATCAGGGTGTGGTACCGCGTCTTGTCGGTCACCTCCTGGTCGTACCACTGCGCGAAGGGGTGGCTTCCGGCCGACAGGAGCTCGATCCCCGCTGGGTCGGTGGCCGAGCGGACCGCGGCGATCGCGTTGGCGATGTCGTCCACCGCGTGCGCGACGGAGTCGCCGATGCCGCTGGTGACCTCGATGGTGTTCGTGAGCAGCTCGCCGGTGACCGTGTGGCGCTCGTCGGCGCTCTCCTCCTCCAGGGCATCCAGCAGCTCGGGAGCGCGTCCGACGAGGTCACCGCTCACGGGATCCGCGAGCATGATCTCCCATTCGATGCCGACGGTGGATCGGGCTGAGGGGGCGAACTCGAGCTTCACGAGCACAGTCTGACACGCAGGCGCGGCGACACGGTCAGCGCCGTTTCCCCGCGTTTCGCGACTGGGACGGGGATCTGGCAGAATAGAAGGTCGGACGACCTGCTCGACCCTCTATCCAGCTGTCGTCCACCCATTGAGCTTCCGCCGGGTGTGCACCCCACGCTCCAGGCGATCAGTTCCTTCCTTCCACACAATTCAGGAGAATCGTGGCTGTAAAGATTCGTCTCAAGCGCCTGGGCAAGATCCGCGCTCCGTACTACCGCATCGTCGTCGCCGACTCGAAGACCAAGCGCGACGGTCGCGTGATCGAGGAGATCGGCAAGTACCACCCCACCGAGGAGCCCTCCTTCATCGAGGTCGACTCCGACCGCGCGCAGTACTGGCTCTCCGTCGGCGCGCAGCCGACCGAGCAGGTCGCCGCCATCCTCAAGCTCACGGGCGACTGGGGCAAGTTCAAGGGCGACAAGGACGCGAAGTCGACTGTCAAGGTCAAGGAGCCCAAGGCTCCCTTCGAGATCGACGGCTCCAAGAAGTCGGTCGTGAAGCCCAAGGTCGAGAAGAAGGCAGAGGCTCCCGCTGAGGAGGCTCCCGCCGCTCCCGCCGCCGACGCGGAGGCCGCTGAGGCTCCCGCCGCCGACGCAGAGTAATCCGTCGTGCTCGCCGCCGCGCTCGAACACATCGTCAAGGGGATCGTCGATCACCCGGAGGATGTCCGCATCAACGAATCCACATCGCCGCGAGGCGACCTCCTCGAGGTGCGCGTGCACCCCGATGACCGTGGACGCGTGATCGGGCGCGGCGGCCGCACGGCCAAGGCCCTTCGCACCCTCGTCAGCGCTCTCGCCGACGGGCGCCGGGTCCGCGTCGACGTCGCGGACGACTGACGTGGTGTCGAAGGACCGCAACCAGGGCAAGAACCAGCTGCGCGTCGGGCGTCTCGTCAAGGCCCATGGCCTCAAGGGCGCCCTGAAGCTGGAGCTGTACACGGACAATCCGGAGCGACGTTTCGTCCCGGGAGCGGCGTTCACGGTGCAGGTGCCTGAGGCATCTCCGTGGCACGGCAAGGACATCACCGTCCGCGAATATCGCGTGATGAACGGCAACCCCGTCGTCTTCTTCGACGACGTCGACGACCGCGAAGGTGCCGAGAGCCTGGTCAAGGCGATCCTCTGGATCGATCAGGATGACGACGAGGTCGAGGACGACGCCTGGTTCGATCACCAGCTCGTCGGGCTCGACGTGGTCCGCGAGGACGTCGTCGTGGGGCGTGTCTCGCGCGTCGAGCACTTCCCGGCCCAGGATCTCCTCATCGTGAAGTCCGGCGACAAGGAGGTCATGGTCCCGTTCGTCGCGGCGATCGTGCCGACCGTCGACGTCGCCAACGGCCGCGTCATCGTCACGCCGCCTCCCGGGCTCTTCGAGGAGCTGCCGGATGCCGAGTCGGAAGACGCCTCGGACGCCGACGCGTCCGAGTGACCGCTGATACGGTTCCCCCGTGCGCATCGACGTCCTCTCGATCTTCCCGTCTTACTTCGACGGGCTGACGCTCTCGCTCCTCGGCAAAGCCAGGGACGCCGGCATCCTCGACCTGCACGTCCGGGATCTGCGCGACTGGACCTCCGACCGTCACCGCACGGTCGACGACACGCCCTACGGCGGTGGTGCCGGCATGGTCATGAAGCCGGAGCCCTGGGGTCTCGCGCTCGACGAGCTGGCGGCGGCGCCTTCTGCGTCCGCCGATGCCTCGCGCCCGACCATCATCTTCCCCTCGCCCGCGGGCGAGGTCTTCACTCAGGCGACCGCACGCGAGCTGTCCTCGCGTCAGCACCTGATCTTCGGCTGCGGTCGTTACGAGGGCATCGACGAGCGCGTCTTCGAGTACGCCGCCGACCTCGGTGAGGTGCGACTGATCAGCCTCGGAGACTACGTGCTCAACGGCGGCGAGGTCGCCACCATGGCGATGATCGAGGCCATCGGACGCCTCATCCCCGGGGTCGTCGGCAACCCTGAGAGCCTCGTCGAGGAGAGCCACGAGGACGGTCTTCTCGAGTACCCCTCGTACACGAAGCCCTCGAGCTGGCGGGACCGCGCCGTGCCCGACGTGCTCCTCAGCGGCAACCATGCGGTCATCGCCTCCTGGCGTCGCGACCAGCAGCTCGAGCGCACGCGCCGTCGGCGGCCGGATCTGCTGCCTGACGAGGATCGCTCCGAGTCCTGAGCCGTTCTCGCGGGTCAGAGCACTCGTTCCGCGCCGCGCTCGATCTCTAAGATCACTCCGGGCGGATGCCGCAGCGCCAGCGCGCCGTTCGGATCGAGGCCTCGCAGCTCGGCGCGCAGCATCCGCCCGATCATCTCGTGACTCACCAGCAGCGGGATGCCGTCCGACGCCCATCCGCAAGTGCTGAGTGCCTTCCGTGCCCTGGCGCGCGCCTGGGCATAGCTCTCGCCTCCGGGGAAAGCCCACCCCCAGCGATTGTCGGCGCGCTCCTCGCGTGCCGTCGGGAACTGCTCGTCGATCTCCTCCCAGGTCATGCCGGCGAGCTCCCCGTGATCGAGCTCCGCCAGTTCCGGTACTTCGACGACCGCGACGTCGAGGCTGTCGGCGATGATCCGGGCGGTGCGCAGCGCTCGTCCGAGCGGACTCGAGCACACGGTGCCGATGCCCGAACCGACCAGACGTCGCGCCATGGATTCGGCCTGAGTGACGCCGTCATCGGTGAGAGGGGAGTCGAGTTGTCCCCGCAGGCGATGTTCGAGATTCCAGATGGTCTGGCCGTGCCGCGCCAGGAAGACACGCTCCGGCACATGGCGGTCCTGCGGAATCATGGACTCAGAATGGCACACCCCGGCCGCGGTCGGCATGCGGACGACTCCGGCGCCGCTGATACGGTCGGATCATGGCCGTCGACGCACTCGCCCGCTCCTTCGAAAGCATCGGAGACGACTACGACCGCTACCGACCGGGGTTCCCCGATCGTGCGGCGGCCATCATCATCCCGGGGAGAGTGGAGGCCGTGCTCGATCTGGGTGCAGGAACCGGCAAGTTCACCGAGCTCCTTCCGGTTCGCGCGACGCTGGTCGTCGCCGTCGAGCCGTCGGACCGGATGCTCGCGGTGCTCCGGCGCAAGCTGCCTCGGGTCGAGGCGCACATCGGCACAGCGGAGGAGATTCCCGCTGCCGACGCCACGATCGACGTGGTGACGGTCGCCCAGGCCTTCCACTGGTTCGACCGGGAAAGCGCCTGCGCCGAGATCGCGCGTGTGCTCGTGCCGGGAGGGACGCTCGGGCTCCTCTGGAACCATTCCGACCCCGGGTGCGAGTGGGATCGCGCGTGCCACCGCATCGCGCACCCCGCGGTCGGCGAATCCGATGCGACGACGGACACCGCGGACGAGGAGCTTCCGGGGTTCGAGTTCGTGCGGCGTGAGGAGGTGCGCTGGACGGAGACGGTGTCCCGCGAGCACTACCTGCGGCGCTGGGGGACCGTGAGCAGCTTCCTCGTCGCCGATGACGTCGAGCGAGCACGCATGATCGCCGCGGTCGAACAGGTGCTGGACGACGCGCCCGCCACGCGCGGTCGAACGGAGTTCGATGTTCCCCAGGTGACCGACGCGTTCGTCTACCGCCTCGCTGCTCCGGTCTGAGACCCGTCAGTCGACGCCGAGGAAGGAACGATCGGTCAGGATGATCGGACCGTTCTCGGTGATCGCGATGGTGTGCTCGGAGTGCGCGCCGCGTGAGCCGTCGACGCTGCGCAGCGTCCAGCCGTCCGGATCCGTCACCAGCTCATCGGTCGTCGCGAGGAACCAGGGCTCGAGAGCCAGGACGAGGCCCGAGCGGAGAGGGAAGCCGCGGCCGGCGCGACCGTCGTTCGCGACGTGCGGATCCCCGTGCATCGTGCGGCCGACGCCGTGGCCGCCGAAGTCGGTGTTGATCGAGTAGCCCTCGCCGTGAGCGACCTCGGCGACGGCGGCCGAGATGTCTCCGATGCGGTTGCCCACGACCGAGGTGGCGATCGCGGCAACGAGTGCCCGCTCGGTCGTGTCGATGAGACGGAGGTCCTCTTCGCGCGGCGTTCCGACGATGAACGAGACGGCCGAGTCCGCGACCCAGCCGTCGACGGAGACGGCGAAGTCGAGGGTCACGAGATCGCCGTCGCGCAGGGTGTAGTCGTGGGGGAGACCATGCAGGACGGCGTCGTTGACCGATGTGCAGATGACCTTGCCGAAGGGGCTCGCCCCGAAGGACGGGTGATAGTCGATGTAGCAGGACTCCGCCCCGGCCTTGCGGATCATGTCGTGTGCGCGGCGGTCGATCGAGAGCAAGTTGGTCCCCACCTTCGTCTCGTCACGCAGGGTCGCCAGGGTCTCGGCCACGAAGCGTCCGGCGGCGCGCATCTCATCGATCTCGGCAGGGGTGCGCAGTTCGATCATCGGGGTGTCCTCTCGTCCGTCCCATTCTCCCTGATGCGACAGCACCGGAGCCCCGCGCGCTCACAGCGAACACCGGGGCAGGCGCATGGTCGGCGTCGTACGATCTGAGCATGTGGTTGCGTCAGGCGTTCTTCCGCTGGCTCCTGCCGGCAGCGTTCGTGCTGCCCCTGTGGCTGCTGATCGGATGGGGAGTCTTCCAGGGCGGCTGGTCGATTCTCTGGGTGCTGCTGATCGCCATGCCGTCGGTCTTCGTCGGCCAGCTGGTGCTCACGCTCCTGACCCGCTCCCGGCCGTCCGTGCGCGTCGAGCGGGCTGTCTCCTGGTGGGACGTCGCCGGATTCACGCTCTGGCACGGTCTGACGATCACCGTGGGGTTCTTCATCGACGGCGCCTTCGGGTGGCTGCTCGCGACCGCGATCATCGTCGGGATCGGTCTCGTCTGGCTGCAGCTCTGGCAGCTCTGGAACGAAGCGAAGGGGAGCGGCGCGCGGTTGCGAGAGACGATCTCCTGGTCGACCATCCCGACGCCGGAAGAGCAGGCTCCGCCGACGCGGGCGCACGAGGTCATCGTGGTCAAGGAGACAGAGAACCGCGACTGACGCGTCGTTTTGGCCGCGGACTGCATCCGTGGCAGAATGAATGTTTGTGCCGTGACCGGCTCTGCCACAGGGGAGCCCGCGGACGCGTCAGCGCCGTACGGCACATCCCTTTTCTTGTTCCTTCCGAAAACATGCATCCGACCTGTGGCGAGTGCAGAGAGAGACGATCATGCAGATCCTCGACGCTGTCGACGCGGCATCACTCCGCTCCGACATCCCCGACTTCCACCCCGGTGACAACGTGAAGGTCCACGTGAACATCACCGAGGGCAACCGCTCCCGTATCCAGGTCTTCCAGGGCGTCGTCATCGGCCGCCAGGGCGACGGCGTGCGCGAGACCTTCTGCGTCCGCAAGATCAGCTTCCAGGTGGGCGTCGAGCGCACCTTCCCGGTGCACTCCCCGGTGATCGACCACATCGAGGTCGTCACCCGCGGTGACGTGCGTCGCGCGAAGCTCTACTACCTCCGCCAGCTCCGTGGCAAGAAG
>Ga0307406_10002069_pt1 | contig 10953 bp, 7 predicted proteins | sample 322Cmetagenome_3_FD_203706 | JGI IMG/M metagenome (GOLD analysis project Ga0307406, IMG submission 203706) | Maize rhizosphere microbial communities from greenhouse at UC Davis, California, United States - 322HYB-C-2 | ecosystem: Host-associated > Plants > Roots > Rhizosphere > Soil | place... | reverse complement strand
AAAGCCAGGGGCGAGCTGACCCTGCCCTATCACATTCCGCGCCGTTGGACGGTATTCTCAGTCGCGTGGAAAGAACTCATTCGCAAATTGCGCAACTGGTTAGTTCAGCAGCGTGCGGACTGTTGAAAATCACATTAGTCACATACTCGACAAAAAGGGTTTCAGCAACCGCGTGGAGATCGCGCGTTATGTCTTTAAACAAAAAACTTAATAGGTGAAATCACTCACGACTTACGATTGCAGTTTTATTACACTCCGAACAATGCTCATCACGATGTGACTTGTTGACTGGCTTTTGTCAAAGCTGGGCGAGCGTCAACAACTAAAAGGTCACATTTAGCCCGGACCAGTTTGAGGCGCCGCAAAGGCGCCTCAAACTGTAATTGGTCCTAAAAAACTTCATGTACGTCGCCGTACAGTTCGTGTAACGATGTAAAGCACACGAGTTTCGTTACTGTATGAATTTACCCCGCGGCTCTCGCCAACTCGCATAATTCCACTCCGGTTTCATGGCGGTCCAATGATCCATTCTGGCACCTCGCTTGCCCGCGTTTCTGTACTCAGACAGGAGGAAAGATGGATCCAACTCCCACGCAATCGCACGTTGATACGGGAATATCCGAATCCCACGCCGACGATTTGTACCGCAGAGCCGTAGAAAACGATATCAAGGATTACGCTATCTTCCTGACGGATACCGCTGGTCGTGTCATCAACTGGAATCGCGGCGCCGAGCGCATTCTCGGATTTGAGGAAAGCGAAATTATCGGCCAGAGCGCATTTATCTTTTTCACTCCTGAAGATCGCGCCGCGAATGTACCTGAGCAGGAAATGGAAGATGCCGTGAAAACGGGACGGGCGGAGGACGAGCGCTGGCATCTACGTCGCGATCAATCGAGGTTCTGGGCCAGCGGCATTCTCACTCCGGTCCGGGACGAAGCTGGAGTGCTGCTTGGATTCATCAAGGTCATGCAAGACATGACCGAAAGGCGAAGGCTCGAAAGTGAACGTGATCGGTTCTTTGCCTTGTCGATGGACATGCTGTGTATCGTTCACCTGGACGGCTATTTCCTGCGAACCAATCCGGCTTTTGAAAGAGTGCTTGGTTATTCCGGGCCAGAGCTACAGAACCGGCCTGTTTTCGATTTGCTGCATCCCGACGATCGAGACGCCACCATAAATGAATATAAAAAGCTGCGAGCGGGCATGCCAACCAATTCGCTCGAAAATCGTTTTCTTTGCAAAGACGGTGAATACAAATGGATAGCGTGGAGCTACTACCCCGTTCCGGAAGAAAGGCTCGGCTTCGGTGTTGGCCGAGACATTAGCAACGTCAGACGCATGACGGAAGCTCTGCAATCACACGCAACCAAACTGGAGCAGGCGAACCGTGTGAAAGACGAGTTTCTGGCGACGCTCTCTCACGAGTTGCGGACTCCCCTGACTTCCGTCCTCGGATGGTCGCGATTATTACGATCGGGCAAACTAAGCAAATCCGAGCGGGAGCGCGCTCTTGCAATCGTGGAACGTAATGCTCAGGCCCAAACCAAACTCATCGAAGATCTTTTGGATGTCTCGCGGATCATAACCGGGAAACTCCGACTTGAATTTCAGCCACTGCAGCTTGCGGCAATAGTCAAGGAAGTCGTAGATGAGTTTCGCCCGGCCGCCGAAGCAAAAGCTATCGAAGTCGCTGCCAATATAGATGCAACTGCAGGCCCGATAAGTGGAGATCCCGCTCGGCTGAAGCAAGTAGTCGGGAACTTATTATCGAATGCAATCAAGTTTACAAACAAAGGCGGTCGCATCGACGTCAGTCTTAAGAGGATCGATAGTCGCGCGCAGTTGCGTGTTCAGGATAATGGCATTGGCATCGATCCGGACGTACTACCTCACATTTTTGAACGATTCAAACAGGCAGATTCGTCAAACGTGCGTGCGCACGGGGGCCTCGGTTTGGGGCTGGCTATAGTGCAGCATCTCGTACGAGAGCACCGTGGAACTGTTAACGCGGAAAGTGCCGGTCCTGAAAAGGGCGCCACGTTCACCATCGATCTTCCACTCGCTCCATCCGAAGTTGCGGCTGAGTCAGTGGCTCACATCGATCTGTTTTCAGCGGCGTCGCGAAAGCGGAAGGCGACTGAATACGGATTCGATCCGTGCGCGTTGGACGGCATCAACGTCTTAAATCGTAGAAGACGAACCTGACACGCGAGATCTGCTGACCACAATCCTTCAGGAATGCGGCGCGAACGTTGCGGCAGTTGGGTCTGCAAGAGATGCGATAACATCGCTTCAACACAATCTGCCAAATGTTCTGTTGAGTGATATAGGTATGACCGGCGAGAACGGATACGATCTCATCAAAGAAATTCGAGCTCTGCCTCCGGAAAAAGGCGGGAACATTCCGGCTGTCGCACTGACTGCTTATGCGGGCTCTTTAGATCGAAGGCGCGCTCTCATTGCAGGTTTTCACGTTCATCTGGCGAAGCCCGTTGAACCAGACGAACTTTTGGCCGTGATCGGCAGCCTCGGTCGCACCTCTGGCAACCACGGATCACAACATTCCTGAGTCGAACTTGGAAGCGGTCAGTACCACCTGCGGTAGCGGGTGGGTCAACCATCCGGATTCAAACTCAACAGCAAAATCGCATGCATCATCGACCCACCCGCTACCGCAGGTGGTACTGACCGCTTCCAAGTTCGACCTCCGACTGGGCAGCTTAACTTGCTAAAAACCTTGACGCTCTTTTCGCGGCAAGCTACAGTGCCCGCGTCTCTTTCCTCACAATCCCAAGGGTAAAAGTCCGTTGATAATCACAGGTGCGGCAGCGCAGCACACTGAGGAGACTAGAGCATGCAAATCCGGTTAACGCGTAACATTCTCGTTCTATGTTTTGTTTTGGTCGTGCTAACGCCGTCAACCGCGGCTCAAACGTCACCTTGCGCCAACGGAGACGAAAGCGGATTGCCGCTGCCCAGCAGTTTTCCTCCGGCGAAACTCCCGCAATTCCAGGCACAACTCAAATCGTTTCTCACCAGCGGAAAATATCGAACGCTGAAGTGGTGTGAAGATAAAAAACTTCGCGACACCGGACCGTTTGTTAACGGCGTCAGCTACGGTGTTCATCCGACTGTCAAAATCTATTACTCGCCTGACGTTATCAAGTGGCTCATAAAGAAAGACAAAAACAAGGTAATTCCGGACGGCGCGATGATCGTGAAGGAACAGTATTCGCCGCCCGCAGCCAGGTACCAGCTCCAGCCGCCGAAAGGAATAAACGGTTGGACCATCATGATCAAGGACAGTAAAGGATCGCAGGACGGTTGGTACTGGGCTGAAATGTGGGATGCTCAGTGTGTTGACAATAACAATCCTCCTTTTGCGGTTCCGTATGCAGGGTTCGGACTTTATTGCGTGAGGTGTCATGCGTCCGCCGAGAAGGAGCATACGTTTACTTACTCAAAGAACATCGATGGCTTTCCCGGCGATCCGGATTCTTACTATGTCGATCTGTCGTGGGCCTCGGCTCCGGTAACGGCGCACTCACCGGCTCCGGCGCAACCATGCAGCGAAGCGGCGGAAAGTGATCGTGGTGTTCCTACCGCCGGTCACAATCCGGATGCGACTGATGTGCAGGAGCAGGAACTTTTCCGCGAGATGGCGATGCTAAGACCGGCCACGATCGATCCAAAATTCGTCGCCTTCTACAACTCGATAACTCCGGTGCCGCGCGACAAGGTTCAAAAGTTTCCCGGAGAAACTTACGATCATATTTATCCGCAGAACATCGGGACCCCCGAAACGAAGCCCGCGCCATCTCCAAACCCGAATCAGTTTCTTACTTCCGATCAATGCATGGGCTGTCACAGTGGCGGCACCTATGGAAACGTAATGATTTACACCGGCACGAAACAACCGGATGGCTCAACTCCGGTGATGAACGTTTCACCGTTTGGCGAGTGGCGCTGGTCACCGATGGGACTTGCGGGCCGCGATCCGATCTTCTACGCGCAACTCGATAGCGAGATCGCTTTCGTCAAGAGTTTCTTCAAGAACGATCCGGCCAAGGTCGCGGAAAAGATCAAGCTCATCAACAACACGTGCTTCAAGTGTCACGGTGTGATGGGTAAACGCCGTCTCGACGACGATCATGGTGGTCCTGATAAAGGTAACTTTGAACGAGAGCTCGTCTACGCCACTTACGACACGACTAACGACAAAAAGTATATCTATGGCGCTTTGGCGCGTGACGGCGTTAGTTGCATGGCGTGCCACCAAATCGTCGAAGATAAGATTCCCTTCATCGACTTTCTGAAAACAAAAATTACGGGCAATTTTACGGCCGGCAATCCGGCGGAACTATTTGGACCATTCGAGGATAAAGAGATCGTTACCGATCCGATGAACAATTCTCTCGGTATCAAGCCGAAACACGATGCGTACATCAAAAGCTCTCGGATGTGTGGCAATTGCCACACGATCAACCTGCCGCTGATGGACAACCCGGAAGCTGATCTCAACAAGCCGCATCTCGAACAGTTGACTTATCTCGAATGGCTTAACAGTGGTTATCAGAACGAAGTCGGCACGAATTCAAAGGCGCAAACGTGCCAGGACTGCCACATGCCAACGAAGTACAGCAACTCCAAGGGCACGCTCAACATTTCGTTGATCCAACAGCCGATCGCATTTATCGAAGACGATCAGTATCCGCAAACGGGCAATCGCTTACCGGATGAAAAGATTCGTGTTCGCTTCCGCGATAAAGGTTTTGTTCGTCATCAATTCCAGGGAATGAATGTGACGCTGTTGGAGATGTTTCGACAGTTCATGTCGCCTTACAAATCAAACGGCAGCAACATTCTCGCCAACGATATTTTGGGAGTCAGACAAAACGATTACATGTCCGGGCTTGATGATCTCTCGACCGCGATCGATGCTTTTGTGCAACAGGCGCAGAACTCTACGGCTGAAGTGTCAGTGTCGGAGCCTGCGTTCAATAATCAGAAACTCATCGCGGACGTGAAGGTAACAAACAAAGCCGGCCATCGTTTGCCGAGCGGCGTCGGGTTTCGTCGGGCGTTCCTGGAGTTTCGTGTAGTTGATAAGGATTCGGGCAAGACTGTCTGGTGTTCCGGCTGTACGAACGAGCTTGGCGTGATCATGAACGGTAACGAAAGGCTGCGGTCAGAGCTGTTCGATGTCTACAACGATGGGACCAGGCCCGCGACTCTCGGTTATCCGGCAGCATGCAACAAAGCTGTTCCGGGTGTCAGCCCTCAACACTACCAACGACACTTCTTCTGGGATCCACAAAAGAACACCGGCTCCGCGATTACGCGACAGGACCAGGTTCAGATCTATGAAGAGCTGAATCTGAATATACAGTGCGCGATGACCACCAGTTTTCTCAGGCGCGACTACCAGTTGAAAGACAACCGGCTACTGCCGTTCGGTTGGACCAGCACTGGCCCGCTCAATCCTGACAAGACACCTTACATTCCCGCGGATTACCTTCACGAGACTCACCCGGTCGCTGTTGGCGGAGATCCTGCCTACGCTGACGGAAGCGGCACGAACATCGTGCGCTATGAAATACCTTTGAGTGCTTTCAGTTCACGCAACCTAACCGTCACCGCAACTCTCTATTACCAGTCGATCCCGCCCTACTTCCTTCACGATCGCTTCTCGCAGGCGCCCAACGAACCTGCCACGCAACGGCTCTACTACCTGACGTCGAACCTGCAAACGAAAGGCACGCCGATCGAGGACTGGAAGTTTCGCATCGCGAGCGCCAGTCAGGAGGCTACGGTGCGTTAATTATTTCAGGCTGGCCTGTAAGGTTTCTGCTTCTGACTCCGACTCATTCATAAACAGGAGTTTGAAGATGGTTAATGAAATCGAGCTTACGAGTAAGCAAAACAGCATAGTCGAACGTGCAGGTCAGTTTTTGATTCGTTACGGGCTGGTCATCGTCCTCGGGTGGATCGGGGCGATGAAGTTTACCAGCTACGAAGCCAAAGGTATTGAAGGGCTTGTACAAACTTCTCCTTTCATGAGTTGGATGTACAAATTCTTAAGCCTTCAGGCTGCATCAAACTTAATCGGTGTAGCTGAACTTTCTGCAGCGCTGTTGATTGCAATCAAGCCGTTAGCCCCAAAGCTTTCAGCTATAGGCAGTGTTCTCGCCGTGTTTACTTTTCTTGCGACGCTCTCGTTTATGTTTTCATTGCCGGGCTGGGAAGAGAGTCTCGGAGGCTTCCCTGCTCTGTCAGGTGGGGGCAGTTTTATACTGAAAGACGTAGTGTTGCTGGGAGCGGCCCTTTTTACTCTTAGTGAATCTCTGAAACGGTAATCATGATTCACTGAGGCTCAGCGCCGGCGAGGGCTCACGCCGGCGTTGATCGAAATTGAAAGCCCTACATGGAGTTCTTCATGTTGTTACTCTTCATCGAAGACTTCTTATGAGCTTTGTGTTTCCTGGATTTACGTTTCGACTTCGGATGAGCTTTCATCATCTTGTCGCCGTCCTTCATCATGGTGTCACCCATCTTTTTTTCCGGTTGCATGGTCTGACCACTCTGATCCTGGGCGAACGTAGCAGTCGTGCTCATCAAAGTAGCAGCTAACACTGCAGCAGTAAGCATTCTTTTCAACATATTGCATCTCCTTTAAATTTCTGACACTCACTGAGTTCTCAGTGATACTTACCAATACCTTCTCTGGCAATTCTTTATTCCCTTTCAAATGAGGAGATTGCAAGGAATTTCATGACTTGCGGCAGAGGCACACCTCCCCTGGTCGTTGATTAGTCGGCCCAACATACAAAACCTTACAACTGGACCAAAAACCTTACCGCAACGTAACCCGAAGTTTATGACTCCGGGTTTGGGTCACCGCTACTCTCTGCACGCAGTTGGAGTCAACGATGACCTTCGAAGAAGCACTTTTGCCGCATCTCGACGCCGCCTACAACCTGGCGCGGTGGTTGACTCGCAACGAAGCCGATGCCCAGGACGTCGTTCAGGAGGCCTATCTGCGGGCGCTCAAATTCTTCAGTGGATTTCACGGTACGGATGGTCGTGCCTGGCTGTTGGCGATCGTGCGAAACGCCTTCTACACGTCGTTGAGACGGAACGATGCAACAGAAGTTGCATACGATTTTGATGAAACGATTCAGCATCGAGAATCCGATGAGCCTGATCCGGAAAGATTGCACGTCCTGAAATTTCAGAAGCGACTGGTTCGCAAAGCCATTGAAAAACTGCCGCTCGAGTTTCGTGAGGTAATCATCCTTCGTGATCTCGAGGAACTTTCATACAAGGAGATCGCAGTGGTTACGGGAATTCCGATCGGTACGGTTATGTCGCGCCTGGCACGCGCGCGCAACAAACTGCAAAGCTGTTTGCGTGGTCCATGCCGAGAATCAAAGGTGAAGGGAATAAAAGAAGCGGCACAACGGTATTAATAATGAACAGTGATTCATACATCAAGTAAGGCGAGGAGTTTCTATGAAGACAAGAATTACCAAAGGCTTAATCAAATATGGTTTGTTAATCGCGATGGTCGCACTGATGGTAGACCACCAACCCGCTCAGGCCCAATCTCTCGGATACGGGCTGAGAGTACACATTCCATTCGACTTTACAGTGGGAAATAAGAAGCTGCCGGCGGGCCTTTATTCCATCAGCCGCGCTCTGTCGATTAGTGACGATCAGGTTATTAAGATCAGCAATTTCGACGGAAAAGCAAACACGTTTCGCTCGACGATTCCGGTCACCACGGGGAAAGCAAAGAACAAAAGCACTCTCGTTTTCCATCGCTACGGGGATCAGTATTACCTCTTCCAGATCTGGCCTGCCGGAGCTTTAACGGGCCGGGTGCTGCCTACGTCTCGCGGTGAGCGCGAACTTCAAAAAGAAAGTGAATCGATGGGAGATGCGGCGAAGAAAGCGGTGGAAACGGAAGTCGTAAATATCGTGGCTGACCTTCCGTAAACATTCACTGACGAATCCGATCGCTACGGTTTCGCGGTCGTGAGGCAGGGCTAAATGCCCTGCCGTTAACTTCAACCAGTAAGGAGAGTTTCTACGTGACGAGAAGTAGTTCTAAATTGATAGTCCTGGTTCTTTTATGTTTCGGCCTCTGGGCCAACGCATTTGCACAAACAAGCAAAGGATTTCTGACCGGAAACATAAGCGATCCGAACGGCGCGGCGATCACAGGCGCCGCAATCAAGATCACCAACACCACCACCGGCGTCAGCCGTGAAACGATATCAACTGATGACGGAAATTTTCGCATCGATGCAGTCGATCCCGGTTCATACAAATTAGTCGTGGTCCAATCGGGTTTTAAGACAGTCACACGCGACAATGTCATTATCACCTCCGCACAAACGACTGAAGTTCATTTTCAACTCGAAATCGGCACCCAGACCGAAGTAGTTAACGTAACCTCCGGCGGCGACGTCATTCTGCAAACGCAGGACGGCGCACGCTCCAACACACTCAGTAAACGAGAGATCACAGACCTGCCGACGCCGGGATTGAATCCTGAGAGTATCGTGTTCACTTTGCCCGGCGTGGTTAATCCTGGGCCACTGGCAGGAGGCTTCGTACAGGGGACCGAGTTCTCGGTTAACGGCTTGCGCGCACGCGCAAACAACCAGTTGATCGACGGGCTCGATAACAACGACAACTCCATCGCCGGACAGTCTTACATTCCGATCCTGCGCGAGGGCTACAGTGAAGTCGCAGTGTTGCAATCAGACTATTCTCCGGAGTTTGGCAGGGCCGGCGGCGCCGTCGTCAACATCGTTACACGCAGTGGTTCAAACGCTTTTCACGGCTCAGCGTACGACGTAATTAATAACAGCGCTTTCAATTCGCTGACCGCGAGCCAGCGAGCTGACGGCACACGAAAACCAGTTGTGGTGGAAAATACTTTCGGCTTTTCGCTCGGTGGTCCAGTAAAGAAAGACAAGCTGTTTTTCTTCGGTACCTACCAGCGCGATCTGGTTCGTTCGGTTACGGACGCCACTGTTCGCGTGCCGACGGCGGCCGGCTTTAACACGCTGCGCTCGTTGTTTCCGGCAGGTTCAAATCCCAATCTGGACCGTTATCTGAGCATTGTCGGCAATCTCCGCGGTCAACGAGAGTTATCCACTGTGGCGCTCGGCGCCGGACGCCCGGATATTGATTTTGGTGAAACGACGATCAGCGGCTCACAGCCGGTAGTGGACGATCAGTTTCTCGCGCGCGTCGACTGGACACCTACACAGAAAGATAGCCTGTCGTTTCGATACGTTTTCGATCGGCAACGTTTCAACAATCAATTTCCGACCGTCGGTTCCGGCGGCTCGCCTTTTCCAGGTTTCGAGATTGACGTTCCCAGCCTGGTCCAAAATTTTTACTTTAACTACACGCGCAACATCTCGACGAACTTAATCAATGAAGCGCGTTTTGGTTATGGGAGATTCAACGCCAACTTTGTGGGCCGCGATGGCCAGGGGGACAACGGTCCGGTCTTCTCATTCAGCGGCGCGGGACTCGGTCAGGGCATCACGTCCATCGGTTTACCTTCCGGTTTTCCGCAAGGACGACTGTTCAATAACTATCAGATACAGGACACGCTCTCGTACACGGCTGGTAACCACGTGTTTCGCTTTGGCGCAGACCTTAATATTCAGCGCGCCACTCAAGCGATACCGTTCAACTCGCGCGGTGTGCTGACGTTTGCAGGCGGCGGTGAATTCAATGCCTTCGGAAACTTCGTCGATCAGTTCTCCGGAAGAGGTCAGGGTGGCGCCTCAATTCAATTTGGTAGCCCGGTGATATTTCCCAATGCGTTTTATCAGAACTACTTCATCAACGATACCTGGCGCGTGAAAGACAACCTGACGATCAACGTCGGGCTGCGTTACGAGAATTACGGAACTCCCTTCAACGCGATTTCCTTCCCGGCGTTCGCCGGCTTCGATCAAGCGGTCGAGACGGTTCTTCGTCAGGAGCGTGACAATAACAACTTCGCGCCGCGCTTTAGCTTCGCGTATCAACCACGCGTCCTGAGTTCGTTGTTCGGAAAAGAAAAATCAGTCATTCGCGGCGGCTTTGCCGTCAACTACGACTTTTTCTTCAACAACATTCTTTCTAACACGGCGGCCACTGTCCCGAATACTTTTGGCGTCACGAATTTTGGCGCTTCGTTGCCGGCGAACACAGATCCACGTGGTATCAAAAACTTCGGCGCCGCGTCTTTGCCGGCGACCGGCACTCCCGATCCGTTCGCGACGATCAATACGATTCCGTCCAACCTCGTGAATCCGCAGACGTACGTTTATAACCTCGGCATCGAGCGTCAATTGCCGTTCAATCTCATTGCTGATGTTGCGTACGTCGGCTCTCGTGGCACGCGGCTCTTCATCAATGAACAATTGAATCCGGGTGTCGGCGGTTTCGACACATTGATCCGGCAGTTTGAGAATCGTGGTTCAGTCATCGCTCGCACGAATGGCGGCGACTCCAGCTATAACTCTCTGCAAGCGCGGCTCGACAGAGGATTCAACAATGGATTGCTGCTCCGGTTTGCGTACACCTTCTCCAAAGCGATTGATGACGTGAACAGCGAGGTCTTCGTTACCAGCGGCGGAAGCAGCGTTGGCTCGGATCCTTTTAATCGCGCAGTCGATCGAAGCAGAGCGTCTTTCGATGTGCCGCACCGGTTCGTCGCCACATTTATTTACGATATTCCTGCGTTGGCTAAACACGGGGCGGGACGTGCACTACTTGGTGGCTACTCGATTAGCGGAACGTATCAATTGCAATCCGGAAGTGTTCAAACTCCCTTTGTTGGTGGAATTGACCTGAATGGGGACGGCAGCGCTTTCAACGATCGACCCGCGATCAGCAATCCAAATGCGCCGGCTAACTCCGTCGCGTTTTCGAATT
>Ga0307406_10002068_pt1 | contig 10958 bp, 11 predicted proteins | sample 322Cmetagenome_3_FD_203706 | JGI IMG/M metagenome (GOLD analysis project Ga0307406, IMG submission 203706) | Maize rhizosphere microbial communities from greenhouse at UC Davis, California, United States - 322HYB-C-2 | ecosystem: Host-associated > Plants > Roots > Rhizosphere > Soil | place... | reverse complement strand
ACCAGCTCGCCTGGCTGCTGATCCCGCTGCTCGGTCTTGCCATCGCTGCGACGATGCTGACCGCGATCGTCTACGGGCTGACCCCCGAAGCGAAGTGGAGGGAGCGCTTCGATCCGCAGGGAAACGCGCTCTCGTTCGCGTGGCTCAACGTGCTCGGCGCCGTCGCGGCCTTGGCGCTCGGCGCGACGGCGCTGATCGCCAGCATCGCGTTCATGGCCCAGCGCTTCTTCGAGTACCAGACCCTGCAACGGGCGGCTGCGACGGCGCCGGCCGATCAGACGAAGAGCCAGAGACTCAGACCGTAGAACAGCGCGGCGACCAGCGCGGCCGCCGGGATCGTGAAGATCCAGGCCCAGACGATGTTGCCGGCAATCCCCCAGCGCACGGCCGAAGCGCGGCGCACCGCGCCGACCCCGACGATCGCGCCGGTGATCGTGTGGGTCGTCGACACCGGAATGCCGAGGCCCGTCGCCAGAAACAGGGTCACGGCGCCGCCAGTCTCGGCGCAGAACCCGCCGACCGGCTTCAGCTTCGTGATCTTCTGGCCCATGGTCTTGACGATGCGCCAGCCGCCGAACATCGTGCCGAGCCCGATCGCGAGGTAGCAGCACCAGATGACCCAGGTCGGCGGCATGTCGTCGCCGGCAGCCGAATATCCGGTCGCGATCAGCAGCATCCAGATGATGCCGATCGTCTTCTGCGCGTCGTTGCCGCCGTGGCCGAGGCTGTACAGACCGGCCGATACGAGCTGCAGGCGGCGGAACAGGTTGTCCACCTTCAGGGGCGATGCGCGCCGGAAGACGTTCGCCACGAGGACCATCAGCAGCGAGCCGAACAGGAAGCCGAGCAGCGGCGAGACGAAGATGAAGAGCACCGTCTTGCCGACGCCGCCGAGGACCAGCGAGCCGAAGCCGGCCTTCGCGATGACCGCGCCGACGATCCCGCCGATCAGGGCATGCGACGAGCTCGACGGGATGCCGTACCACCAGGTCACGAGGTTCCAGAAGATCGCGCCGATCAACGCCCCGAAAACCACGTGATGGTCGACGATGTTGGGCGGCACGATGCCCTTGCCGATCGTCGCAGCGACGTTCAGATGGAAGATGAAGATCGCGAGGACGTTGAAGAACGCCGCGAAGACGATCGCCTGCTGCGGCTTCAGCACCCCGGTGGAGACGACGGTCGCGATCGAATTCGCGGCGTCGTGGAAGCCGTTCATGAAGTCGAACGCGATCGCGAGCGCGACCAGCGACGCGACGACCCAGAAGCCGACCTCGATCGTGTTCATAGCAGCGCGCGGTGACGGTCCGCGCCGGCCATCACGAGTTCTCCAGGACCACGCCTTCGATGAGGTTGGCGACGTCCTCGCAGCGGTCGGAAATCGACTCGAGCGTCTCGTAGATCGTCTTCAGCTTGATCAGCTCGCGCACGTCGTTCTGCTCGCGGAACAGCTTCGACATCGCGGCTCGCATCACGCGGTCGGCATCGGACTCGAGCCGATCGATCTCTTCGCACGTCTTGATCGCCGCCTCGGCGGTCGCCGGCTGGCTGATGCTCGGCAGCAGCGACACCGCGTGCTGCACGCGCTCGCAGCAGCGTGCGCTGATGTCGCCGAGGCGCAGCACCTCGTCGGTCATCGCCTTGACGTCGTACAGCGACATCGTCTCGGTCGCGTCCTGCAGCAGGTCGAGGATGTCGTCCATCGCGTTGATCAGCTGGTGGATCTGCTCGCGATCGATCGGCGTGATGAAGGTCTTGTGCAGCAGCCGGTTCACCTCCGCGGTGATGCGGTCGGCCTGGCGCTCGACGGTGTTGACCTCGAGCGTGTAGCGCTCACGCAGCTCGAGATCGGCGTAGTTCCGGATCAGCTGGATGAACGAGCGCGCCCCTTCGGCGATGAAAGCGGCGTGCTGGTTGAAAAGCTCGAAAAAGTTGCCTTCGCGCGGCAGCAGCTTGCCGAACAGCATGAAGTTCTCCCGGGGATGGGCAGCGGGCGATGCGAAGGGAAAGCCGCCGCCTCGAGGTGCTCGATCGCGATCGACGCCGCACGTCGGAGTGTACGTCTCCGCTTTGCCCGACGGCGTCAGGCGAGCGTCGAGCTGGTTCCCACGTCGAGCCATCCGCGCCGTCCGTCGAACCCGGCGAGGCGTTCGATCAGCAACGCGAAATCGGCCGCGCGTTCGGCCGGGTTGAAGTGCTCGGTGGCGACCGCGAAGACCGGTGCTCCGTCGTAGACCTCGAAGTGCGCGGCGTAGGCATCGGCGAGCCGCTCGAGGTAGTCCGGCGCGATGTCCTGCTCCATCGAGATGGCACGGCGCCGGATCCGCTGCAGCAGTGTCGACGTCGGCGCCTGCAGCCAGATCACGAGTTCCGGCTCGCGCACTCGCAGCGCAAGATGCGCCACCATCTGCTGGTAGAGGCGATGCTCCTCGTCGCTCAGGTTCAGGCGCGCGAAGATCGCGTCCTTCGCGAACACGAAATCGCTGACCACCGCCGCGCCGAACACGCTCGGTTGCGCCAGCACCTGCATCTGCTCCCAGCGCTGGAGCAGGAAGAAGAGCTGAGTCTGGAACGCGTAGCCGGGCATGTCTGCATAGAAGCGCTGCAGGAACGGGTTCTCGGCCGGTCGCTCGAGCATCGGCTCGGCGCCGAGATGACGCGCCAGCCGCGCCGCCAAGGTGCTCTTGCCGACACCGATCGGACCTTCGACCGCGATGTGGCGGAAGCGCTCGAGGCCGCTGCTCATGGCATCAGAGTCTATCGATGCGCTGGCCGGCCACTATGGACAACAGGTCGACCACACGACCACGCCGAGGGACGACGAGCTCGGGCGACAACTCGGCCAGCGGCCGCATCACGAAAGCCCGCTCGTGCAGACGTGGATGCGGCACCTGCAAGGTCGGCAGGGCCAGTTCCTGGTCGCCGTACAGCAGCAGGTCGAGGTCCAGCGTTCGCGGAGCATTCGGATAGGGGCGCTCGCGGCCGTGCGCAGCCTCGATCGCGTGGAGGATCTTCAACAGCTCCAGTGGCGACAGGAAACTGCGCACTTCGACGACCGCGTTCAGGTAGTCCGGGCCGTCGGCGCCGATCGATGCGGTGCGATACAGGCTGGACGCCCTCAGCACGTCGATCCCGTCTTGGACCCTCAACGCTTCGATCGCGCTGTCGATCGCGCGCCGGCGGTCGCCGAGATTGGCGCCGATGCCGATGTAGGCAATGACGGGCGATGGCTCATCGGCCGATCGGGGACATGGGGCGTCCGGCATGGCGTCTCGATGAGGTTCGGACAGCGTCGAACGCGAAACTCGTCGGTGGCGCAAGAGCGCGGCGCCTGTCGGTGGAGAGCACGACCAGCCGGCGCCGTCAGCTGCACCGGCGCCGCGTCACTCCGCCGGCGAGCGCTCCGTCTCCAATTCAGCACCCTCGCCCGACCCGCCGGCCGGCTTGCGCCGCCGACGCCGGCGCTTGCGAGCCGGCGCCACCCCGGCCTCGGTCGTCGCCTCGCCACGCTCCGGCTCCGGACGCGGGGCCCGGCGCGGCCCTTCGCGGCCACGCAGCGCACCGAGCAGGCGATGCCGTTCATCGCCCTCGGCCTGCGCGAAGTCCTCCCACCAGCGGGCGAGACCCGGCTCGACCTCGCCCGCTTCGCCGCGCAGCCGCAGGAAGTCGAGCCCGGCGCGAAAGCGCGGCTGCTCGACCATCGTCAGTACGGCGTTGCCGGCGCGCCGCTCGAGGCGCGGCTGCATCATCCAGATCTCGCGCATGTCGGCGGCCAGCCGACCGCGACCCGAGATGTCGCCGATGCGCGCATCGAACACCGCGTCGATCGCCTGCTGCAAGGCCTGGTACGCCGGCTCGCCGGCCGCGATCTGCTGCTGCCAACGGATCTGCACGTCGTGCCACAGCATGCTGGCGAGCATGAAGCTCGGCGCCACCGGCCGCCCGTTCGCCACCCGCGCGTCGGTGTCGGCGAGCGCGAGCTGCACGAACTTCTCGCGCCCGTCGTGCCGCTGCGCCTCGTCGAGCGCGACATCCAGCACCGGGAACACGCCGCGGTGCAGACCGTGCTTCCTGAGCTCGACGATGCTGGCGAGCGCATGACCGGTCTGCAGGAGCTTGATCATCTCGTCGAACGTGCGGGATGGCGGCACGTTGTCGAGCAGCGCAGCCATTTCCTTGATCGGCGCGCGCGTCTTCGGCTCGATCTCGAAGCCGAGCTTGGCTGCGAACCGGACCACGCGGATGATGCGCACCGGATCCTCGCGGTAGCGCGTCGCCGGGTCGCCGATCATGCGCAGCAGCTTCTTCTTCGCGTCCTTCAACCCGCCGTGGTAGTCGACGACGACCTCGCGCACCGGGTCGTAGTACATCGCGTTGATGGTGAAGTCGCGGCGCGCCGCGTCCTCGCTCTGCGGTCCCCACACGTTGTCGCGCAGGACCCGGCCGCTCGCATCGACGACGTGGCTCTTGCCCGCCATCGCGGTGCGCGACGTTTTGTCGTTGCCCTCGACCTGCTCGGCCGCCGACGCATCGAGGAACGCGCGAAAGGTCGATACCTCGATCACCTCGCTCAGGCCACGATCCTGCCGGCCACGTCCGAACACGACATGGACGATGCGGAAGCGCCGCCCGATGATGAAGGCGCGCCGGAACAGCCCCTTGACCTCTTCGGGCGTGGCGTTGGTCGCGACGTCGAAGTCCTTCGGGCGCAGACCGAGGATCAGGTCGCGGACTGCACCGCCGACGATGTAGGCCTCGAAGCCGGCGCCGGCCAGCGTGCTGACGACCTTTGCAGCGCGCTCGTCGACGAGCGAGGGGTCGATGCCGTGCTCACTCTTCGGCACCTCGATGCGCTTGCCGCGCGGCACCTTGGCCACAGCGGCCGCAGCCGGCTTGCCGAGCAGCTTGTCGATGAATTTCTTGATCATGCGAACAGGTTCAGGATGCGCCAGCCCCGTTCTCGCGCGATCGCCTCGAGCGCCGGCGACGGGTTGGTCGCGACCGGTTCGGTGGCACGCTCGAGCAGCGGAAGGTCGTTGACCGAATCGGAATAGACGCTGATGCGATCGAAATCGTGCCAGCTGCAGCCGCCCTTGGCCAGCCACTCCTCGACGCGCGTCACCTTGCCCTGACGGAAGCTCGGCGTACCGGAAATCCGGCCCGTGATCGTACCGCCAGCCGCGCGCTCGAGCCGCACGGCGATCAGGTCGGTGATGCCGAACGCCCCCGCGATCGGCCCGGTGACGAAGTCGTTGGTCGCGGTGACCAGCGCAATCCAGTCGCCCCGCCCCTGGTGCTCACGCACCAACGCGAGCGCTTCCGGACGCACTGCCGGCTCGACCACCTCGCGCATGAAGCGCGCATGCGCCGCGCTGGTCGCCTCGACACTGCGTGCGCGCAGCGGCGCGGTCGCGAATTCGATGTATTCATGGATGTCGAGACGCCCGTCCTTGTAGGCGGCGTAGAACGCATCGTTGGCGCGCCGGAACGGACCTTCGTCGACCCAGCCGAGGCGGATCACGAACTCGCCCCAGGCGTGGTCCGAATCGATCGGCAGCAAGGTGTCGTCGAGGTCGAACAGGCAAAGGCCGCGAGGGAGCGCGGACGTCCGGTCCGCCTCGGTCGCCGTCACCGAGCCGCTCTCACGCGCCGGCCTCGTCGGCGAGCATCTGCTTGAGCAGCGGCACGGTCAACGCACGTTTGCTGGCCAACGCGAACGCATCGAGCCGTACCAGCTGCGCCATCAGGTGCTTCAGGTCGCGCTCGAAGCGGGTCAGCAGGAAGTCGATCACCTCGTCCGACAGGAACACGCCGCGCCGATCGGCTTCCTGGCGCAGCGCAGCGCGCACCTCCGACTCGGCGAGCGGTTGCAGCGCGAAGACATGGCCCCAGCCGAGGCGACTGCGCAGGTCGTCGCGCAACGGCAGGTCCACCGGCGGCACGCGGCCTGCCGCGACGACGGGCAGACCGCGCGCCGTCGCTTCGACGAAGACCCGGAACGCAGCCTGCTGCTGGTCGGCATCGAAGCGATCGCAATCGTCGAACACGACCAGCGACCACGCATCCGACATCGCCCAGGTCACCGGGTCGGCAGCGCCGAACCAGCCGGCGACGCCGCCCTGCTCGGCCGCGCGGGTCGCGGTCGCCTGCAGCAGATGGGTCTTGCCGCTGCCCGAGGGACCCCACAGATAGACCGGCGGCGAACCGCCCTCCAGCGCGCGGAGATGATGGAGCGCTGGCGCGTTGGCACCCGGCACGAAATGATCGAAGCGGTGCGGCTCGTCGTTGCCGATCGCCAGCGGGATCTGCCTCATCCGGAACGGGCCGGCCGGGACGTCGGCGGACGGCGTTCGAGGCGACGGTTCAATCAACTCCGGTCGCGACATGCAGCGGCTTGAGGGCGGCCCCGGTCAGTGGAGGCGGGGCGAGCGCCCGTGCACGAGCCGGGTCAGGCGCGCGGCGACGCTGTCCCGGTCGACGGCATCGGGCGCCTGCTCGAAATAGGTCTGCAGGTCGTCCGCGGCCGCCGCATCGAAGCCCATCTCGGCGTAGGCCAGCCCACGGTCGCGCCGCTCGCTCCACGATTCGGGCAGCAGGATGACGAGGCGCTGCGTGACGGCGAGCAGACGCGGCCAATCCTCCGCGCTGCGGTGGATCTCCTTCAGGTTGCGCAACATGCGCGCGAGGACGTCGCGCGGCGGCGCCGCCTGCAGGTAGAGCCCGAGCGGGGCGTCGAACCGCTCGAGCGCACCGCCCCGCTTGTAGGGCACCAGCATCTGCTCGAGCGCCTCGCGAGAAAGCGATCGGCCGGTGAACGGATCGACGATCACCTCGCCTTTCGGCATCCGCAGCTTGACGAGGAAGTGGCCCGGAAACGAGACGCCCTGGGCGTTCAGGCCGATCTGCGCCGCGAGCTCGGCATACAGCAGCGCCAGCGTGATCGGGATGCCGCGGCGCGTGTGCAGCACCTTGTGCAGGTAGCTGTTGGCCGGGTCGTAGTAGTTGTTCGCGTTGCCGGCGAAGCCGACTTCCTGGAAGAAGAAGTTGTTCAACCAGCGGAGACGCTGGACCGCGACGGCATCGGCGGGAATGCGCCGCCTCAGCTTGTGCGCCAACGCATCGATCTCCGCGAGCACGCCTTGGGTGTCGAGATCGGGATAGTCGTCCTGGGCGATCGAGGCGGCCGCTTCGATCAGCGGCAGGCTGGCGTCGTCGGCGACCAGCGACGCGAAGTAGCCTAGGGTCGTCGGCGCTTGAAGATTCAGCGAACCGGGCATCGAAACAGTTTATCCCCGCTGCACGAACTGCTTCAGCCGGATACCCATGGCGACGAGCACTGAAAAATACACAACCGCCGCGCCGAGCAGGAACGTCGCGAGCCAGCCGACGCGCAGCCAGGGCCGGTCGTGCAGCCCGACCCAGTCGATCCAGCGTGCGCCCCAGGCCAGCAGCGCAGACAGCAACGCGGTCGCGACGATGACCCGCAGCGCAAACGCTCCCCAACCCGGTAAAGGCGTGTAGGCACCGGCCCGGCGCAACCCGATGAAGAGCCACACCGCGTTGATCAGTGCGCCGCAGCCGATCGACAGCGCGAGGCCCGCGTGTCCGAAGAACGGCACCAGCAGCAGGTTCAGCAGCTGGGTCAGCACCAGCACCGCGATCGCGATCTTGACGGGCGTGCGCGTGTCCTGACGCGCGAAGAATCCCGGCGCCAGAATCTTCACCGCGATCAGGCCGATCAGGCCGACGCCGTAACCCATCAGCGCCGGGACGGTCTGGGCGACATCGTGCGCGGTGAATGCGCCGCGCTGGAACAGCACCGCGATCAGCGGCGTCGGAAACACCAGCAAGGCGGCCGCGCACGGCAAGGCCAGCAGCAGCACGAGGCGCAGCCCCCAGTCGAGCAGCGCCGAGTAGCCGGTCGCGTCGGCGCGGCCCTGCGCGGCGGCGAGCTGCGGCATCAGCACCACGCCGAGCGCGACACCGAGCAGCCCGGTCGGGAACTCCATCAACCGGTCGGCATAGAACAGCCACGACACCGCGCCGACGCCCTGGTGCGACGCGATCTGGGTGTTGATCAGCATCGAGAACTGGGCGACCGAGACGCCGACCAGCGCCGGCCCCATCTGCATCAGGATGCGCGCCACGCCGGGGTGGCGCCACGCTGCACGAATTGCCGCCGGCACGAGTCCGATCCGCGGCAGGCCGCCGACGCGAATCAGCGCCGGAATCTGCGCGGCGAGCTGCAGCACGCCGCCGAGCATCACGCCGGCCGCCAGCGCGTAGATCGGCTCGATGCCCCATGCCGCGAAGCGGGGGCTCAAGCCCCACGCCGCGCCGATCATCGCGACGTTGAGCAGCACCGGCGTCGCCGCGGGGACGACGAAGCGCCGCCACGTGTTGAGCACGCCGGCCGACAGCGCGACGAGCGACATGAAGCCGATGTACGGGAACATGAAGCGCGTCATCAGCACCGCGCCGTCGAGCCGTTCGAGGCCCGACGCCATCAGCCAGACGATGACGGGCGCCGCGACGATGCCGATCGCGCAGGTCGCGACCAGCGCCCAGAACAGCACCGTCGCCACCGCGTCGATCAGGCTTCGGGTCGCCTCGTCGCCTTCTGCGGCCCGGGTGCGAGCCAGCACGGGCACGAAGGCCTGCGAGAACGCACCCTCCGCGAACAGCCGGCGCAGCAGGTTCGGGATCCGGAACGCGACGTTGAAGGCGTCCATCCAGGCACTGGCACCGAACAGCGACGCGACGAGAACATCGCGGATCAGTCCGGTGATGCGGGACGCGAGCGTGAAGAGGGAAACGGTCGAGGCAGCGCGCAGCAGGTTCATCGCAACGGTGCGGGTGCACTCGACGCAGGCGAGTGCCGGATTATCGGTCACCGGGAAGCGCCGGTCGGGCTGACCGCACGGCGCGCCGCCGGAGCTGTATACTCGAGGGCTTTACCGAATCAGCAAGACCGCAGCATGGCCACCTCCTCGAAAGCCAAGAAGAAGACCGTCCGCATCGCGTCCGGCCTCAAGCGCGCACGCCAGGACGTCAAGTTGAACGCCGCCAACACCGCGCTGCGCTCGAAGTTCCGCACCGTGATCAAGAACGTGCAGAAGGCCGTCGCGGCCGGCGACAAGGCGAAGGCGACCGAACTGTTCAAGACCGCCCAGCCGACGATCGACTCGATCGCCGACAAGGGTCTGTTCCACAAGAACAAGGCGGCCCGTCACAAGAGCCGGTTGGCCGCGAAGGTCAAGGCGCTGGCGGCCTGAACGCCGGCCCCGCAAAGACGAAGGGCTCGCATGGCGAGCCCTTTTTTCATTGCGGGCCGCCGTGGCGACCGCTCTTTCGCGCTAGCGACCGGTCGGCGGCTCGACGACCACGAGGTTGTTGTCGCGAGCGAAGTTCATCACGAAGTCCCACGCCATCGGCTCGACCTCGCGCAGCCCGGAGTCGACGATCACCGACTTGACGCCGTCGATCACGCGCGGCACGCAGTACGGCGAATAGCCGATGAACGCGGCGATCCCGCCGGCCGACCCGGCGGGTCGGAAGCTCGACATCGCGCCGGCCAGCCGCTCCGCCCAGTCGCTCGGACGAAACGGCTTGCCGTCGCGCGTGATGCCTCGGATGTAGAGAGTTCGCGGCGAAGTGGGCGTCACGGGCGGCTCGGCGGCGGGACGCCAGCCCCATGGCGGGCGATCCGTCCACAGGGGTCGACGGGCGACCGACGGCATTGTCGCCTTCGTTTGCTGCGTCGCAACAACAGGCGTTGGTTCGCTGAGAGCTTCCATGCCCGCGTCTTCGGCCGGAAGAGGGTCGGCCATTAGAATTCGCCGACCATGGACCGTGCGGAAATCGCGCCGACGGCCACCCCCAGCGGAGTCACGCCATGAACGCCCCCGAGAACCTGTTCGCCGGCGCCGAGCCGCATGTGATGAAGACCTATGGGCGCCTGCCGATGGCGCTGTCGCACGGTCGCGGCTGCTGGGTCTGGGACACCGAAGGCAAGAAGTACCTCGACGGCCTCGCCGGCATCGCCGTCAACACCGTCGGTCACGCGCATCCGAAGCTGGTGCCCGCGCTGCAGGACCAGATCGGCAAGCTGATTCACTGCTCGAACTACTACCTCGTGCCGCTGCAGGAGCAGCTCGCCGCGAAGCTCTGCCAGCTGTCCGGCATGACGAACGCGTTCTTCTGCAATTCAGGCCTCGAGGCAAACGAGGCGGCGCTGAAGCTCGCGCGCAAGTTCGGGCACGACAAGGGCATCGAGCGCCCCGAGATCGTGGTCTACGAAGCCGCTTTCCACGGCCGCTCGATCGCGACCCTGTCGGCGACCGGAAACGCCAAGGTGCAGGCCGGCTTCGGTCCGCTCGTCGAAGGCTTCGTGCGGGTGCCGCTGAACGACTCCGCCGCGATCGAGAACCTCTCGCACGGCCATCCGAATATCGTCGCCGTCTTTCTCGAGGTGATCCAGGGCGAAGGCGGCGTGCGCCCGGCGACGATCGAGTACCTGCGCGAGGTCCGCCGGATCTGCGACGAGCGCGGCTGGCTGCTGATGCTCGACGAGGTCCAGTGCGGCATGGGCCGCACCGGCAAGTGGTTCGCGCACCAGTGGGCCGGCATCGTTCCCGACGTGATGCCGCTCGCCAAAGGCCTCGGCTCCGGCGTGCCGATCGGTGCCGTGCTCTGCGGCCCGAAGGCGGCCGGCGTGTTCGGCCCCGGCAACCATGGCACCACGTTCGGCGGCAACCCGCTCGCGATGCGCGCCGGCGTGGAGACCCTGAAGATCGTCGAGGAAGAAGGTCTGCTCGCGAATGCGGCAGCGGTCGGCGCGACCTTGCGTGAGGGGCTTGTCAGCGGGCTGTCCGGCGTCAAGGGCGTCACCGAGATCCGCGGCCAGGGCCTGATGATCGGCATCGAGCTCGAGCGTCCCTGCGGCGTGCTGCTTGGGC
>Ga0307406_10002067_pt1 | contig 10964 bp, 8 predicted proteins | sample 322Cmetagenome_3_FD_203706 | JGI IMG/M metagenome (GOLD analysis project Ga0307406, IMG submission 203706) | Maize rhizosphere microbial communities from greenhouse at UC Davis, California, United States - 322HYB-C-2 | ecosystem: Host-associated > Plants > Roots > Rhizosphere > Soil | place... | reverse complement strand
ATTCCACTGGGACGGGCAGAACCTCGGGCACAAGGTGCGGGGTGAGGTGCGCGTCGGTGGGCCGGTGGGGGTGGCGGTCGGCGGGCGGCTGTACGACGTCGTGGACGCCGTCGAGCCGTGGCAGCTGTCCGACTCCGAGGTCGGGCTCGCCTCGTTCTTCCTGCACCGCGACTATCGCGACTACTTCGACCGGCACGGCGGGAGCGGGTACGTCGCGCTGCACGCCGGCCGCGACGCCAGCCTGACGTTCTCGCTGGCCGACGAGCGGTGGGGCGCGCGGGACGTACGCGACCCGTTCACGCTGTTCCGCAACTCGCAGTCGTGGCGGCCGAACCCGCGGCTGGACGACGGGCGCTTCCACGTCGCCAACGCGACGCTGCACGTGGACACGCGCAACGACGCCGACAACCCGTGGGCGGGCTGGTACCTGGTAGCCGACGTCGAGCGCGGCACGGGCGACGTGACGTCGTTCGGCCCGCGGAGCGACTTCGGCGGCGGTGTGCCCGCCGGGACCTCGGCACGCGTGACCTACACGCGCGGCTTCCTCGACGTGCGCCGCTTCAACCGCCTCGCGCCCAACGCGTCGCTCAACCTGCGCGCGGTGCTCGGCGGGTCGCTCGGCGACGACGAGCTGCCGCTGCAACGCCGCTTCTCGCTTGGCGGCGTGGGGACGTTGCCGGGCTACGACTTCCGGCAACACTCCTCGGGGACGGACGTCCTGCAGTGCAGCGCGGGCGGCGCCGTGCCGCTCGGGGTGCCGGCGCAGTGCGACCGGATCGCGCTCGCCCAGGTGGAGTACCGCGGCGACCTGCGGTTCAGCTTCTCGGGGACGATGGACGACGACGACGACGACCGGGTGCGGTGGCGGCACCGCTTCGCCGCCGAGGGGCACTGGGTACTGTTCGCCGACGCGGGGCGCGGGTGGCTCGTCCGCGACGCCCGGCCGACGCCGGCGGCGCCGGCGGAGCTGGTCTACTCGCGCAGCGGCTTCCCCGCGCTCGGGACGTTCCGCACGGACGTCGGCGTCGGCATCGACTTCGACCCGATCGGGCTGTACGTCGCGAAGGCGGTCTCGGACGCGAAGGAGCCGGCGAACTTCTTCGTGCGCGTGCGCCGGCGATTCTAACGAGTGCGGCGACGCCGGCTCCTCTCCCCCGCAGTCGCCCTCGCGGCCCTCCTGGCGGCGGGGGCGCCGCTCGTCGCGCAGTCGTCGCGGCCGCGGGTCGAGGTGGGGCTTCCGGCGGCGGGGCAGCTGTCGAGCGAGGGGCCGCTCGTGCGGTGCGTGGACGTGCTCTCGGCGTCGCGGATGCGCGACCTGCTGCGCAACGGCTTCCCGGCGCGCCTCCACTTCCGCGTCGAGCTCTGGTCGTCGGGCGGGTGGTTCAACGACCTCGAGCGGAGCACCGAGTGGGACATGGTCGTCCGCTACGACCCGCTCGACCGCACGTACCGCGTGGCGCGCATCGTCGGCGAGTCGGTGGTGCCGCTCGGCCAGTTCGAGCACTTCGCGGACGCCGAGACGGCGATCGAGCGCCCGTTCCGCGCGCCGATCACGGCGCGGCGCGGGAAGCGCGGCTACTACAACGTCGTGCTCGACGTCGAGACGCTCTCCCTGACCGAGCTGGACGAGGTCGAGCGGTGGCTGCGCGGCGAGCTGCGGCCGGCGGTCCGCGGCCAGCGCAACCCGGTGACGCCGGTGACGAAGGGACTGCGCACCATCTTCGTACGCCTGATCGGCGGCGAGCGGCGGCACTACGAGCTGCGGAGCGGCGCGTTCCGGGGGTAGGAGCTTGGACGCCGCTCGGACCGGGGCGGTGACTAGTTACTGGCTACTCGTGACTGGTAGCCCGCTCGGGATGCGTCCCACCGCGCGAAGCCGTTACCAGAAACCAGTAACCAGCAACAAGCGACCGCCCGGCACATCGTGGCCGGTGACGCCGCTCGCCCCCCGGTCGTCCCGCTCGAAGTCGTGTCACATCATCCCCAGGAGACTTCCCGCATGCGCGTCGCTTCGTTCGCCCTCGCTCTCGCCGCCGTCACCGCGCTCGCCGGCTGCGGCGGGGACAAGTCCACCGGGCCGGGAGCGATCGCCGGCAACTACCGGATGCGGTCAGTGAACGGCGAGACGCTCCCCGTGGTCCTGGAGGAGTTCGGCAGCTACCGGGCGGAGCTCACGGCGGCGAGTCTCACGCTGGACGACGACGGCCGGTTCACCGAGTCATCCACCGTGCGCGAGACCGACGGCGGCCAGACGGTGACGACGACCGGATCCTGCCCCGGCAGCTACACGCGCGGCGGCAGCACGATCACCTTCGAGGAGGACGCGTCGTCGGACGAGAACTGCGGCTTCAGCTACACCGCGACGTGGACGAACGGCAACACGCTGACAGTGGAGTTCGCGCCGGGCTTCCAGGCAGTGTACCGCAAGTAGCGCCCGCCCGCCGCGACGCGGTAGCCGCGAAATCAAGAGCGCCGACGGAGACTCACTCCGTCGGCGCTCTGTCCTTCGCCTTCTCCGCCGCGACCTCGAGGCGAGGGTGGCGGTGCTCGAGCTCCTCGAGCTGGTGCAGCACTTCGGCGCCGTAGAACAGCTTGATGTACTTGGACTGCGTCGGCGTGAGGCGGCGCACGGCCCAGCTCAGGTGCACGAAGTGCGGCTCGACGGGCGCGTGCAGCGGGTGCATGCCGATCTCGCTCGGCATCCGGTTCGCCTTGCGCGTGTTGCACGGGCTGCACGCGGTGACGACGTTCGTCCACTCGTTCGTCCCGCCGCGCGAGAGCGGGATGAGGTGGTCGCGCGTCAGCGACTCGCGCGTCTTGAGGTCCGCCGACGTGCGGCCGCAGTACTGGCAGCGGTAGCGGTCGCGCGCGAAGAGAAAGGTGTTCGTCACCTGCCGGCGAAAGCGGCGCGGCACGTGGACGAACGCCTTGAGGCGGATCACCGCGGGGCGCGGGAAGCTCAGGCGCTCCGAGCGCACTACCCGCCCGTGGTCGGACTCGACGATCTCCGCCTTCCCGTCGATGACGAGGCGGAGCGCGCGTCTGAGCGGCACCATGGTGAGGGGCTCGAACGATGCGTTGAGCGCCAGACAACCAACGATCACGTACACCTCCTTCCGCAGGTGTCATGAATCGCCCGGGCAAGCGACGGGGTCGCGGCCGGACGGCGGCGGTGCGCGGCGCCACGAACGGGCGTGACCACCGCACCGCCTTCTCTCGCCGCGGCGCGAAGGGCGGCGCGCGGCGAACTCGAGAACGCTCTCAAGCTACTCTCCTGCCGACGGGCGTACAACAGAGAGCGGGAACGGCCGGCGGCGTCCCTCCCTTCCTTACTGACGTGCGTCGCCCGCCTCAGGGCACGGCGGCGAGGGCGTCCGAGCGCGGCGGGCCGCCGGATCGGGGGCCGGCGGGGACGGGGGTGAGCCACCCGTGCGTGTCCGGGACTCGCCCGCTAGCGATCCCGAGGTAGCGGTCCTGGATCGCCCGCGTCACGGGGCCGGGGATCCCCTCCCCCACCTGGATGCGGTCCACGCTCCGGATGGGCGTCAGCTCGGCGGCGGTGCCGGTGAAAAAGAGCTCGTCGGCGACGTACAGGAACTCGCGGGGGAGCGTCTGCTCGCGGACCTCGTAGCCGAGATCCCGGGCGATCGCGATCACCGAGGCGCGCGTGATCCCGTGGAGGATGCCGGCGCCGAGCGTCGAGGTGAAGAGCACTCCGTCGCGCACGGCGAAGAGGTTCTCGCCGCTCCCCTCGGAGACGAAGCCGAAGGAGTCGAGCATGATCCCCTCGGCGTACTGGTCGAGGCGCGCCTCCATCTTGGCGAGCTGCGAGTTCAGGTAGTTCCCGCCCGCCTTCGCCATCGCCGGGAAGGTGTCGGGGGCCGAGCGGCGCCAGCTCGAGACGCAGACGTCCACCCCGTTCTGCAGGGCGTCGTGCCCGAGGTACGCGCCCCACCGCCAGGCGATGATGAAGGTCTCCACCGGCACGCCGGTCGGCAGGACGCCCATCTGCTCGCCGGTGCGCACGACGACCGGGCGCAGGTAGCACTGCTCGAGGCCGTTCGCGGCGACGGTGTCGATCGTCGCCTGGACGAGCGCGTCGAGCGAGTGGCGCATCGGGATGCGGTAGATCCGGCACGAGTCCGCGAGCCGGCGCATGTGGTCGCGCACCCGAAAGAGGGCGCCGCCGGCCGGCGTCTGATAGCAGCGGATGCCCTCGAAGACGCTCGAGCCGTAGTGGACGACGTGACTCATCACGTGGATGGTCGCGTCGTCCCAGCTCACGAGCTGACCGTCGCGCCAGATCTTCTCCGTCCGGCCTGAAGTCCGGTCCGCCATGAATCGTCCCGCGTCGAGGGTGGGCCTGCCCGAACGCCGAATGATAATGCCGAGAAAGCGAGCCGAGCCAGCCGCGGCCGCTCAACGGCTCGGCGCGAGCAGCCGGCCGCCCCTCACGCGCACCCGACCGGCAACGACGACGAGCGCCGGCGGCACCCCCGCGAGGTCGCGCAGGAGGGACGCCACGGGGTCGTCCCGCTGGTCCGCGCCGTCGAGGGGGAAGGCGGCGAGGTCGGCCTCCTTCCCTACCTCGAGCGAGCCGACGCTCGCGTCGAGGCCGAGGGCGCGGGCGCCACCGAATGTCGCCAGGCGGAGGGCGTCGGCGGGGGAGACCGCGTCGGGCCTGCCGAGGCGCCTGGCCTGGAGCCGCGCCGCGAGCCGGGCCTCGCCGAGTACGTCCCGGTCGCCGGCCGCGCCGGAGTCCGTGCCGAGGCCGACTGCGACGCCCGCGTCGAGCAGCTCGACGAGTGGGGCGACGCCGCGGCCACGCCGCTCGTTGGACGACGGGCAGTGGGCGACTCGGCAGCCGGCGGCGGCGACGAAGGAAACGTCGCTGTCGCCGAGCTTCACGCAGTGGACGAGGAGCGGGGTCGCGACGTCGGCGATGCCGAGCTCCTTGAGGAGATGGACGGGGGAGTACGACCGCCGGACGACGTCCACCCCGCGCGCCCGGAGCTCGCGGGCGAACGGCCCCTCGGCCTCGCGGAGGAAGGCGATCTCGTCGTCGCTCTCGGCGACGGGGATGGCGATCGGGAGGCGCTCGCCGACGGCCCACGCGCAGGCGTCCACCAGCAGGTCCTCGTGGACGGCGTGGACGCCGCACGGAGCGACGCCGAGCCGGACGCGGTCCGTCTCGAGCGGCCGGAGCCGGGCGACGCGGGCGGCGAGCGTGGCGAGCGCCGCGTCGTGCTCCGCCGGGTGCGGCCCGACCACCTCCACGTAGACGATCCCGCGCACGCCGAGCGCCGACATGGCGCGGAGCGACTCGTCCGCCGAGCCGCTGGCGCCACCGGTCGTGACGCCCGCCCGGAGGCCGGCGGCGAGCGCAGAATCGGCGTCGTCGGGCCCGAGCCGCGCGTGTGCGTCCACGAGCCCGGGGACGACGATCGACTCGCCGAGCTCCTCATCACGCCCCGGCGGCGCCGCGTCGCGCGGACCGACGTAGGCGATGCGGCCGCCGTCCACCGCCACCGTGCCGTGCTCGATCGGCGGAGAGGAGACGGGCGCGAGCCATCGAGCGTGGTAGCGAAGCATCGGGCCACTACGCGGGGAGAGAGGAAGGCAACAGGGAGCAGGAATCAGCGGCACGCCTGCTTCCTGTTGCCTCAATCCGTCTCCCTCACCGCGTCCGACTCCCGTGGACCGTGGGGTCGTACAGCTCGTCGTCCGGCACGCCGAGGCGGCGGGCGAGGGCGAGGGGCCAGGTGAGGTCGGCGACCTGCTCCACGGTGTGGCCGTCGGAGCCGAGCGCGATGCGCACGCCGCGGGCGACGGCGCGGGCGGCGAAGCGCTCGTGGGGGCGGTAGCGGTTCGAGATCTCGAAGGCGATCCCGGCGCGGTGCAGCGCCTCGACTGCGCGCTCCTCGCGCGCCTCCGTCCACAGCGACTCGAGGGGGAGGGCGCGCAGCGGGAGCGGGAGGAGAGTGGGGTGCGCGAGCACGTCCACGGGCATCTCGCGCGCCATCCTCTCGAGGTTCTCGACGTGGGCGTCCATGTACGCGTCGAGCGAGACCCCTTCGGGGAAGCGCCGCTGGAACATGTGCACGCGCGTCCCGTCGGGGAGGTAGACGGCGTGCAGCGAGCCGACGCGGTGGGTGAAGCGGGCGACGACGTCGCGCGGGAGCTCGCGCCAGAGCGAGTCGTGCCAGCAGAACTCGCCGCCGCGCAGCACCGGGTGGCGACTCAGCTCGTCGAGGTAGGAGCGCACGCCGTCCACGGACTTCACGGCCGACGCGACGTCGCGCGAGAGGTGGTCGGCGATGCTCGGCCGGACACCGCGCGCGGCCGCCGTGGCGACGAGCTCCTCGGGCGAGAGCGCGCCGTCGGACATCGTCGTGTGGGCGTGGAGATCAGTGGGGACGTACGTCATGGCGCGGGAAGGCATGCAGCACCAGCTGATTCCTGTTTCCTGATACCTCACGACCAGACCCTCAGAGGGGGATGGTTCGAGGTATCAGGAAACAGGAATCAGGGGGTCCGCACCTACGGCAGCTTGAAGATGTTGGTGGTGTCGGTCGGCGAGCCGGGCGGGCGGCTGCGCGACGCCTGGGGGATGGGGGCGCCGCCGGGCGTGACGCGCATCGTGGCCGACGTGCCCGGGGTGCCGGGCGGCGCGCCCGTGATGATCACGCCGTTGGCGGCCGCCGCGCTGTCGCTCGGCAAGTCGAACGGCGAGTGGACGTCGCATTCGCGCACCGGCTCCGTGCCGGGGACGAAGTACTCGGTGTAGACGACGTCCATCGGGCAGAAGGGGTTCTTGAGCAGCCCGTTCGTACGGTCGATCTGTCGGGCGATCACCCCTTCGGGCTTCGGCCAGTCGGGGGGCGAGGGCTTGCGCCGGTAGACCTCGGTCATGAAGGTCGTCCACGCCGGCGCGGCGAGCAGGCCGCCCTGGGCGTTCGCCTTGATCTTCTGCGGGCGGTCCATCCCCATCCACACCCCCGCGACGAGGTCCGCCGTGTAGCCGATGAACCAGACGTCGGCGCCGTCGTTCGTCGTGCCGGTCTTGCCGCCGGCCGGGATGCGGAACACGGAGCCGACCGAGCCGGCCGCCGTGCCGCGCTGCACGACGTCCTTCATGATGCTGACCATGATCCAGGCCTCTTCGGCCGAGAGGACCTGCGACTTGACCGGCCGCGGCTCCCAGAGGACTTCGCCCTTCGCGTTCTCGACGCGGAGGATCGCCGTCGGCGTCGCGCGGACGCCGAGGTTCGCGAAGGTCGTGTAGGAGGCGATCATCTCGATCGGGTAGACGTCGGCCGAGCCGAGGTGGATCGAGGGGTAGGCGGGGATCGGCGTCGTGATGCCGAAGCGGCGCGCCATGTCGATCACGCTCTGCTCGCCGAGCTCCATGCCGAGGCGCACGGTCGGGACGTTGCGCGACATGTAGAGGGCGCGGCGGAGGACCATCGGGCCCTCGAACTTCCCGTCGTAATTCTGCGGCGTCCACGTCGTGCCGGTGCCCTGCTCGACGCTGAGCGGGGAGTCGTCGAGCACGTACGCGGGAGGCCGCCCGCTCTGGATCGCGGTGGCGTGGACGACCGGCTTGAAGGTGGAGCCGGGCTGGCGCAGCGCCTGGGTGGCGCGGTTGAACTTGGAGTCGTCGAAGTCGCGGCCGCCGACGAGGGCGCGGACGGCGCCGGTGCGCGGGTCCATGGCGACGAAGGCGCCCTGGAGGTAGGGCGAGTAGGAGCCCGCCGCCTCCCCGCCCCGACCCGCCAGGTACTGCTCGTACGTCGGGTGCGGGAAGCGGCCGTACTTGCCGCCCTCGATCGCGCGGAGCTGCTGCTCGAGCGCGCGCTCGGCGGCCGACTGCATCTCGAGGTCGAGCGTCGTGTAGATCTTGAGCCCCTGCTCGTAGAGCTGGCGACCGAACTGCTGGTCGAGCTGCTGACGCACCCACTCGACGAAGTAGGGGGCGACCTCGCCGGCTTCGGAGCGGCGGGCGAGCTGGAGCGGGTAGGCGGCGGCGAGGCGGGCGTCGGTCTCGTTGATCGCGCCCTCGCGGCTCATGAGGGCGATGATCGTGTTGCGGCGCTGGACGGCGCGCTCGGGGAAGCGGCGCGGGTTGTAGCGCTCGGGGCCCTTGGGAAGCGCCGCGAGGGTGGCCGCCTCGGCGATGTTGAGGTCGCGGACCGACTTGCCGAAGTAGCGCTGGGACGCCGTCTCGACCCCGTAGGCGCCGTTGCCGAGCGCGATCTGATTCAGGTAGAGCTCGAGGATCTTCCCCTTCGTGTAGCGAGCCTCGATCGCGCGGGCGATCTTGGCCTCCTTGATCTTGCGCGTCAGCGTGCGCTCGTTGCGGTCGATGTCGTCCGGGAAGAGGTTGCCGGCGAGCTGCATCGTGATCGTGCTCGCGCCGCGCAGCCGGCCGCCGACGACGCGGTCCTTGATCGCGCCGGCGAGGCCGATGAAGTCCACGCCGGCGTGGTCGTTGAAGCGCTTGTCCTCGGTGATGACGAAGGCGTCGCGGACGACCTTCGGGATGTCGCCGAGCTTGACGAGGGTGCGCCGCTCGAGGCCGATCTCGGAGATGAAGCGGCCGTCCGCGGCGTAGAGCTTGGACGTCTGCCGCGGGGTGTACTCCTCCAGCACGTCGATCGACGGGCAGCCGCCGCCGCGGCAGACGAGAGCCCAGGACGCGTACGCCGACCCCACGCCGGCCGAGGTCAGGAGGACCAGGGCGAGGAGAAGGGAGCGGACGAGACGGGGGTGGCGCGCGGTGAAGCGGCGCAGGCGCGACGGACGACGAGGGGACATGAAGAGAAAGTAAGCGGGTGGGTCGGGTGGTATCTAATGACGATCGAGGCCGACGCGGGGCTCAGGGAGCGGGCTCTCGGCTCTCGGCCGAGCGATAGCGCCGAGCGCCGAGAGCTGACAGCCGAGAGCGGCTCTCTCTATCTTGCCCTCATGTCATCCTCCACGAACCTGCTCGACGAGCTCGAGTGGCGCGGGCTGCTCTACCAGCACACCGAGGGAGCGGCCGAGGCGCTCGCCGCGGGTCCGCTCGCGGCGTACTGCGGCTTCGACCCCACCGCGGACAGTCTGCACGTCGGCAACCTCGTCCCAGTCATGGGGCTCGTGCACCTGCAGCGCGCCGGCCACCGGCCGGTTGCCCTCGTCGGGGGCGGGACGGGGATGATCGGCGACCCGAGCGGGAAGGCCACCGAGCGCCAGCTCACGACGCGCGAGACGGTGGCCGAGAACGCGCGTCGGATCGGCGTCCAGCTGGGACGCTTCCTCGACTTCTCGGGCCCGCGCGGCGCCCTCATGCGCGACAACGCCGAGTGGCTGCTGTCGCTCGGCGCGGTCGAGTTCATGCGCGACGTCGGCAAGCACTTCACCGTCAACTTCATGCTGGCCAAGGAGTCGGTGCGGTCGCGCATGGAGACCGGGATCTCGTACACCGAGTTCTCCTACATGCTCCTTCAGGCGTACGACTTCGTCGAGCTGTGCCGCCGCGACGGGGTGACGCTGCAGCTCGGTGGGAGCGACCAGTGGGGAAACATCACCGCGGGGACGGAGCTCGTGCACCGCACGCTCGGCCGCCAGGCGCACGGCGTGACGATGCCGCTCGTCACCACGGCGGCGGGAACGAAGTTCGGGAAGACGGAGGCGGGCGCGGTCTGGCTCGACCCGGAGAAGACGACGCCGTACCGCTTCTATCAGTTCTGGGTGAACGCGGACGACCGCGACGTGTCGCGCTACCTGCGCTACTTCACGCTGCTCCCGCGCGACGAGGTCGAGCGGCTGGAGCGCGCGGCGGCGGAGCACCCCGAGCGGCGCGAGGCGCAGCAGGCGCTGGCGGCGGAGGTGACGACGCGGGTGCACGGCGAGGCGGCCGCGCGTGTGTCGCGCGAGCTCTCGGGGCTGCTCTTCGGCGGCGGTGGCGACCCCTCGGCGCTCGGCGCCGAGGCGTTCGAGGCGTTGCGGCGCGAGGTGCCGTTCGTCGAGGTCGCGGCGCCCGACGCGCCCGGACTCGACCCGCTCGACCTCCTCGTCGCGACGGGGCTCGTCGCGTCGCGCGGCGCGGCGAAGCGGCTGCTCGAGCAGGGCGGCGTCTACGTGAACGGCCGCCGCGTGGCCGGCGCCGATCGCTTCGTGGACGGCGGACAGCTCCTCGCGGGCGGGCACGTGCTGCTGCGCAAGGGCGCGCGCGACTACGCGCTGGCGAGGGTCGGGGGCGCGGCGTGACGCGCTAGCGCGCGGGGACGCTCCGTCGGGGAAATTCCCGATGCGCGTGGGAGATAGCCCCATTACGCGGCACCCGCCGCCGGGGCGATACATGGGCCAGACGATCGAACCACCGGCCCATGGAGGCTCCTCCCATGACCACCCAACTCGCCCCCGACCGCAGCAGCAGCTTCGACGCCCCGACCGGCGCCGGCTGCTTCGACCTCGAGCGCGTCTTCCGCGACAGCTACGGCGTCCTCGTCCAGGAGGCCGACGCCGAGCTGCAGGGGGTCGCGCGCCCGAGCAGCGTCGTCTCGCGCGCGTTCATGCGCGCCTGGAACGAGCGCGACCGCTTCGACACGCCGCATGCTCTCGACGAGTACCTGCACCGCGCCGTCCACGACGGGGCGGTGCGCGAGAAGTACCGCCGCGCCGTCGTGCATCACATGCAGGATCATTCACTGGCCCGGCCGCGCGCGTCGGCCCCGGTGGGGCCGGCGGAAGCGGCGCCCTCGGTGGATGCGGCGTGGGCAGACGTGGCAGCGGCGCTGCGCACGGCCGCCGTCGCATCGCCGGCCTCCGACGCGCGGAAGCGGCGCGAGCTCGCGCGGCACGGCGCCGCGACGCACGTCGCCGGCCTCGTGAAGCGGCGCACGCCGTGGGGACCATGGGCGATCGCCGCCGTGGCCGCGGGCGGCCTTGTCCTCGGCGCGCGGGCGCTCGACCGGACGAGC
>Ga0307406_10002066_pt1 | contig 10965 bp, 13 predicted proteins | sample 322Cmetagenome_3_FD_203706 | JGI IMG/M metagenome (GOLD analysis project Ga0307406, IMG submission 203706) | Maize rhizosphere microbial communities from greenhouse at UC Davis, California, United States - 322HYB-C-2 | ecosystem: Host-associated > Plants > Roots > Rhizosphere > Soil | place... | reverse complement strand
CGCTGCCAGCCGGACGCGAGTACGTCGTGCGGGTACCGGCCGGTCGAGGTCACGCCGAAAGCGTAGGGGAACGACGCCCTTGGGCCAGGGATCTCCGCGCGCCGGCCTAAGGTGGTTTTGCCTGGGCCATGGCCGCTTCGCCGACGTTCCTGCCCGGCTCGGCGCTGTTCTCCCAGGCCACTCGGTCGGTATGGGCCATTAGCGGGCCATTAAGCGCGGCGAAGGGCGGGGATCGGCGGTGCCTTCGGGCACTTTCGTCTGGTTCGGTGAGGTAAGGCCGAGGAACTTACCAGCCGCCGCTGCCGCCTCCTCCGCCGCCGCCACCTGAGAAACCGCCGCCACCGAAGGAGCTACCACCGCCGAATCCAGTGCCAGCAGCACCCGACGATGAGGCGACCGGTGCCGCCGCCGAGGTGAGGCTGCTGGACAGGAAGGCGGTGTTGAACGCTGTCATTTGATAGTTGCCGATGTACCAGTACGGTGTCTGGTTCGGCAACCGTCCCATCGCCACCAGGTCGGCGCAGATCCTGGCCCAGCGGTCGGCCAATCCGAAGATGATCGCCCAAGGCAGATACTTCGAGAAGATGTCCTCGCCCTCCTCGAACTTGAGCTGGTCTGCTTCAGCGGTCGCCAGGTAGTTCCGGAAGCCCTCAACTTGATCACAGATCGCACGGCCTTCGGCTGTGCGCTGCCCTCGCTTCAGCTTGGTGCGGATCACAGCAACAGTGATGATGATCGGCAAAAGTGGGATCAACAGCAACAGAACTCTTGGCAGCTCGCGCGCCCAAGCGATCCAAAGACCCACTGCTAGAACAGCGACCACTGTGATAGCGATCATGGCAACGCCGAAGCTGCTGATCGCGGCAGCGGAGGGTACTTTGCGGAACCAGCCGCGCACGGCGACCCGACTGTGCACGGAGTCCCGCATCTGCTCATGGGCGCTGGCAAGGCTGCCCGGCCGGGAGAGATCCCTCTCGGCTCCCGGCGGCTCATCCTCGAACAGGCCGGTCAGCAGCACCATTTCGTGCGGTGTTGAAGCCTTGCTCGGGTCGAGGAGGGTGATCCGGAAGTCGTGTTCGTCATTGCTCTGGATGGTCAGGGCGCCCTTGACCGCCAAGTCGATGATGGTGGCAGCGGTCTTCTCCGAATCGACTTGGCCGTCGATCAGCACGCCGGCCTCAGCCACGGGGACGGGTGCTGGGGAAAACGCCACCGGGATAGGGATGTCGGGGTCATTCGGCACAACCCGTGCCTGCTGACCAGGAAGTGGAGTGGTGCCCGGCGCTAGGTCCGCATAGCGCTGGTCGCGGCCGTTCTTGCGCCACCACAACACTCCGACGATCGGCGAACCTAGAGCGATCACCCGTGTCACCGCAGCCAGTGCGAGCGCACCCATACTTTCGGAGGGTGAAAGCTTGGAGCCGTTCGGCTCCATGTGAGGCTTGTTGTAGACCCGGCGTGATCTTGACGCCGACACTGACGCTCTGTCCGGAGGGGACATTGCTCTGAGCGAAGCTGGTCTGGCCGTCCTTGGTCATTTTCTTGGTCTGGCAAGGAGTAGTGCTCTCCGGCGGCCCCGCGAAACAGGTGGCATCCTGTGCCCCACCTGGCACTGTGGTTGTGATCTGCAATTCCTTGATCAGCGGGTTGCCAAAGCCTGGGCCGTCCCAATAGAACTCGTCGTAGCCATTGAATGAGCGCATCGCACCGCTCACGTCGTAGGAGATGACATAGGTCGCGGTCGGTGAAGAAATGGTCTGGTTGGGGTTGCCAATCCGCAGGTTGAGCTCCTCCTCACGACCGCCTTGAGACTGGGTCGTCTTTGAGCTGAACTGCGTTGCCACGCCGGGGTGCGGACTGGTGACATTGATATTGCTGATCCCGTACACAAAGTCCTGGTCGCTGTCGGGATCAGGTTCACGGATAACCAGATCGCGTTGCATACCGTGCCGGCCAGAATCTCTGTCGAAGCGCCAGACGATGGTTTCCTTCACCTTGAGAACGCCGCTGGGCTGCATGTCGTAGTTGATCGTGAAGGAATCGATCTGGGCATCGGCCGCGTATGCCGGGGTTGGGACGACAAGAGCCCAGGCCAGAGCGGTCAAGATCATCAAAAGCAACGAGACCGCCACCTGAACCAATCGGCCGACAGCGTTGCAAACGCGCTCGGCGGCGGACGGGTGCAATTTCACTGCAGAACTCAGCTAACTGTCTTGATCATGGACGCGGCGAGCTGCCGACCCCACGCTCGCGCCCGATCAATCTCACCGTCGAGCAGCGGACCGTCGACATCATCGACATAGAAACTCTCCGCTCTCGCCACCGACTCGTAGCCGTGGCGGTGAGCGGCCTTGGCGGCGCTCTTAGCGGCTGATCCAGGGAGGTGGCGCATGCTTTTGATCTTGGTGTCGAAGGTGGCCATCTTCTCGGTGTGTTCCCCAGACGGCAGCGCCGCCATCCCTCACGCAGCCCAAACTCTCGTTCACCTTCATGCGCGCCTTTGCCGATGGCGTCGGCGCGCGTGTTCTCGCGGCTCATCGAGAATGCGTGCGTTGGACATCCCGCCACGATGAGCGCAACATCAGGACCCGGATCGGTCGGAACGTCCGCTACCTCGGTCACTTGCACATCAACCGATTCACCAAGTCCGGCTGCGATCGCGTTGGCAATCTGTTCGGTGTTGCCGAACATCGACTCATAACCACCAGCGTCTTCATCTGTGGTTCCCTTCCTCTCTGTAGGGCCGTTTCCTCGTGCACGTCAAATGACCTGACGCATCCGCATGGGCCGTCCGAAATAGGTTGTTCCCCGGATCTCGGTCATGGCAGCGCCGCCTGTGCAGTGTGCCCTTCTGCATCATCGGACCGGCCGACGGCGCCGTGTACATGTCGTGGACCAGCCGCAACCAGCAGGGCGACCGTCGCCGTCAAGTAGAGCGCAGCGATCACGGGTTCGAAGGGGTCGAACGCAACCGCGCCCGGCACGCCCGCTGCCGACTGGAACACAAGGGCCACCATGTAGCTGACCTGGTGCAAGGTTCCGGCGATGAGCAAGACAGTGGCCAGGACGTACCGGGTAGCAATGCGCCGCCACAGCAGCACGGCGGCCAGGGGGTAGGCCGGCACCAGCAGCGTGAGGTCGAGCGCCAATCCGAGCTGCACCACCACGTCCGGCTCTACCAGTGCACTTCCCACCGGCAGCTCTCCGGTGGTGATGAACCGGACGGAGGCGTAGATCCAGATGCCGCCAAGTGCTGCTGCCAGCAGAGCGAATACCACGCCGACGATGCGTCGTGGAGTGCGTGGGGAGAACCGCGCGGCGACGCCTGGTACGTCGAGCGCGCAGACGGTCAGCACGAGCGCGAAAAGGGAGCTGCTGAACACGGCGGGGTGCAGCAGGAAGAGGTCGTTGAACGGCGGGCCGAACAGGTAGTACGCGTAGGTGTAGACCAGGTAGGCCAGCATTCCGACCCAAATCAGCTGCGCGCGGTCGGAGCCACGGCGGGTCTGAACTGCGAAAGCACAAGCGCAGGCACGACAAGCACGAGTGTTACCAGGTCGTAGCCGCGGAGCATCTCGGCCGTCGATCCGGGTTCACCGTATACGCCATCAGTAAGAAGCCCGGCCAGCGATGCCAGCAGCGCCAGCACCCCGACGCCGCTGCTCAACACATGCGCCCAACGCCACCTCGTGCGAGCAGATGGCGCGGCTAATCGTCTGGCCGCCACCTTGCCTGGGCTCGTTGTCGGGCTTTGGCGCAGACTGATCATGAAAGACACCTCCCTAACCGGTGTCGATCTCGGACCTTGAGCGTGTCCGGCGGGACTCCATCCCTAACCTCACGCTAGAGGTGTCCTGTGGGGGACCATAGGGGCTTCAGTCCCTTCCAGCCTGGCTATCGGGTCCCAAGATGAAGCCGCCAGGGACGAACGGAAGCACGCTGGCGCGCCGTGGAGGTCAGGACCTGAAGGGAGGAGCGCGACGCGGTCGCAGAGTTCCGGACGAAGCCGGGGCCGTGCGTAACTGCTTTCTTGATCATCTTTCTCTCTTCCTGATCAGGGGTGGAGGGGTGGAGGCATTCCACCCCTCCTTGCAAATCCTTCGCTCCCGCAACTGGTCCATTTGTTGTTTATAGGGGTTTTCAGCTATTACAACTCGCCGCTTTTGCCCCGCGAGGGGGGAAAAGGTTCCACGTGTCCACCCCTTCAGCGGGATCTCATTGAGGTCAAGTTCTGAGGGTCTTTAGCGCCGGCGGTTATCTGCCTGGCCTGAAACGGCATACCTGGAATGTCGGGTGTCTTGACTTCTGACCGCATCCTGCAAGACTCGCTTTCGGGAGCGACCTCAGAAGGAGGGCTTACTTTGAGTGAGTCCCCTGCATTTGAGGCGCCGAGCGCAGCCCCTCTCGAGGAGCCCGTCGACCGGTATGGCGCGGTTCGGCAGTACTCGTTGGCGAAGATCGTTGGTGTGTGGGCGGCTGCAGCACTGCCTATGGCGTTCCTCGCCTGGGTCTGTGTGCCACTGCTCAGGGATCAACTCGGCGGGCGTGACCCGTTTATCGAATCGCTCCTGATCTGCCTCAACGTCGGTCTGCTCTGGATTCTTGCCTTAACCCTTATCCTGCTCCGACGCGAGCAGGGCCGACTCGAATGGTCACGCGTGGTCGACGGTCTATGGCTTCGGTCGCCGCGCAGCCCGAAAACAGGGAAGATCGGCGGTACGGTCTGGCTATGGGCAATTCCGTTCGTCCTACTCTCCGTTGCCATCAATTTCCTGCCGATCGACCCAGAAGGCCCGTTGCCGAGGGACCTTCCCGTCCTTCTTCAAAAGGATCACGACCGTCTTGAGACTTTCTTCAGCGGCTCTTGGGGCTGGTTCGCGCTGCTTGTGTTGGTGAGCTTTCTGGCTCCGGTGGTCGAGGAGCTGTTCTTCCGCGGCTTGTTGCTGCCGCGAATGCGCAATGTGTTCGGAAGAATCGACTGGGTCGTCAACGGGGCAATGTTTGGCCTCTTCCACTTGCACCAGCCGTGGAGTATGCCTAGGGCCGTTCTCGAGGGGGCGCTGGTTCAGGCCTTTCCCACGAAGCGGTATCAGAGCACTTGGATAGGGCTCATCACGCACACTCTTCCGAGCTTCGTCATCATCGGGGTTGTTCTGCCGCTGGTGCTGTGAACAAGGTTCTGGTCTGAAGCCCCGCTCGATTCGCAGCCTGGGGCGCGCTCCCGTAGGAATCGTCATTCCTCCGTAACCCGAGATGCCCTGGCTCACCGCGAGGCGTCGAGGCTGCCTGAGATGTCTACCATTTGGTCCTTCAAGGATGACAAGTGCCAGCAGCGACTGCACGCCATCGCCAGACCGGCGGCGTGAGACCCGCGGCTTTGGTGATCTTGATGGGCAAACGTACCGTCGCGAAAGTGCATTCGATCGGGTTCGTGGTGCGCAGGTGGATCCAACGCTCCGCCCGGGTAGCGGTAGGACTCGAGAGCATGATCAAAGTGTCGTCGCGCAGGTAGCCGACCGACTCAGTTCAGGAACTATCCGTAGGCGCAATCTTCGACACGATGCCCATCGCGACCGTGAGACGTCTCGCCAGACTGCACCGCCAGGCGACCGAAGTGCCTGCGGCCACGACGCTTCATGATCAAGCCTCGGCTGTCTGTTGGTCGTACGCCTCTCACGCTCCGAGCAGGTATGCGGCGAACTTGTCCGCACTGGTCGTCTCATTTGGGGCTCGTGGCCTCACCCACCTCGAGTTGGAAAAGGTGGTGAGGTCGCATTCTCAAGCGCAGTGTTGTACGGCGGCGACCCGCTATCCGGTGGTGGCACGCTGCGTGAGATGAACCGTGCCATGATGATCATGACACGGTTCAGTACTTCGTCTGTGGGCGGCACCACCGTGGAGCCTGGGTGGCTCGGCGGGGCTATCGTGCGGTGCTGCTCCTGCGCCACATGCACACCGCGGCACCGATCAGGAAGATCGCACCGAGGACCGTTGGGCCGAGGAGGATCGTGCCGGCCAGCGGCGAGAAGCCAGTGTGTGCCGCGACGATCCCTCCGGCCAGGAAGCCCAGGCCGGACACTGCACCGACCCAGCCGAGCCAACGGGGATAGCTGCGTCCAAAAGCGATGGCCAGCCCGAGCACTAGGAGTGTCGTGCCGTTGACGAGGTGGAAGAATCCGCTGAGGCCCTTCTCGAGCGCACGCATCCCCTCAGCAACTTGGTAGGCGCTCGTCTTGTCGCCCGCCTGGGTGGCGTCCGCCCAAGTGTCGACCGTGGCCTTCAGCGCAACGCCGTCGACAGCCATCTGAACGGCGAAGATCGCCGCGACGAGGATTGCGGTGACTCCGCCAATCACCGCCAGGGCGCCGGCGACACCGCCCTGGCGCGTCAGTGACTGGGCGAGTGTGACCAGTGCTAGGGCGACTAGCAGGGCGGCGAAGAATTGGCCGATGTGCACGATGGTCCAAGTGTTGGACGCGGCGTACTCCTGGAACGCCGCAGCGGAGTCGTTGGGATCCGCGTTGGAGGGGTGCAAGGTCTCCATCAGGATCTGCACGACAACGCCGATGGGGATAGCGACCGCTGCCATACGCAGCAGGGCTCGGTCGGACATCGACCTGCTCCCCCCCACGACCACCTGACTGTTGGGCTGACCGATTTCGCTGGTCGGCCTGCCTGGCCCGGAGTGAACCTGTGTGCTCATCGCGTACTCCTCTCCGCGTTGCCGCGGGTCGATGATCGCCTGGACGTGATCAACACCTCGACGCTATGGCGCCGAGGTGATCGCGACCATCGAGCCTGCAGGTGTCTACGAGCAACGGCCCACGCCCCGTTCGAGGTTCGGCTATCCACACCTCGCCTAGATGGAGCGAGGGTGCTACGAGCGCAGGAAGGCGAGGACGGCCAGCACCCGGCGGTGACTGTCGGTCGTGACCGGCAGTCTGAGCTTGTCGAAGATGCTGGTCACGTGCTTCTCCACGGCGCGCACAGTGACGACAAGCCGATCCGCGATCGCCTGGTTGGAGTAGCCCTCGGCCATCAGGGCCAGCACCTCACGCTCCCGAGGGGTGACGTGCTCGAGCACGTCGTCGTCCCGGCGCCTCCCCAGCAGTTGGGAGACCACGGCCGGATCGAGGGCGGACCCGCCGGCGCCGACGCGGCGAATGGCTGCGGCGAACTCGTCGAGGTCGGTGATGCGATCTTTCAGCAGATATCCCAGACCGGCGGCGTTCTCGGCGAGCAGTCGGGCGGCCAGACCCAATTCGACGTACTGGGAGAGCACCAGCACGCCGACGTCGGGGTGGCGGGCTCGGATCTCCTGAGCTGCCTTGAGCCCCTCATCGCTGTGGGTTGGCGGCATTCGGATGTCGACGATCGCAACGTCGGGCTTGTTTCGCTCGACCTGTGCCAGTGCTTCCTCACCGGTCGACGCGAGACCGACGACCTGGAACCCGGCCTCGACGAGTAGGCGGCTGATGCCCTCGCGCAGGAGGAGGGAGTCGTCGGCGACTATCAACCGCACGGGATCTCCGCCCTGATCGCGCTGCCGCCACCGGCGTCGCTGCTGACCACAAATCGACCGTCAAGTGCAGCGACCCGGTCGGCCAGCCCGCGAAGGCCCGATCCAGCAGCCATATCGGCGCCTCCGCGTCCGTCATCGGCAACCTCGACCAGTGCTCGCCCGTCACTGCAGCTGATCTGCACTGTGACCTTCGATGCCTTGGCGTGTTTGGCGGTGTTCGTCAGCGCCTCGCAGACCAGGTAGTAGACGGCCGCCTCGATCGGCTCCGGTAGACGACCGTCAAGGTCCATCGACAGACGCACCGGCACCAGCGAACGCGCCACTACTGCCTCGAGTGCCACCGCAAGACCGTGATCGCTCAAGACAGCGGGATGGATACCCTGGGCGACCTCCCGCAACTCCTGCAGCGACCGTTCAAGCTCCGACCTGGAGGCCGCGACGAGCTCAGCTTCATCCGGATGGCTCGCCAGCCGGGCCTCCACCAGTCGGAGCCGGAGCGCCACCGACAGCAGCCGCTGCTGGGCGCCATCGTGAAGGTTGCGTTCCAGCCGTCGCCGCTCCGCGTCCCCGACCTCGACGATCCGCGCCTGCGACTGCCTCAGCTCATTCACCCGAGCACGCAACTCGGCTTGCAGCCGCGCGTTGGCCAGGGCCAGTCCTCCGGCAGCACACGCCGCCCTGATCAGGTCTGGGTCGTCCAGCAGGGACGCGTCGTGCACCAATACGGCGATCCGCTGTCCGCCATGCTCGACCACTGTGGACGCCAGTGCCCCGGCAGGGGGCAAATCGAACGCCCGGCCGTCAAGGTCGACGTACCTGTTGCTGTCCGGCAGCCAGTATCCGATCTGCAGCAACGGGTCGCGCAACGCGCGGCTCAGCGCCTCACGTAGATCCGGCGGGGTGGCAGTTTCACTCAGCTCCACCACCAAGTCCCCAACAGCTGACCGGGCGAGCCGTTGCCGCAGCAGACCCGCCAGAAACGCCAGCGGAACCGCCGTGAACGCGAGGCCGCCGAGCCATCCCACCAGCCGCCCGGTCGCATATGAGAAGGGCTCGAGCAAAATGGTGAACAGCAACACCAGCAGGCATACACCACCGCTGACCAGCACCGGGGCGAGCGCCCGACGCAGCGGGACCGTCGCGTTCCGCCACCTCTGCACCAGCAACACCAACGCGCCGACCAGACAGAGCACTCCCACAATGGCCTGCTCCACGATCAGGATCGCGCTTGCGACTGCTGGCTGGTCGGACAGCAGGAAGACGTTCTGGGGGCACGAGGCGCAGTCTTGCGAACGCTGCACGTCTGCGAATATCACCCAGGCCAGCTGCAGCACCGTGACGTCGAAGTAGTAGACCGCAACGATCAGGCTAGCCGCCCGCGACTCCAAGCGGCCCATGGGAAACGACAGCAACGCATGCAGAAAGATGCCGATCCAAAGCGGCGCAATAACCAGTCCCAGACTGAACAAAACAGGGCGATTTGACGCTGTGAGCGCCGCGGCGAACCAGGCGAAGCCCACGGCCATCATCAACACGCCGAACCTGCTCGTTCGGCGTCTATGCCATGCCATCAAACCGCTGCCAACAAAGGACCAGCCGATCAACAGCACGAATACAGACGCCTCCGGATGGGCCACTACGCGCAACTCCGCATGCTGGCTGGTCGAGGTCAACACCACGGCCAGCTCACCCGCAACGAGCGCGGCTACCGCCACCGCTGGAATCACAAGCCGCTGATTCACTGCCCTCGTCCCGTTTGAGGCACGTCCCCTAAACCGTAGTACTGCCCCGCCGGAACCCGGCAGCCCAACTCAACTCACACGCGCCTTCGCCACCGCAAGTCCCCTCAGTCGAGGCTGTCGGCGTCGAAACGACTCCGTTCAAACCACCGCGACTGGCGCCATGACCGGGCTGACGGGGACGGTACCTGGCCTTGCGCGCCGTGCTGTCCGCCGTCCTCTCGTCCGCGGTCAGTGGGCGGCTTGTGAGAAGCTGACCATCCTTAGACCGCGCTGCGACGCCGCCTCGACAAACAGATGGTAGAGCTGCCGGGAACTTGGCCCCGCTGCTCTTCCATAACGCCGAGCCCGCCACCGAACACATAACTCTCCAGGCCCTCCGCCCTGTGATCATCAGTGTGCGAGCTACCGAAATGTCTTCTCAGGCGGGACTTCATGGGCCGCGAATCGGGGCGCGACCGAAGTTGATCACGCCAGATCCGTGCCCAATTCCATCAAACGATCAGCCAGCACCAGGCAACAAACTCGACGATGCGACCCGACCCTTATGCCGTATCCGCCACTTCGGCCCACGGATGACCACGACGGCAAGGGAACTCGCCCGTTGTTCAGGAGTCCTTGGGATTGCTGGCCTGGTCCCGGCGCAATTGCCATCCCAGGTACAGCGCACTCGGTAGACCAGCCACGAAGAAGACAAGTTCCGTGGGTCCTAATGCAATCGTGTCCTCTACCTTCTCGCCCACGGAGCGGGTCTCGCCAGGCGGCGTGGATTCCTCGCTCCCATTCGGGCCGGCAGCGACGTAACCAAGGCTCAGAACCAAGACGGGCAGAGTCAACAGGATTGCGCCAACCACCTTGTCCCGGCGGGACCATCCCCGGGAGGCAAAGACCAGGACGGTGCCGATCAGCCAACCAATTAACGGCACGATCAAAGCGAGGAGCGCAAGGATCTCCAGCACGCCGGCGCGTCGGTCGCCCGATAGGGAGGGCGGTTCGGCAGCCTGGACGATTTCCTCGGGCGGCCCGAGTCGGTCGAGCACGTTGCGCACCGCCGCCTCTCCGGCGGCCTGCTCCTGGTCCAACGCCGTCTCGATGTGACCACGAATTTCGGCGACGAGCTCAGTGCGGCGGGCCCGCTGCATGTGGGCTGCGGCATGTTCGAGCCGACGCAGGTAGTCGTCGATGAGGCGGTCAGTCTCCATGGTGTGCATCGCCCTTCCTTCCGTTCAGGATTGTGTCGACAGAGTCCCGGAACCGGGCCCAGTCCTTCACGAACGTGGCCAGCGCTGTGTGGCCGGATTCGGTGAGCCGGTAGTAGCGCCGCGGCGGTCCGGATTCCGACTCGCGCCAGGTGGTGGTGACGAGTTGGTCCTTGCGTAGCCGGGTGAGCAAGGGGTAGATCGTCCCCTCGCTCGTAACCAGCCCGGCGCTCTCGGACAGCTCGCGGACGAGTTCGAAGCGTGATCAGACACCCGATCGAGGCGCGATCACGAGCCGGACTGTCTGTTGGTCATCGCCCCGCCTGCTTACCAAACTGCTTACCAATCGGTGCGACCTTGACCGATCAAGCAGGCACTCATGCGGACACTCGACACGCTCAGCGCGGCTGCCATGCGCCGCCGGATCTTGGCTGACACGGAAGAGGTCACGACAGAGCCCCATGGGGTGGTGGGCTTTCGAGTGATCCTCGGTGCCTTAGTCGCC
>Ga0307406_10002065_pt1 | contig 10965 bp, 9 predicted proteins | sample 322Cmetagenome_3_FD_203706 | JGI IMG/M metagenome (GOLD analysis project Ga0307406, IMG submission 203706) | Maize rhizosphere microbial communities from greenhouse at UC Davis, California, United States - 322HYB-C-2 | ecosystem: Host-associated > Plants > Roots > Rhizosphere > Soil | place... | reverse complement strand
ATCGGCGCGCCGTGGAACCGGACGTGTGGCATCACCTTGCGGCCGATCGGGGTGCGTCGGGTGGCCACGTGCCGCCACCCGAACACGATCACCGGGAAGATCGCCTTCATGGCCAGTGACTCCGGTCGCGGCGGGATCTGGCCGCAGTCCCGTCCTGCGAGGGTGGTCTCGTGCGTTTGCGCCACCTCGTAGGCGATGTCTGTGCCGGAATGGGACGCGCCGACCACCAGCACCGGCCCATCGGTGAGCTGGCTGGGCCGGCGGTACTGGCTGGAGTGCATCTGCAGGATCGTCGGGTCCAGCCCGGCGGCGAATGCCGGCACGTACGGGGTCCGCCCGAAGCTGCCGGTGGCTACCACCACGTTCGCGCAGTCGATCACACCGGTTGGCGTCGTGATCCGGTAGCCGCCACCGTCTCGGGGGACCAGCCGCTCCACCCGGGTGCGGGTGCGGACCGGCAGCTCGAACGTCGCCGCGTAGCTCTCCAGGTAGTCGGCAAGATCGTCTTTGCCGGGGAAGGACCACGGCTTGGCCGGGAACGGCAACCCCGGCAGCCGGTCGTAACGCGCGGGACTGTACAGCTGCAGGCTGTCCCACTGCTGGCGCCAGTTGTCACCGACCCGGGTGTTGCCGTCCAGAATCATGAACGCGCGGCCGCGCCGCTTGAGGTGGTAGCCGGTCGACAGGCCAGCCTGGCCGGCGCCGACGATTACTGTCTCGGTGTGTTCGTGAGTTGTCATGGGGCCGACGCTAGGAATCTGGGAGGGCCCTTCGCGTCGGGCACGATGCGCAACTACGCCGGCGGCATGCGCAGAACCACCCATGCCGCCGCGGCCGTGCCAAGGCGGGACTGCGTGATCTGCCCGAAGCGTTGGCGGCTTGGCCAGTCTTAACGTCACGACTGGCACCCGCTGATGCCGACCACGATCGGGCTATTAGCACGGCTCGAGCCCGAGCCAGGCCTCGGGCACCTTTCCGACGAGGAACAACTCATCGCCCTGCCGAAGGCGCTGGCTTCTCACACCGAAGGCCCGGACCACGGGTCCGGGCCTTCGGGCGGTCCGTCGTCAGTCGCACCACGGCGCGGTCGGCTTGGACACGTAGATGGCGATCGCGGCGCTGCCCCGGTCCCCGTTGCCCTTCACCACCGTCGTGTAGACGTTGATCCGCTCGCTGCGGTGACATGTGGTGAGCGTTCGCTGCACGGTACGGGTGTTGTTCGGCGTCTCGTGCACCTCGGTCCCGCGGTTACCCCACTGGGTCGTCATCCGGGCGCCACCGCCGGGCCAGCTGTACGTGATGGACACGATGGTCCCCGTCGTCACCGAGGTGGATGGTCGCACCGTCTGGTTCACGCGGAAGGTCGCGGCCTGGGCCGGTTGGGCGGTGATCGTTCCGAGCGCGACCACAGCCGCCAGACTGGCGAGCGAAGCGACCGCGGACCGCTTGATGTTGTTCATGAATCCTCCTCGATGGCGCCGTTCGGGAACCGGCACCGTCGAGCACAACAGCAGGCACACCGCGTTACCAGGCACGGGACCGGCAACTTCCCGGCAACCGCGTTCGAACCGGGCTGCTGGTCAGCCGCTGACGCCCGGCGGACGGCTGGTGGTGCCACCGCCGGCCGCGGGGATCGTCCGGTGTCGATCTGGGAACCGAAGCGCACGGCCCGGTGGGCCCGCCTCGGTGAGTCCGCGACAATTCTCCGGTGGTGCGGCCGGTGCTTCTGCTCGACGTCGACGGGGTGGTGAACCCGTACGACGGCGCCTGCCCGCCCGGTTACGCCGAGCACGACCTGTTTCCGGGCGAGGAGCCGGTCCGGATCAACCCGGACCACGGGCGCTGGATCGCCGAGCTGCTCGGCCGCTACGACGTGGTCTGGGCGACCGGCTGGAACGACGAGGCGAATCACCGGCTGGCGCCGCTGCTGGGCATCGCGCCGCTGCCGGTGCTGGCGATGCCGGCCGGGCCGTTCCGGCCGGCTGACAAGCTGCCGCGGATCGCCGCCTTCGCACACGGCCGCCCGGCCGCCTGGGTCGACGACCGGCACGTCCCGGAGGCCCGCGGCTGGGCCGCCGCCCGGCCGTGGCCGACCCTGCTCATCCCGGTCGATCCGGCCCGCGGGTTGCTCCGCCGGCACGTTGACGCCTTGCTCGACTGGGCGCCGGCCGGGCGTGGGACGATCCCCCTATGACCGTGCTGGATCTGCTGTCCCTGGCGGACATCGAGGCGGCAAGGCAGCTGCTCACCGGGGTGGTCCGCACGACACCGCTGGAGGAGTCACGGCCGCTGACCGCCATCGTGGGCCTGCCCACCTGGCTGAAGTGCGAGAACCAGCAGCGCGCCGGGTCGTACAAGGTGCGCGGGGCCTACACCCGGATCGCCCGGCTGTCGCAGGAGGAACGCGGCCGCGGCGTGGTGGCGGCCAGTGCCGGCAACCACGCGCAGGGCGTGGCCCTGGCGGCCGGCATGCTCGGCATCCCGACCACCGTCTTCATGCCGGAGGGCGCGCCGCTGCCCAAGGTCACCGCGACCAAGGGGTACGGGGCGGCGATCGAGTACGCCGGCAACAGCGTGGACGACGCGCTGGTGGCGGCCCGGGAGTTCGCCGAGCGGACCGGCGCCGTGCTGATCCACCCGTTCGACCACCCCGACGTGATCGCCGGGCAGGGCACCGTCGGGCTGGAGATCCTGGACCAGTGCCCGGACGCCGGCACGATCATCACCGCGGTGGGCGGCGGCGGGCTGATCTCCGGAGTGGCGGTGGCAGCCAAGGCGCTGCGGCCGCAGATCCGGGTGGTCGGGGTGCAGGCGACCGGTGCGGCGTCGTACCCCCCGTCACTGGCTGCCGGCGAGCCGATCAAACTGCCCGAGTCGACCACCATCGCCGACGGCATCGCGGTGCTGCGCCCCGGCGACCTGAACTTCGCCCACGTGACCAAGCTGGTCGACGAGTTCGTCACGGTCACCGACGAGGAGCTCTCCGCGGCGCTGCTGATGCTGCTGGAACGCCACAAGATGGTGGTTGAGCCGGCCGGCGCTGCCGGGGTGGCCGCGCTGATCGCCGGCAAGGCGCAGGTGACCGGCCCGGTGGTGGCGATCCTGTCCGGCGGCAACGTCGACCCGATGCTGCTGCTGCGGGTGATCGAGCACGGCCTGGTCTCGGCCGGGCGGTTCCTGCGGCTGTCGGTGCGCTGCGGCGACCAGCCCGGCGAGCTGGCCCGGCTGCTGGCCCGGATCGCCGAGCACCGGGCCAACATCGTCGACGTCTTCCACTCGCGGCAGAATCCGCGGCTGGGCTTCGGCGAGGTCGAGGTGGCGCTGTCGGTGGAGACCCGCGGGCCGGACCACTCGACGGCGCTGATCAGGACGCTGCGCGAGCGCGGCTATCAGGTTTCCGTGCTGTCCGGCGCGAGCACCTGAGCGGTTACGACCCGTACGGGTTGAACTTGACCACGGTTACCTTGATGTCCGCGCCGCTTGGGGCGGTGTAGGTCACCGTCTGGCCCTCGCTCGCGCCGAGGATCGCCTTGCCGAGCGCCGACTCCGGGCTGTACACGGTCAGGTCGGTGGTCGCCGCGATCTCCCGGGAGCCGAGCAGGAAGGTCTCGGTGTCGCTCTGGTCGTCGTCGAAGTAGATGGTGACGACGGTGCCGGGGGCCACCTTGTCGGCGTCCGGCGCCTCGCCCACCTCGGCGGTGCGCAGGAGTTCCTTCAGGTACGCGATCCGGCCCTCGGCCTTGCTCTGCTCCTCGCGGGCGGCGTGGTAGCCGCCGTTCTCCCGGAGGTCACCTTCCTCCCGGCGCGCGTTGATCTCGGCCGCGATGGTCGGCCGGTGGGCGATCAATTGGTCGAGTTCGGCCTGGAGCCGGTCGTAAGCGTCCTGCGAGAGCCAGGTCCTCGACGCTTCAGAACTGGACACGGTCGATCTCCTCGTCAAACGGGCTGCTGAACGGAGCGAATCCCAAAGCCTACCAGCGGTGTCCGCCGGGTCTGGAGTGCTTCGGCGTGCGCCGCCGCCGCGGCGGTCAGCCGGGCGGCAGGCAGCGGAGCACGTCGCCGTGTGAGGCGCGTGCCGTGGTGGGCACCGGCTCCTTTCCCTCGGCGGTGGTCGAGCCGGCCGGTGCGGTGACCGTGACCGTGCGCCGGCCGACCTCGGCTCCGTCGTACGAGCGGGCGCGCAGCAGGCATCGAGCGGCGCCGCCGGCCGGCACGCGGACGGTGAACTCGATGGTCATGCTCGCCGGGGTGACGTCGGTCCAGCCGACGATCTGCGGGTCGTAGTCCGGGTTGCCGTACCGGTCGTAGAACCGCACGGCGATCAGCACGGACGCGGCCAGCACCAGGGCGCCGAAGATGATCAGCGCCGTGGGTCGCCGCCGGTCGCGCCGGCGGCCGTAGCGGCCCGGCGGGAAGACCGGCGTTGTGGCGCGCGTCTCGCTCACCCGGAACCCTTCTCGTGCGTTTCTGTCGGTGCGGTCGGCAAGAATGGCAGTGGCTATTCTTCCAGCCGGATTCCACGTCGGTCGTTCAGGGAGCATCGGTGGCTGAGCAGTTGCGTCTGATGGCGGTGCACGCGCATCCCGACGACGAGTCGAGCAAGGGCGCGGCGACCATGGCGCGGTATGTCGCCGAGGGCGTCCGCGTGATGGTGGCCACCTGCACGGGCGGGGAGCGCGGCAGTGTGCTCAACCCGAAGATGGACCGGCCCGAGGTGATCGCCGACATCACCAACATCCGCCGCGCCGAGATGGACCGGGCTCGCGAGATCCTCGGCGTCGAGCAGGCATGGCTCGGCTTCGTCGACTCCGGCCTGCCCGAGGGTGACCCGCTGCCGCCGCTGCCGGACGGCTGCTTCGGGCTGCAGGAGCCCAAGGAGGCGGCGCTGCCGCTGGTCAAGCTGATCCGCGAGGTCAAGCCGCACGTGATGACGACGTACGACGAGAACGGCGGCTATCCGCACCCCGACCACATCATGTGTCACAAGATCTCGGTGATCGCGTTCGACCTGGCCGGCGACCCGGAGGCGCACCCGGAGCTGGGCGAGCCGTGGCAGCCGCTGAAGCTGTACTACAACTCCGGCTGGACCCGCGCCCGGATGCTCGCCCTGCACGAGGGCATGCTGGCGACGGGCCTCGAGTCGCCGTACGCGGAGTGGCTGGAGAAGTGGTCCGATCGGGAGGACCGCGGCGACCGGATCACGACCCGGGTCGACTGCGGTGCGTACTTCCAGGTCCGCGACGATGCGCTACGGGCGCACGCGACCCAGGTCGATCCGGACGGATTCTGGTTCCACGTGCCACTGGAGCTGCAGCAGAAGGTGTGGCCGACCGAGGACTTCGAGCTGGTCCGCTCGCTGGTGGACAGCCCGGTGCCGGAGTCGGACCTGTTCGCCGGCATCCGGGAGGCCGGCGACGCGCAGTGAGCGGTACTCTCACATGGTGGACATTGTGGCGGTCAACAACTTCGGTGACACTCGATCGGGCGGCCTGACCGGCCCGATGGGCCTGTTGGTGATCGCGCTGATGTGCATAGCGACTGTCTTGCTGATCCGCAACATGAACAAGCGGTTGCGTCGGCTTCCCGACAGTTTTGAGGATCCGAAGGACGCCGAGCAGGACGGTGCGGTCGCCGAGCGGAACGCCACCGGATCCGGTCAGGACGGTGACGGGCGTCCTGCCGATGTCGACGATGATCGATCAGCCGCCTTGGCACCTGACAAGGAGCCGCAGGTCAACGACGTGGACTCCGACGGCTCCGCCGCTGGTGGCGATGGGCGGCGGACCAGCGCTTAACCGCGTCAGCGCAAGTCCACAGTGACCTTGGTGGTCGATTTGACGGACATTTCGCTCGGTTACCGGGCGGCCGTGTGCAGTCACTCTCTGCCGCCCCCTGTTGCTGGTCGGAAGATTGGCTTAGCCTTCCGCCGGGGGGCTTGATTGCCTCCCGACCCTGTGCGGAAGGGGGCGCTGATGATGACCACTTTCCGCCCCCCGATTCCTCCTTCGCAGATGCACGTGCATCCGCCAGTGCCGCAGTTGATCTGGGTGTCGTCCGTGGTGAGCCGGGGAAACCGATGAGCGTTTCCCCGACCATGAGTACGGCCCGGACGGCTGATCGGTTCGGTTTCGCCGGACGTTCCCGCGCGGTGATCACATTGACCGTCACGGTGGTCACCGCGGCGGTGTTCGTGGCGGTGGCCGGCGTGCTGCTGCCCGGCGCCGGCCCGGCCGGTGATCCGCTGTCGGCGGTGGCCGGCACCCTCGCCGCCACCGCGCTGGTCGCGGCCGGGCAGCTTGCCCGGCTCCGCTTCCGGGTCGGCCGCGGCACGGTCAGCGTGTCCTGGGGTGAAGCCGCCTTCATCCTGGGCTACGCGCTGGCGCCGCCCGGCTGGCTGCCGATGGCCACCCTGACCGGAGCGGCCTGCGCATGGCTGCTGATGTCCTGGCTGAGCGACCACCGCTCGGTCGCCGACATCGTGCATCTGGCCGCCTCGCTCAGCCTCGGCGCCGGCGGGGCCGCCGTGGTCACCCGGCTGATCGCCGGCGACGCCCCGATGAGCGCCGCCGAGACCCAGGTCGCTCTGGTGGCGGGCGCGCTGACGTACCTGGTCATCACGCTCTCCCTGGCCGTGCTGACCCTGGTGCTGCACCGGGACGCGTCGCCCGGGCTGATCCTCGTCCGGGCCATGCATGCCAAGGTCCCGATGGTCGTCGGCAACATCCTGATCGGCCTGTTCGCACTCTTCGTGCTGCTGCGCGAGCCACTGTGGCTGCTCGCCTTCCCGCCCGCCCTCTGGCTGCTCCAGCGCACCTACCGCTACCACCTGCGGGCCGAGGAGGAACGGCGAACCTGGGCGGCGTTCGCCAAGGCGACCGCTGAGCTGCCCGGCACCGTCGAGCGCGACGTGGTGGACGCCGGCCTGCGCGGCGCCCTGGACGTCTTCGGCGCCCGCCGGGTGGAGATCGAGCTGGCCGAGCCGGGCGGCGGTCACCGCCGCTACCACCTGGACGCCCCCGGGCCCGACGTCTCCGCCTCCGGGCTGCCCGGGCCGGTGATCACCCGGTCGATGGCGGTGGGTGAAACCGCGGTCGGCGAGCTGACCGTGTGGCTGGCCGAGCCGACGCTGCCGGAGGCCCGCGACGAGCTGGTGGTGTCCGCGTACGGGGACGCGCTGGCCGGTGCGCTGCACGACGCGGCCGCCCACCAGCGCCTCACCGCCCTCGAGGCCCAGGTGGCCCGGGATGACGTCACCGACCCGCTGACCGGGCTGGCCAACCGGGCCGCCCTGGTCGCCGACGGCGACCGGATCCTGCGCTCGTACCACCGGGAGCACCATGCCGGCCTGTTGCTGGTGGACCTGAACGACTTCCGCGGGGTCAACGACACGCTCGGCTACCGCTCCGGCGACGAGGTGCTGGCCGTGGTCGCCGAACGGATCACCGACCTGACCCGCGATCACGACCTGGTGGCGCGCATCGGCGACGACGAGTTCGCGGTGCTGCTGCCCACCGTGCCGACGCTCAGCGACGCCAGCGCCAAGCTGCACGAGGTGCCCAACCCGCTGGCGCAGGCGGTCCGCCGGGCCCGGGAGCTGATCGAGCGGATCGCCGAACCGATGGAGGTGGCCGGCGTCCGGCTGACCGTCGAGGCGGCGGTCGGCGTGGCGGTCAACCGCGCCGGGGGCGGCGACGTCGCCGAACTGATCCGCCGGGCCGGCCTGGCCCTGACCCAGGCCAAGGAGCTGCGGGTCGGGGTGGCGACGTACGACGCCGGCCGGGACGCCGGCAGCACCGACCGGCTGGCCCTGCTCGCCGAGCTGCGCGACGCGCTGGCCGGGCCGGACCAGATCGTCCTGGCCCTGCAGCCGGCGGTGGACCTGCAGACCAGCGCGCCGACCGGGGTGGAGGCGCTGACCCGCTGGCGGCACCCCCGCCGCGGCCCGCTGTCCCCGGCCGAGTTCATCGGCGCGGTCGAGAACAGCGAGCTGCTCGGCCCGTTCACCCGCTACGTCCTCGACCGGTCCCTGGCCGCGGCCGCGAACTGGGCCGCCGCCGGCCTGGACCTGCCGGTCTCGGTGAACGTCTCGCCCCGCAGCCTGCTCGACCCGACGTTCCCGGCGCAGGCCGCCGACCTGCTGCGCCGGCACCGCGTCCCCGCCGAGCGACTGGTCCTGGAGATCACCGAGTCGGTCGCGGTCAGCGACGAGGAGATCGTCGACGAGGTGCTGGCCGCGCTGCGGGAGATGGGCGTGCAGGTGTCGGTGGACGACTTCGGCACCGGGTTCTCCTCGCTGGCCTTCGTCACCCGGGTCCGGGTGGACGAGCTGAAGGTGGACCGGTCGTTCGTGGACGGCATGATCGACTCGCCGGCCGCCGCGGCGGTGGTCCGTGGCGCCGTGGAGCTGGGTGACCGGCTCGGCGCCCGGGTGGTCGCCGAGGGGGTGGAGACCGCCGAGCAGCGGGCGGCGCTGCTGGCGCTGGGCTGCTCGATCGCGCAGGGCTACCACTTCTGCCGGCCGCTGCCGGTGGACAAGATCGTGCCGGCGTTGCGGCAGCTCTCCGAGGCCGCCACCGCCAGGATCGTGCCCTTGCGCGCCGACGACGCATCTTGAGCTGAGCTGACCGGCTCCGCTTCGCTCCGCGGCAATCGCCTGATGACCGGTATATCGGCGCACCGGCCGCAACGACCGCAAACCCCGCGGCCGATGCGTCCGGCACCCCGACACACCGGCGGCGATTGCTGAGCTGACCGGCTCACATCGCTGCGCGCCAACCGCCTGATCACCGGCGATTGCTGGGTACCGTGGCCTCATGGCCAACCGTCTGGCAACCGCCACCAGCCCGTACCTCCTCCAGCACGCCGGCAACCCGGTGGACTGGTGGCCGTGGTCGGCCGAGGCGTTCGCCGAGGCGCGGCGCCGCGACGTGCCGGTGCTCATCTCGGTCGGCTACGCGGCCTGCCACTGGTGTCACGTCATGGCGCACGAGTCGTTCGAGGACGACGCCGTGGCGCACCTGGTCAACGAGAACTTCGTCGCGATCAAGGTGGACCGCGAGGAGCGGCCGGACGTCGACGCCGTCTACATGACCGCCACCCAGGCGATGACCGGGCAGGGCGGCTGGCCGATGACCGTGTTCGCCACCCCGGACGGCGAGCCGTTCTTCTGCGGCACGTACTTCCCCAAGCCGGCGTTCACCCGCCTGCTCATGTCGGTGACCACGGCGTGGCGGGACCAGCGGGACGAGGTGGTCAAGCAGGGCAACGCGGTGGTCCAGGCGATCGGCGGCGCCCAGCTGGTCGGCGGCCCGACCGCGCCGATCTCGGCGCAACTGCTCGACCTGGCCGCGGAGCAGCTGGCCAAGGACCACGACCAGCAGTACGGCGGGTTCGGCGGCGCCCCGAAGTTCCCGCCGCACATGAACCTGCTGTTCCTGCTGCGCCGCTACCAGCGAGCTGTGTCATCACCGACGCCCGGACCGGCGGTCGGGGTGGAGAACCCGGCAGCGGAGAGAGACCTGGAGATCGTCCGGCACACCGCCGAACAGATGGCCCGCGGCGGCATCTACGACCAGCTGGCCGGCGGCTTCGCCCGGTACGCGGTGGACCACACGTGGACGGTGCCGCACTTCGAGAAGATGCTGTACGACAACGCGCTGCTGCTCCGCGTCTACACCCAGCTCTGGCGGCTGACCGGCGACCCGTTCGCCCGGCGGATCGCCGATGAGACGGCCACCTTCCTGCTCCGCGACCTGGGCACCCCGGCGGGCGGGCTGGCGTCGGCGCTGGACGCGGACACGGCCGGCGTCGAGGGGCTGACCTACTCGTGGACGCCGGCGCAGCTGGCCGAGGCGCTCGGCGAGCAGGACGGCAACTGGGCCGCCGACCTGTTCCACGTCACGTCGTCGGGATCCTTCGAATCCGGCAGCAGCGTGCTGGTGCTCGCCCGGGACATCGACGCCGCCGACCCGGAGCTGCAGCAGCGGTGGCGGGACGTGCGGGCGCGGCTGCTGGCGGCCCGCGAGCAGCGGCCCCAGCCGGATCGCGACGACAAGGTGGTGGCCTCCTGGAACGGGCTGGCGATCACCGCGCTTGCCGAGCACGCGTTGCTGACCGGGGCGGCCGGATCCCGTACGGCCGCGGTCGAGCTGGCCACCGTGCTCGCCGACCGGCACCTCGTCGGCGGGCGCCTGCGCCGGGTGTCCCGCGACGGCGTGGCCGGCGAGCCGGCCGGGGTGCTCGAGGACTACGGCTGCGTGGCGGAGGCGTTCTGCGCCGTGCACCAGCTCACCGGCGAGGGCCGGTGGCTGACCCTGGCCGGGCAGCTGCTCGACGTGGCGCTGGCCCGGTTCCCGACCGGCCAGGGCGGCTTCTACGACACCGCCGACGACGCGGAACGGCTGATCACCCGCCCGGCCGACCCGACCGACAACGCGACCCCGTCCGGCACCTCCGCGGTGTGTGCGGCGCTGGTGACGTACGCGGCGCTCAGCGGCGAGACGCGTTACCGGGAGGCGGCCGACGCGGCCCTCGAGACGCTGGGCCCGCTGATCGGTGGGCATCCGCGATTCGCCGGCTATGCGGCGGCGGCGGCCGAGGCGGCGCTGGCCGGCCCGTACGAGGTGGCCATCGCCACCCCGTCGCCGGAGTCCGAGCCGCTGGTCGCCGTGGCGCACCGGCACGCGCCGCCGGGCGCCGTCGTGGTGGCCGGATCGCCGGACGCGCCGGGGGTGCCGCTGCTGGGCGACCGGCCGCTGCTCGACGGGCAGCCGACCGCCTACGTCTGCCGGGGGTTCGTGTGCGACCGGCCGGTCACCTCCGCCGAGGAGCTGATCGAGCGCCTCGGCGCAGTCGCCTGACACCAGGGCCGGCGGCAGGGGACGGCCCGGATCATGCGCCGCCGCCGCCGGGCCGGCGGCCGGGGACGGCCCGGACCATGCACCGCCGCCGCCGGGCCGGCGGCCG
>Ga0307406_10002064_pt1 | contig 10965 bp, 15 predicted proteins | sample 322Cmetagenome_3_FD_203706 | JGI IMG/M metagenome (GOLD analysis project Ga0307406, IMG submission 203706) | Maize rhizosphere microbial communities from greenhouse at UC Davis, California, United States - 322HYB-C-2 | ecosystem: Host-associated > Plants > Roots > Rhizosphere > Soil | place... | reverse complement strand
CGCGCGGGTCGAGGATCTCGAAGCCGTGCGAGCGAGGCTGGAAGCGCTCTGCGCGCCCGATGTCCGCGGCATTCTGCTGGTCGCCCATGAGGGGCTGAACGGCACCATCGCCGGGCCGCCCGAGGCCGTCGACCGGGTTCTGGACGGCATCCGCGCCCTGCCCGGTTTTGATCGACTTGAACTGAAGTTCGCCACAGCCGCTACGCCGCCCTTCCGACGCATGAAGGTGCGGATCAAGGCCGAGATCGTCACCATGGGCGAGCCCGATCTCGATCCCGCGACCGGCGCCGGGACCTATGTCTCGCCCGCCGAGTGGAACGCCCTGATCGCGGATCCCGACACCGTCGTCATCGACACCCGCAACGACTACGAAACCGCCATCGGCGCCTTCGCGGGCGCGGTGCAGCCCAACACCCGCAGCTTCCGCGACTTTCCGGACTGGTTCCGCACCGAAGGCCGCGCCCTGCTGGACCGCCCAGCCCCGCCCAAGGTGGCCATGTACTGCACCGGCGGCATTCGCTGCGAGAAGGCGACAGCCTTCCTGAAGGCCGAGGGCGTGCCGGAGGTCTTCCACCTGGAAGGCGGCATCCTGCGCTACCTGGAGACGGCGGCCGAACCGGAAAGCCTGTGGCGGGGCGAATGCTTCGTCTTCGACGAGCGGGTCGCCGTCGGCCACGGCCTGTCGAGCGGCAGCCACACCCTGTGCCGGGGCTGCCGCATGCCGGTCAGCGAGGCCGGACGCGCCTCGCCGCTGTATGTCGAGGGAATCTGCTGCGAACGCTGCCATGACACGCGCACGGTGGAGCAGCGTGAGCGCTACGCCGAACGGGCGCGGCAGATGGAGATCGCGGAACAGCTGGGCATCGACCACGTCGGCGCGGTCCTGCCCGAGCGTCCCAAGGACTAGGCCTCAGCCCCAGGGCGAACCGGGAATGGGGTCCAGGGAGGCGTCGCAGGCCGGCGAATCGAAAATGAACTCGCCGTCCGCCTCGCAAAAGCGCGGCGCGTTGACCCGCCACCATCGGGCGGCCTCGGGCTGGGTCGCCTCGAGCAGGTCGATGGCCCGGGCCGAGTGCACCACCCAGCCGGTCGTCTGGTGCAGCCGCCGTGTCAGCTTCGCCCACCAGTAACCCGGAGTCGTCCACGGCCCCGACAGGACGCCGCCGGTCTCGACGCTGATCTCGTGGGGATGCGCCAGTGGCAGATCCAGCCCGATCCAGGCCTCGCGGACCCAGTCCGGCGCTTCGCCGATCGGCGCCCGGACGATGCGCACCGACCGGAAGCGCGGCGGCGTCACTGGTCTTCGTCGAACTTGCGGTTGACCAGGTCGGACAGGGCCTCGACGGCCTCCGCGGCGTCCTGGCCCTCGGCCTCGATGTGGACCTCGCAGCCGTTGCCGGCGCCCAGCATCAGCAGGCCCATGATCGACAGGGCGTTCACCGTCACCCCGTCGCGGGTGACTCGGATCTCGCTGTCGAAGGTCGAGGCCAGCTTCACGAACTTGGCCGAGGCGCGGGCGTGCAGGCCGCGCTGATTGCAGATGCCGACGGTCGCGGCGACGGGATCGGTCATTTCTCGCCCTGCAGCACCCAGCTGGCCACGGAGATGTATTTGCGCCCCGCGTCCTGGGCGTGGGCGACGCAGGCTTCCAGCGGCTCGCGCCCGCGCACGCTGGCCAGCTTGATCAGCATGGGCAGGTTCAGGCCGGCGATGACCTCGGCGTGGGTCTCCTCCATCACCGAGATGGCGAGGTTGGAGGGCGTGCCGCCGAACATGTCGGTCAGCAGGATCACGCCGTCGCCGTCATCGACGGCGCGCGCGGCGTCGACGATGTCGCGCCGGCGGCGCTCCATATCGTCTTCCGGGCCGATGCAGATGGCCGCGACCCCGCGCTGGGGGCCCACGACGTGCTCCATGGCCGAAAGGAATTCGGAGGCCAGACCCCCGTGGGTGACGATCACCAGCCCGATCATGAAGGCTTCACCAAGACTTGCGCCCCCGCGTTCCGATCGCTCCCTGAGCTGACCGCAAGCCGCGCGGAATAGCCCAACTCCGCGTCGGGTTAAAGCCGGGCGATGGCCGCCGCGACCTTTTCACCCGCCGAGGCCTCCCGCGGGTCCAGCCGCAGCAGGGGCAGTTCGACCCCTTCGACACGTCGGATCGCCGGTTCCGGCAGGCGTTCCACGGGCTCCGGACCCAGTTCCACGGCCAGCACGACCCGGGTCAAATCCAGGGCGCAGGCGGGCACCACGCCGACGCCCCGCACCTCGATCTTGCCCGCGATGGTGCGCGGCGCCCGGGCGTAGAGGCTGCCCGAGGCGGCGAACAGATGAGCGTAGTCGTCGGCCGCCAGCCGCCAGCCGGCGCCGATCAACCTTAGGGCTAGGTCGCTCTTGCCCGCGCCCGGCGGTCCGAACAGAGCAGCGGCGCGCCAGCCGCGGCCCGGGGCCCATTGGGCGACGACGGTGGCGTGAACGGGCTGGGTCATGGACGACGGGCTCCGGGCGCGGCGGGCAGGGCCACCTCGAAGCGGGCGCCGGCGGGGCCGTCGTCGCCGGGCCGGTTCTCCGCCCGCACCGTCCCGCCGTGCGCCTCGACGATCTGGCGCACGATCGACAGGCCGAGGCCGGAGTTGGCCCCGAAGGCCGCGCCGCGCGGACGCGAGGTGTAGAAGCGCTCGAACACGGTCTCGAGGTTCTCGACCGGGATGCCGGGGCCATCGTCGTCGATCCGGACATGGACCGCGCGTTCGTCGATCTCGTCGCGCAGCAGGGTCAGGCGCACCTCGCCGTCCGGCGGGCTGAACGAACGGGCGTTGTCGATCAGGTTGCGGAACACCTGCCCCAGCGGCCCGTCGCGGCCGACGATCAGGGCGTGGTCGCCGGCGGGCGGGGTGAAGGTCACGCGCGCCTCTCCGGGTTTGCGCCCCGCCTCATAGACGCTGACGATATCGACCAGCAGGGCGGTCAGATCGATGGTCCGGGGCCGGTCGCGGTTCAGCTCGGCGTCCAGGCGCGAGGCGTTGGAGATGTCGGTGATCAGCCGGTCAAGGCGGCGCACGTCCTGCTGCAGCAGGGCGGTCAGCTTCTCGCGCTGGGCCTCGGTCTTGACCAGCGGCAGGGTCTCCAGCGCCGAACGGATCGAGGTCAGGGGGTTCTTGATCTCGTGACTGACGTCGGCGGCGAAGGCCTCGATGGCGTCCATTCGGGCGGACAGGGTCTCGGTCATGGACTCCAGCGACCGCGCCAGGTCGCCGATCTCATCCTTGCGGCTTTCCAGATCGGGCAGGGAGATGGCCCGCGCCCGCTGCAGGCGGACCTCGTCGGCGGCGGCGGACAGCCGCATCACCGGCCGGGCGACGAACAGGTGCAGCAGCAGCGACCCCAGCAGGTTCACGAACAGGGCCACCAGGGCGAAGGGCATCAGGGCGCGGCGCTGGGCGCCGATGGTCTCGTCGACATCGCCGGCCTCCAGCGTCAGGACGCCGAGCACCATCTGGACGTGACGGACGGGAATGGAGACCGACACCACGCGGTCGCCGCTCTCGGAGGTGCGCACCTCGGCCTGGGGCTGGCCTTCCAGCGCGCCTTCGACCTCGGCGGCGAGGGCGAGGCGGGCGCGTTCGGCCTTCTGGCTGTCACCCGCCACCGCCGCGTCGTCGGGCGCGGCCACCGGCGAACCCGCGGGCCGGGCGTCGGGCAGGGGTTCGCCGGGGATGGCCTCGGTCACCCAGTAGCTGTCAGCCACTAGGATGCCGTCCACGTCGAACAGGCGCGCGCGCTGGCCGGCGGGAATGAAGTTGTCGCGCAGCCAGCGACTGGCCTCGATCGGGTCCAGCGCCGGGATCGGTTCGCCGCGGGTGACGCCGATCTGGGGTTCGCCGAGCACGCGCACCAGCAGCTCGGCCTGGGCCGCCAGCGTCTCCTGCCGGGACTCGATCAGGCCCCGCTGCCATTCGTTCAGGAGCAGGGCCCCGACGAACAGGATCAGCAGGCTGAGCAGGTTGAGCGCGAGAATCAGGCCGCCGAGACGCGACCCGCCGAACCGCTTGGGTCGGCGGGGCCGGCCGTCTCCGGCCCGCGCCGGATCAGCTTTCGCGGTAACGGTATCCGACGCCATACAGGGTCTCGATCGCGTCGAACTCGGGATCGACGACCCTGAACTTCTTGCGCATGCGCTTCACGTGGCTGTCGATGGTGCGGTCATCAACATAGACCTGATCGTCGTAGGCGGCGTCCATCAGGTTGTCGCGGCTCTTCACGAAGCCGGGACGCTGGGCCAGGGCCTGCAGCAGCAGGAATTCGGTGACCGTCAGCTTCACCGGACGGCCGTCCCAGGTGCTTTCGTGGCGCGCCGGGTCCATCGTCAGCTTGCCGCGCTTGATGGCCTTGTTCGAGTTCTCGGCGCTGGGCTCGGGCTCGCCGCCGTCAGCGCCGGTCCGACGCAGCAGGGCCTTCACCCGCTCGATCAGCAGGCGCTGGCTGAACGGCTTGTGGATGTAGTCGTCGGCGCCGAGGTTGAAGCCGAGAATCTCGTCGATCTCCTCGTCCTTCGAGGTCAGCATGATGACCGGGATCTGGGAGGTCTGGCGCAGGCGGCGCAGCACTTCCATGCCGTCCATGCGGGGCATCTTCACATCGAGGATGGCCAGATCCGGCGGCGACGCCTCCAGGGCCTCAAGTCCGGCGGCGCCGTCATGGTAGGCCGTGATCTTGTGGCCATGGCTTTCCAGCGCCAGCGAAACCGACGCCACGATGTTCTCGTCGTCGTCCACCAGGGTGATATTGGCCAAGTCGGCTTCTCCTTGCAGGCTCATCGTCCGCGCAATGAACGCACGGCAAGCGTAACCGTTCTACGTCATCGCGGTTACTTTACGGCGCAAAAGATGGGCCGCGTCGGCCAATTCCGCAACGAAACCCGCCCTTAAAGTCTCAGCCCTATGATCAGGGCGAACTGCAAGAGCGTTCCATGGCCGGCCCGATCCACTACGAAGTCTATATCCGCAAGACCGCGCCGTCGTCCTGGACCCTCCAGATCGCGACCGAGCATCGCGCCCACGCGATCGATACGGCCGAGGATCTGCTGCGCGACGGCTATGCGGCGGCGGTGCGGGTGACCAAGGAAACCCTCGACCCCGACACCATGGAATTCAACAGCGTGACGGTGCTCACCCGCGGCGTCCCGGAGATGAAGACCAAGCGGGTCATGGTGGAGGAGGCCGCGGGTCCGCGCTGCAGCACGCCCTACGATCTCTACGCGCCCATGGCCCGCGAACAGATCGGCCGCGTCCTGGAGGACTGGCTGCAGCGGCAGGGCGTGACCGCCTTCGAGCTTCTGCACCGGCCCGATCTGGCGGAACGGCTGGACGCCTCGGGCGTCGAGCTTCAGCACGCCATCCAGAAGGTCGCCGTGCCCGAGGCCCAGGCGGACGGCAAACCGGTCCACGACCTGGTGCGCCACTATCAGAAGCTGTCGGATGCGACGATCGAGCGGCTGGTCATGGCGGGCCGCAAGAACCGTTTCCCCAGCCTAGAGCATCATTCGCTCGCCGACCTGGCCCACCGGCTGGAAGGCCAGGCCGAGCGCGCCTTCATCATGGGCGGCGTCGTCGCCGGAGCCCTGGCGGGGCTGAAGGACGGCCGGACGCGCCTTGACCGGCTGATGGACCTGGCCGACCGCGCGCCGATCGACGGCCAGGCCCGCGCCATGGTGCTGGTCCCGATCGAACAGATCCTGTGCGAGATGCTGGGGTCGCGCGCCGGCCTGGCCGACATTCTGGGCCCGTCGCTGGACCAGGGCGCGGCCATGGCCGCCGTGGTCCGCATGGTGGCCCCGCGCGAGGTGGGAATTCTGGTTCGGCACGATCCGCGCATGGCCTTGCACGTCCCCGCCGTCGAAGGCCCCGCCGCCCGGCTGGGCGCGCGCATCGAGACCGCCGAATTCCCCCTGCTGTCGGCCGCCCTGGCCCGGATGGTGCTGCGCGAGCTGATGAGCCCGCGCCGCCTGCGGCCCAACGACGCCGCCGGCGAGATCGACATCCTGCGGGCGCTGGCCACCTGTCTGACCGCCACCGCCGGGCGGCTGCTGACGCTGGAAGAGGTCCAGAACGCCTTCAACGAGCGGTCCAAGGCCCTGGTCACCGCCGATTTCGTCGCCGCCTACGTCAAGACCTGCCGCACGGTCCTGTGCGAGGCCGAGGCCCTGACCCGGCTGTGCGAGAACGTTACCGGCGTGGCCAACAAGCGGTCGGCTGCGCGCTGGCTGTCGGCCTGCGTCGGCTCGCTGCGCTTTGAAACCGAGATGCGGCAGGCGGGCGGGCAGACGGCGGCGCAGAAGCTGGGCGTTCTGGCCGTCCTGCAGCGGGCGGTGCGCGCCTGCGGCCTGTCGGACAAGGATGAGGCCGACATCACCGAGGCGATCGGCAAGGTCGGCGGCGCCGTCGAGGCCGAGGCGCGGATCGTGGTCATGCTGTCCCGCTCGCCGGCCCCCGCGCCGCAAAAGCTGGCGGTGCTGCTGCGGCTGGCGGCGGGCGAGACGGCGCCGCTGGGCCCCGCGGCCGATCGGGCCAAGGCCGAGGCGATCAAGCTGTTCCGCGCGCCCGAGGCCCGGGCCGCGCTGGCTGCACAGCCCGAGGTTCTAGCCCCGCTGAAGACCCTGATGAAGGCGGCCGGCCTGGCTGCCTAGAAATCAGTCGAAAATGTCGAAGATGCTGTCGCGCTTCTTCTTTTTGTATTTGTAGTCGTCGTCGTGGCGGTAGCGGTCGTCCCGGCGATGGTCGTCGCGATAACCCTGCGGCTGCCCGCCCCACGGTTGCTGCGCCTGCTGCGGCGGATAGGGGGGCTGGGGCGCCGGCGCGGCCTGCGGGGCCGAGGCGCGGCCTTCGGCGGTCGCGGACTCCATCAGCTTTTCCAACTCGCCGCGATCCAACCAGACACCCCGGCAATTCGGGCACATGTCGAACTGGACGCCGCCGCGTTCCAGCGTCTGCATCGCGGCGTTGTCGTTGGGGCACATCAGAAGCGGCATCGGGGTTTCCTCCGGTGGTTTTCCCACAGCTACGTGCGGGAGGGTGGAACGGCCACCCCGGCGCGGCGATCCGCCGCGTGCTTGCGTCGGCGAGCCGACCCCCTAACTGTGACGCCATGACTGACACGCCGAAGACCACCGCCGAAGCCGTCGGACGCCTGCCCGGCCGCGAGGTCCTGCAGGCCGTGCTGGACGGAAAGCTGCCGCCCGCCACCATCAGCACCACCCTGGACTTCGATCTGGTCGAGGTCGGCGAAGGCTTCGCCGTGTTCGAGGGGCGGACCGGGCCGCACATCCTCAACCCGCAGGGCACGGTCCACGGCGGCTGGGCCCTGACGCTGATCGACAGCGCCACGGGCTGCGCGGCCCATTCGCTGCTGCCGGCGGGGGTCAGCTATTCGACCCTGTCGACCCAGGCCAATTTCACCCGGCCGATCACCGCCGACGCCGGTCGGGTCCGCTGCGAGGGCCGGGTGGTCAACGCCGGACGCCAGATCATCACCGCCGAGGCGACGGTGAAGGACGAGGCGGGCCGTCTGCTGGCCCACGGCCTGTCGACCCTGATGGTGCTTCAGCCGCGGACCTAATCCTCAGGTAGCGGGGCGGGCATCAGATTTCCGAACGGCGCGGCGTCTTCCAGTGCGCGCACGAAGGATGGCCGCGCCATCAGCCGCGCGTGCCAGGCCCGCAGCCGGGGCCTCTCGCCGAACGGGACCAGCCGCCGAGCGTAGGTCATCAGCGGCGCGGCCCCGCAGTCAGCCAGGGTGAAGGTCTCGCCCGCCCCCCAGGTCCGGCCGTCGCCCAGCCGCGCCTCCAGCATGTCCCAGGCGCTTTCCAGCTCCTTCGCATCCAGCATCATGGCGGCCTCGTTCGGCGTGCCCGCGCGGCCCAGCCGGTTAAAGACGATCCGGTTCATGTTGCCCCCGACATAGGTGTCCAGGATGCGGTCGATGAAGCGCGCTTCCAGCGCCAGATCGGGATCGGCGGGGATCAGCCGCCCGCCACCCGCCAGCCGGTCCAGATATTCGATGACGATGCTGGACTCGATCACGGTGCGGTTCGCCGCCGTATCCACCAGCGCGGGCATCTTGGCGAAGGGCGACACGGCCATGAAGCCTTCCATGACCTCCGGGGAACCGTCCACCAGCTTCAGCTCGAACGGCAGGCCCAGCTCATACAGGGCGACCGCGGTCTTCTGCCCGTATCCGGCATAGGGGTGGGACCACACGATCAGGGCCATCAGACAGTCTCCTCGTTCGCGGCCAACCAGTCGGCCATCTGTTGCATGCCGACGGCCGTGCCTTCCTCGCGCTCGGCCCAGCCGTCCTGGCCGAAATAGACGCCCTGCTCATTGAAGATCAGCCGCGCCCCGTCCCCGTCGGCGAGGATTTCGACGGAGGCGAGGGAGGCCGACAGCTTGCGACCGCCCACCGTCATGACGAAGGCGAAGATGAAGCGGCGCCCCTCGACGATGTCGAGATAGGTCCCCTCGAACAGATGCTCGCCGTCCTCGCCGCCGCCCCGGCTGACCTCCTTGCCGCCGACGCGGAAGTCCAGCTGTTCGATCACCGGCGAGGCGACATGCTCGCAGCCCATCCAGCGCTGCTTGATCTCGCGGTCGGTGAAGGCGCGGAAGACGCGCTCCGGGCGGGCGTCGTAACGGCGCTCGATCGTGAAGGCCCCGAAGACGAGGCGGTCGTCGGTCATGCCCCGCCTCTCCGGGCAGAGCGGACGATCTCCAGATGGGTCGCCCGCTCGCCCGCGGTGGATTTATCGATCTCATAACCGAGCGCGGGCAGATCCAGCCCGTCCCAGAACGCCTCGCCCCGACCCAGCAGCACCGGCGAGACGGCGATGTGCAGCATGTCGATCAGCCCGGCACGCAGGTACTGGCGGACGGTCTCGGTCCCGCCGCCGATGCGGATGTCCCGGTCGCCCGCGGCGGCGCGCGCCTTGTCCAGCGCCGCCTCGATCCCGCCGGTCTCGAAATGAAAGACCGTGCCGCCCTTCATCTCGAGCGGGGCGCGCGGGTGGTGGGTTAGAACGTAGACCGGACAGTGATAGGGTGGTTCCTCGCCCCACCAGCCCTCCCAGCCGTCGTCGACCCAAGGGCCGCGCGAGTGCGCGAACATGTTGCGGCCCAGGATCCAGGCCCCGAGGCCGGCCATGCCGCGCTCTGCGAAACCGTTGTCGATCCCGTCCGCGCCCTTGCCGTCGCCGTACATCGCCCGGAAAGTCCTAGTCGGAAAGAACCACTCGTGCAGCCGCTCGCCGCCGACGCCCAGCGGCGCCTCCAGGCTCTGGTCCGGCCCCGCGCCGAACCCGTCGGCGGAGATCGCGAAGCTGCTGACGCGAACCTTGCCGGCCATCACGACTGCGCCTTCAGCTCGCGGCCGAGCGCATCCAGCATCTCGCCGCAGCCGTGCTCGCGCAGCGGGATGTGATCCGCGCCGTCCGGGCCGAAGAAGGCGCCCTGTTCGGTATAGACCAGGCGCGTGCCCGAGCCGTCGGCGACCAGCTCGATCGTGGCCAGGGAGGCGGAGGCGCGCTCCTTCTCCCCGCCCACCATCCGGCCCATCACATAGCTGGTGATGATCCGGCTGTTCTCGACGATGTCGAGGTATTCGGTGTCGTTGAACCAGGTGTCGTTGGTCTCGTCGCCGAACCGGAAACTGCCGCCGGCGCTGCCGCCGACGCGGAAGTCGTGGGACCAGTCATGGATGGTCCAGCCCTCGCCGTCGACGAACCAGCGGCGGAAGGCGACCGGATCGGCATAGGCGCGAAACACCCGTTCGGGTGAGGCGTCGTAGCGGCGCTTGATGGTGAAGGTTCCGTGGGCCAGGCCCGGCTTGTCCGGGGTCGTCATGGTCAGGTCTCCGTCTCTGGTTTGGTTTCGTCCAGGAAGGCGCCCAGTCGGTCGAGACTGCGTTCGACGGACCGGCGCCGGTCGTTGAGCCAGCGTTCGGCGGCGCTCAGGGCCTCGGGCTCGACCCGGCAGGTGCGCACGCGGCCCACCTTCTCCGATCGGACCAGCCCCGCCGCCTCCAGTACCTTCAGGTGCTGCATCACCGCCGACATCGACATCGGCAGGGGCTCGGCCAGGTCGCTGACCGAGACCGGCCCCGCCGACAGGCGTTCAACCATGCGCCGCCGGGTCGGGTCCGACAGGGCCTGGAAGGCGAGATCGAGCGGCTGTTGATACTGAAGCATTCACTTAAGTATTACGGCGCGCCGGCAATTGCAAGCGAGGGGCTTCTCGCATCGCAACGCCCCGTTAATCGGCGCGGCGCAGGGTTCGGGTCCCTCGTGTGTTGTTGGGAGAGGCGCGATGTCGACCATGCAGACCGGCAGCTACCGTCGCCAGCGGGACCATTTCGAGCCGCAGGACATCGACCCGCAGGAACAGCGTCGGCTGCGCGGCCTGCTGGAACAGATCGACTATTCGGCCTTCGTGGCCAACCGCGAGGTCATCGGCCAGATGGTCCCGGGCCTGGACGCGGCCGCCTTCCAGCGGCTGGCGGTGCTGACCGCCACGGCGCGCGGCAAATGGGTATCGGAGGGCCTGCGCCAATCCGAATCCGGCGCACCTTCCACGGTCGACCAGGTCGCCCGGCTGAGCGCCGCGCGCATGGCCTATGAAGAGCTGGCCGAGGTCTATGAGGGCCTGCGCCGGATGGTCGAGCGGGGCTACATCACCCTGCGCTAGGCCGGGCTTTCCGTATCAATCCAGCCGCTGCGGCCGCGTCGTGATCGGCGCGTCGGGGTCGGCCGCCGGGCGCTCGGCCGCGGTCGGCGGCGGCGTGACGGGCGCGGGCTCCGGCAGGGGCTGGGTCACGATCACCGGCGGCGGAACCGCGGCCGGAGCGGGCGTCGGCGACGCCGGGGTCGGCGTCGGACGGACCGGGCGCGGCGTCGCGGCGGCGGGCGCGGGCGTGGGGG
>Ga0307406_10002062_pt1 | contig 10970 bp, 9 predicted proteins | sample 322Cmetagenome_3_FD_203706 | JGI IMG/M metagenome (GOLD analysis project Ga0307406, IMG submission 203706) | Maize rhizosphere microbial communities from greenhouse at UC Davis, California, United States - 322HYB-C-2 | ecosystem: Host-associated > Plants > Roots > Rhizosphere > Soil | place... | reverse complement strand
AATTCCGCGCGGGTCGGCACGAAGGTGTAGCCGTTACCATTCGAATTGGCGACGGTCACACCGGCACCTAGGATGCGGATGTCCACGTAAAGGTTCTCGGTGGGATTGATGGTGTTTCCACCCTCAAGATCCGTGTAATCCTGGACGATCGACGGGTAGGTGATGGACCACTTCAGGGTCGGTTTGACTCCAGGTTGGACGACTTCGGGCGTGGCTGTCAGGGAGCCCGTCGGAATCGAGGGCTCGGTGGATTGTCCGTGCGCAGCGGGTGCGCAGCAGGCGAGAACGGCCGCCGCAAGGGCAGCCAGTCGGCTGGTTTTCATGGCTGGGTGTGTAGGGTGACAGGTGTGGGTGACCTCTACGGCTCTTCCGGATCCATGGGCGTGGGACAGACCATGGGGAAGTGATGGCTCGGCGAGAGATCCGGGCACGGGTATGCCTTGTGTGTGGGACAGCACACCCGTATCCGCTCGGGACAGAGAGTCCCTCGCCTTGTCTTCTCCGGAGGCTGGGGCGAACCCCCGCTTTCCGGACCGTATCAGTCGATGTAAGGCGACGACCAGGTCGTCAGTGTTTCGGATCAGGGAACCGGCGGTGCCTTGCGGCAGAAATCCGGATCCCGCATTCGTTTACTCCGCCAAGTCGTGCGGGCGATCCGCGAGTGGATGGCTGGAACAAACCCTGGGGAGGGAAATGAGATGCTTCATGTGCAGTTTCTTCCTTTTGAAAAAGCGCGGTGTGACTGGGGAGTCGCGAAGGAGAATGTACAATTAAGTAATCCGAACAAGGCGGTAGTCCTTGAATTTTTAGCGGTTTTAACACTCTTGGTCAATTTGGCGCTAAGGTGTTTTGCGCCTTCAACACTGCCGTGAATGACCATCCCGTGTATGACGAGCTCGATAAACGAATCTTGCGGAGCCGGTACGTGGTGGCACGTAGTCATCGCCAGACATCATGCTGCTTCCACGATTAATCGCATTCGTCTTGCTCTGCTTGCCCGTCTTGCGAGCGAATCCGTTTTTCGCGATGGACACCGGCATTGCCGGCGACCCGGTGAAGGTTGCGGAGACCTTGGATGCGCTGGGCTATGATGGTCTCGGTGGAAGCGGCTATCAGGTGAAGCCGGTGAAGGAAGAGCTCGCAAAACGTTCGATGCGTTTGTGGAACGCCTACCTCACTCTCGACTTCGCAGCGGAAAAGCCCGGGCTTACTCCGGAACTGAAGACGCTCATCGACGATTTGAGTGGCCACGATGCCACGCTGTGGATCGCCATTCGCAAGGTGTCAGGAGATGGAGCCTCGGCCGTCGCGGCGCTGCGCGAGATCGCCGATCATGCGGCATCGGCAGGTGTGAAGGTTTCGCTTTATCCGCACACGGGTCACTGGTTGGAGCATTTTTCGGATGCCGTTCGCTTGGCCGTTGCCGTGGATCGCAAGGAGGTGGGAACTACCTTCAATCTCTGCCATTGGCTGAAAGTGGAAGGCGACATAGATCCGATCCCGGTGATCACGCGGGAGGCCGCACACCTGCAATTCGTGACCATCAATGGCGCGGATGGTGGCGACACCAAGGCAATGGGCTGGGAGCGCTTGATCCAGCCGCTGGGGCAGGGGACTTATGACACCGCGGGTTTTGTGCGTCGCTTGCAGGAGGACGCGAAATGGAACGGGCCGGTGGGCTTGCAGGGCTACGGCGTGAAAGGCGACCAGCGGGAAAACCTGGCCCGCTCGATCGCCGCGTGGCGGGCCATGAATGGCCTCTTGGATGGCAAGGTCCTGTGTGGTTACCAAGGGTGGTTCCGCTGTGGGGACGATGGATCTAACAACGGCTGGCACCACTACGCGGTGAATGGGAAGTTCGAGCCCGGATCATCAGCGATCGAGATGTGGCCTGACATGAGCGAGCTCGGGCCCGGCGAACGACATGCCACCCCATTTCGCCACGCCGATGGCGCGGTGGCGGAGGTCTTCAGCTCGGTGCATCCGGATACCACGCGGCGCCATTTCAAATGGATGCGCGAGCACGGGATCGATGGTGCATTTCTTCAACGATTCGCGACGAACACGGGCGATCGGGGCTTCCGCAATTCGATGGATCAGGTGCTCACGCATGTGCGCGATTCGGCGAAGGCTGAGGGGCGCAAGTGGGCGCTGATGTATGATCTCACCGGTCTGAAGACAGAGGACTTCTCACGCGTGATGGAGGACTGGCAGCGTCTCAAGACGGGCGACGATCCCGCTTACCTGCATCACCGCCGCAAGCCGCTGGTGGCGCTGTGGGGACTTGGCTTCAATGATCGCCCGCCTTCATTGCCGGAGTGGGAAAAGCTGATCCGCTTCTTCAAGTCGGAAGGCTTTTCGGTGATGCTCGGCGTGCCGTGCTACTGGCGCACGCTCGAGCGCGATTCGATCCATGATGCGAAGCTGCATGAGCTAATCACGCTGGCGGACATCGTCAGTCCGTGGGCAGTGGGACGCTTCGGCACGCCGCGGGATGCCGCGGCGAGAAGGAAGGATCTGTTAGAGCCGGATCTCGCATGGTGTCGCGACCACGGAGTGGATTACTTTCCGGTGATCTTCCCGGGCTTCAGCTGGCAGAACTTGGAAAAGAGCCGTGGACGCGAGGCGAAGTTCGAGGCCATCCCGCGGCTCGGCGGGAAGTTCCTCTGGAGCCAGGCGATTGCCGCGCGTCAGGCGGGAGCGCGGTCGATCTACGTGGCAATGTTCGATGAAATGGACGAGGGCACGGCGATCTTCAAGACCTCCACCAATCCGCCGGTTGGAGAAAGCCGGTTCCTCGCTGAGCCGGGCGTGAGGTCCGATCATTACCTGTGGCTCACCGGCGAAATCGGGAGGATGCTGCGCGGGGAGATCCCAGTGACGGAGGAGAAACCGGCACGTTGAACAGCCGCCAAGCCCTGCCTTCGTGCCATTGGGTGGAGTTTAGCGGGAGCCAGCTACTGGAGGCCTGAAGAAACCCTGTTGACTTCAGTGCTGACAGATAAATAAGCGATTACATAAGCAATTATGGAAGCGAACGAGCTTGGTAAAGCGGGCAAGATGGCATTGGGGAGCAGGCTGCGAATTCTGACGGCTAGAATCACTGAGGAAGCAGGGGAAATCTATCGGCTCTATGGGGTCGAGCTCTCTCCGAAGTGGTTCCCTGTCTACCTCGTCCTTGTGGACGCGCCACGGGCGATCACCGAGATTGCTCAAGCGATCGGCCATTCGCAGCCCTCTGTGAGCAAAATTGTCGGCGAGATGATCTCGGCGGGTCTGGTGCAAGAGAAAGGTGCCACTGACAAACGGCGGACCCTCGTGGAACTCTCGGAGAAAGGCGCCGAGCTGTCGCAGCAACTCCAAGTGCAGTGCGCTGACGTCGACACGGCAATCCAAGGGCTGATTGACGAGTCCACCCACAATCTTTGGGAGGCACTCCAAGAATGGGAATTCCTTCTCGAGCGCAAGTCGCTGCTTCAGCGGGTTCAGGAACAGCGGAAGCTTCGCGAAAGCAAGAAGGTCGAGCTAGTCGCTTACCAACCATCTCATCAAGCTGTGTTCAGGGCGCTGAACGAGGAGTGGATTTCCACTCATTTCGCCATGGAGGAAGCGGACTACAAGGCTTTGGATGACCCCGAGGCATACATTCTCAACAAGGGAGGAAAGATCTTTGTAGCGCTTTACGAGGGCGAGGCGGTGGGCGTGTGCGCTTTGATCAAGCTCGACGATCCAGACTATGATTTCGAGTTGGCAAAGATGGCGGTGTCGCCAAGAGCCAAAGGAAAGAACATTGGCTGGCTGCTAGGACAGGCCGTGGTTAAAGCTGCCAAGGAGGCTGGTGCGTCCAAGCTTTACCTTGAAAGCAACACTCTTCTAAAACCGGCAATTAGCCTCTACCACAAGCTGGGCTTCAAGAAGGTCGTGGGGCGCCACACGCCCTACGCGCGGTGCAACATTCAAATGGAATTGGACCTTCGGGACGTATGAATTCTTCCCTGCCCACTAACGGATTTCTCGGTCCTGTTTATGTGATCGGCTGCGGAGCCGTTGGAATCCCACTGGCAGCCAGCTTGATCCGCAGCGGCCTTCCGGCGATTGCAGTCCGAACACGAGAAGAGAATGCCCTGGAAGAGACGGTGAGTATCAGCATCACGATGCACGGTAAGACCTCGAACCTTCCGATTCGGACGACAGGCATCTCCAACCTGCGTGACGTTGATAGCCCGATCGTGATCGCGACCAAAGCCCATGCAAATGAAGCCGTCGCGAGGCGATTGGTCGATGCCGGCGTCCGAGCACCGTTGGTGATCATGCAGAACGGCCTCGGCGTCGAGCGCCCCTTCCTAGATGCCGGCTTCGACGAAATCTATCGATGTGTCCTCTACATCGTAAGCGAAGGAGATTTGCAAAAGGGCTTCCAATTCAATCCGGTTTCTCCCTCGCCGATAGGGATCGTGAAAGGTTCACAAGAGCAGTTTGATCGCTGCGTCACCTCGTTGAACACCGCCAACTTTCCGTTGCGGATCGAATCTGATATTCGGGTCGAAGTCTGGACGAAAACGATCATCAACAGCGTCTTCAACGCCATCTGTCCGCTCTTGGACGCGGACAACAGTCTTTTCTCACGCGACGAGGCGGCCAGACTACTAGCCAAGGAATTGATCCGGGAGAGCACTTCCCTCGCAAATCGTCTTGGCATAGGGCTTGATGAGAACGTGCTGTTCGAGCGGGTGTTGCTGATCAGTAGCAACTCCACCCAAGCAATCTCCACGCTCCAAGACCTTCGCGCAGGAAGGGAAACGGAGATCGAGTTCCTCAATCTTGAACTGGCCAGAATCGGGGCCTCGATGCAGCCACCGGCAGCATTGCCCAGAACCGAATGCTTGGGTCGCATGGTCGAGATGAAGTCCCGCTTGGGAGGCCTGCATGCCTGACAACTCACTGCACCGATAGATATAGGGATGTTCGTCGTGAGCGTTGCTCGCTTGCGCGACCGCATCGCGACCGCTTTCCTCCCCCGGATGAAAATCGTGGTGCTGACGGGAGCCGGGATCTCTGCGGAATCTGGGGTGCCGACCTTCCGCGGTATCGATGGCTTGTGGGAAGGTCACCGTGTGGAGGAGGTCGCCTCACCGAACGGCTTCGCTCGCGATCCACAACTCGTGCACAAGTTCTACAATGGCCGGCGGCGGAAGGTTCAGGAAGTGGAGCCGAATCCCGCGCATCGCGCCTTGGCCAAACTCGCTCGTGCCCGTGGCGTGGAGCTGACGCTGGTCACGCAGAATATCGATGACCTGCACGAGCGGGCCGGCTCGGAAGAGGTGCTGCACATGCACGGCGAACTGCTCAAGGCGCGCTGCAATGAGTGCGGTGCGGTCGTCCCCTGCCGCGAAGACCTCAGCCGTGCATCGATCTGTCCGGTGTGCAAGGGGATCGATTGCATGCGGCCGCATGTCGTCTGGTTCGGCGAGATTCCATTCGGGCTAGCTGAAATTGCCGCGGCGATTTCGTCGGCAGATCAGTTCGTTGCGATCGGGACCTCGGGCTGGGTGTATCCGGCAGCCTCGTTCGTCTCGTGGGCGAGGCAATCCGGTGTGCCGACGCTGGAGCTGAACTTGGAGGAGAGCGCCGCGACCGGGGTATTTCAGGAAAGCCGCCGCGGCCGGGCAGGGGACCTCGTGCCCGTGTGGGTGGAAGAAGTGATTTCTAACGCTAAGGATCAGGGTTGATTTCCCGTCTAAAGAACGGACGCTGTGAACTCAATGAAGCTGAAAGAGGCGAGCACCTACTGGAGCATCGCGCTGGCCACTGCCTCGCTGGCGGCTGGCGCTCCGGTGACCCCGAAGGAACCCGCGGCCCTGCCGGATCCGGTAGCCGCGCTTTCCGATGAGTCCTACGCGGTTCGCGAAAAGGCGTCCCGCGATCTGTGGGCCCAAGGGGAAAAGGGGCTGCCCGAGCTGCGCAAGGCGCTGGAGGGGAAAGACCCCGAGGCTGCGGTGCGCGCACGCGAACTGATCCGCAAGATCGAACTCGGCATTTTGCCCGATAGCTCGCCGAAGATCGTGGCGCTGGTCATGCGCTACGACCGCGGCGGCGTGGAGGAGAAGCGCGGGGTGATCAATGAGCTCAAGCGCGAGCACGCCTTCCGGCAGATCCTGAAGCTGTATGCTCTCGAAAAGAACGAGGAGACGCTGGCGATGCTGGAGGAGTCCGTCCGTGGCGTGGCCGTGGATGCCGCCCGCGATTGCCTCGCCAGCGAGCCTCCGGACATGGCCGGGGCATTTGCTTTCCTCGATATGGCCCGCCCGGAGTCCCCGGAGCTGATGGCCAAAGCCGCGCTCCATCGTGCCAACGGCACCTTGGAGGAGGAGCTGAAAAAAGCAGAGCATCTCGATGACGAAAAGGGGCACCTGTGGCGCTACGCCTTGCTCGCCTGCGCCGGGCGTCTGCCTGAGGCCGCGGCAGAGGCGGAGAAAGCGGGCGGGGAGCAGGCCGCGGCCCGCCTTCATCTCCTCTCGGGCGATCCCTTGCCGTGGCTCAATGTCGCCGGTCCCTCGCCGCAGGTGGTTCCCGCGGCGGGCCTGCAGGCTTACCGTGAGTTCACGATTCTCACGTGGGAAGGTAAGCCGATCCCGGCGGAGCTGACCCGCACGCTGCGCCGCCAGACTCGCGGGGGAGACGAGGAAGATCAGGCGAAGGAATTGCGGCTGCTGTTTTTAACTGGCGACTTGCCCGACGCGGAGAAGCGTCTGACCGAGCTGGATCCTTGCGCCGCGTTTTACTACTTCGAGGCCACGGAACGCGTCGAGGATGCGCTCAAGGCGCTGGGGCTCGATCCCGCGAAGCCGGACTACAAGGGCTGGGCGGCCAAGCGTTTCCGGACGATTCCGGATGACAACAGCGAGGGCACGGAAGTCGGAGAACTCGCAGCCCTAGGCTATTTCCTGGAACACCGCGGACTGACGAAGGAGCTCGACGATGCCTTCCTCGAGCCACTCGTCGAGCTGAGCAAGGCAGATCAAGAGGTCTACCTCAGCACGATCAACCGGCTCTTCCATGGTCCCTTCACGAGGGTCGGACTCGCCACCATCCAGCCGGTCTTGAAATCGATCGCCCAGTTTGCGGGTGAAGATGAAGTCCGCTGGGGCATGGCGGTTGCGAATCTTTTCGACTTCGAGGATCCTGATCGCCTGTGGAATTGGGCGGCCACGCTTGATCCCAAGCTAGACCGGGCGGGGCGCTTGGATTGGCTGTGCCGGATCTTCGGCAACTTGCCGGATGTCAATGGCGACCGCGACCGCTTCCTCGATCTCGCGTGGAAAGCGATCGGGAAGGAAGAAGCAGGTGCGCGACGGCCGATGGTCGAGTTGATGACCGCCTTGGACGACCTGATGATGGACAAGGAGAATACCTTGCGCTGCATCGAGGCGCTCGAACTGTCCGACAATATTTTCATCCTCCGTCAGAAGGGCAGGGCGCTCGCATCCCTCGGCCGATGGAAGGACGCCTCGGCGACTTGGCTGAAAGTCATCGAGTTGGCTCCCGGAGAGGCATTGGACCGGATGATGGCCGCGATTTGCCTGCGCAATGCCGGCGATGTGGACGCGGCCGCTCGGCAGGAGAAGCGGGCGGAGATGCTGGCACTGGGAGACGTGCAGGTGCAGTACCTCTGCGGTGATGAGTTGGGTGTGGCGGGAGATTTTGAACGAGCTGGACGCTGGTGGATGCGTGCGGCGGCCGAGTGCACCCGGGGCACGGCGTTCTTCCAGGAATTGCTGGCCCGGTTGATCGATCAGGCACAGGCGACCGGCGACTGGCGTTCGATGGCGGCCTTCTCCGAAGCGCAGGCTTTTTATCAAGCTGCCGCGGGCAATGGCAGCTATCGCATCCAGCCGACCTTCGCGATGTCGACCGCGCTGCAATCGCGCATCGACGCCGGGATCGCGCTGGCGTTCTCGCGACTGGGGCAGAATCGGGAAGCCTCTCTGAAGGAAATCGAGCGCTGGTCTTCCTTGCCCTATGCCGAGAATGCGATGGCCGATCACTTCTTCGCGCCGATGCGCGCGGCCGGCCTGACGAAGCTGCACGATGGCATTTTCGAGCGCATGTGGACCAACGTCACCAAACGCATCAAGCAATTCCCTGACTGCGACAATAGTTGTAATTCCGGTGCCTGGCTGGCCTCGCGCGCCAACCGACGCTTGGACGAAGCCGAGGGATTCCTGAAGCAGGCGCTGGATCGCAATCCTCGCCAGGCAGCTTACCTCGACACCATGGCGGAACTCCAATTCGCCCGCGGCGACCGCAAGAAGGCGATGGAGTACTCTACCCGCTCGATCGAAGACGGCGTGTTGGATTTTCAGCTCATCCGCCAGCACAAGCGCTTCGCCGAAGGACCGTTCCCGCCGAAGTGAAGCAACAGCCGAGATTCTCTTGGGTATGGCTCCGGGCTTCGATGGCTTATTTGGCCTTCCGAGTGAACTCGTCCGACTTCGGACTGAATCCATGTTTCTTATAGAAAGCGGCTGCTGTTTTCTCTGAGGCGGTATAGTGCGGGACCGTTCGCAGCAAACCCTGACGGGTTTTGTATTGGATCCGTCCGATCCTCCACGCTTTTCCTTCCCAAAAAATGAACTCGTTTTTGACGGGGCCCGATGCGGTCTCCTCGATTGAGTATTTCACTTCGGCTCCGGTCGTGGCGCTCACGACTCCGTCTTTTGCCCGCTCTTGAAACCTCCAGGCGAGCGTCTGTCCCACGGTACTCCCCAAGCTGCTTTTGACTGCTTCGGAGACGAGCGTTCCTTCCTCAACGTCCCCAATCAGGCCAACGCTGGCATTCTGAATGGCCTCCACGCGCAACATCTTCGCGGCTTTCTGGACCTTGTCGGCGAATTCCTTGTCGACTTCCGTGGCTGCCTGTTCGGCTGCTGCCTTCTTCCGTTTTGCGCTCGCCTTCCGTTCCGCCTCATCCTGCTGGCGCTGGACTTCTGCCAACTGCTTCCGGTGTTCAGCAGCGGCTTCCTTGTTATAGCCGTATTTTGTCTGTAGATCCGCCGACAGCTTTTCGAAAGGAACCTTTGCCGTTCCAGCTGCGTGGAGAATGGAGAGACCGTCCGGCTCCACTTTCCGGATCGTTACGGCGTCATAGGTCTTCCCGTCCACGGTGACCAATTGGTCCATCTTATCTTCTTCAGCAGCCAAGAGCACCGGGAACAACAACGCGAGGGGGAGGAGTAATTTCACGGTTCAATAAACGTGCTCTCCGTCCTCTTCATTCAATCAGAAAGCGCATCATGCTTTCCCTTTGATTCACCGGCACGGGCACGATCCCGCGAATCCAAGGCGGTGGCCGGTGTGATCTCGCCGCGAGCGTTGGGTGCGCCTCCTAGCCCTGTTCAGTAGCCCCTTGACAAACCAAGTTTTGGAGTGTATATGCACAGCCAGATGTCCGAGGAACGGAATATGGCGGCGATGGAAAACTGCGTGTGCTTCAACTTGCGGCGGGTGACGCGTGCGGTGACGCAGTTCTTCGACGCGGAGATGCGGCGGCATGGGATCCGTCCCACGCAGTGGTCGATTTTGCAGGCATTGGATGCCAAGGAGAATTGGAGCATGGCGGACCTGAGCGATTGCCTGGGAATGGACCGCACGACCCTTGTCCGGAATCTCCGGCCATTGCAGCGGGACGGCTTGACGGAGGCTGTGGGTGGTGGACGCGGCAGCCGGGTGGAGCTATCAATCACCACCAAAGGCCGGGAGAAGATCAAGGAGGCCGTGCCAGCTTGGCGCTCCGCGCAAAACGCTGCGGTCAAAACCCTTGGGAAACAGCGGTGGTCCGCCGTCCTTACGGACCTTGAAACTGCGGCGATGGCGCTCGGGAAGTAATCTTTACCTCATGGCATTACGGGAAACCAAACAGCAAAAAAATGTGTATATGCACACTAATTTAGAACAAGACGGCCAGACAAGATCCGGCAAACCGTGGGTCCTCATTACGGGCGCATCGAGTGGCTTCGGCGAGGAGTTCGCCCGCCAATATGCCGGGCAAGGCCATCCGCTGGTGCTGGTGGCGCGGCGGCTGGACCGGCTTCAAGGGCTGGCCGATGCGCTAAGGCAGCAATTCCACGTTGAGGTGGTTGTTGAGCAGGTGGATCTATCGGATATTGCCGCGGTCGGAGAGTTGCACCAGCAGCTTCGCGAGCGGGACATCGCGATCGACATCCTGATCAATAACGCCGGACACGGATTACAAGGCCCGTTCCTGGAAGCGCCGTTGGATGGGGCGCTGGCAATGGTGCAGTTGGATATCGCGAGCCTGACAGCCGTCACCCACGTCTTTGCCCAGGACATGCGGACCCGGGGACGCGGGAAAATCCTGCTGGTCGCCAGCCTATTGGCATACCAAGGCGTGCGGAACTTCGCCGTCTATTCAGCCGCCAAAGCTTATGTATTGCGCTTGGGTGAAGCCCTGCATCGCGAACTGAAGGGCGATGGCGTCACGGTTACCGTGCTCTGTCCCGGGATGTCGGACACGGGCTTCGCGAAAGAGGCTCAAATGAGGATCACGCCCGCGTTGCGCCTGATGATGATGCAGCCGCCAGCCGTGGTGCGTTCCGGCATCCGCGCGCTACACGCCGGGCGGATGAGCGTGGTGCCGGGGTTGTCCAACAAGGCCATGGTGATCCTCATCTGGGCCACACCCCGCTGGTTGCATCAGGGGATCCTATCTCACGCCATGAATGGCTGAACCGAAAAGTCTCACCATGAACACACCACCCAAGGATTTCCAGATGGTCAAAGCCCGCCGGTCATGGCGGCCGCCACCGGCAAGCTCCAATCCCGCAGACACCGTTGAAAATCGTCGGCCGATGATGACCATGGGTTTGACGGCGGGATGGCTGGCGGTGGCCCTGATGATGGCAGGCTGTTCCAAGCCCGCCGCAAAAGATCCGCGCCTGCAGCCTCCGACG
>Ga0307406_10002061_pt1 | contig 10970 bp, 8 predicted proteins | sample 322Cmetagenome_3_FD_203706 | JGI IMG/M metagenome (GOLD analysis project Ga0307406, IMG submission 203706) | Maize rhizosphere microbial communities from greenhouse at UC Davis, California, United States - 322HYB-C-2 | ecosystem: Host-associated > Plants > Roots > Rhizosphere > Soil | place... | reverse complement strand
CGTACACAACCACTGCTACCGCGCCGACGAGATGGCGCAGATGATGGACATCGCGCGCGAGTTCGGATACAAGATCCGCTCGTTCCATCACGGCGTGGAGGCCTACAAGATCGCCGACCTGCTGGCCCGTGACTCGATCTCGGCGTCCATCTGGTCGGACTGGGGCGCGTTCAAGCTCGAGGCGGCCGACGCAATCCGCGCCAACCTGCCGCTCGTGGACCGGGCCGGGGCTCGCGCGATCGTCCACTCGGACGACCCGTCCGGCGAACAGAGGCTGAACCAGGAGGCGGCGAAGTCGATGGCCGAAGGCGCACGGATCGGAATTCCCGTCTCCGAGGAGCAGGCGATCAAGTGGCTCACGATCAACCCCGCGTGGGCGCTCGGCATCGAGGAGCGTACGGGGTCGCTCGAGCCGGGCAAGGCGGGAGACGTCGTGCTCTGGTCGGGGAGCCCGTTCAGCGTCTACTCGCGCCCGGAGAAGGTGTGGGTGGACGGCGCGATGCTGTTCGACCGCAGCGACCCGCGCCAGCAGTGGCGCACCGACTTCGAGCTCGGGTACGTCCCCGTCGCACCGCCCGTCGCACCGGGAGGCAATCGCTGATGCTCATCACCATTCAGGCAGCTCGCGCCGCCGGGCTCGCGCTGCTCGCCGCGGTCGCGACGAGCGCCGGCGCGCAGACGGTCGCCATCACCGGCGGCCGCGTCTACCCGGTGAGCGGACCGCCGATCGAGAACGGCACGGTCGTGATTCGCGACGGCCGCATCACCGCCGTCGGCGCTGGAATCGCCGTCCCCGCCGGCGCGCAGCGAATCGACGCCACCGGCAAGTGGGTGACGCCGGGCCTCATCAACTCGGCGACCGAGCTGGGACTGTACGAGATCGGCGCCGTGAACGAGACGCGCGAGGCGATCGCGGTCGGGCGCGAGGGGATCGCCGCCGCGTTCACCGCCTGGGAGGGGCTCAACCCGGCGTCGGTGCTCATCGCGCCGGCGCGCAACGAGGGGATCACGACCGTCGTCGCGGCGCCGGCCGGCAACCTCCTCGTCACCGGGCAGGCGGCGCTGATCGACCTGGTGGACGGCAGCGCGGCCGACATGATCGTGCGGGCACCGCTGGCGATGATCGCGCAGGTCGGCAACGCGCAGGGCGCGAACCTCGGGGCGCGGGGCGAGCTGCTCGTGCGGATGCGCGAGCTGCTCGAGGACGCGCGCGCCTTCGCCGCCAACCGGGCGGCCTTCGAGCGCAACCAGGCGCGACGCTACTCGGCGAGCCGCCCCGACCTCGAGGCCATGATCCCGGTCGTCCAGGGCCGGCTCCCGCTGATCGTCGCCGCGAGCAAGGCGAGCGACATCGAGGCGGCGCTGAAGTTGGGACGCGACTACGGCCTTCGGCTGATGATCGCCGGAGCCGCCGAGGGGTGGCTGGTCGCCGACCAACTCGCGGCCGCGAAAGTCCCGGTGCTCGCCGGCGCGATGAACAACATCCCGTCGAGCTTTTCCTCGCTCGGCACGCGGCAGGAGAACGTCGCGCTGCTGCGCCGCGCGGGTGTACCCGTGCTCATCATCGGCAACTCGGGTGGCGGCGACGAGGAGGCGTTCAACGTGCGGAACCTGAAGCAGGAGGCGGGCAACGCCATCGCCTACGGCCTGCCGTGGGACGAGGCGCTCCGCGCCGTCACGCTGACGCCCGCCGAGGCGTTCGGGCTCGCCGACCGCTACGGCTCCCTGCAGCCGGGCCGGGTGGCGAACGTCGTCGTCTGGAGCGGCGATCCGTTCGAGTTCACGACCCGCGCCGAGCACGTGCTTGTGCGCGGGCGGGAGATCGTGACGCCGACGCGGCAGGACATGCTCACGGAGCGCTACAAGTCGCTCCCGCCGTCCTACCGGCAGCCCTGACACGGCGGGTCCCGGCGGCGGGCGACCGCCATGCGGACTAGAAAGCGCGAGGGGGGCGCCTGGAATCCTGCGGGCGCCGCCCCTCGCGTTCGCTGCAGGCTGCGGATGGCCTGGTCAGACAGTGCCGCCCGGAGTGTCCGCGGGGCGCTCGGCGGTCGTCGCCGGCCCGGCGGCATCCGGCGTCGCGCCGGCCGGAGAGCGGTCCTTCCGCTTGCGGCTCAGGTCCTCGAGCTGGGCCTCCAGCCGGCTCGCCTCGGCCTCGTGGCCGGCGAGGGTCTGCCGGAGACGCTCGTACGTGTCCGCTTCGAGTTCGGCCCCCGAGGCGCGGGCGCGGTAGACGGCGTAGCCGAGCGCCTGGGCGGCCTTGTCGGCGAGCTGCCGGACGCGCAGCGCGTCGAGACGGACCTTGCCCTCGTCGAGCGCGTCCTGCGCCGCCTTGCCCGCGCGGTCGAGCTCCTGCTTGACGCGATTCCAGATCGGCATCGTCGGACCTCGTTCGGTGTGTGCTCTCCATTACGCGCCGGCGCGTGGCGGGTTTCGGCCGGCGCCGGGATGACGATCAGCAGCAAGAAAAAGCCCCCGTCGGTGGACGGGGGCCATCTCGTCACGCCGCCGCCAGTCGGGCAGCCGCGGAAAGGCCGCTCAGGCGGCGCTCTCCTCGCCGGCCTTGACGGCGGGGTAGACGCTGACCTTGTAGCGGGTCTTGCTCTTGTGCTCGAACTTCACGACGCCGTCGATCAGCGAGTAGATCGTGTAGTCCGTCCCGAGGCCGACGTTCTTTCCCGGGTGCCACTTCGTGCCGCACTGGCGCACGATGATGTTGCCGGCGACGACCGTCTCGCCGCCGAACTTCTTGATCCCGCGGTACTGCGGATTCGAGTCGCGGCCATTGCGCGACGAGCCGACGCCCTTCTTGTGAGCCATGGTGAGCCTCTACCCGAGCGTGATGTCGTTGATCCGGACTTCGGTGAAGCCCTGCCGGTGTCCCTGCTTCTTCGAGTAGTTCTTCCGGCGCTTGAACTTGAAGACGACGATCTTGTCGCCGCGGCCGTGCTTGACGATCTCGCCCGTCACCTTCGCCCCCGAGAGGGTCGGCACGCCCGCACGGACGTTGGTGCCGTCGGAGCCGAGGAGGACGTCGTTGAATTCGACCCTGGTCCCGGCCTCGCCGACGAGGGTCGGAATGCGGATCGACTTGCCCGCCTCGACGCGGAACTGCTTCCCGCCCGTGCGGATGATGGCGTAAGTCATGGAAATGGAAAGCTGAGGTGACGTTGCAGCCGCGTAAGTTAACCGGCAACGCAGGTTTATGTCAACCGGGACTGATAGGCGCAGGGCTGGAATTCCCTCGGCATTCCGGCCGGGAGGACGAGGGACGGGTACCAGGTACGGCACACGGGGACGGAGCCGGGTCGGTGCCAGCACCGACCCGGCGCCGTCCCCGCGCCGTCCCCGGATGTCCCGCGCGCGATGCGTCGCTACGCGACGGCGTACTGCTGCGTGACGTCGCGTCCCGCCCCCTTCACGACCAGCTTGAACTCGTCCGGGCGGAGGAGGGGGTCGTCGCGCAGCTCGAGCGAGAAGCCGACCGCCTTCTCCAGCTTGCGGACGAGGTCCTGCTCCTCCTCGAGCACGTACATCGCGGTGTCTGGGTGCAGCTTGACGATCAGGTTGTCGCGCCGCCCCTCGACGCCCATCCGCTTGACCGAGCGCTCGACCCGCCGCACGACGGTCTCGGGAGTGAAGACGCGCCCCGTGCCGTTGCAGGTCGGACAGGGCTGGGTCATGCTCTGCAGGTGGCTCTGGCGGACGCGCTGCCGCGTCATCTCGACCAAGCCGAGGTCACTGACGGCGAACGCCTTGGTGCGGGCGCGGTCGCGGCCGAGGTGGGTGCGCAGCTCCTGGAGGACGCGGTCGCGGTTCGCCTTCGTCTCCATGTCGATGAAGTCGCAGACGATGATCCCGCCGACGTCGCGCAGGCGCAGCTGCCGCGCGACCTCGCGCGCCGCCTCGACGTTCGTCTTCAGGACCGTCTTCTCGGGGTCCTTCTTCCCCACGAAGCGCCCCGAGTTCACATCGATCGAGACGAGCGCCTCCGTGGGCTCGATGATCAGGTAGCCGCCCGACGGCAGCTCGCACCGACGCTTGAACAGGTCGCGGATCTCGGTCTCGATCTCGAATTTGTCGAACAGCGGCACCGGCTCCTCGTAGAGCCTGATCCGGTCGGTCAGCTCGGGGGCGATCCCCTTCAGGTACTCGACGATCTCGTTGTAGATCGGCCGCGAGTCTACAGTGAGTCCCTCGATCTTGGTGCTGAATAGGTCGCGGATGATCCCGCGCGTGAGGCTCGTCTCGCGGTGGATGAGCGCCGGCGGCCGCATGAAGTGCGTCTTCCGCTTGATGCGCTTCCACTGGTTGATGAGCGTCGTCAGCTCGTTCCTGAACGTGTCCTGCGTGACGTCCTCGCCGACCGTCCGCACGATGACGCCGCCCGAGTTGGGCGGCAGGACGCTCGCCACCTGCTCCTTGAGCCGGCGGCGCTCCTCGCGCTCGCCGATCTTGCGGCTGACGCCGACGCGCGCCGCGAACGGCATGAAGACGAGGAAGCGGCCGGCCATCGAGATCTGGGCGGTGACGCGCGGCCCCTTCGTCGAGATGGGCTCCTTGGAGACCTGGACGAGGATCTCCTGGCCGCGCTTGAGCACGTCCTGGATGGGCGGTGCCTTGGCGCGCGCCTGGCGGCCGCGGGCGCCTCCATTGCCGTTCCCCGGCGCTGGCGCGGCGTCCTCGCCCTCACCCTCTTCCTCGTCCTCGTCGTCCGGGTCATCGGGGTCCTCGCCCTCGTCGAAGACGAGATCGGAGGCGTGGAGGAAGGCGCTCTTCTCGGTGCCGATGTCTACGAACGCCGCCTGGATGCCGGGGAGCACCGCCTCGACCTTGCCGAGGTAGATGTCGCCGACCATGCGGCGGGCCTCGGGGCGGTCCACGAGCAGCTCGACGAGCTGGTCGTCCTCAAGGATCGCGACGCGCGTCTCGCGCTGGCTCGCGTTGATCAGGATCTCGCGTTTCATGGTCCTCCACCACCGGCAGCGCGGGCTTCGAGGCGGAGCCCGCGCGAGGGCGGCGAGTGCGGTGTGGGTGCGCGACGAGTGCGGTGTCTGGGCGCCGTCGTCGGGCGGACGGACGCTCGCGGTCGCGTGCAGAGAGAGGCGGTGCGGGCACCCGCGGCTCGGCGTCGGAGACGCCGGGACGGCGCGCCGGCGCGGCAGGAGCGAGTCTCGGGGAGCGCCGCCGAGGCATCATGTCAGAAGCCGCGGCTCACGCGGTAGGCGAGCCACGAAGCGACGAGTAGGTAGACGAGGGCGGCGCGCCACTCGCCGTGTCGCATGTACAGGTCGAAGCTGAACGGCTCGGCGCGCTCCTGCGCCGGTGCCCGCCAAGGCACCGGACGGGGCACGAACGCGGGCACGTTTCGCTCGTACTCGGCGAAGGCGTCGGGGAAGCGGCCGCGGATGTGCGCGCGCTCGCGCTCCATCGTCGGCGCGTAGATGAGCACGAAGAAGGCGATGACGATCAGCAGCAGCCCCCAGTGCGCGGCGATCGCGAAGCCGGCGGCGATGAGGAAGCTGCCGAAGTAGAGCGGGTTGCGCGTGTGGGCGTACGGCCCGGTCGTCGCGAGCCGGTCGTTCTTCACGATGTGGCCGGCCGCCCACCCGCGCACCACGACGCCGACGGCGGCGATCGTCAGGCCGACGGCGAGAGTGAGCGGCGTCATGTAGCCGTTGCCCGGCTTCGCGAACAGCAGGTAGCCGATCGCGAAGACGAAGCCGAGTGGAAGGCGGAGCCGCTTCGCCAGGTGCTGGTAGTTCAATCCGCGAGCTCCTTGAGGAGGTGGCGGGCGATGACCAGCCGCTGGATCTCCGACGTCCCCTCCCCGATCTCGCAGATCTTGGCGTCGCGCATCATCCGCTCCACGGGATAGTCCTTGGTGTAGCCGTAGCCGCCGTGGATCTGGATCGCCTTGAGCGTCGCCCGCATCGAGAGCTCGGACGCGAACAGCTTGGCCATCGCCGCCTGCTTGCCGAACGGCTTGCCGTGCTGGGCCAGCCACGCGGCGTGGTACACGAGGTGCCGGGCGGCCTCGATCTCGGTCGCCATGTCGGAGAGCTGGAACTGCACGCCCTGGAACTCGGCGATCGGCTTGCCGAACTGCTTGCGCACGCTCGCGTAGCGCAGCGACGCCTCGAGCGCCCCCTCGGCCAGCCCGAGCGAGAGCGCGGCGATGCCGATGCGGCCGGCGTCGAGCGTGCGCATGAAGTTGACGAAGCCCATGCCCTCGGCGCCGAGCAGGTTCTCGGCGGGGACCTCGACGTCCTCGAAGATCAGCTCACGGGTGTCCGACGCGCGCCAGCCGAGCTTGTCCTCCTTCTTTCCCGAGCGGAACCCGGCGAGCTTCGGCAGCGACTCGTCGTGGCCGATGCCGACCTCGCGGGCCCGGTCGAGATCCACCGTGTCCTTCGTCAGGATGAAGGAGCTGATCCCCTTGCTTCCCCGCGACGGATCGGTGACGGCGGTGACGACGAACACCTCGCCGACACCGGCGTGCGTGATGAAGCGCTTCGAGCCGTTGAGCACGTAGTGCCCGTTGCGCCGCACGGCCGTCGTCCGCGTGCCGCCGGCGTCGCTCCCCGCTCCCTCTTCGGTGAGGCCGAAGCCGCCGAGCACCTTGCCCGTGGCGAGCAGCGGGATGTACCGCCGCTTCTGGGCGTCGGAGCCGAAATTGAAGATCGGCGAGGTGCCCAGCGTCGTGTGGGCGGAGATGGTGATGGCGTGCGAGGCGTCCACCTTCGCCATCTCGTGGATCGTGATCATGTAGCTGAGCAGGTCCAGCCCCGCCCCGCCGAGCTCCTCCGGCCACGGTACGCCGAGCAGTCCCAGCTCGCCCATCTTGCGGACGTTCTCCCACGGGAACTCCGCCGACGCGTCGAGGTCGCGCGCGACCGGCGCGACTTCCTCGCGGGCGAACGAGCGCACCATCTCGCGTACGGCGTGGTGCTGCTCGGTGAAGTACAGGGAGTCGTCCATGGGCTGGAGGTCGGTGTCGAGTGTCGGTTGTCGGCGACTACCGGGTCGCCGGTTGCGCCTGCGTCGTCCAGCCTCCGTTGCGCCCACGCCTCACGCGCTCTGCGCGTCGTCGGCGTTGCGCACGGCCTCCAGGAACTGCTCGCCGTACCGATCCAGCTTCGCCGGCCCCACACCCCGCACTTCGGCGAGGGCGCCGCGCGACCGAGGACGCCGCACCGCGATTTCGGCCAGCGTCCGGTCTGGAAAGACTACGTAGGCCGGCACCCGCTCCTCGCGCGCGATCGTCCCGCGGAGCTGCTTGAGCTCCGCGAACAGCGTCGCGTCCTCCGCCCCGAGCACGAGCTCGGCCCGGTCCACAGTCGCCGCCCCCGGAAGCGCGCTCCCACGCGCGGCGTGGCGGTCGTCGGGGGCCCGCCGCGTCCGTGACCTCTGGCGCACGGGCCGGTCGGCCGCCGGCGCCTCGTATTTCACGCCCAGGCAGTTGTCACAGCCGTCGCAGGTGCCGCGCGACGCCGCCGGGTCCCCGAAATATCGGAGCACGAATGCGCGGCGGCAACCTGGCGCGTAGGCGTACTTCTGCATCGCGTCGAGCTTCGAGAGCTCGCCGGCGCGCCGGCGGTCGAGGAGCGCCCAGTCGATCGCGAACGAGCCGAGGGGAGCCTTCGCGTTGGCGAGGCGGATCCCGCCACCCGTTCGCTCCCAGACGATGAACTGGCCCGCCTGCAGCCGGTCGAGCCCCGGGAAGACCGCCGACGCGCCGCCCAGTCCGGGCGGCAGCGCCTCGAGGTCGACCGCCGCGCCGTCGTTCAGCCGCTTGCCGACGGCACGCCAGAGGGAGCGCAGCAGCTCGCGCTCGACCAGGTCGTCGTCGGACGAGAGCTCGCGCTTGATGCGCTCCGGCGTCGCCAGCAGGCGTACGAAGACGCGCGAGGAGGAGTCCGCCTCCGTTCGCAGGGCGTCGCCGCGCACGAGGATGCGGATCGCCGACTCGACCTCGCGGGGCGAGCTCTTGCCGGGGAGTGCGGCGACGATGTCCTCCGGCGCCGCGCGCACGAGCCCCGAGGGATCGGCGCGCCGGCGCAGCGCCTCGTACACCTGCTCGACCGTGTTCCGCTCCGGGTACGCGCCCTTGATGAAGAACTCGTGCGTGAAGCGGTCCGGGAAGGCGTGCAGGAGGAAGCAGTCGGAGGGGAGGCCGTCGCGACCCGCGCGGCCGGCCTCCTGGTAATACGCCTCGAGCGTGCCGGGCATCGCGTGGTGGATGACCAGGCGAACGTTGGCCTTGTCGATCCCCATGCCGAAGGCGTTGGTCGCCACGATGACGCGTACGTCGCCGTTCATGAAGGCGTCCTGCACCTCGTGGCGGTGCGCGTCGTCGAGCCCGGCGTGGTAGGCCACGGCCGGAATTCGCGCCCGCTCGAGGACCGCGGAGATGCGGTCCACCGCCTTTCGGGTCGCCGCGTAGACGATCGCGAGCCCCTCGTGCTCGCGCAGCACGCCGGCGAGGGCGGCGTCCTTGTCGGCCTCCGTCTTCGTCGGCACGACGTGATAACGGAGGTTGTGTCGGTCGAAACCCGTGATGACCGTGACGGGGTCGTCGAGGTGCAGCTGGCGCGCGATGTCGCGCCGTACTTCCGGCGTCGCCGTCGCCGTGAGGGCGATCGTCGGCGGGTCGCCGAGCCGCTCACGGACTGCCGCCATGCGGAGGTAGCTGGGCCGGAAGTCGTGCCCCCACTCACTGATGCAGTGCGCCTCGTCGATCGCGAGCAGCGACACGCCGATCGCCCGCAGCCGCTCCGCGGTCGTTCCCTGGTCGAAGCGTTCGGGAGCCACGTACAGCAGCTTGATGTCGCCTCGCGCCGCGCGCGCCAGGCGGTCGGCAACCTGCGACGAGGTGAGCGTGCTGTTGATGAACGCCGCCGGCAGACCGCGCGCGGTGAGAGCGTCCACCTGGTCCTTCATCAGCGAGATGAGCGGCGAGACGACGACCGTCAGCCCCGGGAGGAGGAGCGCCGGGACCTGGAAGCAGAGCGACTTCCCACCCCCGGTCGGGAGGATCACGAGCGTGTCGCGCCCCTCGAGGACGGCGCGCACGGCCTGCCCCTGGCCGGGGCGGAACTGCGCGTAGCCGAACGCCGAGTGGAGCGCGGCGCTGGCTTCCTCGAGCGTGGGCGCCGTGCCGGGGCGCGCGAGCGCGCGGGCGGCGAGGTCGGGCTTCACGCCGGCCACGTTACTCCTCCACTCCCGAGACGTGCATCCATTCTCCCGCGCCGCGCAGCGTCAGACCGCCCGCGCGAAGTGCCCGCGCGTGAAGGCGCCGCCAACGAGAGCGCGGATCGCGGCGAGGTCGGGGCGCCGGTCGGCAGCGAGGGCGTCGAGCGAGGCGCGGTAGCGCGACACGACGTCGGAGACGCGGTCGCCCGGCACGTTGAAGACCAGCTGGTAGTTCCGAAGTCCTGCCGCCCACAGGCGTGGAAGGTACTCGGAGCCCTCGACGGGACGCGAGTGGAGGAGCCGATTCCGGCAGGCCGAGTCGGTCGCGACGGGGAACGTGTAGCCCGCCGGGTCGGTGAGTTCGACGTTCACGTGATCGCGCGTGCACAGATCGCGGCACTTGGTCGGCTCGCGGTCGAATGCGGCCGAGAGGACGCAGTGCTCCAGCGTCATTCCTTCCGGGCGTCCGTAGACGAAGACGTCGAAGCCCGCGCCGCCCCACGGCGCCGCCACCTGGGCCAGCTCGTCGGCCGTCAGCTCCACCGACAGCACGACGCGACGCGCGCCGAGCCGGAAGAGCTCCGCCGCCGTGTGCTGGTTGAAGCAGTTCACGGCGTAGTCGGCGACGACGTCGCGGCCGGCGCGCGACATCTCGGCGACGAGGCCGACGTGGCCGCTCTGCAGCGGGAGCCCGAGGTCGAGCCAGCGGTCCACCACGCGGCGCTCCTCCGGACGAACGATCGTCGGGGTGCGCAGCCGAAGCGCGACGCCACCCGCGCGAAGCTGCTCGGCGACCGCCACGATCCGGCTGCGCGACGGCGCCGGGTGACGGAGGAAGGGGTCGAGGACGATCTCGGTGGCGCCGGCGGCGGCCGCGGCGCGCGCGTCATCGGCCGTGAAGACCGACGCGGCAAGCACGAATCCGGTCGCCGGGGTGGCGGCGGTCCGGGCGGCGGCGTTCAGGTCACCGCGCCGCACGTCGCGCGGCGTAACTTCAACTTGGGGGGGGACCCCCCGAGCATCGCTCGCCGCCGTCGCCGCGTCCGGCGCGGTTCGCAATCGCGACACGGCCTGCTCGATGCGCGCGTCCCGCTCGGCGAGCCGCGCCTGCTCCGCCCAGTCGCGGCGCAGCGTGAGCTCCTCGACCGCGCGCTGCCGCAACCGATTGAGCTCGCTCACTGGCAGGAAGAGGCCGGGGGCCAGGCCGGCGTCGTCCACCGCGGCGAGCGCGAACGGCGTGTCGCCCAGACGGCCGAGCTGCTCGCGGAGCTGCTGGCGGTCGAGCGAGCGACTAGTCGCCGGCGCCAGCTGCGCCTCGCTCACCACGGCGACGCTCTCGCCGTCGGCGAGGAAAAGCGCGCGCAACGTGCCGCCGGCCGATCCGAACACGCGAACGTCGAGCCGCGTCTTGCGCGACCGCGCGGGGAGCGGGAGCGCCGCGTAGCTGGCGCGGGCCCGCTCGAGGAGCGCCGCCTCGGAGCTGCGCACGACGCGCCAGCCCGCCGGCACCCGCGTGCGCGATGCGATCGCCTGCCGCACGACGCCCTCGCGTCCGCCGACGGTGCGAACGGCGGTGACGGCGAAGCCGGTCCCCGTCCCGCCACCGGGTGCCGAAGGCTCGAAGCCCAGTCCGTCGCCGGCGCGGATCGGGCGCGACAGCTCGACGACCAGCTCGCCGCGCTCGTAGCCGACCACCGTACCGAGAACGACGCCGTGGTTGTCGGGCTGATCGCGCGTGATGTAGTCACGGCCCGCGCGGCCGCCGTACATCCCGC
>Ga0307406_10002059_pt1 | contig 10975 bp, 8 predicted proteins | sample 322Cmetagenome_3_FD_203706 | JGI IMG/M metagenome (GOLD analysis project Ga0307406, IMG submission 203706) | Maize rhizosphere microbial communities from greenhouse at UC Davis, California, United States - 322HYB-C-2 | ecosystem: Host-associated > Plants > Roots > Rhizosphere > Soil | place... | reverse complement strand
GTCCACGTCCCGCCGTATTGGCCCACGCGGTAGGTTGCCCACGTAATGCTCGGATCATTGATCGGAACGGCGATCAGCGCGCGATTCGCAGCGCCCGCTGCGTCGACCCCGGGGCCCTGCACCGCCACGCCAGCCCGAGCCCGGATCTGGTTGACGATGGTTTGCGCGTTCGCCGGTGACCCTGCCTCGACCTCCGCTTCCGCGAGCAGCAACAAGAGGTCAGCATAACGGAAGATGTGAATGTTCACGGAGTTCAGCTGCGTCGGAACCCACCCGACGCTGCTCTCGGCGCCACTGGTTTTCTCGTGCGCGTTCTTCTTCGGGCTATAGGTTCCCCCGTATGCCGGGGCCCTGATCCAGCTTGCCGCGTGCTTTCCCCAATCCTTGTACGGCACGCCATCGCGCCCGACCGTCCAGTCGAGACGAGGATCGACCGCAACGGTGTTGTTCGCCGCGGTGAAGTTGGCGTTGTTGGAGTTCCAGCTCGGATCCGACAATGCCAGCGGAAGCCCGGCCGCATCGACGCGGAAATAGTTCACCAGGTTCTGCGACGGCTGATGGAAGCCGCAGCAGCCGAACGGGCTGCCGGAATGCGGGAAGTTCAGACGCTCGCCGTAGTTCGCGTTGTTCCCGTTGGTCTCGCCGTCATTCGAGGAGGCCTGATACGCGAAGATCGTTTCCTTGCCGTTCGCTTCGTCCGAATAGCCCGTCCATACCTTATCGAAGCTCGTTTCCAGCGCGTACGGCCCGGCGGATTGTACCTCTCGCAACGTCGTCAAGGCGTCGGCGAACTGGCCGGCATACACCTGAAGGCGGCCTTTGTAAGCCTTGGCGGTCCACTGGTCCGCTCGCCCTTTCTGGCCATTCCGCGGCCCGGTCGGCAACAGCCCGATCGCCTCATCGAGATCCTTCAGGATCTCGGTGACGACCGCGTCCGACTGAAGATTGGGCTTCTTGAAATCCGTATCATCTTCGCGGTAATACGGAACGTTCCCCCACATGCGCCACGCTTCGAAGTGATAATGCGCCCTGAGGAATACCGCTTCTCCCCGGATGCCGTTGGCGGTCTCCTCATCGATCTCGCCCGGCTTCGCCTCCTGGACCTGTTTGAGCAGACTCAACGTCGCGTTGGCGCGCGACACGCCTTCGTAAACACCGCGCCACTTGGTATTCAGATAGTCTTCGGATTTCCCCGTCGACCAGTGGTACTGTTCGATGTCATCGATAGGGGGCTGGTCGGTCGACTCCGAGCCCTTGTAGGCGTCGTCGCTCGTGACGCTGCCCCACACCCAGTTGCTGGCAGCGCATCCCCAGTCGGGTTGAAACTGGCTCGTGCAGTCCAGAATCCGGTATGCGGAAAGTAGACTGCCTTCGACTCCGGCCTTGTTCAGCAGCGTGTTCTGATCCAGCGTCCCCAGCGGCTCGGACGCCTTCTCCAGGAAATCCTTGCACCCCCATCCGGCTGCAACGGTGGCCATGAGACTCACCGCGAAGACCAGCGGGTGCTTCGTTACGATTTTCATCGTCTCCCCTTCCTTCGCAAAGTGAGAGTGGTCAGAACGAGGTGACAATCCCGAGGCTGAACATCCGATTGCTCGGATACGAGCCACGATCGATGCCTCGATACTGATCCCGAACGTCGCCGGCTGCCTGGGTAATGTTCGCGGCGGGCAGCGCTGGATCGAGCGCGTCGTAACCGGTGATGGTGAACAGGTTCTCCGCCTGGAGGTACACGCGCGTCGCCTGCAGGAATCGGATGTACTTCGAAGGCACGTTGTATCCGAGCTGGACGCTGCGCAGCCTCACGTACGAGCCGTCCTCGACGTAGAAATCCGAGAGGGCGCTGCTATACGTGTCGCTGACATCGAGTCGTGGGTACTTCGCGTTCGGTCTGTCGGGCGTCCACGAGTTGTTGAGCAGGTCCTTTCGGACGTTGGTGGAGAATTCCCGGAAGACGTAGAACTCCTTCTGGTTCTCGAAAATGTCGTTGCCGAACGTCCCGAACACGGTAGCGGTCAGGTCCCAGGCACCGCGGTAGAACCCGACGTCCAATCCGGCCGTGAAATCCGGATGCGGGGTGCCGATGATCGTGCGGTCGGCGAGCGTGATCTGCCCGTCGCCGTTCACATCCTTGAACTTGATCCGGCCGGGCTGGGCGCCATCCTGCTGCGCGTGGGCGGCGACGTCGGCGTCGTCCCTGAAGAGTCCCTCGGTTTTGTAGCCGTAGAACGCCCCGATCGGCTGGCCTACCTGATTGATGACCTGGTTGCCGAAGCGGGTGGAGATCGGGCCATAGAAGAAGTCCGCATCGCCATCGATGGACTCGATCTCGTTGCTGTAGTGGCTTCCGTTGAAGTTCACGGACCACGACGTCGATCGATGCCCGATGGAAAAGTCGATGCCGGTGTTCTTCATCTTCCCGACATTGACGATTGCCGGAGCCGCGATGCCGGCGGTGGCCGGGTTCTGCGGAGCGAACAGCAGGTTGTTCGTCTTTCGCTGGTACACATCGACCACCAGGTCGACCTTGCCGCTGAAGAGCGTGATGTCCGCGCCCATGTTCAGCGAGTTGTTCTCTTCCCACTTGAGATCCGGGTTGCCCAGCGCCGTTAGGCGGTAGCCGGCTGCGACGCTGCTGTTGCTTCCGGCAATGTCGTAGTAGGTGTCTCCGCGGTCGCCGCTGTATTGCGCGACGATGCGTCCCGACGGGATCGACTGGTTGCCGGTGAGGCCCCACCCGAACCGCAGCATGACGTCCGAGAACGTCTTGTTGTCCCTCATGAACGATTCCTGGGAGAGCCTCCACCCCAGGCCCACCGCCGGGAACGGTCCCCATCGGTGATCCGGACCGAGGTTCGAGGAACCGTCCTGTCGCAGCGTGAACGTCGCGATGTACCTGTTCGCGTAGTTGTAGTCGGCCTTTCCAAAGAACGACAGCAGCGCGTTCTCATACCCGGTGCTGAAGACCTGCTTCGTCGACGCATCGCACAGCACGTCCGACAGGTATCGGGAGTTCACGTCCGTGTCGATGAAGCCACTACACTGGCCCTGGAGGAACCGGTTGGTGGTCTTGCTGACCTCCTGGCCCACGAGCACCGAGACGCCGTGCTTGTTGAAGTTCTGGAGGTACTTGAGCGTGTTGCTCCACGCCCAGTCCCTGGTGTCGTTCTGGTTCTCGAAGTTGCTGTTCGTGGTCTGCGGCTCGGAGTTCTCCGGGGTGATCGGCGTGAAAAACGAGGTCTCACCCTGCGTTCTGTTGAACCCGACCCGCGTTCGGAGCGCGAACCGCGAGTTGATGTCGTAGCCGGCAAACAGCGACCCAAAGATGCGGTCGTTCTTCGTAAGGTCGTCCTTGTGGGCGAACGCGTACTTGAGCGGATTGCTCTGGTTGCCGAGGCTGACCGCCTTGCCGGAGGCGAAGTTGCCGGCGACATCACGCACCGGCACAATGGGCTGCATCAGGATGTTCTTGCCAAGGATTCCGTCCTCGGCGTAGCCGGTTGGATCATCCGGCAGCCCGCCGTTGTGTCGATCCGTGGAGACCGCGAGGTTCTCGCCGAAGCTCCACTTCCGCCTCTGGAAGTTCGTGTTGACGCGGAGGCTGCCGCGCTGAAAGCGATTGTACTTGGCTGTGCCGTTCTGGTCGAAATAGTTGGCCGAAACCAGGTACGCGTTGTCCGCGCTGCCGCCGGCGACGTCCACGTTGTAGTCGCCAACGTACGCCGGTCCGAACACCTCCTTCCACCAGTTCGTGCCGCTGCTGCTCGCCATGATCAGGTTGTCGGGATAGGCATACGACGCCGGATCGACGTTCGAGCAGACGCCCGCTGCTTCGTCTGGTCCGCAGTTGTTCGGCCAGATGTACTTCGGAATGGTTGGACTGGTCGGGCTCCCGTAGATGTTTTCCGGGACGGCCTGGCCGGCGTTCTCGTAGCTCGTCTTGAAGACCTGGTAGTAGGCGTTCGGGTCGGTCAAGAGGATGTCGTCATAGCCCCTGACCGGCGACGCGACACCGCTCCTGACTCGCACGGTGGTCTTCGGCGGGCCACTCGCTCCGCGCTTCGTCGTCTCGATGATCACGACGCCGTTGCTGGCTCGCGCGCCGTAGATCGACGCCGCCGACGCGTCCTTCAGCACCTGAATCGACTGGATGTCGTTAGGGTTCAGGAAGTTGATGTAGGAGTCCTGAGCCGCGACACCGTCGATGATGTAGAGCGGGTCGTTGTTCTGGAACGAGCTCACGCCGCGGATTCGCACGGTGCTCCGCGAACCGGGCGAGCCACTCGCGTCGACCGTCACACCCGGGACCGCAGCGTCGAGACGCTGAAGGACGCTGGCTCCCGTCCGTTTCTGGACTTGCTCGACGTTGACGCCGGAGACGGCGCCCGTGATCTCACTCCGCTTCTGCGATTCCGAGTACGCAGTCACCACCACTTCCTCGAGGAAGGAAATTCGCTCGAGGGTGATGTCGACAGTCGTCCGGCCGCCGATCGAGGCCCTGCCCGGCTTCTGACCGATGAGCGTGAACGTCAGCTCGCCGCTCGACGGTGCCAGGATCGTGTATTTCCCGTACTGGTTCGTGGTCGCCGTCGCGTCCGTCCCGGTGGCACGCACCGTCACGCCGCGAAGGGGGAACCCGCTCTTCTCGGTCACCGTCCCGGTGACAGAAATTTCCTGGCTCAACGCAGTGCCGCGGACTGCTCCAAGCAACACCAACGCCATCAGGAAACTCAGGCCCACCGCCCACAGGCGGTGAGGACGGCGGTGCGGAAAAGAATGCTTACCCAGCATCGTCTCCATAGCGCTCCTCCAGAATGGCTCGTGCGTGGTCATCCCTCAGGCCGTTTCATGGCCTTGAGGCCTTGCATGTCGATCAGCTGCCGGTACGTGATGAGTTGGACGTGATGGGTTTTCAGTGCCTCGCGGAATCTGGGTGAAGTCAGTGCGTCGAGCTCCCCCTGCCGATTCTTGCTCATGTCGGCGAGCCCGCCGTCGGTGTTCATGTCGAGCAGCGCGCCAAGCTCCGGGCCGTCGATCCCCACGTGGGTGACGACGAGATTGAAGGCCGGCGAGAGACGCCCTACCATCGCGACGAGACTGTCGGTTTTGTCGGCGGGCACGGCGCGGTATTGCGGGTCGAATTCCGGCTCCCCGAAGTACGTCGACATGCCGAAGCCGAACTCGCGCGCGAGTCGCTCGGTAATATCACGGAACTCGGGGTATCGGGTCGCCGTACCCATGTGAAAGTCGACGTAGTCGATCCGGAGACCGCTCTTCTTGGCGCGGTCGATCTGCGCCCTCAGCTCGTTCTCGACCTGCTTGAGGTCCGGGTGGTTCTGGTAGAGCGCCTCGGATGACGGGAAGAAGTATCCGTCGGCATCGACGAGCGTCGGCACGGCGGTCCGGCCGAGCACCGGGCCCCAGCGATAGTTCTTCCACTCAGAGTTGAGTGTGAGATGAATGCCGACAGCGACGTCGGGGTGTCGCTTCAGCATCTCGACCGTCTCCTGGTACCACGGAGTCGGGAACATGACGGAGACCGACACCGGCATCCCGGTCTCAATGAGCCGTTCGAGCGCCATGTTGACGCTGTGGCTCATCCCGGCATCGTCGCTGCGGATGATCAGGTAGGTCTGATTCGGTGCAGGGGTAGCCGAAGGCCGCCCGGCCTGACCCAGCAGGGTCCCCGAGCACACCAACGACGAGCCACTCAGCAACGCCAAGCCAAGAAGCAGCCGCGTACGACCCTCCCGAGCGCGGGGGAGAAAGCCGCCTGCATTGTCCGCACAGCGCCTAGCCGCCGGACCGTTCGTCGAGGGGGGTCCGGAGGTCAGACTTTCATAACTGCTGACCGGCGGGGTGTCAAGAACCTGTAAACAGGACAGTAACCCCCTGCCCGGTCAGGGGTTGGGCGTAGCCGGGCCGAGCCATGGGGCTGCGGCGCGGTGGCGGTGGCTCGGGGGTTGGTGCGGGGCGACCTGGCGCCTCACGTCACTGGCGGTGCCTAACGAGGGCACGTGGATCACCGCAGCCACCCGACGCTCGCGCCGTGACCGGGCTGGTAGCTTTCTCGGAGGCGGGCAGCCGCGCAATGACGGCGACGCCCCACCCGGCGTCTTCTAGAAAGGAAGCCCGCACGCGGACGCCGCACCGCCAACACGCCCACTCCAACGTTAGGTTCATGCCGACGTACAAAGCCCCGCTCGCCGACATCCGTTTCGTGCTCGAGGACCTGCTCGACGTGGGTCAGCTCGCGGCATTGCCGGGCTACGCCGATGCGACCCCCGACGTCCTCATCGCGGTCATCGAGGAAGCCGCCAAGCTGTGCGAGGACGTACTGGCGCCGCTCAACCAGCCGGGCGACGCCGAAGGCTGCCACTACGAGCGCGGCACGGTGCGCACGCCACGCGGATTTCGCGAGGCGTACAGCGCGTTCGTCCAGGGCGGGTGGCCCGCGATGGTCGCGCCGCCGGAGTACGGCGGCCAGGGGTTGCCGAAGATCTCCCACGTCGTGCTCGACGAGCTGCTCTGCGCGTCCAACCTGTCCTTCAGCATGTACCCGCTGCTCGGGCATGGGACCGTGGGCGCGCTCGCGCGCTGGGGAGACGAGGAGCTCAAGCAGCGCTTTCTCCCCAGGCTGGTCGAGGGGTCGTGGACGGGCACCATGTGCCTCACCGAGCCCCACGCCGGCACGGACCTCGGGATGATCCGCACCCGCGCCGTTCCCGCGGGCGACGGCGCCTACCTCCTTACCGGCACCAAGATCTTCATCTCGGCCGGCGAGCACGATCTCTCGGACAACATCATCCACCTCGTGCTCGCGCGACTGCCGGATGCGCCGGCAGGTACGAAGGGCATCAGTCTGTTCCTCGTGCCGAAGCGGCTCCCCACGGACGAGGGCGAGGCCGGATCGCCTAACGGCGTGAGCTGCGGCTCGATCGAGCACAAGATGGGGATCAGGGCGAACGCCACGTGTGTCATGAACTTCGAGAACGCGCGCGGCTGGCTCGTGGGCGAGCCGCACAAGGGCATGCGCGCGATGTTCACCATGATGAACGGCGCCAGACTTGGCGTCGGCATGCAGGGGCTCGGGCTCGCCGAGGTGAGCTACCAGAACGCCGTTGCGTACGCCAGGGAGCGACTGCAGGGTCGGTCGGTGCGCGGCCCCGCGCTGCCTAACGCCGAAGCGGACCCGATCATCGTGCATCCCGATGTGCGCCGGATGCTGATGACGATGAAGGCGCACACCGAGGGCATGCGTGCACTGAGCTACTGGGTCGGCACGCTGATCGACATCGAGCAGCGTCACCCCGACGCCGCGCGTCGTGAGGAGGCCGCGGACCTCGTGGCCCTCATGACACCGGTGATCAAGGCGTTCTGCACCGACACCGGCTTCGAGATCGCGAACCTCGCCCTGCAGTGCTTCGGCGGGCACGGGTACATTCGCGAATACGGGATGGAGCAGTTCGTTCGCGATGCCCGGATCGCGCAGATCTACGAGGGTACCAACGGCGTGCAGGCGATGGATCTGCTCGGGCGAAAGGTGCCCGAGGGGAACGGACGCCTGGTGCGTCGATTCCTTGCGCTCGTCGAACGCGATCTCGCCGCGGTGGCGGAGCATCCCGCGCTCGTCCCCATCGTCCAGCGCGTGCGCGAGGCGGTCGGGCTCCTCGAACACGTCTCCGGTACGATCATGGCGCGCGCCGCGAAGAACCCGGATGAGATCGGCGCGGTGGCGGCGGATTATCTGCGCCTGTTCGGTCTTGTCGCGGTCGGCTGGATGTGGGCGCGCATGGCGGAGATCGGCGAGTCGAAGGCGGACTCCGCTGGGGTGGCCGCATCGAAGCGGTCGACGGCCGAGTTCTTCGTCACGAAGCTGTTGCCCGGGACGCAGTCGCTCGCCTCGCAGATCGATGCGGGCGCGGCCCCGGTGATGGCGCTCGACGCGACGGCATTCTAGTTGCGCCCCCTCGCTGCCGCATTGCAACGGCGAGGAAACGGCTCATGTCCGAGACAAAACGAATTGCGCGCGATCAGCTGACCCGATACTTCGATGCGTTCAGCAGGAAATTCCTGATGCCCGATTCGCCCGGGGCGGCGGACGTCGAAGTCGTCGGACCGGATGTGGGAGACCAGCAGGTGGCCAACAGGGTCCGCCTCCTCGGCGTCGACTACGACCCGCACACGAACGCGCTGGAGCTCGAGCTCGGGTCAGGCAACCACCGCGCGTTCAACCCGCGGGAGGTGTGGGCCATCGAGGAATCGGACGGGTTCGTGAGCGGCATTCAGATCGTCCGTGATGATGGCGCGAAGGAGCTGGTGAACATCACGAGAGGTCGAGGCGGCGCGCCGTAGGCGCGGCCGCGGGAACGGGGAACCGGGAACGGGGAAATCAGCCGGATGCTGGCTGCTCGTGGTGGCTGATGCTGGCTGCGGTACGGGGCCGTCTGCCAGGACGATCGCGATCCCTCGCCTGACGGCTCGGGATGACACAGCTTGGTCATCCCGAGCGCAGCGAGGGATCGCGCTCATCGCCGTAGAGGGACTCCTGTTCCCCGTTCCCTGTTCCCCCGTTTCCGGATGGATCCGTTCAGCTATCTGTCCGTCCTGATCTCGATCATACTCGGCCTCGGCATCACGCAGCTCGTGACGGGGCTCGGGCGGCTGATTCAGGCGCGAGCCCGCATCAAGTTCTTCGCGCCCACGATCGCGTGGGTCGCACTGCTGCTCATTATCCACGTGCAGACCTGGTGGGCGATGTTCGGGCTGCGAAGCCAGCTGCAGTGGAGCTTCACGCAGTTCTTCGTGGTCCTCCTGCAGCCACTCGTGCTGTCGCTGCTCGCCGCCCTCGTTCTGCCGGATATCGGCCCCGAAACCGTCGCGGATCTGCGCGCGAACTACTTCGCACACTCGCGATGGTTCTTCGGGCTGCTCGTTCTGTTGCTCCTGGTGAGCCTCACGAAGGACGTCGTGCTGAGCGGGTCGCTGCCGAACGGGCTGAATGTCGGCGCGCACGTATTGTTCATCGTCACGTCACTGGTCGCGGTGTTCGTGAACCGCGAGTGGCTCCATCGCGTGCTGGCGCCGCTCAACGTCGTGCTGATGCTCGCCTACATTGCGGTGTTGTTCGCGCGCCTGCAGTAGCGGACGTTAGGCTCGACGACTCCATCGCACCCTCTTGCAGCGCCGCACATGCCGCCAGGTCCGCTCGCACGACTCAGGAAGCTCTGCCTCGCATTACCCGAGGCTCACGAGGTCGAAGCGTGGGGCGAGCCGACGTTCCGCGTCCGGAACAAGCTGTTCGCCATGTACGCGCACGCCGAGAACCACCATGGGGCGGGCCGGCCCGCCGTGTGGTGCAAGGCCGCGCCCGGGAATCAGGCCCTCATGGTCAAGGCCGACCCGGATAAATTCTTCGTCCCGCCATACGTCGGTCCGAGCGGGTGGATCGGCATCCGCCTCGATCGGAATCCCGACTGGGTCGAAATCGGCGAGCTCATGAAGGATTCATACCGGCTTGTGGCTCCGAAGCGGCTCCTCTCGTCTATTGAATGAATAGGCGATAGGCGCGCACCGATACATATTCAGGCACGTCAGCTCGATTTCACCCGGAGGAGGTTGTCGTGGACGACAAGCAGCTCGCGAAGCTGATCCGAAAGAACGTCGCGAAGGTCGAAAAGGCCGCGAAGGCGAAGCAGACACGCAAGTACGACCCCACGCTGGCCGCTACGCGTGGCACGAACGAGGAAGATGGTGACATCGAGGTAGAGCGCGAGCAGTTCTTCAAGGAGATGAAGCGGCGCGAATTCTGACCGCGCCGGGTAGTTTTTTCGGATGCATCCACGCACCGAAGAACTACTGAACCACCTCGAGGAGAATCGCGCCGCCCTTCACGCGGCGGTCGACGCCGTTCCCTCGTCGCTTCGCGAAACCCGCCCCGCCACCGACCGCTGGTCCGTGGCGGAGGTGCTCGAGCATCTCGGGCGCGTGGAGGAGCAGCTCACCCGTTTGCTTGCGGCAAAACTTGCCGAGGCGCGACTGACGGGCGCGCTCGGCCCGGAGCGGGAGTTGGGCCCGATCGCCGACTCGTTTGGAGATCTCCTTCTCGACCGTCGCCGACGGATTACCGCGGGTGACCGCGTCCTTCCCCGCGGAGAGATGGACGCCACGACGGCGCTTGCTACCCTCGACAAGACGCGCGCGACGCTGCGGGATCTGGTTGTCTCGCACGACGGCTTGAGCCTTGGCGCCGTGAGCCACCCGCACCCCGCCTTCGGCGTGCTCGACGGGTACCAGTGGTTCGCGTTCATCGGGAGCCACGAGGCTCGCCACGCCGCGCAGATCCGGGAGATTGGCGAGGCGCTGGTCGCGATAAGCAGGGACTGGGGACTGGGGGCCATGGAACCATCTCGCGAGATGTGATTGGATCTGGTCTCGCCCGTGAAACGCCCCGATCGTCGACCAATTGACCCGCCGCACACGCGGCGTTAGGTGCCACAGTCCTCGATCGGAGGCCCCATGCCCCTGAAGTCGTTCGAGACCTCGCCGACCCCGTTCGCCATCGACCACGGCCCGCTGCTCCAGTATGCGCCTCGAGGCGGTGATGCGGCCGAGCCGTGCCTGCGCATCCGGGCGCGGAGATTGTTTCCGGCATCGCGAAACGAGCTCTTCGCCGCATGGACCACGCGCGCCGAAATGGAATCCTGGCTTGGGTTCCGCGCCCATTCGCGCGCCGTTGTGAAACCGTACGCGGGTAGCGCGTTCCGACTCGAGCTGGCCGAAGGCCCGATCATCCACGTGATCACCGGCACCGCGATGGCCATTCGAATCGGCGAATTCGTGTCGTTCACATGGATCCATCATGACACGGGCGATCACGGGTCCACCATCGACGTTGCGTTTGGCCAACGACGCGACCAGTCCGAGCTCTGCCTCGTTCATCACTCGATCGAGAGTCGTCGCGAGGCCGCATGGC
>Ga0307406_10002058_pt1 | contig 10978 bp, 8 predicted proteins | sample 322Cmetagenome_3_FD_203706 | JGI IMG/M metagenome (GOLD analysis project Ga0307406, IMG submission 203706) | Maize rhizosphere microbial communities from greenhouse at UC Davis, California, United States - 322HYB-C-2 | ecosystem: Host-associated > Plants > Roots > Rhizosphere > Soil | place... | reverse complement strand
GATTGAGAATATCGATAAAATCATTGCTGAGATCAAGAAAAGCAAGCAATTGCCTTTAGCGGGCGAGACTATGATTCCGTTTGACATGGAAGCGGATATCGTATTTAATAAAAACTTCCTTCCTTTCCACTCTAATGGATTTTCTTTTACCGCCTATACTGCCGATAGCGAATACGAATCGACGTTCTATTCTATTGGCGGCGGCTTTGTCGTAAAAGAAGAAAGAGCGAATGCGATTAAAAAGGAGGCCATAAAATGTGCCTTCCCTTTCCCGATACAAAATGCGGTAGAACTGCTTGATTATACCATCACGGAAAACAAAAGCATTTCTGAAATCGTTTATGAAAACGAAAAGTCAATGCGCACGGAAGAAAACATCCACAGCGAATTGATGCGCATCTGGAATACCATGCTCGAATGCATGTACATCGGTTGCCATTCTGAAGGCATCTTGCCTGGCGGACTCAACGTACGCCGACGTGCTTTCGACATGCACCAGAACCTTATCGGACTGGCCAATTACAGCAATCCGCAAGAATGGTTGGAGACTATTCGCAAGACAGAAGTAAAATTCCGCCAGATCCTAAAATGGGTCAGCTGTTTTGCACTGGCAGTCAATGAAGTGAATGCTTCACTTGGAAGAGTCGTAACCGCTCCGACCAACGGAAGCGCAGGCGTGATTCCTGCCGTCTTGATGTACTATATGGTGATTGAAAACCACCAAGCGGGAGAAAAAGAAATCAAGCAGTTCTTGATGGTGGCTGGCGAAATTGGCAGTATCTTTAAAAAAGGCGCAACGATTTCCGCAGCAATGGGCGGCTGTCAGGCCGAAATCGGAGTTTCTTCTGCCATGGCAGCAGCAGCTTTGTGCGAACTGATGGGCGGCGAACCTGCCCAAGTGCTTATGGCCGCAGAAATTGCAATGGAACATCATTTGGGAATGACTTGCGACCCGATTGGCGGCTTGGTTCAGATTCCGTGTATCGAAAGAAATACCATGGGCGCTATCAAGGCCATCAACGCCGCAGAATTAGCCCTAGAAACCGATCCTAAGAATGCCAAAGTGCCTTTAGACAAGGTTATCAATACGATGTGGGAAACGGCAAAAGATATGAATACAAAATACAAGGAAACTTCGGAAGGCGGTTTGGCGATTAGCGTGAATATGGCCGACTGTTAATACGATACTGACTATTTTAAACTTATAGACCTGAAAGATTTTATTTTTCAGGTTTTTTATTTTTAAAATTTTGAGATGCAAATTATCATTTAAAAATAAACCTCCAATTCTACAAAACACTAATTTTGCTTAAATTCTATTCCCTTTGAAAAAAATTCTAATCATTGACGACGAAGAAAAATTAAGAAGCCTGATGGCCCGTATTATCGGCCTTGAAGGTTTTGAAGTCGTAGAAGCCGGAGATTGCAAATCTGGATTAAAAAAACTAGAACAGCAGCTTTTTGATGTCGTGCTCTGCGATGTCAAGCTTCCCGACGGAAACGGCGTCGACCTGACCATTGCCATCAAAGAAAAATCGCCACAGACCGAAGTGATCTTGCTAACGGCCTACGGAAATATTCCCGATGGCGTACAGGCGATAAAAAACGGTGCTTTTGATTATATCGTAAAAGGCGACGATAACAATAAGATCATTCCCCTGCTCCATCGTGCCATAGAAAAAAGCAACTTGACCCAAAGAATTGCCCAATTAGAAGCCAAACTGGACACCAAGCTTTCGTTTGACGGAATCATAGGAAGCTCCAAATCACTGCAGCAATCTATCGAACTAGCGAGAAAAGTAGCCCCTACGGACACGACTGTTTTGCTGACGGGAGAAACAGGAACAGGGAAAGAGGTTTTTGCTTCCGCTATTCACCAATCAAGCTTGCGAAAGAATCAACCTTTTGTCGCCATCAACTGTTCGGCTTTCAGCCATGATTTGTTAGAAAGCGAAATGTTTGGCCATATTGCCGGTTCTTTTACGGGAGCCTCAAAAGACAAGAAGGGATTGTTTGAAGAAGCCAACAACGGAACCATATTTTTAGATGAAGTCGGTGAAATGGCCCTAGATCTTCAGGCAAAATTATTGCGTGTCATCGAAAACGGGGAGTTTATAAAAGTCGGTGAAAGCAAGCCAACCAAAGTCAATGTAAGGATTATTGCCGCTACCAACAGAGATCTGGCTAAAGAAATAGAGGCAGGCCATTTTAGGCAGGATTTATTCTACCGTCTTTCGGTATTCCAAATCCAATTGCCCGCTTTGCGAGAACGAGTTGCAGATATAGAGCCTTTGGCGAATCATTTCCTGCATTTCTTTGCTTTGAAAACCAATAAAAAGATCAAATCCTTTTCAGGAGAATTCATACAGCTGTTAAAACTGCATACTTGGCCCGGCAACATCCGAGAACTGAAAAATGTCTTGGAACGTAGCGTCATATTAGAAACGGAAAACATTTTGACTACCGATTGCCTTCCTTTGGAAATCCAGCAATTGAAAGCTTCTGAAACAACAGGAGAAGCACCTGTCTTATCCGCTTTTTCTCTAGCTTCTGCCGAAAAAATCCACATCCAAAAGGTATTAAACTATACCAACCATAATAAAACAGAAACTGCAAAGCTGCTAAATATTGCTCTTACGACCTTATACAGGAAGCTTGAGGAATACAAAATCAGCTAAATTCCTATCATTTTGAAAGTGCCAACCCTATCATTTCGATAGGGTTTTTCTTTTGGCATACGTCCCAATAAAATGTAAAGCATGGTAAACAAGCGCTTTAGCAGTCCTGCCAAAAAAATGGACTCTAATTTGGCATAAGGCTTCGAAAATAACTTAATCATATGAAAAATTTCAATGATAGCCTTATCAAAAAAATGGAGCGCTTGGCAGAAATTACCATCAGCAGTCTCCAATTAGGTAAAATGGCTCGAACAAAAAGATGCCTTGCCCTTGCCGAAGAATTGCTTGTCAAAGGCAATGTAGAAATGAAAAACGCAATCACGAATGTCTATCTGTTTTCGGTTTCGCATTATATGGAAATGAACCGATTGAAGGTTTCACAATTGTTGCCGATTTCGCTGCACAAGGAATATGTAAAACAAATTAATACTTCTGGAGTATGACAATTGCTATCCTCACCATCGTAGGGCTGCTCTGCTTTGCCCTTTTTTATGTATCGATTTACTATTTTGATAAAATCTAAAATTATGATAGCCTTATTTCTTATTGCCCTCGCTGTTTTTGCCTATATCATCTATGTCTTACTCAAACCTGAAAAATTTTAAAAAATGAACACAGAAATTATAGGAATTATAGCCATGTTTGTCCTGACCCTGATTTTAGCCCTACCATTAGGGAGATACATCGCCAAAGTGTATTTAGGACAAAAAACTTTTTTAGACCCTGTCTTTGCCCCGATTGAAACTCTATTCTACAAGGTCAGCGGCATTGATGCTAAAAAAGAAATGAACTGGAAACAGCACATGGTCGCATTACTGGCCATCAATGTAGTCTGGTTTGCCTTAGGAATGATCGTACTGCTCTGCCAAGGCTGGCTGCCACTCAATCCAGACAATAATCCAAACATGACGCCCGATTTGGCTTTCAATACGATTATTTCCTTTTTGGTCAACTGCAACCTGCAGCACTATTCCGGAGAAACCGGCGTAAGCTACCTTAGCCAGCTCTTCCTGATGTTCCTGCAATTTGTTTCTGCCGGAATCGGATTGGCCGCTGCGGCTGTCTTGTTCAATGCCTTAAAAGAAAGAACTACAGAAACCCTTGGTAACTTTTACAATTATTTTATCAAGTCATGTACTCGAATCTTATTGCCAATTTCCGTAATCGTAGCAACCGTACTGCTTTTTAACGGAACTCCGATGACTTTTGAAGGCAAGCAAGAAATGACGACTTTACAAGGAGATGCTGTTCAAGTTTCGACAGGTCCTGTTGCCGCTTTTACTGCCATAAAACACGTAGGAACAAACGGTGGAGGATTTTTCGGTACCAATTCTGCCCATCCGCTTGAAAACCCTAATTACCTGACCAATATCGTTGAGATAATCGCCCAAATGATTGTTCCGTTTGCTATGGTCTTTGCCTTGGGATTCTATTTGAACCGAAGAAAATTATCTTGGATGATTTTTGGCGTAATGACTATCGGATTCCTAGCATTGACAATTCCTACTGTTATTACCGAAATGAACGGAAATCCTGCCATTACCCAAATGGGAATCGACACTACAGCTGGCGCGACCGAAGGAAAAGAAGTACGTTTTGGAGCAGCAGCCTCTGGCTATTGGAGCATTGCGACAACCGTAATCTCTACAGGTTCTGTCAACTCGATGCACGACAGCGCGATGCCTTTGTCTGGAATGAACCAGCTTCTTGCCATGATGGTCAACTGCTTTTATGGAGGATGCGGCGTCGGAATTCTGAATTTCTACATCTTTATTATCCTAGCTGTATTTATCAGCGGATTGATGGTGGGAAGAACTCCCGAGTTTCTAGGTAAAAAAATCGAAGCCCGAGAAATGAAGATTGCCATGATCATCGCGTTGTTGCATCCTTTCCTCATCTTGGTTGGCGTTGCTTTGTCAACCGCTTTTCCTGAACAAGGAGCCAGCACGTTGAACAATCCAGGATTCCACGGATTCAGCGAGATATTGTATGAGTTCACTTCCTCTGCAGCCAATAACGGAAGTGGTTTCGAAGGACTTGGCGACAACAATCCATGGTGGAATATTACAACCGGAATTGTCTTATTGCTTTCGAGATTCCTTCCGATAATCGGACCCGTAGCTATAGCCGGAATTTTAGCCTCTAAAAAACATATTCCTGAAAGCGCGGGAACTTTAAAAACCGACACATCAACGTTTGGACTTATGGTCTTTGCCGTGATCTTTATTATCGCTGCCCTATCCTTCTTCCCTTCTTTGACGCTAGGCCCGATTGCAGAATATTTCACTCTTTATTAATCAACTGATTTTCAAAAAAAATGAAAACTCAAAATAAATCACTGTTTCAAAAAGAACTGCTGAAAGAAGCCTTTGCTCAGTCTTTTCTGAAACTTAATCCGGCAACGCTGTTCCGAAATCCGATTATGTTTACCGTAGAAATCGGAACCGCTGTCATGCTTTGCGTTTGCCTTTGGATTCTCACAGGAGAACAATCACAAGGCAGTTTTGTCTACAACTTCACGGTATTCATCATTTTGTTGTTCACCTTGCTGTTTGCCAATTTTGCAGAAGCAATAGCCGAAGCAAGAGGGAAAGCACAAGCGGACAGCTTGCGAAAAACCAGAGAAGAAACGCCTGCAAAGAAAATTTTTCCAGTCGGAGAAATGTATGTTGATGAATTGCAGATCGTACCATCCTCTAGCTTAGCCAAAGGCGATATCTTCATCTGCGAAGCGGGCGACACGATTCCGACCGACGGAGAAATCATTGAAGGTCTTGCAACCATTGATGAAAGTGCCATTACGGGAGAAAGTGCTCCTGTAATCAGAGAAGCTGGAGGTGATAAAAGCTCCGTGACAGGCGGTACAAAAGTGCTTTCTGACAAGATTAAAGTCAAAGTTACCACAGAACCAGGCGAAAGCTTTTTGGACAAAATGATTGCTTTGGTCGAAGGGGCTTCACGCCAAAAAACGCCAAATGAGATTGCATTGACTATTTTATTAGCAGGTTTTACCCTAGTTTTTATCATTGTCTGCGTCACTTTAAAACCTTTCGCTGATTATGCGAACATCACGATAACCATCGCTTCCTTTATTTCATTGTTTGTCTGCTTGATCCCGACAACCATCGGTGGATTGTTATCAGCCATTGGTATTGCTGGAATGGACAGAGCCTTACGTGCCAACGTGATTACAAAATCTGGAAAAGCGGTAGAAACTGCCGGTGATATTGACGTACTGCTTTTAGACAAGACAGGAACGATCACGATCGGAAACAGAAAAGCGACTCATTTTTATCCTACAGCTGGCGTATCCGAAAGCGAATTTATAAAAGCGAGCATTCTTTCGTCTTTAGCTGATGAAACCCCAGAAGGCAAATCAATTATAGAATTGGCAGGCAAAGAAGCCTCAAAAAACCTTTCTGTAAAAGGAGCTACTTTGATAAAATTTACTGCCGAAACACGAAGCAGCGGTGTCAATCTTCCTGATGGTACAAAGATCCGAAAAGGAGCTTATGATTCTATCCGAAAACTAAGCGAATATGCTGGACACACATTTCCAAAAGACACTGCTGAAAAGGTAACCGAAATTTCTAGCAACGGAGGAACGCCTTTGGTCGTTTCTGAAAACGATAAAGTCTTAGGCGTCATTGAACTGCAAGATATCATCAAACCTGGAATCCAAGAACGTTTCGAGCGTTTGCGAAAAATGGGAGTCAAAACAGTAATGGTAACAGGAGATAATCCGCTGACCGCCAAATTCATTGCTGAAAAAGCCGGAGTCGATGACTTTATTGCGGAAGCCAAGCCTGAGGACAAGATGAATTACATCAAAGAAGAACAGATGCGTGGCAAGCTTGTCGCGATGATGGGTGACGGAACAAACGATGCTCCTGCCCTTGCGCAAGCCGATGTGGGCGTTGCCATGAACAGCGGAACCCAAGCTGCCAAAGAAGCCGGAAACATGGTAGACCTAGATAATGATCCTACCAAACTGATTGAAATCGTAGAAATCGGGAAACAATTGCTGATGACTCGAGGAACCTTGACCACTTTTAGTATCGCCAACGACGTAGCCAAATATTTCGCCATCATCCCTGCCCTGTTCATTACCGCAATTCCAGCCTTGCAAGGACTAAACATCATGCACTTGCACAGTCCAGAAAGCGCCATCCTATCAGCTGTTATCTTTAATGCCGTTGTGATTCCGTTTTTGATTCCGCTGGCTTTAAAAGGTGTGACTTACAAACCGATTGGTGCCTCTGCTTTATTGAGAAGAAACCTTTTGTACTATGGCCTGGGAGGTATCATTGTTCCTTTCATCGGAATAAAAATTATTGACATTATCGTGACATTCTTCATCTAATACACTACAGAAATGAAAAATTATATAGTAATAGGAATCAAATTAACCTTGATAACCATCGTTTTTTTCGCTGGAATTTACACGCTGTTCATTTTTGGAATAGCCCAGATAGCGCCAAATCAAGGAAAAGGAATTGTTGTTGAAAGCAACGGGAAGAAATTCTATAAAAACATTGGCCAGTCTTTTACCGATGCTAAATATTTTAATTCTAGGCCGTCTGCCGTAGGATATAACGCTGCAGGTTCTGGAGGAAGCAATAAAGGACCAAGCAATCCTGAATATTTGGCGGAAGTCCAAAAAAGAATCGACACCTTCCTGATCCAAAACCCTGATATAAAAACAAATGAAATTCCTGCCGATCTGGTTACCGCCAGCGGCAGCGGATTAGACCCAAATATTTCTGTACAAGGTGCAAAAGTACAGATCAAGCGTATTGCAGAAACTAGAAACATTGAAGAGTCAAAACTAGAAAAGCTTATTGCTGAAAATACAGAAAAGCCGCTCCTAGGCGTATTTGGTCCAGAAAAAATAAACGTATTACAATTAAACATCGCTTTAGATAAACTAAAATAGAAATGAAAAATTTAGCTACCACAGCTTTTATCGCAATAACTTCTTTCGCAGGAGCCCAAACCGACACGCTGAAAAAATCAGAATCGCCTTTGAAAATTTCAGGCTATGTAGAAGCCTATTATGCCTATGATTTTGGAGCACCTGAAAACAATACACGACCAGGATTCATCTATTCTCATAACAGACATAATGAAGTCGCCTTAAACTTAGGTTTCATCAAGGCCAATTATGAAAAAGGCAACGTTAGGGCAAATCTTGCTATTATGACTGGAACCTACGGCAATGCCAATCTTGCCGCAGAAGAAGGCATCCTTAAAAATATTTATGAGGCCAATGCAGGTGTCAAAATATCAAAAACAAAAAACCTTTGGGTCGATGCCGGAATTTTTGCCTCGCATATCGGATTTGAAAGTGCTGTCGGCAAAGACTGCTGGACGCTAACCCGAAGCATCTTGGCTGATAACTCGCCTTATTACGAAAGTGGCGCCAAAATATCTTATACTACCGACAATGGAAAATGGTTTCTTAGCGGACTTGTCTTAAACGGATGGCAAAGAATCCAGCGAGTTGACGGCAACAAGACCTTGGCTTTTGGACATCAAGTAACGTATAAACCAAACACAGCTATCACTTTGAATAGCAGTTCTTTTGTTGGAAATGACAAACCTGATAATGACAAAAGAATGCGCTATTTTCACAATCTGTATGGTATTTTTCAGTTAAACGAAAAATGGGGTCTGACAGCTGGTTTTGATATTGGAGCCGAGCAAAAAGAAAAAGGAAGCGACAGTTACAATTCATGGTATTCCCCTGTCTTGATTGCAAAATATAAGGCTTCAGATAAAATCAGCATCAGCGCAAGAGGAGAATATTATGCAGACGAAAACGGCGTAATTATCGCTACTGAAACGCCTAATGGATTTAAAACTTTTGGGTATTCCGTTAACTTTGATTACAGCATTTATGACAATGTTATTTGGAGAATCGAAGCCCGAAGCTTGAACAGCAAAGATGAAATATTCACCGAAAATGGCGATCCTACAAAACAAAACTTTGTAGCCGTTACCTCATTGGCACTATCGTTTTAATACCTAAACACACTATTTTGGAAAGTAAAAGAGAAGATAACGTACAGCATTTTTTAAACTTAATCCAAAAATCAAGAAGAGGAAAGTTTAAAGTCTACATCGGCATGAGTGCCGGTGTAGGCAAAACTTTTCGCATGCTTCAAGAAGCCCATTCGCTATTAAAAAATGGTATTGACGTTAAAATCGGCTACATTGAAACTCACAATCGTAAAGAAACCCACGATCTGCTTGAAGGACTTCCTCTTGTTCCAAGAAGAAAGTTATTCTACAAAGGAAAAGAACTGGAGGAAATGGATGTGCAGGCCATTATCAGTCTCCGTCCGGAAGTCGTAGTTGTAGACGAACTCGCTCATACCAACATTGAAGGCAGCAAAAATGAAAAACGCTGGCAAGATGTTTTTGAGATACTAGAAGCTGGGATAAATGTAATCAGCGCTGTAAACATCCAGCACATCGAAAGCCTGAACGAGGAAATAAAATACATTACAGGAATTGAGGTAAAGGAACGCATTCCAGATAGTGTTTTGGCACAGGCCGATGAAGTCGTAAACATCGATTTGACAGCCGATGAGCTGATTACAAGGCTAAAAGAAGGAAAAATATACAAGACCGAAAAGATTGAAATGGCGCTGAAAAACTTTTTCAAAAGCGAACACATTCTGCAATTGAGAGAATTAGCTTTGAAAGAAGTCGCCAGCCAAGTCGAACGCAAAGTAGAAATTGAAGTTCCTAAAAACAAAGGTTCCCGACATGAAAAATTCATGGCCTGTATCAGCAGCAACGAGGAAACCGCTAAAAAAGTAATTCGCAAAACAGCCCGTTTGGCTAATTATTACAACAGTAGCAAATGGTATGTACTGTATGTGCAGCTACCGCGCGAAAGTGCCGATAAGATTCCTTTAGACAAACAGCGCCACCTTATTAACAATTTCAAACTGGCAACCGAATTAGGAGCCGAAGTCATCAAAATTGAACACACTAAAATTGCCAAAGCCATCATAGAACAAGCCGAAAACAAAGGCATTACGACAGTCTGCATCGGAAAACCCAGAATGAATCTGATGAAGATTATTCTTTCCACAAATGCTTTCAAAGAATTATTAAATAAGCTATCTTCGAGTGAAATTGATTTGATTATTCTTAGTTGAGAATTGAAAGTTTTTAGTTGAAAGTTTAAGCCATAAAAAAGTAATTATGAAGAATAGCATTATCAAAGAAAAATCATTTCTGTTTGCTGTGAGAATCGTAAAATTGTATCAGCATATTTCAGAAAACAAAAAGGAATTTATTTTATCAAAACAATTAGTCAGAAGCGGTACTTCAATTGGAGCAAATATCTGCGAAGCCTTGCAAGGCGCATCAAAAAAAGATTTTAGCAACAAGATGAATATTTCGCTGAAAGAAGCACAAGAAACCGAATATTGGCTCCGTTTGTTACACGAAACACATTATCTATCAGAAAAAGAATTTCAATCCCTTTACGAGGATAGTGTCGAACTGATCAAAATGCTTACTGCAATTGTCAAGACATCCAGAGCAAACCTAGACAGACCACACTAAAAACCAGAAACTATCCATTGTCAACTATCAACTATAAATTATCACCTATAAACTATAAACTGTGCGAATTAAAACAAAATTAAGGCTCGGAGTCGGATTACTTTTCTTTATGATTGTCTTGCTTGTTGCTTTGGCCGTAAGGCAAGTACACGTTATTGCAGACGACACCGAAAATATTCTTGTTGCAAACTACAATTCCCTAGACTATTCGCGTAACATGATGAAAGAGCTTGATAAGATTGAAGGTGAAAAACAATCCTTCGAAAATTTCAATCGCTTTTTGAAATTGCAGAACCAGAATGTCACAGAAATTGGAGAAAAAGAACTCACCCAAAGCTTGTCTGAAGATTCAAAAGCATTCCAATTACAGCCCGAAAACAAATCCATTGCCAGCCAGATTCGAAAAGACCTCAACGACATCATGAAAATCAACATGGATGCGATACAAAGAAAAAGCATCGTGGCAAAAAAAACAGCCGACAGTGCTATCTTTTGGATTTCTATCACAGGCCTCACCTGCTTTATGATTGCCTTCACCTTGTTGATCAACCTGCCTAGCGATATTGCAAATCCTATAAAAGACCTGACGGAAAGCATCCGACAGATCGCCGCAAAAAACTATTCCCAACGCGTCAATTTTGAAACACACGATGAATTTGGCAATCTTGCGAAGTCCTTCAATACAATGGCAGGAAAACTCCAGGAATACAGCGACA
>Ga0307406_10002056_pt1 | contig 10985 bp, 8 predicted proteins | sample 322Cmetagenome_3_FD_203706 | JGI IMG/M metagenome (GOLD analysis project Ga0307406, IMG submission 203706) | Maize rhizosphere microbial communities from greenhouse at UC Davis, California, United States - 322HYB-C-2 | ecosystem: Host-associated > Plants > Roots > Rhizosphere > Soil | place... | reverse complement strand
GAGCCGATCAGCATGACGTGGGGCGAGCGCTCCATCACTGCGCGGGCGGCGGCGATGGGATGGCGGGTAGTGGTCAGGCCGGCGACCGATCCGGCGTTCAGGGTCGCGCCGTCCATGACCGCGGCGTCCAGCTCGTTGCGGCCTTCGGCGGTGAAGACGGCGCCGCGTCCGGCGTTGAACAGCGGGTCGTCCTCCATCACCTGGATCGCCGCCTGGATGGCGTCCAGCGCCGAGCCGCCGTCGGCCAGGATCGTCTGCCCGGCCTCCAGCGCGCGGTGCAGGGCGGCGCGGTAGGCGGCGTCCTGTTCCGGCGTCAGGCTGGCGCGCTCGATGACGCCCGCGCCGCCGTGGATGGCGAAGGACCAGCGGGGCGTCTCCTGCGCCGCGGCAGGCGCGCTGATCAGGGCGAAGACGGTGGCGGCGAGGACGAGGCGGAGACGGGTCATGACCGCAGGGTCGGCCACCCGGGCCGTCAACTCAAGGGCTCAGGCGACAGCGTGGCCGCAGCAGGGGCAGGCGGTCGTCTCGACCCCGAATAGGGCGCGCAGGCGGTCGGGCGCGAGGGCGGCGGCCGGGCTCGCCGATTCGATCCGGTCCGGTCCCAGCGACAGCACCCGGTCGGCGCGCGCGGCGAAGGGCAGGTGGTGGGTGGAGGCGATGACGGCGCGCCCCTCGTCCGCCAGCGCCCGGATCGCCGTCTCGACCTGCAGACTGTGCGCGGGGTCGAGCAGGGCCAGGGGTTCGTCCAGCAGGCAGACGGCGGCGTCTTGCACGAACAGGCGGGCGATCAGGACCAACTGCTGTTGGCCGCTGGACAGGCGCTCGAAGGGGCGGTCGGCGAGATCGGCGACCTCAAGCCGGGTCAGGGCGGCGCGAGCGGCGTCCAGATCGTCGGGGGCGAGGGCCGAGGACCAGCGTCGCCGCCCCGCCCGGCCCAGCGCGGCCACGTGCAGGGCGGAGAAGCCGGCCGACACGGCGCCCGGCGGCGGCAGATAGGCGGCCGGGCCGGGCCCCACGGTGCGACCGTGTAGCGGGGACAGAAGACCCGCGACGGTCTTCAGCAGGGTGGTCTTGCCGGCGCCGTTGGGACCGATCAGGGCCACGACCTCGCTCGGCGCGACGGCCAGATCGAGGGTCGGCAGGCGGAAGCCGCGGCGGCCCGCGACCAGTTGTTCAAGGACCAGGCTCATGCCCGCCTCGCGCTGAACACGAACAGCAGCAGGAAGGTCGGGGCGCCGACGGCGGCGGACAGCAGGCCGACGGGCAGCTCTGCCGGGCCGAAGGCTGAGGCCAGGCGGTCGATGACGAGGGCGAACAGGGCGCCCATGGCCATGGCGGCGGGGATCAGCCGCCCGGCCTGTTCGCCGACGACCAGCCGCGCGGCGTGAGGGGCCAGCAGGCCGATCCAGCCGACCACGCCCGCCACGGCCACCGCTGCCGAGGTCATCAGGGCGGCGGCGCACAGGGCGATGATGCGCAAGGGCCGCGCGGGCAGGCCCAGCGAGTGCGCCTGCTCATCCCCCAGCGACAGCACGTCCAGCCGGAAGCCGAGCCACAGCAGGCTCACGGTTCCCAGCGCGGCGGGGACCAGGGCGAGGGCCGCCTCCGACAGGGTGGCGCGGGTGAAGGAGCCCAGCAGCCAGTAGGTGATGGCCGGAAGCTGGGAATAGGGCTCGGCGACGGTGACCACGAGCCCTAGTCCGGCGGAGGCCAGGGCGCCGGCCACCACCCCGCACAGGATGAGGGCCAGCCGTCCGTCGCCGCTGCGGGTCAGGGCCGCGCAGCCGACCGCCAGCGCCCCGGCGGCGAGGCCGCCGATGAAGGCGGCGGTCTGGGTCATGAAGACCCCGGCGCCCAGCAGCAGGGCGACCGCCGCGCCGAAGCCTGCCCCCGAAGAGACGCCGAGCAGGTCGGGCGAGGCCAGGGGATTGCGGAACAGGATCTGGAAACCCGCTCCCGCGCCCGCCAGCGCCGCGCCGCAGGTCAGGGCCGCGAGCAGGCGGGGCCCGCGCAGGGCCAGGGCCAGCTCCGCCTCGGGCGAGCCTCGTCCGAACAGGGCGGCGGCGAGGTCGGCGGGGGCGACTGACAACGGGCCGGAACACAGGACGGCGGTCGCGGCGGCGAGGGCCGCCAGCGTCAGGGCGGCGGTCGGGACCCAGGCTGGAACGCCTCTCAATCGAGCCATTGCGGGCGGTGGATTTCGGCCGGGGCCAGCCCGTAGAGGCGGCGACTCAGCATGGCCAGAGCCATGGCGCTGTCGCCGGGAGAAGCCAGCCAGGCGCAGCCCAGCAGACGGTTAACCGACGGGGGACGGTCGATCCAGCCGAACGGCTTGTCCGGCAGCAGCAGGATGCGCCGCATCCCGCCGTTGGGACGGCGGCGCCAGACCTCGCTGTGCAGGGCGGTGCGCGCGAAGCCCTCGTTCAGGGTGATCAGTACTTCGGGATCCCAGGCGATGATCTGTTCGCGGGTGACCCGCCCGATGTCGGTCGCGCCGACCGCGACATTGGTCCATCCGGCGCCCTCGAGCACCTCGGTGGCCAGGGCGCCGCGGAAGCCGGTCTCCAGTCCGTCCGCGCCCCGCGCGTAATAGAAGCTCCGGCCCGGCGGGGCCTGGCGCCAGTCGGCCAGCACCCGTTCGGCCTCGTCGGCCAGGCTGTCGCCGCGCTCGGCGACGCCGAGCAGCCCTCCGGCCTGCCGGAAGGCCTCGGGAATGCGGGTCAGGGCGCCGTCGATCAGGGTCCAGGGCACGTTCAGCCGTGCCCTGATCCGAACCCCGCGCTCGACGTTTTGCGCATCGGTGTCGCCGTAGTCGAGAATCAAGCTCGGGTGCAGGGCGGCGATGGCTTCCAGCCCGGCCTGCCGTCCCGGTCCGGCCAGTCCGCCCAGCTCGGGCAGGGCTTCGGCGCCGGGCGCCAGTCCGGTCAGACATTCGGGGTCCGGCTTGCGCGGCCATCCCGCCAGCCGCTCGCGGGCGACGGCCCAGATCAGCAGGGCGGCGGGCTGGCCCGCGGCGACCACGTCGCCCGTCACCGTGGGCGCGCGCGAGCAGGCGGCCGCGGCCAGGCCGCCGGCCAATCCGATCAGGGTCGCGCGCCGAGTCGTCATGCTTTTACCTGCCGCCTGTCCGGCGGGCCTATCCTGCCGTCAGGGGGCCCGGCAAGCCACCTCGGCGCCAATTTACCCTTAACCCTTGTCCGGTCTTCGTCCGCGTGCTGCTTATGCGCCCATCGCGTCAGGTGGGGCGCAAAGCAAAATGGGAGTTGGCCGTTGAGTACGACGGACACAGGGGGCGCGCTTACCGCCGGGCCCCGCAAGACGTTTCTGGGACATCCGCGCGGGCTGGTGATCCTGTTCTTCACCGAGATGTGGGAGCGCTTCTCCTACTACGGCATGCGGGCCCTGCTGGTCCTCTATCTGACCCAACATTTCCTGTTCAGCACCGGCGAGGCGCAGGGCATCTACGCGGCCTACGCCGCGCTGGTGTACCTGATGCCGGTGCTGGGCGGCCTGATCGCGGACCGGTATCTGGGATCGCGCAAGGCGGTCATCATCGGCGCGGTGCTGCTGGTGGCCGGTCACTTCACCATGGCCTTCGAAGGCACGGGCGGGCGTGAGCGCCTGACCATCGGCGCCACGACCTATGAACTTCAGGTCGAAGGCCGAGACCAGAACCGCAAGATGTTCGCCGTCAACGGCGACGAGCGGGTTCATATCTCGATCACGCCGCAAGGCGTCTCGACCGTCGGCGCCGAGCCGGCCGCCGCCAATGCGGGCGCAGCTCCGACCGCCGGCGGCTTCCCGGCCTTCACGCCCGCGGGCGGCTACAGCCTGGAGACCAACCGCGACCTGGCGCTGGGCGAACCGATCCTGTTCTTCGCCCTGTCCCTGATCATCGTCGGCGTCGGCTTCCTGAAGGCCAACATCTCCACCGTCGTGGGGGCGCTCTACGAAGAGAACGACCCGCGTCGCGACGGCGGTTTCACCATCTTCTACGTCGGCATCAACCTGGGTTCGTTCCTGGCCACCGCGGCCTGTTCCTACCTTGGAATCAAGTACGGCTGGGCCTACGGGTTCGGCCTGGCGGGCGTCGGCATGCTGTTCGGCCTGCTGACCTTCGTGCTCGGCCAGGGCTGGCTCGAGGGCCGCGGCGCGCCGCCGGTTCCGGTCCAGGGCCGCAGCATCCTGGGCGTGCCGCTGGTGCCGTTCTTCTGGATCGCCGGCCTGGTCGCGGTCTTCCCGACCTGGCTGCTGATGCAGCGCCACGAGATCATCGAGAACCTGCTGCCGTGGCTCGCGGGGGTCATCTTCATCCTCGTCGTCGGCTACACGGTCTTCAAGCTGAAGGGCTCCGAGCGGAGCCGCATGCTGGTCGCCCAGGTGTTGATCTTCTTCTCGGTCCTGTTCTGGGCGCTGTTCGAACAGGCCGGCTCGTCGCTGACCCTGTTCGCCGACCAGTCGACCGAGATGCCCTCGTGGTTCAATGCGGCCATGACGCAGATGTTCAACCCGGGCATCATCGTCCTGGGCGGTCCGATCATGGCGGCTCTGTGGGTCTGGCTTGCCAAGCGCAACGCCGAGCCCTCTACCCCGGTGAAGTTCTCGTTCGGCTTGATGTTCGTCGGAATCGGCTTCCTGGTGCTGATGTGGGCGGCGGGCAATCTGGCCAATGCGGACTTCCGCGTGCCGCTGCTGTTCCTGTTCCTGACCTACTTCTTCCACACCATCGGCGAGCTCTGCATTTCGCCGGTCGGCCTTTCGATGATCACCAAGCTTTCGGTGGCGCGCGTGGTCGGCCTGATGATGGGCGTGTGGTTCCTGTCCAGCTCCGTGGCGCACATCGTGGCCGGGATCATCGCCAAGGCGACCGCGACCGATACGGTGGCGGGCGTCGTCACCGACCGCGCCCTGGCCCTGGAAACCTATGGCTCCATCTTCGGGACCATCGGCTGGGTCGGCGTCGGCGTGGGCGTGTTCCTGCTGATCATCTCGCCGCTCCTCAAGAAGGGCATGGCGGGCATCCACTGATCGCCCTCACGGGTTGATCACACAGGAAGGGCGGGACCTCGCGGTCCCGCCCTTTTTTGATGCTCTGGGGGCATCCTCAGTTTCCGGGGGACGGAGGGACGCCTTCTTCAGAAGGTCTTTCTTATCTGCAGGAACAGCCAGGGGCTCATCTTCGTGCGGCGCACCTCGTGGGTGACGACCGGCGCCACGTCGCGCGGCCCGCTGTAGAGGTCGCGGTTGTAGCCCTGGGCCCGGTCGCTGGCGTTGCCCATGTCGACGCGGACGGTCAGGTCGGGCCGCGGCTTCCACTGGCCGTAGAGCGATACGCCCGGCTCGGCGTACAGGGCGCGGATCTCGCGCACCCGGAAGATGCGGCCCTTGTCGACATTGCAGCCGTGGTCGAAGCCGTAGGACCAGCGTCCGCCCTTCAGGTCCTGGTTGAAGTTGACGCCGCAGCCGAAGGCCTGGTTGCCCTCGAAGCGGCGCTCCTGGCCGGTGACCGGGTCGGTGACGCGGGTCTGGGACCAGCTGGCGCGGGTTTGCAAACGCGCATTGGGCAGACCCAGCCGGTCCATCGGCAGGGTCAGGCGCGCCTGATAGAAGTTCGAACGTCCGTCGCCGATGTTGCCGACGCCGTCGAAGCCTCCCGCCAGCGGGATCACGTCGACCACGTCCTGGACCTCCGCATGCTGGACGGTCACGTCGAAGACGCCCTTGTCCCAGAAGCGGCGCTCATAGAAGGCCTCGAACACCGTCTCCTGCGACGGCGCCAGATCGGGGTTGCCGCCTTCGACCTGGCCGATGTCGATGTCGGCCGAGGCGACGAAATCACCGAAGTCGAGCTGGCCCACCGTCCGCTCGACCCGGAAGCGGAACTGGTGCCCGGTCCATGGCGTCCACGTCGCCTGGATGCGGGGCTTGGGATAGACGAACGACTTGCTCAGGTCGCTGTCGCCCGTCTGGCTGATCTCGGACACCTCGACCCGCACGCCGAACTCGAGGGTGAACTCGGGATTGGGCCGCCAGGTGGCCTGACCGAAAACCTCCCCCCGCAGCTCCTCGACCCGCACCTTGGCCGAGGGCAGGGGGACGGGCACGCCGTTCTCGGAATAGGTCGTGGCGCTGTCGAGGAAGTTCCACGCCACCTCGCCGCCGGTCTCGACCGACCACTGGTCCGAGGGGCGATGGCGCAGCTCGACGCGGACGATCGATTCCCCCTCGGTGTCGTCGGAGGTGAAGGTCGAGCTGTTCCCACCGCTGGCGGAGACGCCGGTGTAGTCCTCGGTCTCGTAGCGCTGCAGGCCGGTCAGCTCGAGGGCGGTGCGCGGTCCGAGGTCCCGGACCCAGCTGACGCCCAGCTCGCTGTCGATGCCGTGGTCTTCCTCGTCGTTGCGGCTGTCGGTTCCGGGACCCGAGCGGATCAGGACGTCCTGGGCGTTCTCATTGCTGAACCAGCCCAGCAGGCCGGTGATGCGCAGGCGGCCGCCGGCGAGGCGGCGCTGCACGGCGCCGGTGCCGCGCACGTTGCGGAAGCGATCCCACAGCACCAGGTCGGCGTCCTGGACCAGATTGCCCGACGCGTCGTAGCGCCGACGGAAGCCGTCGCCTGTGCCGTCCGTGCGGTCGGAAGTGGCGCTGATCGAGCCTTCGATCTGGTTATCGCCGTCGCGGCGGGAATAGCGGGCCGCCAGAAGCGGACCGAGATGGCCGTCGGGGTAGATGTAGCTGTTCAGCTCCAGCACCCGCTCGGTGGTCACCTGGCGCGCCAGAACGACGTTGGCAACGACCGGATGGCCCTGCATGTCGATGCCCGGCGCGCCGCCGCGGATCAGCTCGATGCGGGCGACCCCGGCGGCCGAGATGCGGCGCAGGACCGCCTCCAGATTATCCGTCTTGGCCGAGGGCGGCTGGCCGTCGATCAGGACGTTGCCCGAGGCGCCGGCCAGGCCGCGCGTGTCGCTGTCGCCGGAGTTGAAGGCGAAGCCCGGCAGGCGCGTGATCATGTCGAACGCCGTGTCCGGGCGGCTGTCGGCGAAGAAGACGGGCTCGAACACCAGCACGCCCTGCTGGGCGACGCTGTCGGGGGCGGGCGGCGCGGTCTGCGCCAGGGCGGGCGTCGCGAGGACGGACGCTGCGACGCTCGCTAGCCAGAATGCCTTGTGCATGACGTCTCCCCTGTCGGTAGAGGTTGCCTGCGAAGCCCCGCCGGCTCCAGTTACAAGCGGGACAGGTGTGTGAACCGGCGGCGGTCAAAGGGAACCGCCGCCGCCTCCAGAGCCGATGTCAGAACGTCTTGCGCAGGCGCAGCTGGTAGAAGGTCCTGGGGTCGATCTCGCGGGTTTCGATGTAGGCGATCGGCCGGGTCAGGCGGTCGCCGTAGACGATGCGTTCCTGGTCGAAGTCGTTCCAGACGTTGATCTGAGCCCGCAACGACAGGGTCGGCGTCGGCTTGTACTCGGCCCAGAGCTCGAAATAGTCCTTGCCGCGCCAGCTGAACTTCTGGTCCGGATCGTAGCTGCCCTGCCCCAGCAACGGCAGCCAGGCGCCGCCCCACTGCAGGTTCCACGACTTGATGTCCTGGGCGATGGTGATGGTCGCCTGAGAGGCGCGCACATCGGAGATCGGGCGCGTCTCGCCGGTGGTCGGATCGGTGACCTCGGTCTTGTTCCAGGTGTTGCGGAAGCCCACCCGACCGCCCGTGAAGCCGATCTTGTCCGTCGGCACCAGGATGTTCACCGCCAGCTGGTCCAGCGTTCCGTCGCCGATGTTGCCGTTCGCCGACAGGCCGCCGTCCAGCGGAATCATGTCGATGGCGTCGCTGATCTCGTCGTGGCGCAGGGTGATGCTGACGATCCCGTCGCCCCAGAAGCGGCGCTCATAGGCCAGCTCGCTGATCCAGCGTTGCTCGGGTTCCAGGTCGATGTTGCCGCCGAAGACGTTCTCGTCCTCCAGCTCGGCCGAGGCGGCGAAGTCGCTGAAGTTCAGCTGGCCGACCTCGCGCTCGAAGCGCAGACGGAGCTGGTTGTTGGGCATCGGCGTCCAGGTGGCCAGGAAGCGCGGCTTGATGAAGTAGAGGCTCTTTTCCTTTTCCGCGTCGCCCGACTGGCTGATGGTCGAAGCCTCGACCCGCAGACCGCTTTCCAGGGTCAGGTTGTCGCGCAGCCGCCAGGTCCCCTTGGCGAACAGCTCGCCGCGGGTTTCCTCGACCTTGACCGAGGCGGAGGGCAGGGGAACGGCCACGCCGCCGACGCTGAAGGCCTGCTCGGTCTCCAGCATGTTGTAGGCGATCTCGCCGCCGGTCTCGATGGTGAGTTTGGGGGAATGTTCGTAGCGCAGCAGGCTGCGCAGGATGGTCTCGGAGCTCTCGCTGACCGAGGAGAAGCGCTGTTCGGGCGCGTTCACCGCATTTTCCCGGACCCGCGAGAAGGCGCTCGAATCGTTCTCGGAGAACTCATGGATGAAGCGGGTCTCGGACTTCAGGCGGCTGTCGAGATCGCGGGTGTAGACCAGGCCGAACTCGCCGCTGGAGCCGTCCTCGGCGTACACGCTCTCGCGGCGCACGGTGGGCGAGGTCTGCAGGTTGATGTTCGAGAAGTCGTTGATCCCGTAGCGGGCGGTCAGGTCGATCTTGCCGCCCAGGAAGGGGCTGGCGTAGTTGACCCGCAGCGAGTTCCCGCCGCCGGACTGGTCGTTGAAGAAGTCCTCCTGGCGCAGGATGGTCCCCGCGCCGTTGCGGCGGACGACGGGGCCGACGCCGTTGGAGTCGCTGGTCGACATGCCGTCGCTGAGGGTGAAGCCCCACGTGCGGTCGCCGTCCTTGGCCGTGAACTGCCACGAGCCGCCGTAGACGTCGTTCCCGCCCTCGAACAGGGCGGCGTTGCCGGTGAAGACTGACTGGCGGCTGGACTCGCTGCGGGTGATGACGTTCACGACGACCGAGAAGCCCTGCATGTCGATGCCGGGGGCGCCGCCGCGGATCAGCTCGATACGCAGGACCTGGGCGGCCAGGGTGCGCGACAGGACGTTGGAGCCGGTGTCGTTCTTGGAGGCGGGCCGCGAGCCGTTGATCAGGATGTTGCCGACGGAGCCCTCGAAGCCGCGGCTGCCGTCGCCGTCGTTGACGCTGAAGCCGGGGACCCGGTTGACCATGTCCAGCGCAGTGTTGGGCTGTTGGTCGGCGAAGAAGGCGGGTTCGAAGATCAGCACGCCCTGCTGACCCGCTTCGGCCTGTACAGGCGGCGGCGTCTGGGCGGCGGCGGCGCCGGCGGTCAGCAACAGCGCTGTGGTCGCCAACAGAATGGTTCTGGTCATTGCGAAACTCCCCTCGTCGTGTGACGAGAGGTGTGACTGGATGGTTTGCTTGTCTCCAGTTACAAGACGGACAGGTGGATTAAATCGGCGACAGAATTACAGGGCTGTCATCTTTATGTTCTGATCTTGTCTGGCCAATACTTCTCTTCATCAAGACTAATGGGTGAGTTCGTGAAAGCCGTCGCCGCCGTTGCCACCGTCCTTCTGCTTCTGACTTCCGCCGCATCGCCGGCCTTGGCCCAGACGCCCCCTGCCGCCGCTTCGCAGGACGCGACCGAGCTGGACGAGGTCGTGGTGCTGGCCCGTCGCTCGGGCGCGCCGATGTGGACGATCACAAGAGGCGACTCGACCCTGATCCTGGTGGGCTCGATCCGCGCCATCCCGCGTGATGTCACCTGGCATCCCGATGCGCTGGAGCAGGCGACGGCCAAGGCGGACCTGATCTTGCTGCCCCAGGAGGGTCGGGCGTCGTTCAGCGACATCCTGCGCGTCATCTGGCGCGCGCGGACCATCGGGCGGATGCCCCAGGGGCAGACCACGGCGACCTGGCTGTCGCCCGAGTATCAGGCCCGGCTGGACGCGCTGATGGCGGGCGAGCGGAATCAGAACTGGCGCACCCAGAGCCTGCTCTTCACCAGTCTGGACCTGATGCAGGACAAGGCCGGCTTCCGCGCCGGGGGCGAGGCGCAGGACGCGGTGGACGTGGTGCGCCGCGCCGGCCGCCGGGCCCGCATCGACATGCGCCCGGTCGGCACCGTGCGGGGGGACGAACTGGTCGAAAGCCTGATCTCGGCGCCCCAGAGCGTCCATGTGCCCTGCGTCGAGCGCGCCATCGCCGCCGCCGAGGCCGGGCCCGAGTCGTCGCGTGACCGGGCCGTCGACTGGCGCGCCTTCCGCGTGCCGGAGGTGGTCAACTCGCCGATCGAACAGGCGCTGAATGTCTGCTGGCCGTGGGGCGATCCCGAACTGGCCCCCCAGTTGCACCAGCAATGGGCGGCGGCGGTGGAGACGGCCATGATCTCGCCGGGCACGACGATGGGCGTCGCGCCGGTCCGCCTGCTGGCCGAAGAGGGCGGCGTGCTGGACAGCCTGAAGGCCCGCGGCTTCGAGATCGTGGGCCCGGAGTGGCGGTCCCGGTAGCCCGGTTCAGGGCGTGATCAGCCGCGCGGCGAGGTCGGACCGGTCGGCTCGCTGCCTCACCGCTGGATCAGTAGGGGCACGAGCTCGGCGCTGGGCCTCACCCACCGCGCCCATGAACAGCCGCCCCAGATCCAGCCGTTGTTGTTGATGTCGAACTGGACCGTGCGCTGCGCGGCGCTCCTGAGGTCGATCAGCAAGGCGGCGTCGTAAGCACGATGGACCACGGTTCCGGTGTTGACCGGCCCGCGGGAGAGCATCAGCAGCACCTGCTCCACCGGTGCGACCACGTCGAGCATGTTCCGTGGAGGGGTGCGGCGCAGACCGCCGAGCGGCGTCGGCTCAGACCGCGGTGCCGCCCACCGTCAGTCCGCCCATCTTCAGCGAGGGTTGGCCGATGCCGACGGGGACGCCCTGACCGGCCTTGCCGCAAACGCCGACGCCGGGATCGAATTCGAAGTCGTCGCCGATCATCTGCACCTGGGTCAGAGCCGTGGCCCCGTCGCCGATCAGGGTGGCGCCGCGCACCG
>Ga0307406_10002054_pt1 | contig 10986 bp, 9 predicted proteins | sample 322Cmetagenome_3_FD_203706 | JGI IMG/M metagenome (GOLD analysis project Ga0307406, IMG submission 203706) | Maize rhizosphere microbial communities from greenhouse at UC Davis, California, United States - 322HYB-C-2 | ecosystem: Host-associated > Plants > Roots > Rhizosphere > Soil | place... | reverse complement strand
CAAGCGGGGCCGGCTCTCGGTGCTGTTCGGCTCGATCACGCTGTACTCGCTCGCCAACATCGCCAACGGCTTCGTCGAGACGGTCGACGCCTACGCGTGGTGCCGGCTGGCCGCCGGCATCGGGCTGGCCGGCGAGCTGGGCGCCGGCATCACGCTCGTCAGCGAGCTGATGGGCCGCCAGAGCCGCGGCTACGGCACGACCATCGTCGCCGCGTTCGGCATCTCGGGCGGCGTGGCGGCGGGCCTGATCGGCGGCGCCATCCCGGGCGTCGGCGTCGACTGGCGCACGGCGTACATCATCGGCGGCGTGGGCGGGCTCGCGCTCCTCGTGTTGCGGGTCGGCCTCGCCGAGTCGGGCATGTTCGCCACCGCGGCCGCCAACAAGGCGCTCTCGCGCGGCAACTTCGCCATGCTGTTCACCGACGCGCGCCGCTTCGGCCGCTACCTGGCGATCATCGCGGTGGGCGTGCCGGTCTGGTACATCGTCGGCATCCTGTTCACGCTGGCGCCCGAGCTGGGCACCGCGCTGGGGCTGCCCGAGAAGCCGAGCCCGGCCACGGCGCTGTTCCTGGTCTACGGCGGCGGGACGATCGGCGACGTCCTGTCCGGCCTCGTCAGCCAGTGGCTGCGCTCGCGCCGCGCCGCGATCGGGATCTGGCTCACCGGCGGGGTCGGCGTCGTGATCGCGTACTTCCTCCTCGGCGGCCGCTCGCTGACGACGTTCTACGTGCTGGCCGGCGTCGGGGGCCTGGGCATCGGCTACTGGGCCGTGTTCGTGTCGACGGGGCCCGAGCTGTTCGGGACCAACCTGCGCGCGACGGTGGCCACCACGGTGCCGAACTTCGTGCGCGGCTCGCTCGTGCTCCTCACGAGCGGCTTCCAGCTGCTCGAGGGGCCGCTCGGCACGGTGGGGGCCGCGATCGCCATCGGCGTGTTCTCGTACGGCGTCGCGTTCGCGGGGCTGTACGCGCTCCGCGAGACGTTCGGCGTCGACCTGGACTTCCACGAGCACCACGCCGGCAGCAAGCCGGACGCGGGGGCCGTCACTTCGGCAGGGTGATGTTCGGGATCCGGCCGCGGGTGATCTCGCCGTCGCCGTTCGGGATGAACGCCATCATCGCCGTCGAGCCGAGGCCGGTGTAGCGGAACACGAGCTCGTCGCCGGACTTGTAGTCGATCGCGGGCGCCTCCACGTCGAGCTCGTACGCCTGCGCGCTGTAGTCGCCCTTGGGGAGCGGCTCGAAGTGCTCCTGCCACGTGGCGAGCACGGTGTCCGCGCCATCGCGGCGGTGGAGCAGCGAGAACTCCACGTCGACGGCGCGGATGATGATGTTGTCGCAGATCACGTGATACGCCCCGGCGGGCACGTCGGCCTTGAGCGAGTACTCCGCATCGAGGGATCCACCGGACCCCACTCCAGGCGCTCAAAAAGGGGGCGGTTCGAAGTCGATCAGCTTGACCTCGGTCTCGCGCCCGTCGAGCGCGAGCCACAGGGTCCGCGCGTTCCCGGCCGAGTCGGGGCAGCCGGTCAGGCCCGCGAGCCCGGCGGCGAGCACGACCGCGAGCGCGGCGCGGCTCGGGCGGGGCGGCGCGCTCACTGGGCCCTCGGCGGCACGAACACCGCGATGAAGTGCGAGGGCACCGGGGTCGACTCGTGCTCGAGCACGAGCCCGGCCTTGCGCGCCGACTCCATCGACGTGGCGCGGACGTAGATCCGGTTCGAGATCACGATCCGGCCGGTCGGCTTGAGCGCCGGGATCGCCCCCCGGAGCCAGGCCGCCGGATCGGTGAAGTGATGGTCGACCTCGGCGAGCAGGATCGCGTCGTAGAGGCCGGGCTCGAGCCCGGGCTTGTTGGCGTCGACGATGCGGCGCTCGACGATGTCGGCGAGGCCGGCGGCGGACAGCCGCTGGTAGAGCAGGTCGAGGACCTGGCCATCGATATCGGTGGCGACGACGCGGCCGTTCGGCGCGACCGCGCGCGCGAGGTGGAGCGTGAGCAGACCCGAGCCGGCGCCCACGTCGGCGACCCGCGAGCCGGGGCCGATCTTCAGCGCCTCGATGACCTTGCCCGGGTCGCGCTCCTTGTCGAAGCGCGCCTGCTCGCGGACCGCGTCGTCGCGGGACCCGCGGGTCTGGCCCTGGCCGGCGGCCTGGTTGCGGTCGCAGGCCGCCGCGCAGAGCAGCAACGCGAGCAGGGCCAATCGCACGCCGGCTAGCCTAGCACGCAGGGCATCCGAAAGACGGCGAGGCCGCCGACTTGCCGCCGGCGGCCTCACTCGCGTCTCGGAGCGATCGGGGATCTCTGAGGGCGTTGATCCGCTCGAAGCTGCTTCGAGCTCACAGGCCCCGGTTCCCGGGGCCTCGAGGGCCTACTGGACCTTCGCGTAGCCGAAGACGTCGGCGATCTTGATGCCGTTCGCGCCGAACTGCGCGATCGAGCGGTCGTCGCCCTTGGCGATCGCGTAGGCGACGGCGGCCGTCGCGATGCGCGCGGTGTTCGCCGCGTTGTACACGGCGTCGTTGCCGTTCGCGTCGAAGCCCTTCGCGTTGCCGTTGCGGTCGACGCCGCCGAACCAGCCGGAGTACAGGTGCCCGTTGCCGAGCACGTACATCCAGTTGCTGCCGTTCGGGGTGCCGTCGGGCCAGCCACCGGGGGTGTTCGGGCTCTTCGGCGTGTCGCCGTGGAACGTCATCACGAAGTCGTTGGCGAGCGGGCGCATCGTCGCGCCGTCGACCTTGGCGGTCAGGTCGGCGTAGAACGCGTCGAGGATCGTCTTCAGCTGGGTGGGGACCACGTCGACGTCACGGTTGCCGGGGGTGCCGTTGAACGCGCCGTGCGGGTCGTCCTGCGGGCCGGGCACGCAGACCGAGTTGGTGAGGCCCATCGAGAAGGCCTTCGCCGTGATGATCAGCGCGCGGCCGAGCGCCGCGACGTTGCCGCGGGTGTTGCCCGTGATGCCGTACTTCGTGAGGTCCTCGGGCACGATCTGGAGCTTGGCGGCCAGGTTCGTGCCGAGGAACGACGCCGCCGACGAGGCGGTGAGGTACGACTGCTTGTTCGTCGAGCGCTCCGCCGCGCGGTTGAGCTGCGCGAACGCGTCGTAGTGCGCCTTGTACAGGCTCGCGTCGCGCGACTGCGACAGGAGGCCGCCCGCGCGCGAGGCCGCGCTGTTGAACAGGTCGACCATGCCGTTGGCCGCCGTGACGGCGGTGGCCTGCGGGGCGCCCGGGGCGGTGCCGTAGGCGGCGCCGCCGATGGTGATCACCGGGACGACCGACGGCGCGGGCGCCTGCAGGGCCGCCGCGACGGCGAAGATGTTGTTGCCGCCGAGGCCGACCATCGACGTCGGCGCGTTCGTGTGCGTCTCGTTGTTGCCGCACATGAACGCCGTGATCTGCTTCTGCGGCGACAGGTTCGCGAACGGCGTGTCGGGGCCGATCGCGAGCGGCTTCTTGGTGCCCTGCGCGAGCTTGGTCTGGCCGGGCTTGTGGTACGAGAGGTTCGGGTTGTTGGCCGCCGCGATGTCGTAGTGCGGCCACAGGAGCTGGTTCCACGCGTGGCCACCGTTGCCACAGAACACGTGGACCGAGCGGTTCGCGGGCAGCTCGGCCGCCGCGGACGCGAGGCCCTTGCCGGCCGTCTTCTCGAGGATCTCGATCACCTTGCCGCGCGACACACCGAGGGCAGCGCCCGCAGCGAGGCTCCACTTCATGAGCGCACGGCGGGTCAGCTCGTGCTCCTCATCACGCTTGGAAGTCTGGGACTTGGCCATGGGAGGTCTCCTCACTCGCAGGTGTATGCCGCAGCCAGCAGGGCAGCGACCGCAATGCGCTTGCCGATGTCGGGCGTCGACGCATTGGACACGGTTAGGGTGCAGAATTCGACGTGGGCGGGTTGGGCCGGCTGGCCGATGAGGCAGGTGATGCCGTCGGGCCGGCAGGTGTTCCCCTCGAAGAGGACCGCGTTGGCGCCGGAGGCGTCCTTGCAGCGGGCGGGGTAGTTGGTGGTGGACGCCATCGCGTTGATCACCTCGGGCGCGGCGGCCGCGAAGATGTCGAACGCGCGCGAGGCGCCCGACGTGGTGATCCCGAGGTTCTCGCGGATGCGGTTGGGGAAGCTGGGGCCACCCATCGCGTTGTAGCCGTCGCGGTAGAGCTCGCCCGGGGACAGCGCCGTGGTCGCACCCACGTTGACGCCGAGCGACGTCAGGACGGTGGCGAACGAGCGGTACCGGACCTTGGCGCAGCTGTGGATGCGCGAGGTGAAGGAGGTGGGGCCCTCCTTCGCGAGGCGCTCGATCTGCGCGAACGGGTCGAAGCCGTTGTTGTCGTGATCGAAGGTCTGGCCTTCGGTGCCGGAGGTCGAGCCCTCGGGCGGGAGGTTGTTCGGCTCGTCGGTCGGCGAGTCATCCGTGCAGGCGGCGCCGAATGAAGCGACCAGGATCGTCAAGAGCGTGAGTCGGGTCATTGGCTCCTCCTTAGAACTTCACGAAGTCATCGCTGGTGTAGACGGCGTAGATGAGGTCCTTCATCTTGTGGCCGCTCTGGACGTACGAGTCGATCTGGCCCTGGATGGTCTCGGCCGGGACCTCGAGCAGGAGGTCGACGATGTCGCCCTTACCGAGCGCCCAGTTCCAGACGCGAGCGACGCTGCACTTCGCGACGTCCGCGTCGGCGGCGATGGCCGCGCCGAACGACGCCATGTCCGGCGTCTCGACGCCGAAGCGCCACGAGGTGACCTGATCGGCCGGCAGGTAATCGGCCCGCGTCGCGAGCGGCTCGCCGGGCAGCGGGGTCTTGACCGCGATCGCGTTCTGGTAGACGCCGTTCTGGTCGTAGTTCGCGAACAGCGGCGCGATGTGGTTCAGGTTCTTGTGGCAGTGCGCGCACTGCACGGCGACGGCCTCGCGGAAGTTGACGCGGCCGCCGTTGGCGGTGCCGGCGATGCTGTCGTGCGGGTAGTCGCCCTGGTACGGCGTCGCGCCGCCGACGTCGGTCGGCGCGCCGGTCAGGTCGATCGGGAACCGCAGGCAGTCGAAGGTCTCCTGGATCCACTTGACGCGGCGGAACGCGAAGTTGCTGTAGTACTGCTTCATCACGCCCTGGTTCGTCAGGACGCCGGCCTTGGGGCCGTTACCAGCGCAGTCGGCCGCGGCGAAGGTGCCGGCCGCCTCGTTGAACGTGGGGCAGGCGCCGGTCGTGGCGGTGAACAGCTGGTGGAAGTCGGCGTTGCTGACCGTCAGCGACGCGGCGAACGCCGGGGCGGTGTCCATCTCGGCGGTCTCGCCCATCTTGAAGGTGTCGCGCCAGAAGTACATCATCTGCCGAGCGAACTCGGGCTTCTCCATGTACAGCTTGATCTGAGCCTCGTACGCGGCCTTCTTGGCGGCGTCGTCCCCGGCGTCCTTGATCTTGTTGATCTCGACCATCGAGGGGATGTTGCCGGTCAGGCGGAGCGCGGCGATGCGGAGCGCGGCGTTGTAGTCGACCACGCGCGAGGCCAGCTGCTTCTCGAACTCGTCACCGCCGGTCTGGCCGTCGGTGGTCTGGCCGTCGTCGCCGGACGAGTTGGAGTCGCTGCTGCAAGCCGCCGCGAGGGAGGTGGCAGCCGTCAACAGTATGATTGAGATCCTCTTCATGGGGCTCCTTTTCACGGGGCGTCGCGCTCGGCAACGAGCCAGGGGGTGACGGCGTTCTTGAAGTTGTTGAAGTTGGTCGCGTTGCCGCCGAACGTGAACGGGTGGTTCGCGTAGCCGGGGGTCGTGACGACGAAGATCGAGCTGTTCGGGATGTCGGTCAGGTTCGCGCGCAGCTTGACCTGGTTGCAGGCGTTCGTCGCGTTGGCCGCCTCGACGCCGGACATGTCGAGCGCCGATACGGCGTTCGGGTTGGTGCCGGCGCGGTGGCAGCCGCCGCACGAGGTGTTGAGCTGGGTGCGCGCGGCGGTCTCGAACTGCGTGAGCACCTTGCAGCCGGTGACGCCCATCGGGCCGCCGGTCTCCGGCTGGTAGGCCTTCGCGTCCTTGAAGTAGACGGCGAGCTTGCTGTCCGGCGGGAAGTTCACGAAGGCCGCGGTGCCGCCGGAGATCTGCTGCTGATCGGCGGTCGCGGTCGCCATCAGGTTCATCTTCGTGTTGAAGAACCGGTCGAGCGTGTCGGCGATCGCCGGCTTCGTCGTATCCGCGGGGATCGCGACGAACAGCGGGTGATCGATGTACGCGCCCATCGGGCCGGGGACGAGCGAGAGGCGGTTCAGGTAGAGGCCCGAGCCGACCGCCTGCACGACGAAGGTGATCTTGGCGCCGGGGATGCCCTCGCCAGCCTCGCCGAGCGAGTCGAGCGGGATCTCGTTGATCGGGCAGGTCGCGGTGCCGGGGGCGCCCGCGGTGCAGACCGAGAACGTGAAGTCGGCCGTGCGGAGGCCGAGCTGGCCGGGGCCGGGCTTCTCGGCCGAGGCGTCCTTCTCGGCCTGGAGCCACTCGAGCACGTCGGACTTCTGCTGCCCGACGATCGGCGGGCCCTCGTGCTGGCCCTTGCTGAGGAGGCGCGACGACTGCGGCGCGTCGATGCTGACGACCGCCGGCTCGAAGCCCATCAGCTTGTCGCGGATCGCGAGCTCGCTGTCGCCCGTGAGGAACTCGACGGTAGCGCGCGGCGCGGCGCCGCCGTGGCACACCTCGCAGTTCGCCGCCGGGTCCCGCAGCGCGGGCAGCGCCTTCTGGACCCAGAGCTGACGCGCGACCTCTGCCTTGGTGGGCTCGGGCGCGTCGATGAGGCCGGTGCAGCCGATCATCGTCAGCAACGAAGCAGCGGCCGTGACCCGCACCGTACTCAGGTGGCGGGCCAAGGACTCGCGCATCGAGCGACGCGACCGAGCACCGGCGGCGTTGACTCTTTGTGAAGGTAACCCTCCGAACATGGGCGACCGACAGAGCAACCGATGTGCCGCGAGGGATCGGACGCGCGCTCGGCTTCAAGTGGCTGGAATATGGTGTTGTGCATGTGACGGTCAGGCTTTGCGCATGAGATTTCACACCCCAGCCGGGGACAACTGTGCCCACTCTCTAATTCGTTTGAATCATTATAAATCGCTGTGCAAAGGGCTTCGCTACCCAGCTCCCGCGCCAGTTTATGGGTGCTTGGGTCACCAGGGGGGTGGGGGAACGAGCCCTGCGAAGAGCTCGGAGCTGAGCGCGCGACGGTGAGGATCTCCGACGAGGACAGCGGGGATCGAGGGATGAAGCGACGCGCGAGTGAGGAGCGCTCGCGATCTCCGACGGAGGGATGAAGCGGCGCGCGGAGGAGGGGAGTGCGGGAATCTCCGTCGAGGGGATGAGGCGGCGACCTCGGACGGTTTTCAAACCGAGTCTCGTCGGGCGAGACTGCGCGCCATGACCCAGCACGGCGGCGATTTGATCGCGGACGTCCTCGCGCGCCACGGCGCCACGCACCTCTTCACGCTGTGCGGCGGGCACATCTCGCCGATCCTGACCGGCGCGCAGGCCCGCGGGCTGCGCGTCGTCGACGTGCGCGACGAGGCCAACGCGGTGTTCGCCGCCGACGCGGTCGCGCGCATGACCGGCGTGATCGGCGTCGCGGCGGTGACGGCCGGGCCCGGCGTGACGAACACGATCACGGCGGTGAAGAACGCGCAGATGGCGCAGTCGCCGGTGGTCCTCCTCGGCGGCGCGACCGCGACCCTGCTCAAGGGCCGGGGCTCGCTGCAGGACATCGATCAGCTCTCGCTGATGCGGCCGATCACGAAGTGGGCGACGACGGTCAAGTCCGTCCCCGCGCTCGCGCCGACGATCGAGCGCGCGTGCGCGCTGGCGATGGCCGGCGTGCCGGGCCCGGTGTTCGTCGAGGTGCCGGTGGATCTGCTCTACCCCGAGGCGGTCGTCCGGGGCTGGTACGAGAAGGAGGCGGGCCTGGGCAAGGCCAAGGGCCTCGGCGCCAAGGCGCTCGAGCTCTACATCCGCGGCCACCTCTACAAGCAGTTCCACGCGCCGGCCCTGCCCGAGGTGCACCTGCCGATGAAGCTGCCGCACCTGCGGAGCGGCGCGGGCGGGATCGAGAAGGCGGCCGACGCGCTGCGCGCGGCGGAGCGGCCGGTGATCGTGGTCGGCAGCCAGACGCTCGCCGGCGTGAAGGATCCGGGCCGGCTGGCGCGCGCGCTCGGGCTCCTCGGCGCGCCGGTGTTCCTCGCGGGCGCGGCGCGCGGGCTGCTCGGGCGCACGCACGAGCTGCAGCTCCGGCACAACCGCGGCGCGGCGCTCAAGGAGGCCGACGTCGTGATCGTGTGCGGCTTCCCGTTCGACTTCCGGCTGGGCTACGGCCGCGGCATCGGCAAGCAGGCGACGCTGATCGCGGCGAACCTGTCGGCCGAGGAGCTGCGCAAGAACCGGCGGCCGGACATCGCGGTGGAGATGCACGCGGCCGAGTTCCTCGTGGCGCTGGGGGATCGCATCGGCTCGGCGGGCGATCGCTGGCGGCCGTGGCTCGGCAGCCTGCGCGAGAAGGAGGCGGCGCGCGACCGCGAGATCGTGGCCAAGGCGAGCGCGGCGGGCGAGCTGATCGATCCGCTGCACTTCTTCTCGCGGATGGAGGAGGCGATGTCCGACGACGCGGTGCTCGTTGTCGACGGCGGCGACTTCGTGGCGACGGCGAGCTACATCGTGCGGCCGCGCGCGCCGCTGTCGTGGCTCGATCCGGGCGCGTTCGGCACGCTCGGCGTCGGCGGCGGCTTCGCGCTCGGCGCGGCGATGGTGCGGCCGGGGCGCGAGGTGTGGCTGGTCTGGGGCGACGGCTCGTCGGCGTACACGCTGGCCGAGTTCGACAGCTACGTCCGGCACGGCGTCGCGCCGATCGCGGTGATCGGCAACGACGCCTCGTGGATGCAGATCGCGCGCGAGCAGGTGGAGGTGCTGGGGACGACGCTCGGCTGCGATCTGCGGCGGACCGACTACCACCGGGTCGCCGAGGGCTACGGCGGCGTCGGGCTCGCGCTGACCGATCCGGCGCGCGTCGACGCCACGCTCGCCGAGGCCAAGGCGATCGCGCGCACCGGGCGGCCGGTGTGCATCAACGTCCACCTGAGGAAGAGCGAGTTCCGCAAGGGATCGATCTCGATATGAGCGGGCTCGATCCGGGCGGGCTCGGGGACCCCGTCGTCGATGCGGCGCTCGCCGAGCTGGGCGTGCGCCAGATGCTGCTCGCGATCCAGGACGTGAGCTTCCCGTGCGATCCGGACGAGGATCTCGGCCGCGGCACGCCCGCCTCGCGCGCGACGGAGCGGCTCCTGCCGCTGGTGCGGCGGCTGGGCTTCACCGGCCTCCTGCTCGGGCCGCAGGGGCAGACCACGCGGGACAACCCGTCGCCGTACGACGGGACGATCTTCTCGCGCCACACCGGCTCGATCGCGGTCCGCTCGCTCCGGCGCGGCGGGCCGTACGAGGGCCTCGTCGACGAGCGGACGCTCGACGCGCTCGTGCTCTCGCTCGCCGGCGGCCGGGCGCGGCACGCCCGCGCGTACGACGCGACCGAGCGGATCCTCGACGCCGCCGCGGCCGCGATCGCCGCCGGCGCGCGGCCTGATCTGGCGCCCGAACTCCTGCGCTTCGTGGCCGAGCACGGCCCGGCGTGGCTCGCCGCCGACGCGCGCTACGCCGCGTACTCGCGCCGGTTCGGCGGGATCGCCTCGCGGCACTGGCCCGAGCCGCTGCGCGACGCGGCCGCCGCCGGCGCTGCCGATCCGACGCACGATCCGACGCTCGCTGCGGCGCTGCGGCGCTACGAGCTGGGCCAGTGGCTCGCCCACGCCGAGCACGCGCGCTTCCGCGCGGCCGTGCGGCGCGCCGGCCTGATCCTCTACGGCGATCTGCAGGTCGGCCTGGCCGACGCGGACCTCTGGGCGCACCGCCCCGCGTTCCTCGCCGATTACCTGATGGGCGCGCCGCCGAGCCGCACCAACCCCGAGGGACAGCCGTGGGGCTACGCGGTGCTCGACCCGGCGCAGCTCGCGGCCGGCGGGCCCGCGCTGCGGCTGTTCCGCGCGCGGATCGAGAAGGCCTTCGCCGAGTACGACGGGCTGCGGATCGATCACCCGCACGGCATCGTGTGCCCGTGGGTGTACCGCGCCGACGCCGCCGATCCGGCGCAGGCCGTGCGCGACGGCGCCCGGCTCCACGAGTCGCCGGAGCTGCCGGATCACCCGGCGCTCGCGCGCTACGCGATCGCCCGCCCGGAGCAGCTCGATCGCGCGCGGCCCCGCTACCACGACGCGTGGGTGCGCGAGCTCGACGACGCGCAGGTGGCTCGCTACTCGCTCCTGCTCGACGCGATCGCCGACGTCGCCAGGAGCCGCGGCCGCTCGGTCGCCGATCTCAGCTGCGAGGTCCTGAGCACGATGCCGCTGCCGCTCGGCCGCGTGCTCGAGCGTCACGGCCTCGGCCGGTGGCGCGTGCTGCAGAAGGCGAACCTCGACGATCCGACCGACGTGTACCGCGCCGAGAACGCCGCGCCCGCCGACTGGGTCATGCTCGGCAACCACGACACGCGCCCCATCTTCGAGCTCGTGCGCGCCCTCTCCGACGCCGATCGCGCGCGCTGGGTGGCCCACCTCGCGCGCCGCCTCGCGCTCTCCGGCACCGATGCCGCGGCGCTCGCGGCGCCCGGCCGCCTGCCGACCGCCATGCTCGCCGACCTGTTCCTGTCCGCGGCCGAGAACGTCTCGATCTTCTTCGCCGACCTGTTCGGCTACGAGGAGCGCTACAACGTGCCCGGCCTCGTCTCCGACGCCAACTGGAGCATCCGCCTGCCCGCCGACGCGGCCGGCCTCTACGCCCATCGCCTCGCCCGTGGCGCCGCCCTCGACCTCCGCGTGGCCCTCGCCCTGGCCCTCGACGCCCGCGGCTCGACGAGCGGCCTGGCGACCCGCCTGCGCGCCCGCTGAGCCGCCGGCCGCCCGTATATATAATGAGGTGAC
>Ga0307406_10002052_pt1 | contig 11001 bp, 14 predicted proteins | sample 322Cmetagenome_3_FD_203706 | JGI IMG/M metagenome (GOLD analysis project Ga0307406, IMG submission 203706) | Maize rhizosphere microbial communities from greenhouse at UC Davis, California, United States - 322HYB-C-2 | ecosystem: Host-associated > Plants > Roots > Rhizosphere > Soil | place... | reverse complement strand
CAGAACTTGGCCAGGCTGATCCGGGCGATCCGGACCGAGATTTCGGCCTGGTCGAAATCGATCTGCGCCTGCGCCAGTTCGGCTTCCGCCCGGGCGCCCGCGAACAGCGGATCGCGGGCGGCGTTGACCCGGCGTTGGACCTCGCCCTGGAACCGTTCGGTCAGAGCCAGCCGTTCGCGGGCGATCTCCAACTGGGCCTCGGCCGTCAGAACCTCTGTCCAGGCGCGCTGCACGGTTTCGAGCCGGTCGAGTTGACGGACGCGGGCGGTGGCGAGGATCAGCGCGCCTTCGCCGCGCGCCAAATCGACCCGCGCCGGCCGGTCGCCGCCACGCTCGATCTGCTGTTCGTAGCTCAATGTCGTTTCGGTGCGGCCCAAGATGTCGCCGCCGCCGAGGGTCGGCAGGTTCTCGACCATCAAGCCCAGCGTCGGGTTCGGACGGACATCCGCCTGACGGACGCCGGCGTCCGCCGCGCGTGAACGAGCCTCAAGGCCGGCCCTCGCGGGATCGGCCGCGGCGGCGCGACGGAGCGCTTCTTCAAGAGGAAGCTGACGCGCAGGCGCGCCGGCAGGGGCGTCAGGCGACGCTTGTGCGAACGCCTCGGCGGGCGGCAAGGCCGCCGCGAGGGTGAGCGCGAGGGCCGACACGGCCGCGACTCGCGCCCACGATCCGGCCGAGCCGGACATGGGATGTCTCAAGGGTAGTCTCCAAAAACAGGGCGCGCGCGACCGAGCGGCCGCGCAGGATCAGGCGATCAGGCGCTGCTGTTTTGGAGGGTGAGAAGGACCGTCGCCTCGAACACCGGGCGGCGTGAGGCCCGATGGCGGACCCCGATGGACGGACGCCGCGATGACGGCCTCTGTCGGGTGGACCGGTGTCGCCAGGGCGACATGCACATCGCCGCCGCCGCTGTGGTGGTGATGGTTGATCGGCGTATCGCCGCCGGGCATCTCGGCGACGTCGAACGCCGAGGCGTCGTCAGTCGCCGAGGGCTCCGTCTGATCATGCGCGTGGTCGTGATCATGATCGTGGTCGATCGCGCCGGCTTCGGCATAGGATACGCCCGGGAATTGCAGGCCGTGTTCGATGCGATGCTGGGTGTTGATCACGCCATGCGCCTGCAGCGCGACCATGATGGTCACGCCGAGACAGACGCAGAGGAGGCGGAACGGTTGCGGCAATAGAAATCCCCGATCTTCGCCGACTAGGGGGAATCGGGCGGTGGCGCAACGACCGGGTCGTCGCAGTCGCTGCTTTTGCAATGCGTCACAGCGTGGGGGTTGGCCTTGACCCGCATTCGTACTCTGGGAAAACGACGTGATGGCCAAGTACGCCCCTCTGACAATCTATCTCCGGCGCCAGAAGGTCGCTGAGGTCGAGCTCAGCTTTCGAGACATCGAAAGGATCGTCGGCGGCATCCTGCCGAAGGCGGCGAACGTCGCGAAATGGTGGCTTTCCGATGAGGGCGACACCCTGCAGCCTCAGCATCTAGCGTTTCGCGAAGCCGGGTTCATCGCCCAGCCGTCGATCCGTCTTGAGCGGGTGCGTTTTCTGAGACGGGTTGACGTGTCTGGATAGCCCGTCAGCGTTCTGAGGCAAACGCGATCCATGGTCCCACGTCGGATCAACCTTACGACCATTGGTTTCTGGATGCGGGAACCGTAGCGGTATCGGGTCGTTCTTCTCCCCATATTTTGCAGGGAGATAACGTCATGCCGACCTATGTCTTCCATCTGCACGATGGACCGGAACACCCGCCCCGAACGGAAACGGTGGAAGCGCACGACGATCACGAGGCCCGGTCGCTTGCCGAGCTTCGCCTCACGCTCAGTTCCGCTTTCAAACACGTCGAAGTCGAACGCGAGGGCGTCGAGCTGCTTCGGCTGCACCGCGACAGCGAGGGGCCGCGTTGAGGTCACAAGCTTGGCGGGAATGCCGGGACTGTGAATTGTGTCTTCAGCACCGTTGGCGTGTTTTGCCGCCCGGAGGAGATTGAGATGAACCGTGAAGAACAGCCGGTTCCAGGCTCGGATGACCGGTCGAGCGACATGACTCTGCTCATCCGACAGCTTGCTGAACGAGGCTTCTACGTCCTCGGGGCTTTGGCGCCCCAAACTCGCAAACCCTTTGGCAGGCCGAAGTCGCGACGAACCCCAAGCTCCGCGATATAGCCGAGCCTGGGACCGCAAACCCGGCCTTCACGCCGATGGGTCAGGCGCTGCGGCCGCGCCGGGCGTCACGGGAGCCAGTTCGGCGGCCTGGGATTTGGCCGGCGGCCCATCGACCATCACCGTGCCGTCGTCCTCGATCTCCTCGATGGACAGGATCGCCTCGCCGGACGTCATCAACGGCGCCGCCGCGTCGCCGGCCTGCACGTCGGTTTCGGACATCACATGGATAGTCCTGGCCGAGGCGCCGGCACCGCCGAGCGTGACCTTGTACAGGCGCAGGCTCATGTGCCGGTCCCGAAGCCATCCGAGCCGCCGGCTCCCGCCGCGCCTTCGCCGCCGCTGGCTGGTTTTGCGGGCGCCTGCCCGGGCTGGTTCGTACCCCCTTGATCGGGGCGTTCTACACCGGCGCCCTCGCCGGTCTGCGGGGCGTCGTCGGCGGGGCGCGGGCTGTTGATATCGGTCATGACGGCTCTCCTTTGCTTTGGAAAGCGACCCGGCTCGTGGTGGGTTCCAGTGTCTCCGATCGGACGAAGAAACCACCGGCCGCCCTGATGCATTTGGGGGAAGAGACTGGAGGGACCGATGAAACGCTATGCCTATGCCTGGATCACGCTGGGCTTCTTCGCCGTCTCGATGATCGGCCACTGGCTGTTCGGCTGGCTGGCCTTCGTCGACGACGCTCGCGACCACGGCGTCGCGCCGGAGCTGACGCCCTATCTGGTGATGATGGGGCGCGACACCTTCGAGAACTGGCAGTCCGAGTTCCTGCAACTGCTTTGGCAGGTCGTCGGTCTGGCCTATTTCCTCTACGTCGGCTCGCCGGCCTCCAAGGAGAACGACGACCGCAGCGAAGCCAAGCTGGACGCCCTGCTGCAACTGGTCGGCAAGGAGCGTGGCGAGGCCATCATCCGCGAGATTGACGAGAGCCACGAGCGCCGCGGGGGGCACGCCCGGATCCATGTCGATCCGCCCTACAATGCCTAAGGCTTCGGATTCCATGGCGACGATCCCCATCAATCCGCCCGAGGCGCAGGGTCCGCGCAATGGGGATCTGCCGGCCTACGTCGGCAACGGCCTGATCGGACTGCGCGTTCGCGAGCAGCCGCTGCAGGCCGGAATGACCATTGTCAGTGGCTTCGCCGGCGAGCATCCGGAACGCCGCGTTGAGGCGGCCGCGCCGGCGCCCTATCCCTTGGCCGGAGACATCGCGCTCAACAACATCTGGCTTAGCGACCAGCCGTCGACAGTGTCGAACCTGGTGCAGGCCTATGACTTCGCCACCGGGGAACTGACCAGCGGCTTCCGCTACGAGGCCGCGGGCGTCGTCGCCGAGGTGGAGGTCGTGACCTTCGCCAGCCGCTCGGCTCCGTCCATCGTGCTGCAGGAGGTCACGGTTCGGGTCGATCAGGCCTGCGATCTGGCTCTGCGCGCCGTCGTCGAAACGGCCGGTCTGAGAGGCAGGGTGGCGCGCCGCCGGACCGACACGCCGGGTGAGCCGGAACCGGCGTGCGACGGATCGCTGCTGTGGGAGGCGGAAGGGGGGCTGAGCACCTGCGGCTTCGCGCTGGCCACCGAGTTGATCGGCGGCGAGGCGGAGCGGTCGGTGCAGACCTGGGATGCGTCGGGGCCGCTGCGGACCGAATACAAGCTGCGCGCCCGGACCGATCGGCCAGTGAGGTTGCGTCAGCTGGTCGCCATCTTGCCGTCGGTCCTTCACGATCGTCCGGACGAGGAAGCCGTCCGTCGCGTGGCCCGCGCCCAGTCCAGCGGCTTCGACACCTTGCGCCAGCGCAATCGCGAGGCCTGGGCCGAGATCTGGAAGAGCCGGATCGTCGTCCACGGGGCGGACCACGAGCATCAGGCGATGATCGACGCGGCGGTCTTCTATCTCAACTGTTCGACCCATGAGGCGTCACCGTCGGCCACCTCGATCTTCGGTCTCGCGACCTGGCACGACTATACCTACTACTTCGGTCACGTGATGTGGGACGTGGACGCCTTCTGCGTCCCGCCGCTGCTGTTCTTCCAGCCGGATGCGGCGCGCGCCATTCTCGACTTCCGGACCCGCGGGCTGACTGCGGCAAGGTCCAATGCCCGGCTATCGGGTCGTGAAGGTTTGCAATTCCCGTGGGAGGCTGCGCCGCTGTCGGGTCAGGAAGCCGCGCCGGGCGGCGGCGACAGCGCGGCTCATGAGGACCATGGCTCGCTGCATACGGCCCGCGCCTTCGGCCTCTATGCTGACGCCACCGGCGACGAGGCGTTTCTGAGGGAGGACGCCTGGCCCGTCCTGTCGGGTGTCGCGGACTGGATCGTCAGCCGAACGACCCGCACCAGACGCGGCCTTGAGATCCTGCGCGCCACCGGGCCGGCCGAGGTGCCGGAACCGCCGGACAACGACGCCTTCACCATCATGGCCGCGATCCAGGTCCTGCGCCGCGCCGTCCGGGCGGCCGACCAGATCGGACGAACGGCCCCGCCCGAATGGACGACGACGGCCGATGACCTGTACCTGCCGGTCAGGTCCGATGGGGTGATCGCCGCCCACGACGGTTTCCGGGTCTCGGAACCCAAGGGAGCCACGCCGTCGCCGCTGGCCGGCCTGTTCCCGTATGACCATCCGTCCTCCGAGCGGGAGCGGCAGAGCACCCTCGACTTCTATCTGAAGCACTGGGCCGAGTACGTCGGCGCGCCGATGTTCCCGGCGCTTTACACGACCTGGGCGGCCATGGCGGGCGATCGCGACCTGTCGCTCAAGCTGTTCGAGGAGGGCTACGTCGCCTACGACCAAGGTCGTTTCCACCAGTGTCTTGAGTATCGCCCCGATCACCCGGACAGCCAGGTGAAGGCCGGGCCGTTCTTCGCCAATCTGGGCGGCATGCTGCTGGGTCTGATGCTGGGGCTGACCGGGATCGTCGTCGATGACGGCGACCCGCAGGCCTGGCCGCGACGGCCTGTCGTCCTGCCCAAGGGCTGGACCGCCATCGAGATCGGGCGGGTCTGGGTACGCGGGCAAACGATGAGCCTGGTCGCCCGGCAGGGAGCGGATCGGGCCGAGTTGACACCGTCCGGTTGATCTTGGGGAACCGGGCGCATCCCGGCAGGGTTTTCGCCGCAGGAGGTTCAGATGACCTGCAGCCCGATACCGGTTTCGCCCGATCCGAAGACGTCCGCGCCGGCGCCCGGCGCCACGCCGGAGCCGCTGTCCCCCAAGGAAGCCCATCACCTGGACCTCAAGACCGAGCGAGAGGCGCGACGACAGGCAGAAGTCGGGCAGATCGTACGCGGCGGCGGGGCTTAGAAAACGGACGGCCCTGACCCGTTGCTCCGCTACCCCACATTGGAACGCTGTCGCCGCGTGAGGTTTTTATAAACTCCCTCAACACGGAGAAGGCCGATGGCCGAGAAGACCCTCGACAACCTGTTCTACGACACCCTCAAGGACATCTATTACGCCGAGAAGAAGATCGTGAAGTCGCTGCCCAAGATGGCGCGCGGGGCGAACTCGCCCGAGCTGAAGGCGGCCTTCGAGAAACACCGCGAAGAGACCGAAGGCCAGATCGAACGCCTGCAACAGGTGTTCGAGATCATCGGCAAGCGCGCCATGGGCAAGACCTGCGACGCCATCGAAGGCATCCTGGCCGAAGGCGACGAAATCCTCGAGGAATATGCCGGGACCGACGCTTTGGACGCCGGCCTGATCGCCGCGGCCCAGGCGGTCGAACACTATGAGATCACCCGCTACGGCACGCTCAAGCGCTGGGCGACCCTGCTCGGCTTCGATGACGCAGCAGCCCTGCTGGACGAGACTCTGCAGCAGGAGTCGGCGACCGACGAAAGCTTGACGGCCTTGGCCGATGCCACGGCCAACGCCAAGGCCCAGGGCGCGGCGGCGGCCTGATCCGCGATGGCGGACGGATTGATCCGCGGCGCGATCCCTGAGACCGCGGTCCATCTCTGTATCGATATGCAGCGGATGTTCGCCGAGGACACCCCTTGGCGAACGCCGTGGATGGAGCGGGTGTTGCCGGTCGTCGTCGGAATCTGCGAACGTAAGGCCGAGCGGACTTGGTTCACCCGCTTCATCCCTGCTGACGAGGTAGGCGAGGGGTGGGGGACCTGGCGCGGCTATTGGGAACGCTGGCCGGAGATGACGATCGAGCGACTGGGGCCGGAGCGGGTCGACCTGATCCCAGCGCTCGCGGCCTTCACGCCACCCGCCAGGGTGCTGGACAAGCGCATCTACTCGCCATGGCCCGGCACAGGGCTTGACGACGCTCTGCGGGCTGGCGGCGTCGATACTCTGGTTGTCACCGGCGCTGAGACCGACGTCTGCGTGCTGGCCGCCGTTCTGGGCGCGGTCGATCTGGGGTACCGGGTGATCGTGGTCACGGACGGGCTGTGCAGTTCCTCCGATGAGAGCCATGACGCCCTGCTGGGTTTGTACCGCAATCGCTACGCACAGCAGGTCGAAACGGCGGAGAGCGCGGAAATCCTCGCCAACTGGCCATGACCTCGCGGGCGTCGCTCAGCTTTCCAACTGCTCCATGCGGCACTGGGCCGGCGCCTTGTCGGGCCGGAAGCGCAGCAGCTTGGTCCCGTGGCGGAAGCGGTCGTCAGAGACTTGGTCGAAACCGACCTCGACCACAAGCTCCGGCCGCAGCGGCTCCCAGGCCGCCGACCGCTCCGTCGACCATCGGCTAGGCCCGCCGGGCGCGCGGCCGCTGAAGCCTTCGCCGCCGCGCAGGGCTTCCAGTTCGCGGGTCAGGGCGATCTTGTCGACGCCAGCGAAGCCCGAGGTATGGCCGACGTGATTGAGTTTCCCGTCGTCGTCGTAGAGGCCGAGCAGGAGTGAGCCGACGACCGGCGCATCCGAAGCATAGCGGAAGCCGCCGAGGACGCAGTCCGCCGTGCGGGCGCGCTTGACCTTGATCATCGCGCGTTCGCCTTCGAGATAGGGCCCGGCCTCGGCTTTGGCGACGACGCCCTCCAGCTTGCCCTCGTCGAGCCAGGCCTGGGCCTGGGCCCTGTCGGTCGTGCCCGGCGTCAGGCTCAGGTCTGCGGACTGGCGGCGTTTGAGGAAGACCTCGAGCCGACGATGGCGCTTGGTCCAGGGCTGAGGACGAAGGTCGGCGCCATTGTTATCGACCAGCATGTCGAAGACAGCGTAGATGGCCGGCGTCTCTGTAGACAGGCGCCGGATCCGGCTCTCGGCGGGGTGGAGCCTGGCCTGGAGCACTTCGAAGGAGAAGGCGTCGCTATCGCGGGCCAGCAGTTCGCCGTCGAGGCCGAAGCGCGCCTCGGGCAAGGCCGCCAGCCGCTCAACCACCTCGGGGAAGAAGCGATTCAGCGACTTGCCCGATTTGGCGATCAACTCGACCCGGCCGTCCCGCTTGAAGGCGAGACAGCGAAATCCGTCCCATTTGGGCTCGTAGACCCAGCCCGCCCCCTCGGGCAGGTCGGGTCGGGAGCGGGCCTCCATCGGGCGTGCGTCCAGGTCTTTGGTCATCGGCCGCGCGCTCAGCCCGGCTTGAGGACGACCTTGGTCCACTCGTTTTGGTTTTCCTTGAAGTTCTTGTAGCCCTCGGCGGCCTGTTCCAGCGGCAGCCGGTGAGAGATCAGGTCGGTGGTGTCGATCTTGCCGTCGAGGATCAGCTGCAGAAGCTGGGGCAGGTAGTTCTGCACATGGGTCTGGCCGGTCTTGAGGGTCAGACCCTTCTCCATGAAGGCGCCGATCGGCCATTTGTCGGCGAAGCCGCCATAGACGCCAGGCACGGAGACCGTGCCGCCCTTGCGCACCGCCATGATGGTTTCGCGCAGGACGTGGGGGCGGTCGGTGCCGAGGATCTTCGTCTCCTGCTTGATGGCGTCGACGATGTTGTCGGGCGAGAAGCCGTGGGCCTCCATGCCGACCGCGTCGATGCAGCTGTCAGGGCCGATCCCGGCCGTCATCTCCATCAGGGCCTCGCGCACCTTGACCTCATGGTAGTTGAGCACCTCGGCGCCGTTCTGCTTGGCCAGTTCGAGGCGGCGCGGATGGTGGTCGATGGCGATGACGCGGCCGGCGCCCTGAAGGATGGCGCTCTTGATGGCGAACAGGCCGACCGGGCCGCAGCCCCAGATGGCCACGGTGTCGCCGGGTTGAATCTGGGCGTTCTCGGCCGCCATCCAGCCAGTGGGGAAGATGTCGGACAGGAACAGGACACGTTCGTCCTCGATGCCTTCCGGGATCACGATCGGACCGTAGTCGGAGTAGGGGACCCGGGCGTACTCCGCCTGGCCGCCGGCATAGCCGCCCGTCAGGTGCGAATAGCCGAAGGCGCCTGTCATGGCGTAGCCGTAGGCGATCTCAGAGGCGTCGGCCTTCTCGGCCGGGTTCGAGTTGTCGCAGGCCGCCGGCATCTTGTGGTCGCAGAAGAAGCATTTGCCGCAGGCGATGACGAAAGGGACCACGACCCGGTCGCCGCGCTTCAGCGTGGTATTGGCGGGCCCGACCTCTTCGACCACGCCCATGAACTCGTGGCCAAGGATGTCGCCGTTCGACATGCCGGGGATCATGCTGTCGTAGAGGTGCAGGTCCGAGCCGCAGATGGCGGTGGCCGTGATCCTGATGATGGCGTCGCGGGGATTGACGATCTGGGGATCGGGAACGGTGTCGACCTGGACGTTGTGTTTGCCGTGCCATGTGAGAGCGCGCATGGGATTCTCGCTGTTTGAGTGGGGTGTCGGCGGAGGCTGAAATCAGAAATGCCGGCTGGCGCGGGGCGCGGCGTCCGGAGCCTTGGACGTCGAGACCTCGCCCGTTTCCATCAGCTGCTTGAAGCGGCGCAGCTCGCGTCGGGCCTGGATGCGGGGCTCGCGCTGCAGCACCTTGGCGACGACCTTGCCGATCGCGCCGGCGGGCGGGTCGTAGCTGACGAAGATGCGGACCTCGGTGCCGCGTCCGAAGGCATTGTCCCTGAATTCGATCCAGCCTTCGTGATCCACGTCCGAGCCCTCGGATGAGCGCCAGGCGACGCGTTCGCCGGGGATGTCCTCGGTGATCTCGGAGACCAGGTCGATGTCCGCGCCAGCGGGTCCGGCGATGGTCCACTGGGAACGCTTGGCGTCGAGGATTTCGACCTCCTTCACGTTCTCGGTGAAGCTCGGAAGGTTCGTGAAGTCTCGCCAAAAATCATACAGTTCCTGGCGCGGCCGGTTGATCATGGCGGCGCGAATGCTGGCCGCGGCGTGGTCGCCCTCGACGTTGTCCTTGTCGATGAAGGCGGGGGAGGCGACCTCGGCGTCGGTCGAAAGTCGGTTATCAGACATAGGCTTAGCTCCTCGGCGGACATTGCCGAAAAGCCGCTCATCAAGAGATCGTTCCGCCGGAACATCATCGATCCGTCGGCATTCTCAGCCCAAGGCAAGGAGCTCAGATCATGACCGACACCTCTTCGACGACTGCCGCTGAAACCGTTCGTCCACTTGCTCTCGTCACTGGCGCCTCGTCCGGTATCGGCTACGAACTGGCCAAGCTGTTTGCCTCGGACGGCTTCGATCTAGTCGTCGCGGCCGACACCCCGCTGGCCGAGGCGAAGCAGGCCTTCGAGGCCTTGGGTGCCCGTGTTGAAACCCTGCAAGCCGACCTCTCGACCGAGGACGGGGTGCAGTCGCTATACGATCTGGTCGCCGGCCGTCCGGTCGATGCCTTCGCAGCCAACGCCGGGCACGGCCTCGGGCAAGGCTTCCTCGATCAGGCCTTCGACGACATCCTGCACGTGATCAACACCAACATCACTGGGACCACCCGCCTGTTGCACCTGGTTGGGCGCGACATGCGCGCCCGGGGCCGAGGCCAGATCCTGCTGACCGGCTCCATCGCCGGGCTGATGCCGGGACCGTTCGCGGCGGTCTACAACGCGTCCAAGGCTTATGTGGACAGCTTCTCTTTCGCCCTGCGCAATGAGCTGAAGGAGACCGGCGTCAGCGTCACCGTCCTGATGCCCGGCCCAACCGACACCGAGTTCTTCCATCGCGCCGGTCTGGACGACACCGTCGTCGGCCAAGGCAAGAAGATGGATCCCGCCAAGGTCGCGGAGATCGGCTTCAACGCCATGAAGCGCGGCGAAGGCGATGTTGTCGCTGGCGTCATGAACAAGGCCCAGGCGGCGATGGCGGGCGTCACGCCCCAAACCGCCCTGGCTGAGATGCATCGCAAACAGGCCGAACCGGGCGGCGCGAACTGAGCCTGCTCGCCAAGCATTCTCAAGCCTGTCACCGGAAAAGTGAGGATTCTTGATGTTCCAGAAGCTGCCCGCCTTCTTCGGCAAGGCCTTGGGGGGCGTTCGCGCCGGGCCTGATAAATTGCTGCTCAACGAAGAGGCCGCGTCGGCGCCGGAAACGATCCGGGTCGAGAGCGCCGCATTCGATGACGGTGAGCGGATTCCGATCCGGTTCACGGCCGATGGAGAGGGCATTTCGCCGCCGCTTGCCTGGTCCAACTTGCCTGCGGATACTCGGCAGGTTCTGATCGTGGTCGAGGACCCGGACATCCCCGCGCCGCAACCTTTCATCCATCTGATCGCCATCCTGGACGGCGCCACGACAGCCGTCGCCGAAGGTCAGTTCAAACACGGCGTCGGATCGGCTCGCCTCGGCAAACATTCCATGGGCGGGATCGGCTGGTTGCCGAATGACCCGCCACCCGGGCACGGTCCCCATCACGACCTTTTTCAGGTCTTCGCCCTGGATCGGGCCATCGATTGGGACGCGAAGCCGGGAAAGGACGAGGTGAAAGCCGCGTTGACGGGCGCCGTGATCGCCAAGGGTGTCCTGGTCGGCGTCTACGAAC
>Ga0307406_10002051_pt1 | contig 11004 bp, 12 predicted proteins | sample 322Cmetagenome_3_FD_203706 | JGI IMG/M metagenome (GOLD analysis project Ga0307406, IMG submission 203706) | Maize rhizosphere microbial communities from greenhouse at UC Davis, California, United States - 322HYB-C-2 | ecosystem: Host-associated > Plants > Roots > Rhizosphere > Soil | place... | reverse complement strand
CCGCGGCCGAGGCCGCGCTTCTTGGCAGGGTGACTCATGCCGGGGTCTCCGCAGTGACGGCGCGCGCGGCGGTCTTGGCGGCCTGGTCGCGTTCGCGCTGGCGACGCAGCACCTCGCCGGCCAGGCCCAGGTAGGCGATGCCGCCGCGGCTGGCCTTGTCGTAGCCGACGATGCTCTGGCCGTGGCTCGGGGCCTCGGCCAGACGCACGTTGCGCGGCACGATGGTCCGGAACACGCGGTCGCCGAAGTGATTGGTCAGTTCGGCCGAAACCGCGTTGGCGAGGTTGTTGCGCACGTCGAACATGGTGCGCAACACGCCTTCGATTTCGAGTGAAGGATTGAGGTTGGCCTTGAGCGCCTCGATCGTGTCGACCAGCGCGCTGAGGCCTTCCAGTGCGTAGTACTCGCACTGCATCGGCACGATGATCGAGTCGGCCGCGGTCAGCGCGTTGAGGGTCAGCAGCGACAGCGCCGGCGGGCAGTCGATGATGATGAAGTCGTAGTTGGCGCGCAGCGGCGCCAGCGCGCGCTTGAGCCGCTGCTCGCGTTCGCTCTCGCCCATCAGGGTGATCTCGGCCGCGGTCAGGTCGATGTTGCCGGGCAGCAGGTCGAAGTCCTCGGGCGCCCGCACGATGGTCGCGGCGGCGTCGGCTTCGCCGAGCAGGACATCGCAGATCGAGTCCTCGAGCTGGCGCTTGTCGATGCCGCTGCCCATGGTCGCGTTGCCCTGCGGGTCCAGGTCGACGAGCAGGACGCGCTTGGGCGTGCGCGCGAGCGCGGCGGCCAGGTTGACCGCGGTGGTGGTCTTGCCGACCCCGCCTTTTTGGTTGGCGACGGCGATGATGCGGGCCATGCGGCTCGTCCCCTGCTGTAACGGTGAGATGACATGAAGGAGGACGGCGCCTGGCGCCGGCCGGACTGGGGATTATGCCCCAGGGCGGGAGTCGGGGAGGGGACCGGGGATCAGGAGGCGCCGGCCGCCTCGTCGCTGCGCCCGACCACCACCATATGACGCTCGGCGGCCAGACCCGGCACCCGCATCGGTTCGACCGAACGGACGCTCCAGCCGGCCGGCAGGGCGGCGATCTCCTCGTCCGGACGCACGCCCTTCATCGCCAGCAGCACGCCGCCGGGCTTGAGCAGGTGGCCGCCGAGCTCGAGGATCAGCGGCAGGGTCGCCAGGGCGCGCGCGGTGATCGCATCGTAGATACCGGGTTCGGCGAAGGCCTCGATCCGCGACTCGGCCACGCGTGCGTCCTTCAGACCCAACTGGCGCAGGGCTTCGCGCATGAAGCGGGCCTTCTTGCCGTTGCTCTCGACCAGGGTCACGCGCAGGCCGGGCTTGACGATGGCCAGCGGAATGCCGGGCAGGCCGGCGCCGGTGCCGAGGTCGGCCAGGGCGCCGCCGCGGCCGGCGAGCTCCTCGACGTAAGGGTGCATGGCAAGGGAGTCGAGCAGGTGCTTGCCGACCATCTCGTGCGGGTCGCGCACGGCGGTCAGGTTGTAGGTGCGGTTCCAGCGCGCGAGCAGGGCCAGATAGTCCAGCAAGGGCGCGGCCAGGGCCGGATCGAGGGCGAGCGCGGACAGGCCGGCTTCGAGCTCGCTGCGCAGCCCGGGCGGTAGGGAGACGGGGGTATTCATCGGCGACAGTATCGCCGATGGGCCGAGCCAGGCGCAGCCAGAAGCAATCGGCGGGGTGTGCGAACGATGGCTGCGGTGCCGGTCGCGCAGGCGCTGCCAGGGCGCGGTCGCGACTTGCGTCGCTCCTACCCTTATGGATGCGCCGCCTGCTCCGCCAACGGCCGCCACGCCAGCGCGCCCAGATACCCCGGCGCCGGCTCGATCTCGCGCAGGGTCCACTGCTCCGCCCGGCCCAGGGCTGGATCGCATTCGACCAGGCGCAGCTTGTCGTCGCGTTCTTCGAAACGCAGCTTGTCGAGGCCGAACGACAGCCCGTGGCCATGCGCCTTGAGCACCGCTTCCTTGGCGCACCACAGGCGCAGGAAGGCGCGGTCGCGATCGGGGTGCGCGCGCAGCCAGTCGGATTCGTGATCGGTGAAGAAACGCGCCGACACTTCCAGCGCGCGCGGCCGTCGCTGCAGACGCTCCAGGTCGACGCCGACCCGCGCCTGCAGGGCCAGGGCGACCAACAGGCGTTCGCCGCTGTGGCTCCAATTGCAGTCGTAGCGATCGTGCGGCGGGTCCAGGTGAGGACGCTGGCGGCCGTCGCGGGTCAGCGACAAGGCCGGATCGCCGAGCTGCCCGGCCAGCCACTCGCGCGCTTCCGGTTCGGCCGGTCGGCCGTGCCGGTGCGGCAGCCAGGTCCAGCGCACACCGTGGCCGTCGGAGCGTTCCGAATACGTATCGACTAGCGAAGGTGAACGGCCGGACAGGGACATGAACAGGTGTGCTTTGGCCTGGAACAGGCCGGTCAGCGTAAGCTAAACCCTGGGGTACGGGTTCGTGGCGGCGGCACAGCGCGGGGGCGCGGTGCGATCGCATTGGTGCGAGGGTCCGAAGGGACCGTCAGCTGCCGATCAGGCGGGCCCGGGCAAGTTGCAACACTTTGGAAGCGGCCCTCAGGCCGCGGGAAATCTATTTGATGTCAGCGGTTATCGATCCGAGCCTTGTTCCGTTCAGCCAGGATCCTGCGTCGCCCGGCGGCGAGTCGTTCGCGCTGGTTGCGGGCGCGCCCGGGCGCGCCTTGGCCTTCGGCCCCGACGGTGTCGTCGATCGCGCGAGTTTCGAGGCCGAAGTGCGCGCGCTCGCGGCGACGCTGCCGGCGGCGCAATACGCGGTCAACCTGTGCGAAAACCGCTATCGCTTCCTGGTCGCCCTGTGTGCGGTGGCCTTGCGCGGGCAAGGCAATCTGCTGCCGCCTTCGCGCGCGCCGGCGGTGGTCGACGATGTGCTCGCGCGTTATCCCGACAGCTACTGCATCGGCGATCTCGCCCTCGATCCGCTGCCGCCGCGTTATCTGCGTTTGCCGACCGAACTGCCGCGCGACGCCGGCGACACGTTGACCGCGCAGGCCGCGGCCTTGCTCGCGATCGGCTTCACCTCCGGCAGCACCGGCCAGCCCAAGCCCAATGCCAAGAGCTGGCAGGCCTTCCGTACCAGTACCGCACAGAACCTGATCGCGCTGGGCGACTTGTTGCGCGCCGGCGAAGTCACTTATCTGGTCGCGACGGTGCCGCCGCAGCACATGTACGGCATGGAGATGTCGGTGTTGCTGCCCTTGCTCGGCCTGGTCGCGGTGCACGCAAATCGGCCTTTTTTCCCGGGCGATGTCGCACTTGCGCTCGGCGATGCGCCGACCCCGCCCTTGCTGGTGACCACGCCGGTGCATCTGCGCGCGCTGGTCGAATCCGGCGTCGAGCTGCCGCCGCTGGCCGGCATCGTCTCGGCGACCGCACCGCTGCCGGTCGAACTCGCGGTGGCGGCGGAAACGCGCTACGGCTGCGAAGTGCGCGAAGTATTCGGTTCGACCGAGACCTGCGTGTTCGCCCGTCGCCGCACCGCGCGCGAGGCCGCGTGGACGCCGTTGCCGGGCGTGCGCGTGTGTCCGCAACCCGACGGCACCGCGATCCATGCGCCGCATCTGTCCGAGCCGGTGGTTCTCGCCGATCTGATGGAAGTCGAGGCCGACGGACGTTTCGTGCTGCGCGGGCGCAGCGCCGATTTGCTGGAGATCGCCGGCAAGCGCGCCTCGCTCGGCGACCTCACCCGCAAGCTGCTCGCGATCGAGGGCGTGCTCGACGGCGCCATGTTCCAGCTCGATGCCGCCGACGCCTTCGGGGTGCGCCGCATCGCCGCCCTGGTGGTCGCGCCCACGCTCGACGAAGCTTCGATCCTCCAGGCCCTGCGCCAGAGCATCGACCCGGTGTTCCTGCCGCGTCCGTTGCGCCGCGTCGAGGCCTTGCCGCGCAACGAAACCGGAAAGCTGCCGCGCCACGCGGTCGAGGCGATGCTCCGCGACGCCGAGTGATCGCGCTGCAAGACGCCTCGGCGCGAACGCGAAAACCGACCCATGGCTTCATGCGGGCTTCGCGCGGAGCCTGTGCGGGCCATGCCGGATCGATGCCGACCATCGGCGAATCGCGACGTTCATCGGGAGAAGCGAAACGCCGCTGCCGTCGCCCTGTGAACCATACCCAGGCGCAGTGTGCTTTTGCCTTGTAGCGCAGCGTTTTCTTCACATTCCTAAGCGCGGTTTCTGACGTCGCCGTCACGTGCGCCGATTCATGCTGCAACTGCCCCCGAACGAGGGACAGCGATTCGCACCATGCGCATCGTGTCGCCTTGGGCTCATCAGAATCGCTAGGAGAACGCACATGCTCGGTATCATCATTTGGCTGGTAGTAGGCGGCATCATCGGTTGGATCGCCAGCATGATCATGAAGACCGATGGTCAGCAGGGTCTCTTCCTCAACATCATCGTCGGCATCGTCGGCGCGTTCCTCGGCGGTTGGCTGGGCGGCGTGCTCGGCATCGGCGCCGGTACCATCAACAGCGGTGCGTTCAGCCTGTCCGGATTGCTGCTCTCGCTGGTCGGCGCGATCGTTCTGCTCGCGATCGTGAACCTGTTCCGTCGCGGACGCGTGCGTTAAGCGCTACGCGTCGCCCCATAAAAAAAGGCCCGGCAATGCCGGGCCTTTTTTTATGGGCGGGAATGGGGAATCGGGAATGGACAATCGTGAGCAGCGCCGTCGAAGCGAGTGCTCGCAACAGCACACAAGCTTCTTATGCTTTATCCCGATTCCCGATTCCCGATTCCCGATTCCCGATTCCCGATTCCCGATTCCCGATTCCCGATTCCCGATTCCCGATTCCCGATTCTCAAGCCAACTCCACCCAAGCCGGGGCATGATCGCTCGGTCGGTCCCAGGTGCGCGGTTCGCGGTCGATGCCGGCTGCGATGCAGCGGGCGCGCAGCGAGTCGGAGATCAGGGTCAGGTCGATGCGCAGGCCGAGGTTGCGGCGGAAGCCGGCCTGGCGGTAGTCCCACCACGAGAACTGGCCTTCTTCCTGGCTGTGCAGGCGGTAGGCGTCGTGCAGGCCGAGCGCTTGCAGGCGCTGCAGGGCTTCGCGCTCGGCGGTCGAGGTCAGGATGTGGTGCTCGTTCCACACCGAAGGGTCGTGGGTGTCGCGCGCTTCCGGTGCGATGTTGAAATCGCCGAGCACGATCAGGTCCGGATGGCGAGCGAGTTCGCTCTGCAGCCAGGCGTGCACGGCGTCGAGCCAGCGCAGCTTGTAGGCGTACTTGTCGGTGCCGACGTCCTGGCCGTTGACCACGTACAGATTGACGATGCGCAAGCCGGCGACGGTGGCGGCGATGACGCGCTTTTGCTCGTCGTCGAAACCGGGGATGCCGATCTGCACGTCGCTGGCGCTTTCGCGCGAAAGGATGGCGACGCCGTTGTAGGTCTTCTGCCCGGCGAACACGCTGCGGTAGCCGGCGCCGACCAGCGCGGTGTCCGGGAAGCGCGTGTCCTCGAGCTTGGTTTCCTGCAGCGCGACGATGTCGGGAGCGAACGTGCCGAGCCACTGTTCCAGATGCGGCAGGCGCACGTTGAGCGAGTTGACGTTCCAGCTGACGATTTTCATGGCGGCAAGTGTAGCCTCAGCGCCGCTCGCTGTCGGCCTCGGCGGCCTCGTTGGTGCCGGTGCGGTGGTCGTTCGCGCTCCCGCCGTCGGCGGCCTTTCCGGGCTGGGCCGAACCGTCGGGCGGGCACAGGGCGTGGTGGATGCGCGTGGCCGCGGCGATGCGTGCGGGCGAGTCCGCGACCGTCGGCCGGCGTTCGGATTCGCTGAGTTCGAAGACCGCGCAGGGTTTGCGCGCGTGCTCGGAACGACGCGGGTCGGCGCCGGCCTTGCGCAGGGCTTCGACCAGGTCGGCCGGCACCGCCGGGTCCGGGCCTCGGTCGAGCAGTTCCGACAATTCATAGCTCAGGTGCGACAACGCATCGGCGCCCTCGCTCCGTCCCTCGCTCAACATCGCCGCGAATTCCGGGTCGGCGGCGATCAGTTCCTGCAGCATCGCCTTGGACCGCACCGCGCGCAGGGCGAGGTCGCGCTGTTCCTGGCTGAAGCCGAAACCGGCCTGCAGCCATGCGCGCAGGCCGGCGTCGTGCCAGCGCTTGAGCACGGTGTCGGCGGGGTCGCGCGCGGCGCTGCACGTGCCGGTATCGCCGCGGTAGTCGGACGCGAGCAGCGGGGGGCGCGCGGCATCGGGCTGTTCCAGGGTGCGCCGCCACAGGCCGGCCCAGGTCGGGAACAGCGCGGGCTCGTCGCGTTCGCTCAGGTAATGCAGCAAGACCAGCAGCGCCGCCTGTTTCTCCTGGCGCGGCCAGGCGCCGTCGACGACGGCCGCGGCGGCTTCGAGCAGGTCGGCGCTCGGCAAGGCCTCGCCGTAGGCGTGGTCGTCGAACCACAGCCAGCGTTGGAAGCTGTAGGTGGCGCCGCCGCCGAGCGCGCACAGCGCTTTCGGCGCGCTGAAGCCGTCGGGCAAGGCGGGCAGCGCTTTGCGGATGCGGGCGTGGTCGTGGCTGCGCACGGTCGCGACGAATTCGGTATAGCGCGCCTTCTTGTCCTCGAAGGCCTGGGTCCGGCGGGCATGGATCAGGTGCAAGCTCAGTGGCAGTGCGAGCACCGCAACGACCGCGCCGATCGTCACGCCGAGCAAGGCCTGGCCGATGCGTCGGGTCAGGCCGCCCCAGATCAACACCGGCACGGGTACCAACAGAGCGACGACTGCACCGGTCAGGACGGCGTCGGAGTAATCCCAAAAATCGGCGGCGTCGGTGCCGCGGGTAAGCACCACCCAGATCAGCCAGGCGAAGGCGGCCAGCGGAAAGGCCGCCAGCGCGACCCAGAACACCGCGCGGCTGCGGCGGGGCGCCGGCGATGAGGGCGGTAGGTCGTTCGGTGCGGGAGGTACTGAGCCGGCCATGGCATGCGATCCGTGGTGGGCTCCGACCCGGCATGGGTCGGAGCGAGGCCGGCTATTTCGCCAGCCAGCGGATCATCGCATCGATCTTGCCGCGGTACGGCGGCTTGAGCAGGTCGCTGGCGGCGAGGCGGCGCTGGTGGAACACCGGCAACAGCTTGCTGAAGGTGTCGAAGCCGTTGCGGCCGTGGATGGCGCCGATGCCGCTCGGGCCGATGCCGCCGAACGGCAGGTCGTGGGCGCCGAAATGCAGCAGGGTGTCGTTGACGGTGACGCCGCCGGCCAGGGTCTGGGCGAGGATGCGCTCGATCTGGGCGCGGTCGTGGCCGAACGGATACAGCGCCAGCGGTCGGTCGAGCGCGTTGATGCGGGCGATGGCTTCGTCGAGCGTGCGGTAGGACAGCACCGGCAGGATCGGCCCGAAAATCTCGTGCTGCATGACCTGGGCGTCGGCGCCGGGCTCGATCACCAACGCCGGCGGAAAGATCCGTTCGGCCACGCGCTGTTCGCGCGGCACGCTGTCGGCGAAGGGCTCGATCACGTCCAGGCCGCGTGCGCGGGCGTCGTCGAGATAACCTGACAGGCGCTGGTACTGGCTGGCGTTGATGATGCGGGTGTAGTCCTGCGGCGCGACCAGGTCGCCGTAGCGTTCTTTCAATTGCTTGAGCAGGGCCGCGACCAGTTCGTCGCGGCGTGCCGCGTCGACCAGCACGTAGTCGACGCCGATGCAGGTCTGGCCGGCGTTGAACCATTTGCCGCTGGCGATGCGCGCGGCGGCGCGTTCGATCGGGTAGTCGGCGCAAATCAGCGCCGGCGCCTTGCCGCCGAGTTCCAGGGTCACCGGGGTCAGGTTGGGCGCGGCCGCGGCCATGACCTTGCGCCCGACCGCGGTCGAGCCGGTGAACAGCAGGTGGTCGAACGGCAGCGCCGAGAACGCCGCGCCGATCTCGGGGCCGCCGAGCGCGACCGCGACGCGGTCCTGGGGGAATACCTCGGCCAGCAGTTCGCGCAGGAACTGGGCGGTGCGCGGGGTGTGTTCCGACGGCTTCAGATAGACGTGGTTGCCGGCGGCGATGGCCGACACCAGCGGCACCAGGGCCAGGTTCACCGGGTAATTCCACGGCGACAGGATGCCGACCACGCCGACCGGTTCGGGGCGGATTTCGGCGCGGGCCGGCCAGAAGCGCCAGCCGACCGCGGCCCGGCGCGGGCGCATCCAGCGGCGCAGATGGCTCAGGGCATGGTCGATCTCGGCCAGGGTGATCATCGCCTCCGAGAGCAGGTTCTCGTGGCTGGAGCGATGGCCGAAATCGGCGCGGATCGCCGCGTCCATCGCCGCGCCGCGGGCGCGGAAGGCATCGCGCAAGCGGAGCAGGTCGGCGCGGCGTTGCGCGTAGTCGGGCTTGCGCGCCTGCCAGGCGGCGCGCAGGCGCTCGCGGGTGGCGGCGAGTTCGGTCGGGGCGGTGTCGGCGATCGTATCCATACGCCGCAGTCTAGTCGGGTTGGGGCGCCCAGCGTGCGGGCGGCAGGGGACAGCCTAGGGGGGCGAATCGGCCGAACACCGTCGCCCGGCATGCCGATCGCATCCGTTCGCCGTACCGCATGCGGCGGCTGCGTATCGTCGCTCGTCCGGCGGCGTTCGACGCGCCCGCTCGCGCCTGGGTTCGCCCGCGAGCGCCTACAATATGCGCATGAGCCTACGTCCCTATCTCGACAAATTTCCCGTCCTCGGCGAGCGCGTCTACGTCGACCCGGCCGCGACCGTGATCGGCGAGGTCGACCTCGGCGACGACGTCTCGATCTGGCCCGGCTGCGTGGTCCGCGGCGACGTCAATTCGATCTCGATCGGCGCGCGCACCAACGTCCAGGACGGCACCATCGTCCACGTCACCCACGAAGGCCCCTACACCCGCCCCGGCGGGCTGCCGACGGTCATCGCCAACGACGTCACCATCGGCCACGGCGCCATCGTCCATGCCTGCACGATCGACGAGTTCGCCCTGATCGGCATGGGCGCCAAGCTGCTCGACGGCGCGCGCGTGTCGCGCTACGGCTTCGTCGCCGCCGGCGCGGTGCTGTCGCCCGGCAAGAACGTCGGCGAAGGCGAGCTGTGGGTCGGCAATCCGGCCCGCCTCGCGCGCCGCCTCAGCGACCGCGAGATCGAACAGCTGCAATACAGCGCACAGCACTATGTGCGGCTCAAGGATCGCTACCTGGGCATGCTGTCGGGCTAGTCACGGCCGGGCTAGTCAGGGCCGATGGCCGCGTTTACAGTCGCGGCAGGGGAAAGCAGGACTCAGGGAGTCAGGGCTACATGGAAGAAACGCAAAATCCGTACGCCGCGCCGAATGCGCCGGCGTTGCCGGATGCCGAATGGCAACAAACCGTACGCGCCGACCGCGGCATGCGCCTGGTCGCCCGCTTGATCGACGGCGGCCTGTATCTGGTGTGTTTCCTGCCGATGTTCATCGCCGTCGCGATCGATCCGGAAAGCAAGGAACCCTCGGCGATCCAGATGGCCATGATGGGCCTGAGCTTCCTGCTCATGCTCGGCCTGTTCGTCTACAACCTCGTCCTGCTCAACGAGAGCGGCCAGACCCTCGGCAAGCGCTGGATCGGCATCAAGATCGTGCGCACCGACGGCACCCCGGCCTCGCTCGGCCGCATCCTCGGCCTGCGCATGTTCGTGATCGCCCTGATCGAGGCGATTCCCTGCCTCGGCAGCGTGTTCGCCCTGGTCAACGTACTGTGGATCTTCGGCGAAGACAGCCTGTGCCTGCATGACCTGATGGCGGATACGAAGGTCATCAACGCCTGATGCTCGACACGTACCGCCAGGTGGTGACGCCGGAGGGCGTGGCCTTGCACCTGCGCGCGGCCGGACCGGTACCGCGCGCGCTGGCCTGGATGATCGACCTGGCCTTGCGCGCGGTCATCTACGTGGCCTTGTTCCGCGCCCTGGTCGGCCTGTTCGGCGAGGCCGGCAACGCCATCCTGGGCTTGGCCGTGTTCGTGATGACCTGGTTCTATCAGGTGCTGTTCGAGGTGCTCATGCAGGGCCGAACGCCCGGCAAGTGGGCGCTCGGCCTGCGCGTGGTCGCCGCCGACGGCGCCCCGGTCGGCTGGATGGCGTCGTTCACCCGCAACCTGTTGCGCGTCGTCGATGCGCTGCCGGTCTGCTATGCGGTCGGCCTGATCACCGGCCTCATCGATCCCTGGGGCCGCCGCCTCGGCGACATGGTCGCCGGCACCCTGGTCGTGCACGCCGCGCGCCAGACCGATATCCGCGCCGCCGCGGTCAGCCCGCCGCTGGCGCCGTCGATGGTGTTGCTGCCGCACGAGCAGGCCGCGGTGGTCGCGTTCGCCGAGCGCGCCCCGAACCTGACCGCGGCGCGCCAGGCCGAACTCGCCGACCTGACCGAAGCGCTGACCCAGGCCCGCGGCGAAACCGCGGTGATGCGGTTGTACGGCATCGCCAACTGGTTGCTGGGGCGGCGATGAGGCAGGAGCATTTCGTCGCCCGCCATGAGGCCGAGTGGCGCGAACTCGAGCGCTGGCTGGAGATGCGCGCCTCGAGCGCCCGCAAAGCCCGCAGCCATCGTCGCGACTGGACCGGCCTGCGCGACGACAAGATTCCCGAGCGCCACCGCCGCCTGTGCCAGCAACTGGCCCTGGCGCGGCGGCGCGGCTACAGCGCGGTGGTCACCGACCGCCTGCAGCAACTCATGCAACGCGGCCACAGCGTGCTGTACCGGACCAAGCCGGTGCATTGGCGGCGTTCGGCCGAGTACTTGTTGGCCGGTTTCCCGCGCCTGGTCCGCGCCGAGTGGCGCTGCATGCTGGCCGCGGCGCTGCTGTTCTGGCTGCCGCTGATCAGCATCTTCGTCGCCATCCAGGTGCGCCCGGAACTCGCCGCCGGCCTGTTCGACGCGCAGTCGCTGGTCCGCTTCGAGCAGATGTACGACCCGGCCCGGCCCGACAGCGCCCTGGGCCGCACCAACGAAGACGATCTGCAGATGTTCGCCCACTACATCGGCAACAACGTCGGCATCGGT
>Ga0307406_10002049_pt1 | contig 11009 bp, 4 predicted proteins | sample 322Cmetagenome_3_FD_203706 | JGI IMG/M metagenome (GOLD analysis project Ga0307406, IMG submission 203706) | Maize rhizosphere microbial communities from greenhouse at UC Davis, California, United States - 322HYB-C-2 | ecosystem: Host-associated > Plants > Roots > Rhizosphere > Soil | place... | reverse complement strand
GCCGGCCGCAAGCTCGACCGCGTCGAAGCCGAATCGCTGATGCGCCAGATCGCCGCCGACCCGAACGTCGAATACGTCGAGCCGAACGCGCGCATGTATCCGACCGCCACCCCGAACGACACCCGCTTCGGCGAGCAATGGGGCTATACCGATGCCGACGCCGGCATCAACGCCACCACCGCCTGGGACATCAGCACCGGCACCGGCGTGGTCGTGGCCGTGATCGACACCGGCATCGTCAGCCACACCGACCTCAACGCCAACATCCTGCCCGGCTACGACTTCGTCAGCGACGCCACCGCAGCGCGCGACGGCAACGGCCGCGATTCGGATCCGAGCGATCAGGGCGACTGGTTCGTCGCCGGCGAGTGCGGCCGCACCTACAACAGCAATTCGAGCTGGCACGGCACCCACGTCGCCGGCACCGTCGCCGCGGTGACCAACAACGCCAAGGGCGTGGCCGGCACTGCGTACAACGCCAAGGTCGTACCGGTGCGCGTGCTCGCCAAGTGCGGCGGCAGCCTGGCCGATATCGCCGACGCCATCACCTGGGCCTCGGGCGGTACCGTGTCCGGCGTGCCGGCCAACGCCAACCCGGCCGAAGTCATCAACATGAGCCTGGGCGGTTCCGGCGCCTGCGGTTCGACCTACCAGGCCGCGATCAACGGCGCCGTTTCGCGCGGCACCACCGTCGTCGTCGCCGCCGGCAACAACAACGGCAATGCCGCCGATGCGCGTCCGGCCAACTGCACCGGCGTGATCACGGTCGGCGCGGTCGACAGCGCCGGTGCGCGTTCGGTATGGAGCAGCACGCAGAAGTCGAACTACGGCGCGGTGGTCGACATCGCCGCCCCGGGCTCGAACATCCTGTCGACGCTCAACGCCGGCACCACCACCCCGGGCGCGGAGAGCTATGCGTCCTACGGCGGCACCTCGATGGCGACGCCGCACGTCGCCGGCGTGGTCGCGCTGCTGCAGGCCAAGGCGACGACGCCGAAGACTCCGGCCGAGATCGAGACCCTGCTCAAGAACACCGCGCGTGCTTTCCCGGCGACGCCGGATCAGCCGATCGGCGTGGGCATCGTCAACGCCAAGGCGGCGCTGGATGCGCTCGGCGGCACCCCGAACCCGGGTACGCAGACCTACAGCAACGGCACCGACTACAACATTCCGGACAACAACACGACCGGCGTGTCGAGCAGCATCGTGGTGTCGGGCCGCACCGGCAACGCGCCGAGCAACGCTTCGGTGACGGTCAACATCATCCACCCGTACAAGGGCGATCTGAAGGTCGACCTGATCGCACCGGACGGTTCGGTCTACAACATCCACAACCGCAGCGGCGGCAGCGCCGACAACGTCAGCGGCACGTTCACCGTGAACCTGTCCAGCGAAGCGCTCAACGGCACCTGGAAGCTGCGCGCGGTCGATGCCGCGGCGGTCGATGTCGGCCGCATCGACACCTGGAGCATCACGTTCTGATAGCGGGCCGACGGTCCGCATAGACCCAGGCGCAACACCGACCCCGGCTTCGGCCGGGGTCTTTTTTTGCCGCGCGGGGCAGGGCACTGGTTCGAACGAATGCCCTGTGAACGCGCGATGCAGCGGCGCTCCGGGTGCGTCTCGACGTCCGGACGCGTGGTCGCTGAATGCGCAGTCGCCGAACGCGTGCCGGGCCGAAGCGTGGCGGCTCGCGCCGACGGAACACGGGCTCGACGTTGCGGACGGACCGCCCGAGCGTCGCGTCATCGCGGCGCCCAGGTCGGTTCGCACGAAGATGTGTCCGGCGACACTTTTTCGCGCTTGGGGTAGGGGGTTTCTCTGTTTTTACGTTGTGACGCCCGCCACACAAGTGCGTAGCGAATGCGTGATTTATTTCACTTTTACGCCACAAAACGGTGACGTCGATCCCTTGTCGTTGCGGCCGCGCAATCGTTAGCGTGGATCGACGGATCGCATCGGCTTTCGCCGGATGCGCTTCGCAAACAAGTCCGGGCATCGCGGCGTCCTCGTCGTTGCCGACGGTTCACCGGACGACTCCGCCGCCACTGCGGCCACTTCAGTTTAGGGGTTCTCAACAGATGTCCGTTCGTTCGAATCGCGTACACGCCCTTGCTGCCGCCACCGCCCTGGTGCTGGCTTCGACCGTCGCCGGCTCGGCTTTCGCCGCCGAGCGCGTCAACCTCAGCGGCCTGCAGACCGCCGCCAAGTTCGACCGATTCATCGTCAAGTACCGCGACGGCAGCGTCGAGCGCAGCAGCACCGCGAGCGTGCAAAGCGCGCTCAGCACCGCCGCGACCGCATCCGCCGGCAAGGTCAAGGGCAAGGCCGCGCTCGGCCTGAAACACCTGCGCCGCACCGCCATCGGCGCCGATGTCGTGCGCGCCGACCGTGCGCTCGATCGCGCCGAGGCCGAATCGCTGATGCGCCAGATCGCCGCCGACCCGAATGTGGACTTCGTCGAAGTCGACGTGCGCCGCCACGCCCTGCTGACCCCGAACGACACTCACTACGGCGTGCAGTACGGCTTCAACGGCACCAACGGCGGCATGCGCGTCGACCAGGCCTGGGACGTCTCCACCGGCAGCGGCGCGGTCGTTGCCGTGCTCGACACCGGCATCACCCCGCACAGCGACCTCAACGCCAACATTCTGCCGGGCTACGACTTCATCACCGACACCTTCGTTTCGCGCGACGGCGACGGCCGCGATTCCAACCCGAACGACGAAGGCGACTGGAATAACGCCACCGAGTGCGACCAGCCCGGCTACGACGTCGACGCCAGCGATTCGAGCTGGCACGGCACCCACGTCGCCGGCACCGTGGCCGCGGTGACCAACAACGCCAAGGGCGTCGCCGGCACCGCGTTCAACGCCAAGGTCGTGCCGGTGCGCGTGCTCGGCCGCTGCGGCGGTTACGACTCCGACATCTCCGACGCCATCGTCTGGGCCTCGGGCGGCAGCGTGTCGGGCATTCCGGCCAACGCCAACCCGGCCGAAGTGATCAACCTCAGCCTCGGCGGCGGCGGCGCCTGCCCGAGCAGCTACCAGACCGCGATCAACGGCGCGGTCGGCCGCGGCACCACCATCGTCGTGGCCGCCGGCAACGAAAGCGCGAACGTCTCGACCTCGACGCCGGCCAACTGCGCCAACGTCATCGCCGTCGCGGCCACCACCTCGACCGGCGCCAAGGCGGGCTTCTCGAACTACGGCACCGGCATCGACGTGTCGGCGCCGGGCGACCAGATCGCCTCGACCCACAACGGCGGCACCACCACCCAGGGCGCCGAGCAGTACGTGTACATGAGCGGCACCTCGATGGCTTCGCCACACGTCGCCGGCGTGGTCGCGCTGCTGCAGTCGAAGGCGACCACGCCGAAGACTCCGGCCGAGATCGAGACCCTGCTCAAGAACACCGCGCGCGCCTTGCCGGGCGCATGCTCGGGCGGTTGCGGCGCCGGCATCGTCAACGCCAAGGCCGCGCTCGATGCGCTCGGCGGCGGCACCCCGCCGACCGGCGCGCAGACCTACACCAACGGCACCGACGTCGCCATTCGCGACAACGCCACGGTCGAAAGCAGCATCGCCGTATCGGGCCGCACCGGCAATGCCCCGAGCAATGCTTCGATCTCGGTCAACATCGTCCACACCTACAAGGGCGACCTGAAGGTCGACCTAGTCGCGCCGGACGGCACGCTCTACAACATCCACAACCGCACCGGCTCGGGCACCGACAACGTCATCGGCACCTTCACCAAGAACCTGTCGAGCGAAACGCTCAACGGCACCTGGAAGCTGCGCGTCAACGACAACGCCTCGCAGGACACCGGCCGCATCGACACCTGGAGCATCACGTTCTAAAGCCGCCGGCAGGCTGCCCGTGAGGCTCGCCGTGCGTTCAGAACCCCGGTTTCGACCGGGGTTCTTTTTTGGGCTCGCGCGCAGTCACCGAGGTGAACGCATGCCGACTTCCGACTGTGCCAGATAGCGCGCTCACGTCCGCCAACGAATGCGGGGAGTAAGCTCGGGGCGTCGCCGGCAGCGGGCCGCGACCGGTGGCGATCACGCCGCTTCGCAACGCGCGCTGCAACCCCGAACCTCATGCTCATGCGTTCCATCGATACCCGCTTACAGGAGAAGCCCGCATGCCCTTCCCGATCCGTACGTTGTGGCTGTCGTCCACGGCCTTGTTCCTCTCCATTGCGATGACCGCCTGCATGGCCTCCAGCACTAGTCCCGACAACACTACCGGCGCGAGATCCCAAGTGAATTCCGAAGTCAATCCGGAAGTGAATCCGAACCCGAAGCGGGCGCCGGCCCAGGTCGGCGAACCGGTTGGCGGCGGCCCGTTCGCGCAGTTCATCGTCAAGTACCGCGACGACAGCGCGCCGCTCAAGCAGCAAGGCACGGTGCAGACGCGCCTGAACCAGACCGCGCAGCGCCTGCAAGGCGTGGCCGGCAAAGGCGGCGTCCCGACCCTGACCTGGAAGCACCGCATGGGCATCAACGCCGACGTGTTCAGCGTCAGCCCGGCGCTCGACCGCGCCGGCGCGCAGCGCCTGATGCAAGCCTTCGCCGCCGATCCGGACGTGCAGTTCATCGAGCCCGACAACCACATCGCGCTCGATCCGATCATCCGCGGGCCGGAGGTCATCGAGAAATAATCGCCGGCGCAACGCGTCGTCGAAACCTCCCGCAAGACTGCAAGAAATTCATTGACGAAAGGCACGCAATCTTCGCTGCGAAGCACAAAAAACCCCGGCAAAAGCCGGGGTTTTTTATTGCGTCGAAGGCGCCGCCGTGCGTAGGTTTTATCGCTCGGCTAACGGCGTATTTCGCCTGCGCGAAAGAGTTTTCCGATGCATGACCTGCATCACGAACGGTGCCGTCGAATCGCAAGCCAAACCGTTGCCGCGGCCTTGCGCGAAACGTTAGCGTCGAAGTGCGGACGCAACGACGACTGCGATCCGTAATCAGGACACGAAACGCCAGATCGGACACGAGGGCGAACAGGTGCTGGCGAACAGGCCGCCTGCCTTCGATGTTCCGGCGATCACCTTTCGGCCGCGTTTGCGGCTCTACTTCCTTCGGGGGTTCCACCAATGACCAGCAAGTCTCGCAACCGCGTCCGTGCGCGCGGCCTGAACACCGCTCGCGTCGCCGTACTCGCATCCGCGATCGCCGCACTGCCGGCCTTCGCCGCACAACCGCTGTTCGTCGGCGACGCCACGCCGCGCGCCGGCATCGCCGGCAGCCAGGGCTCGTCCGCCCTCGGTCGTGCGCAAAGCCTGGCCGCCGCGCCGGCCACCGCCTCGCTGCGGCTCAAGCGCGCGAATCCCGCTGTGGTCAGCGCGCAAACGCGCGAGATCGAACTGCAGCTCGGCGGCCACCTGGTCAACGCCGTACTCGACAACGTCCGCGAAACCCGCGGCGGCAGCACCGTCTGGATGGGCCACCTGCGCGGCACCGGCAAGGCCGCCGCCCGCACTGCGCGCGAAGTGCGTCACGACGAGCGCAACTCGGTCGCCCTGGTGCGCCGCGGCAACGGCGTCACCGGCAACGTCCGCGTCGACGGCCAGCTGTATCGCATCCGTCCGCTCGCCGACGGCAGCCATGCGGTGATCGAGGTCGACGAAACCCGCATGCCGCCGGACCATGCCGCCGACTACAACGAGGCGAGCCTGCCCCAGATCGATATGCGCGCGGCCGCCACGCAGGCCGCTCGCAGCGGTGGCCTGGTCGGCCCTGCCGCGACCGAACCCGGAGCCACCGCTACCATCCGCGTCCAAGTGGTCGCGACCAACGACGCGGTCACGGCTTATGGCGGCGACATGGAGGCGCTGGTCGAACTGGCCGTCGCCGAAAGCAACCAGGGCTACGTCAATTCCAACGTCGGCATCAACATGGTGCTGGCCAATTACCGCACCGTCCAATACACCTCGGTCGGCGACGGCCATGCCACCGACGTGGACCGCTTCGAAGGTACCAACGACGGCTACATGGACGACATCCACGGTACCCGCGACACCAATGCCGCCGACGTCAACGTCCTGGTCATCAACGACGACAGCAACTGCGGCCGCGCCGCCGCGATCGGTTCGAACGCCGCCACCGCGTTCGCGACCGTGCACTACGATTGCGCGACCGGCTACTACAGCTTCGCCCACGAGATCGGCCATCTGCTGTCGGCCCGTCACAACCCGCAAAACGATCCGAACACGCTGCCTTACGCTTACGGCCACGGCTACCAGTACATGCCCGCGCAGGGCGCTCGCTGGCGCACCATCATGGCTTACCAGTGCCCGGGCACGGCCTGCACCCGCCTGAACTACTGGTCCAACCCGGACGTCACTTACGGCGGCGTGGCGATGGGCACGGCCGATGTGAACCACAACCAGCGCGTACTGGTGCAGACCAAGGCGGCGATGGCGGCATTCCGCGCCGACCCGGGCGCCAACGTCGCACCGGTGGCGAACTTCAGCTCCAGCGCCAGTGGCCTGACGGTGAACTTCACCGACAGCTCCACCGACAGCGACGGCAGCATCGCCTCGCGCAGCTGGAATTTCGGCGACGGCACCAGCTCGACCGCGACCAACCCGAGCAAGACCTACACCGCGGCCGGCACCTACAGCGTGGTGCTGACCGTCACCGACGACGACGGCGCCACCCACAGCAAGACCGCCTCGGTCACGGTCAACGCCAGCGGCGTGCAGACCTACAGCAACGGCACCGACGTCAACATCCCGGACAACAACGCCACCGGCGTGAGCAGCAGCATCGCCGTGTCCGGGCGCAGCGGCAACGCGCCGAGCAACGCCAGCGTCTCGGTCAACATCGTCCACCCGTACAAGGGCGATCTGATCGTCGACCTGATCGCGCCGGACGGCTCGGTCTACAACATCCATAACCGCAGCGGCGGCAGCGCCGACAACGTCACCGGCAGCTTCACCAAGGACCTGTCGAGCGAGCCGCTCAACGGCACCTGGAAGCTGCGTGCGGCCGACCGCGCCTCGCAGGACGTCGGCCGCATCGACACCTGGAGCATCACGTTCTGATCGGCCTCGCGTTTTGAGGAACCTCCCTCCGGAGGGACATCGTGTACGGGGGAGTCCCGGCTTCTGAGGAGCCGGGCTTCTGAAATACCGGCGGGCTTAGGGGAGTCCGCTTTCCGCTCGACGATGGTCTGAAACGGCCATGGCGGGATGCGATCCGGACGCGGACCGCAGCTCGCTGCGGGCCCGCTCGCCCGGCATCCGGCCCTTCGCCTCGAGGGGCCGGATGTTCCGGGCCGGTCCAGACCTCGTTGCGGAGCTTCGCCACCACGTCGTCCTTCCCAACATGGAGCAAGTAATGAAACGACTGACCGCTTCCCTGGCCCTGCTCGCCCTGTCGATCGGCAGCGCGCTCGCCGCCCCGACCCTGCGTCCGGCGGCTTTCGACAATGCCCGTCTCTCGCGCATCGACCGCATCGCCCTGCGCAGCATGCCGGCGGTGGACGTCGCCAAGCTGCGCGCCGAAGACCTCAAACGCGGCCGCAACGAAGCGCCGCGCTTCGCCACCTCGCTGCCGGTGGACATGAACACCCTCAACAGCGGTACCTGGGAAGACCTCGACGCCGACCATGCGGTCTGGCGCACGCGCATCGAATCCAAGAACGCGCTGACCCTGAATTTCCATTTCGATCAGTTCAAGCTGCCCGCCGGCGCACGCATGCTGATCTATCCGGCCGACCAGACCCCGGGCTCCAACGCCTCGCGCGTGCGCAGCTTCACCGCGGCCGACAACAACGCCTTCAACGAGCTGTGGACGCCGGTGGTGATCGGCGACGAAGCAGTGATCGAAGTGGTCGTGCCGCGCGCCAAGGTCGGCGAGCTCAAGCTGCACCTGGCCGGCGTCCAGCACGACTACAAGGGTCTCGGCCGCCTCGCGCGCGACGCCGCGCTGGAACAGGCCACCGGCGTGTCGGGCAGCTGCAACATCGACGTGGTCTGCCCCGAAGGTAACGCCCATCGCGACATCATCCGTTCGGTCGCTGCCTACTCCAAGCAGGGCACGATGTGGTGCACCGGTTCGTTGGTCAACAACACCGCCAACGACAAGAAGATGTACTTCCTGACCGCTAACCATTGCGGCATGACCACCGCGGCGATCGCCGCGAGCATGGTGGTGTACTGGAACTACCAGAACTCGACCTGCCGCGCGCCCGGCTCGTCCTCCAGCGGCGCCAACGGCGACGGTTCGCTGTCGCAGTCGCAGACCGGTGCGGTGGTCCGCGCGACCAATGCCGCGTCCGACTTCACCCTGCTCGAGCTCAACACCGCCGCCAACCCGGCCTACAACCTGTTCTGGGCCGGCTGGGACCGCCGCGACCAGAACTTCTCCGGCGCGACCGCGATCCATCATCCCAACGTGGCCGAGAAGCGCATCAGCCACTCGACCACCGCGACCCAGATCAGCGGCTACGGCGGCGCCAGCGGCAGCACCCACCTGCATGTGTTCTGGCAGGCCAACGGCGGTGTGACCGAGAAGGGGTCGTCGGGTTCGCCGGTCTACAGCCCGGAGAAGCGCGTGATCGGCCAATTGCACGGTGGGCCGTCGACCTGCTCGGCGACCGGCGCCGACCGCAGCGACTATTACGGCCGTATCTTCACCTCCTGGAGCGGCGGCGGCTCCGCCGCGACGCGCCTGAGCAACTGGCTCGACCCGTCCGGCAGCGGTGCGCAGTTCATCGACGGCATCGACTCCAGCGGCACGCCGACCAATACCCCGCCGGTGGCCAACTTCAGCTCGAGCGCGAGCGGCCTGACGGTCAACTTCACCGACAGCTCCAGCGACAGCGACGGCAGCATCGTCTCGCGCAGTTGGAACTTCGGCGACGGCACCACTTCGACGGCGACCAATCCGAGCAAGACCTACAACACGATCGGCACCTACACCGTCACCCTGACCGTCACCGACGACGACGGCGCCACCCACACCAAGACCGCTTCGGTCACGGTCGGCACCGGCGGTGCGCAGACCTATACCAACGGCAACGACGTCAACATTCCCGACAACGCCACGGTCGAAAGCTCGATCGTCGTGTCCGGCCGCAGCGGCAACGCGCCGGCCAGCACGCCGATCGCGGTCAATATCGTCCACACCTACAAGGGCGACCTGAAGGTCGACCTAGTGGCGCCGGACGGCACCCTCTACAACATCCACAACCGCAGCGGCGGCAGCGCCGACAACGTCACCGGCACCTTCAACAAGAACCTGTCGAGCGAAGCGCTCAACGGCACCTGGAAGCTGCGCGTCAACGACAATGCGAGCCAGGACACCGGCCGCATCGACAGCTGGAGCATCACGTTCTGATAGACCGGGCATCGATACGATGACCCTGTAAAACCCCGGCTTCGGCCGGGGTTTTTCTTTGCGCAACCCATTTCGAGTCGCTGGCGAATCTGCCTGTGGGGCATAGAGGCATGGAGGCGACGATGTCGATGGAGCGGGCGAGGCCGGCCGCACCGAGCGGCAGAGACCCGGGCGCACCTTCGGCGGCACGAACGCACCGCTCCCTGGCGAATGCCGCCGTTCTCGATGGGGCAGGCCGTAGTCGAAGAGGCATCTTTCCGCGCTGGAATGGCACCGCAAAAGCGGCGACGGCGATGGGCCGTCGACGCGGCTGCGTCGGAGTTCCCCGGGTTCGTGTCGTGCATTGCATCATGAACGCGGACGGGTTCTCAGTTTCAATTTCCGCTCCCGCACACCGATTTCAATCGAAACAAATCTTCGTTGTATGCGTGACGTCAGGCACGGATGCGATGTCGACTCGACGCGTTTGCGTCTTGTTGTGCGCGACGCGTGTGCCTCAGAGTCGCGCCGTGGTCGCAAAGGCACGGTAGCAACGCGCACCACGCGTCGTAGAAAAAACGCACGCTCAGGGGAAGCATGCGGCCTCGCCTGCATCAAACGCTGGAGCATCCAGTTCCCATCGCCTGACCCCGTCGCCATCGCCATTGTCGAACACACCGGCCCAGCCGGCGTCGCGGTCTTGCCTCTACTACGGACGGAGAGACTCATGAAACGACTTTGTGGTTCCTTGCTGTTGCTCGGACTGTCGATCAGTGCCGCACTTGCTGCCCCGGCCACGCGCCCGGCAGCGTTCGACCACGCCAATATCTCGCGCCTGGACAAGATCGCGCTGCGCGCGATGCCGGCGGTGGACGTCGCCAAGTTGCGCGCGGAAGACCGCGTGCGCGAAGCCCGCAATGAGATTCCTCGCTTCGCCGCGCCGCTCGACGTCGACATGACGACGTTGAATTCGGGCGTATGGGAGAAGCTCGACGACGAAAACGTCATCTGGCGCCAGCGCGTGCGTTCGGACAAGGCGCTGTCGTTGAACTTCGGTTTCACCCAGTACCACATGCCGGCCGGCGGACGCCTGCTGGTGTACCCGGCGACGCAGACCGCAGGCGGCGACCGCAGCCTGATCCGCGAATACACCGACCGCGACAACAGTCCCTCCGGCCAGTTGTGGACGGCGATCGTGCCCGGCGAAGAGGCGGTGATCGAAGTGGTCGTGCCGGCCGCGAAGATGGGCCAGCTCAAGCTGCACCTGACCAAGGTCAATCACGACTATGTCGGCTGGGGCCCGCTCGCGCGCCGCCTGGCCGCAGCCGCCAGCGGCGAAAAGGGCGTCTCGGGCGCCTGCAATATCGACGTGGTCTGCCCCGAAGGCGACGGACGTCGCGACATCATCCGCTCGGTCGCGGCCTACTCGAAGAACGGCTCGCTGGCCTGCACCGGCTCGTTGGTCAACAACACCGCCAACGACAAGAAGATGTACTTCCTGACCGCGCACCATTGCGGCATGGGTACGGCGTCGACCGCGGCCAGCATCGTGGTGTACTGGAACTACCAGAACTCGACCTGCCGCCCGCCGAACACGCCCGCCAGCGGCGCCAACGGCGACGGCTCGATGGCCAACACCCAGTCCGGCTCGACCTACAAGGCGACTTACGCGACCTC
>Ga0307406_10002048_pt1 | contig 11012 bp, 8 predicted proteins | sample 322Cmetagenome_3_FD_203706 | JGI IMG/M metagenome (GOLD analysis project Ga0307406, IMG submission 203706) | Maize rhizosphere microbial communities from greenhouse at UC Davis, California, United States - 322HYB-C-2 | ecosystem: Host-associated > Plants > Roots > Rhizosphere > Soil | place... | reverse complement strand
GCAGTCTCCGCAGCTCTACAAGCAGCTGCTCATGGTCTCCGGCTTCGACCGCTATTTCCAGATTGCGCGCTGCTTCCGCGACGAAGACCTGCGCGCCGACCGCCAGCCGGAGTTCACGCAGATAGACGTCGAGGCGTCGTTCGTCGCGCCGGAGGACGTCTACGCTTTGACTGAGGGGCTACTTGCGGCGCTCTGGGCCGAGCGCGACGTGCGTATCCCGACGCCCTTCCCGCGGATGACCTACGCCGAGGCGACGGAGCGCTTCGGCTCCGACCGCCCCGACCTCCGGTACGGGCTGGAGATCTTCGACGTCACGCCCTACTTCAGCGGGCTCGGCGTCGGCTTCGTGGACGAGGCGATTTCCGGAGGCGCCCGCGTGCGCGCGCTCGCCGTGCCGGGTGGCGGCGCGCTGAGCCGGAAGCAGCTCGAGGAGGTCGAGGCGCTCGCGAAGGGCGCCGGCGTTTCGCGGCTGCTACAGGTGAAGATGCAGGGCGGAGCGCCCGCCGGGTCGCTGGCCAAGTTCCTCGACGACCGCGCAGCCGCCGAGCTCCGGCTCGCCGACGGCGACGTCACCCTGCTCGTGGCCGCGCCCGACCACCTCGCGAACCCCGCCCTCGACCGCGTCCGCCAGGACGTCGCGCGCCGGCTGGGCCTCGTGCGCGAGGCCGCGCTCGAGTTCCTCTGGGTGACCGACTTCCCGATGTTCGAGCGCGATCCCGGCTCCGGAGCGCTCGCCGCCGTCCACCACCCATTCACGGCGCCGCACGCCGACGATCTCGGCCGGCTCGATGGCGCGGCACACACGGCACGCGCGCAGGCGTACGACGTCGTGCTGAACGGCACGGAGCTCGGCGGCGGCAGCATCCGCATCAGCGACCCCGCGGTGCAGGAGCGCATCTTCGGCCTGCTCGGCATCGACGAGGAGACGGCGCGGGCGCGCTTCGGCTTCCTCCTCGAGGGGCTGCGGAGCGGGGCGCCGCCGCACGGCGGGATCGCGCTCGGCTTCGACCGCATCACGATGCTGCTCTCCGGCGCCGGCTCGCTGCGCGACGTGATCGCCTTCCCGAAGACGACGGCGGCGCGCGCCCTGTTCGAGGGCGCGCCCGTCGCCGTGCCACCCCAGGACCTGCAGGAGCTGCACTTGAGCGTACAAGGAGAGCCGGCGTGACCGACGGCGCCATGGCAACGACCCAGAAGCTGTCCACCGAGGGGGCCGACCTCCTGACCCTGGCCGGCGTCAACGACGCGAACCTCGTCGAGCTGTCGCGCCTCTCGGGCGCCAAGGTGGGGCTGCGTGGCGATACGCTGACGCTCAGCGGCCCGGCCGACGCGGTGGACCGGGCAGCGCCCATCGCCCAGCGCATGATCGACCGGGCGCGGCAGCGCCTCCCGTTCTCGGCCGATGACGTGCTTCGCATGTCGGACAGCGACGGCGCCGGGAACGGCGACGGCCCGCTGCCAGCCGGCGACGCGCAGCGCATCGCACTCCCCGGCGTGCGCAAGATCATCCAGGCGAAGACGCCGGGGCAGGCCGAGTACCTGCAGAAGATCTCCGAGCGCGACATCGTCGTCGGGATCGGGCCGGCAGGCACGGGAAAGACCTACCTCGCCGTCGCCGCCGCGGTGGACGCGCTGATGCGCAAGCGCGTTCGGCGCATCGTGCTGGCGCGTCCGGCGGTGGAAGCCGGCGAGAGCCTCGGCTTCCTCCCGGGCGACATGCAGGCAAAGGTGGACCCGTACCTCCGGCCGCTCTACGACGCGCTCGACGAGATGATGCCGCAGGAGCGCGTGCAGAAGGCACTCGAGACGCGGACGATCGAGATCGCGCCCCTCGCCTTCATGCGCGGTCGCACGCTGGGCGACGCGTTCGTCATCCTCGACGAGGCGCAGAACGCGACCAACGCCCAGATGAAGATGTTCCTCACGCGACTCGGCGTGAACTCGAAGATCGTCATCACGGGGGACAAGACGCAGATCGACCTGCCGTCGCGCGAGCAGTCCGGGCTCATGCAGGTCGAGCGCATCCTCCCCGGGATCGAGGGGATCGCCTTCCACTACTTCAACGAGACCGACGTCATTCGCCACCGCCTGGTGCGAGAGATCATCCGGGCGTACGCCGACGACGCCGGCGACTAGGGCGCGTGAACCTCTGGCAGCAGCTCGAGCGCGCGGGCGCGCGGGGCGGGGCGGAGAGCGGCGGCTCGCCGCTGCGCTTCCACGCGCCGCGCGTCGCCATCGCCCTCGTGCTCGCGCTGCTCACCTACGCGCTCTTCCCGGCCTCGCCGGCGGTGGACTTCCCGCTGCTCGAGGTGGGCTCGGTCGCCCCCGAGAACGTCATCGCCCCGTTCGCCTACGACGTCCGCAAGAGTCAGGCGGAGCTGACGCGCGAGCGGGACGACATGTCGCGCTCCGTGGTTCCGGTTTTCGTCTACTCGCCGGTCGCGGCGGACTCCGCGCGGCAGGCGCTGCGCGCCTTCTTCGCCGCGACCGCGGCCGCCGCCGGGACGCGGGCGACGACGCCCGCCGGCGACGCCGAGCGCGCGGCGGCCGTCGTCGCCGCGGCGGCCGAGCAGCGCGTGCAGCTCGCGCCCGAGGAGGCGACGTATCTCCTCGCGCCCACGCGGCGCGCGGCGATGGAGGCAGCGATCGCCCGCACCTTCGACCGCTGGCTCACCGTCGGCGTCTCGACGTCGTCGGCGCTCGACGCGGCGGGTCCGACCGTGTCCATCCGGCGGGAGGGGGCGGAGCGCGCGGCGCGCGCCGACAGCGTGCCGACGTTCGCCGAGCTCGTCGCGCGGGCCCGGCTCGTCCACCCCGACCCGAACTCCGACGTCGGCGACGCGCTCTACGTGAAGCTGCTCGGCGCGTTCTTCCGGCCGACGCTGACCTACGACCGGACCAGCACCGAGCGGCGGCGCCAGGACCTGCAGGCCACGGTCGCCGTGCGCAAGTACGAGGTCCGCGCCGGCGAGAAGATCGTCGGCGCGCACGAGGTCGTGGGGCGCGAGGAGCACGAGAAGATGCGCGCCCTCCGCGACGAGGTGCAGCGCCGGCAGGGCGCCGAGTACGCGCCCGGGCGGGTCTTTGGCGCGGTGCTGTTCAACGCCCTCGTCGTGACGATCTTCGGCATCACGCTGCTCCTCTTCCGACCGCACCTCTACGCGTCGCTGCGCGCGCTGCTTTTCTTCGCCGCCGTTTATCTCCTCGTGCTCGCCGCGGCGGCGCTCGTGTCGCACGCCGAGCCGGTGCACCCGGAGCTGATCCCGGTCGCCCTCGCCGCCATCCTGTTCAGCGTCCTCTTCGACTCGCGGATCAGCCTCATCGCCGCGATGGTGCTCGCCGTCCTCATCGGCGGGCAGAGCGCGTTCCGCGGCACGAACGCGTTGTTCATCAACCTCATCGGCGGCGTCGCGGCGGCCTTCGGGGCGCGCGTCATCCGGCGCCGGGACGACGCGTTCTACCCGATGGCTTCGGTCGCCATCGCGTACCTCCTCGCGGCCCTCGCAATCGGCCTGACGCTCGACTGGTCGCCGTGGGAGGTCGGCCGCAGCGCCCTCTGGGGCGCCGCGAACGCGGTCGCCTCGGTCGCCCTCGCGCTCATGCTGCTGCCGCTCGCCGAGAAGATCACGGGCATCGACACGTACCCGAAGCTGCTCGAGTGGTCGGACCTCAACCGGCCGCTCATCCAGCGGCTGAGCCTCGAGGCGCCGGGCACCTACCACCACACGATCGCGATGGCGAACCTCGCCGAGGCCGCGTGCAACGCGATCGGCGCCAACGGGCTGCTCGCCCGCGTCGGCTCGTACTACCACGACATCGGCAAGCTCAAGAAGCCGCAGTACTTCGTCGAGAACCAGGTCAAGGGGCGGAATCCGCACGACAAGCTCAAGCCGTCGACCAGCGCGGCGATCATCCGCAACCACGTGCGCGACGGGCTCGAGCTGGCCGACGAGTACGGCGTGCCGCGCGCGATCCGCGCGTTCGTCACCGAGCACCACGGGACGGGACAGATCAGCTACTTCCTCGAGAAGGCACGCGAGCGCGACGGCTCGGTGTCGCCGGCCGAATTCGCGTACCCCGGCCCGACGCCGCAGTCGGCTGAGACCGCGGTGTGCATGCTCGCCGACGGCGTCGAGGCGTCGGTGCGTGTGCTGCACGACCCGAACCCGCAGAAGATCCGCGACGTCATCGACCATATCGTCCGGCAGCGCATCGAGCAGGGGCAGCTTCGTGACGCGCCGCTCACGCTCAAGCAGCTCGAGATCGTGAAGGACCAGTTCGCGCGGATGGTGATCGCCCAGTACCACAACCGCATCGACTACCCGGCGGCGAGCGGCGGCGTGACGGCGGAGTTCGTCGCGCTATGAGCCTTGCCGTGCACGTCTCGAGCGACGGCGTCCGCCCGGCGCTCTCCGCGGCCCGGGCAGGCGAGTTGGCGCGGGGCGTCCTCGCGGCCGAGGGCGTCCGCGATGCGATGCTCTCGATCGCCTTCGTGTCGTCGGCCGAAATCGCGCGCCTCAACCGCGAGCACCTGGGCCACCGCGGCGCGACCGACGTCATCTCGTTCGGCTTCAGCGACGCGTCCCGGAGCGGCGCGGTGGTCGGGGACATCTACGTCTGCCCGGACGTTGCGCGCGACAATGCCCGCCACCATGGCGTGGGGGTCCGCGAGGAGCTGGCTCGGCTGCTCGTCCACGGCACCCTCCACGTTCTCGGGCATGACCACCCGGAGGGCGAAGCGCGCACCGGCTCGGCGATGTGGCGGCGGCAGGAGACGCTCCTGCGGCGGCTCTTCGGCCGGCCGGCGACCGCGCGCTCGGCGCGCACGCGTCGCGCGCGGCGGGGGGCATCGTGAACGGCGCCGCCCTCGCTGTCGCTGCCGCGGCGGCCGCCGTCGCCGGGCTCTGCGCGGCGGCCGACGGCGCCCTCCTCTCGCTCGACAGCGCCGACGCTCACGCCGACGCGCGCGTCGCGCCGATCTTCGCCGACCGCGAGCGACTCCACCGCACGCTCTCGTTCGGCCGCGTCACGGCGCTCCTTGCCGCCGGCGCCGCGGTCTCGCTGGGCCTCGGACTCGCCCACCGCGCGACGGTGGACGCCGTGCTCATCGTCGCCTTCATCGCCATGCTCACCGTGTCCGCTGTGGAGGCCGGTGCGCGCGCGCTCGGCGAGGAGCTTGGCACCCAGGCGATACTCCAGCTCGCGCCCCTCGTCGCGGGCCTCGAGGTCGCCCTGGCCCCCGCGGTGTGGGTCGGCTCGCGCGTGGACGCTGTGCTGCGGCGCCTGCTCCCGCCGCCGCCGCGCCGCGAGGAGGAGCGAGAGGCCACCGCCGAGCAGTTCCGCCAGGTCGTCGCCGCCGAGGCGGACGTGAGCAACGAGGAGGAGGCGCTGATCGAGGGCGTCTTCTCGCTCGGCGACACCGAGGTGCGCGAGGTCATGCTGCCGCGTGTGGACATCGTCGGCATCGAGCGAGGCACGCCGTGGTCCGAGGTCATCGATCGCGTGCGGAGCAGCGAGCACGCCCGATTCCCGGTCTACGAGGAGACGATCGACGAGGTGGTGGGCGTGCTGTACGCCAAGGACCTGCTCCCCGCAGTGATCGCCGACGACCCACCGCCGGGCGGCTGGGTCTCGCTCGTCCGGCCGGCCGTCTTCGTGCCGGCGACGAAGACGATCGACGCCCAGCTCCGCGACTTCAAGGCGAGCCGGACCCACATCGCGATCGTCTCCGACGAGTACGGCGGCACCGCCGGCCTGGTGACGATCGAGGACGTGCTCGAGGAGATCGTCGGCGACATCCGCGACGAGTACGACGTCGAGGAGCCCGAGATCGAGGCGGGGCTCGACGGCCGCCGCTACTGGGTCTCCGGCCGCCTCACGATCGACGAGCTGTCGGAGGCGCTCGGTCAGGAGTTCGAGGCGGACGACGTGACGACCGTGGGCGGCCTCGTCTACGAACACCTGGGACGCGTGCCGCGCAACGGCGAGGAGTTCACGCTCGGCAACTTCCGCGTCGTGGTCGAGCGCGTGCGCCGGCGCAAGATCGAGCGCGTCTACTTCGAGCGCGTGCCATTCCTCTCCGGCCGGGAGCTCGAGTGAGCACGACGACGATTCTCCTGCTCATCCTGCTCGCCGTCGCGTGGATAACGGCCGCGACGACGGCCGTCCGCTCGGTGAGCCGGATCTGGCTTCGGCACTGGGTGGAGCAGCGGCTGCACGGCGCGGGCTCCGACCACGTGTACCTCGACCGCCCGCACCGGCTCCTACTCGCCGGGGGCACGGGCGGCGCCGTGCTGCTGTTCGTCGCCGGCGCGATCATCGGCGCGCTCGACGACGCGCCGAGCCTCCGCCTCGTCGAGTGGCTCGTCGGCGCTGCGCTCGCCGTGCTCGTCTTCGGGCAGCTCCTCCCGCGTGCCGTCGCTCGTCGCTGGGCATCCCGTCTCGTGCCCGTCCTGCTCCCGTTCCTGCGCGTGCTGGACCTCGCGCTCACCCCGCTGCTCCTCGTGGCGCGGGCCGTGACGCGCCACGTCCACCGCGACGCGCCGCCGAGCACGCCCGCCGAGGCGGCGCGGGAGAACATCGAGGAGCTGCTCAGGGAGGGGGAGCTGGAGGGCGTCGGCGAGCGCGACGAGATCGCGATCATCACCGGGGTCGTCGAGTTCGGCGGCAAGACGCTGGCCGACGTGATGACGCCGCGCGAGGAGATCTTCGCACTCGAGCGCCACACGCCGCCCGACGAGCTGGCGCGGCAGTTCGCCCTGGCCAAGTACAGCCGAGTGCCGGTTTGCGAGGGGGGGCTCGACCGCGTCGTCGGAATGCTCCACGTCTTCGACGTTCTCAAGGCCGGCGGGGAGGCGGCGCCGCCGCTGCGGCCGGTCGGCTTCGCGCCGGCCACCAAGCACTGCAACGAGCAGCTCTTCGACATGCTCCGCGGCCGCACCCACCTCGCCGTCGTGCGCGAGGACGGCGGCCGCACACTCGGCATCGTCACGCTCGAGGACCTGCTCGAAGAGCTGGTCGGCGACATCCGCGACGAGCACGACGAGCCCCAGTCGCCGCAGGAGGCGGCGTCGGCGCCGCACGCCAGCGACCGCTACGCCGCGGTCCGTGCCCGCGACGAGGGTGCGCGCTGGGGCGGCGGGTCCGACGACCGGCCCGCCGCCCCGCCGTGAGCGCGTGACGGCGACCTCCCCGGCCGGGACCCCGACGCCGCCGGCGATCGAGCGGCTGCTGCGCGACTTCGACGCCGGCCGCGCGGCCGCCCTCGCGCGCGCCGTCAGCATCGTCGAGAACCACCGCGCCGGCTTCGACGCCCTGCTCGGCGCGCTCCACCCGCGCGTCGGGCGGGCGCGCCGCATCGGCATCACCGGCCCGCCCGGGGCGGGGAAGAGCACGATCACGACGCTTCTGGCAAAGGCGATGCGCGCCGACGGCCTCCGGGTCGGGATCGTCGCCGTGGACCCGACGTCGCCCTTCACGGGCGGCGCCCTGCTGGGCGACCGCATCCGCATGGAGGAGATCGCGCTCGACCCGGGGATCTTCATCCGCTCGATGGCGACGCGCGGCTCGCTCGGCGGGCTCGCCGCGGCGACGCGCGAGGTCGTCGACGTGCTCGATGCCTTCGGCTGCGACCGGGTCCTCATCGAGACGGTCGGGGTCGGGCAGAGTGAGCTCGACGTCGCCCGCGCGGCCGACACGAGCGTCGTCGTCCTCGTCCCCGAGTCGGGCGACTCGATCCAGACGCTCAAGGCCGGCGTCATGGAGATCGCGGACATCTTCGTCGTCAACAAGGCGGACCGGCCCGGCGCCGACCGGCTGCGCACGGACATCGAGCTGATGCTCGGCATGCGGATGGGTAGCGCGCTCAGGAACGTGCCCGCGCACCACGGCGTGGACCTGCGCTCCGTCGCCGACCGCGACGCGGCCCGCCGCGCGCTCAATCCGGCGCGCGCGGCGCGCGAGGCCGCCCAGGCCGACCCACACGAGACCGAGTCGTGGACCCCACCCGTTCTGCGGACGACCGCCGCCCGCGGCGAGGGGACGGAGGAGCTGCTCGGGGCGCTGGCGCGGCACTTCGCTTATCTTGAAGCGAGCGGAACGTTACGACAGCGCCGGCGCCAACGCCTTCGCGAGCGCATCGTCGAGGAAGTGGAGCGGAAGGTGCGAGAGCGCCTGTGGGGGGACGCCGCCACCGGCGCCTGGCTGGAGGCCCGCCTCCCCGCGCTCGAGGAGGGGGCGACGACACCGTTCCAGGTCGCCGGCGAGCTCCTCGCCCGCAGTGCCGAGATTCTGACCCACGCGCCCGCCGCGGGCGCCCGCCGTGAGGGTGTATGACATCGACCCGTGAGCTCAACTCCCCGAGCGCCGCCTCGAACGGCGACGGTGCCCTCGCCGGCGCCGAGCGCGCCGAGCTGGAGCGGCTGCGCGCCGAGGTCGCCGAGTGGCGGCGTCGGTACGACAAGGGCGCCAAGCGCGACATCGCCTTCGTGAACTCGGAGCGGGAGGTCGCGCCGCTCTTCACGGCCCTCGACCTCCCCGACCCGCTCGGCGTCTCGCTCGGCGTGCCGGGCGGCTTCCCCTACACCCGCGGCATCCACCCCACGGGCTACCGCGGGAAGCTGTGGACGATGCGCCAGTTCGCCGGCTTCGGCAGCGCGCGCGACACGAACGAGCGCTTCAAGTACCTGCTCGCCCACGGCCAGACGGGCCTCTCCACGGCGTTCGACTTCCCGACGTTGATGGGCTACGACGCCGACCACCCCCGTTCCGAGGGCGAGGTCGGGAAGACCGGTGTGTCCGTCTCGAGCCTCGCCGACATGGAGCTCCTCTTCGAGGGGATCCCGCTCGACAAGGTGTCCACCTCGATGACGATCAACGGGCCGGCCGTGATCGTCTGGGCGTTCTACATCGCGGCGGCGGAGAAGCAGGGCGTGCCGAGTACCGCGCTGCGCGGCACGGTGCAGAACGACATCCTGAAGGAGTACATGGCGCAGCACGCGTGGTGCTTCCCGATCGAGCCCGCGCTGCGCCTCATCGTGGACGGCTTCGAGTGGGGCGCCACCCACGCGCCGCTCTGGAACACGATCTCGATCTCCGGCTACCACATCCGCGAGGCCGGCTCGACGGCGGCGCAGGAGCTCGCCTTCACTCTCGCCGACGGCTTCACCTACGTTGAGCGCGGGATCGCGCGGGGCCTCGCGGTGGACGACTTCGCCCCGCGCCTCTCCTTCTTCTTCGACATCCACAACGACTTCTTCGAGGAGCTCGCCAAGCTGCGCGCGGCGCGCCGCATCTGGGCGAAGCGGATGCGCGACAAGTACGGCGCCAAGGACCCGCGCTCGTGGACGCTGCGCTTCCACTCGCAGACGGCCGGCGTCACGCTCACCGCGCAGCAGCCGATGAACAACGTCGTGCGCGTCGCCTACCAGGCCCTGGCCGCCGTGCTCGGCGGCACGCAGTCGCTGCACACGAACTCGATGGACGAGACGCTCGCCCTGCCGACCGAGCAGGCGGTGCAGGTCGCGCTGCGCACGCAGCAGGTGCTGGCCTTCGAGACCGGCGTGCCGAACGTCTCCGACCCGCTCGGCGGCTCCTACTACGTCGAGGCGCTCACCGATCGGATGGAGGCCGAGGCGGAGCAGTTGTTCGCCGAGATCGAGGAACAGGGCGGGGTCGTGCGCGGCCTCGAGACCGGGTGGCTGCAGCGCAAGATCGCCGAGAGCGCGGCACGCCAGCAGTGGGAGATCGAGCAGCGGCGCCGCGTCATCGTCGGCGTCAACGACTTCGTGACCGAGGAGCCCGAGCTCTCGATCCCCCTGCTCAAGGTGGGCGCCGACGCCGAGCGCGAGCAGCGCGAGAGCCTCGCCGCTCTCCGCCAGCGTCGCGACAACGACCTCTGCGCGCGGCGCCTCGGCGCCCTCCGCGAGGCGTGCCGCGGCACCGCGAACACGATGCCCCACATCCTCGACTGCGCCCGCGCCTACTGCACGCTCTACGAGATCCGGGCGGCGATGGAGGACGTATTCGGCGCGTACCGGGAGCCGGTCTTCTTCTGAGCCGGAACGCCGCCCTGTATCCTGATTCCCGATTCCTGCATGGCAGCGATTCGTAGGAGCACGCGCCGAGGAACGGGGAATCAGGAAACAGGTGCGAACCCCGAGTGGTGGCAGTCCTACTTCGACTCGCACTATCTGCTCGAGTACCAGCCGATCTTCACCCTCGCGCGAGACCGGCGCGAGGTGGCGCGGCTCCTCGAGCTGCTCGGCCTTCCCGCCGGCTCTCGCCTGCTCGACGTGCCGTGTGGCCAGGGCCGGCACGCGCACCTCCTCGCCGAGGCAGGGTTCGACGTCGACGGCCTGGACTACTCGTCCCACCTGCTCCACGTCGCACGGCGGCGCGGCACGGGTCGGACACTGCGCTACACGCAGGGCGACATGCGGCGGCTGCCGCGCCGCTGGGCCGGCCGGTTCGACGCCGTCCTCAATCTCTTCACCTCGTTCGGCTTCTTCCTCGATCCGGCCGACGACGTCCGCGTCGTCGCCGAGTTTGCGCGTGTGCTGAGGCCCGGTGGCACGCTCATTTGGCACGGAGGCAGCCGCGACGGCGTGATGGCGCGCTTCCTCGTCCGCGACTGGTGGAAGGCGGACGACGGCACGGTGATCGCCCACGAGCGGACGTTCGACCCGCTGTCCGGCGTGCTCACGATCCGCTCGACGTTCGAGGGGCCGGGAGCAAGCGGCGAGCGCGAGCACCGCATCCGGCTCTTCACCGCCACCCGGCTCGCCGAGCTGTGCGCCGCGGCCGGACTCCTGGTCACGGAGGCCTACGACGCCTTCCGCGACCGCCCGCTGAGCCGGCGCTCGTCCGAGATGCTGCTCGTCGCGAGGAAGGAGTGAGTTGTTCGTCGATGCGTGGCCTCGTACACTTAGGCTCTGCAACGGCGAGACAAGACAGACGGGAGCCAACAGTCTTTCTCCTCTCGCGGCTCGAAGGAATTTCCCCCGCTCTCGCTT
>Ga0307406_10002047_pt1 | contig 11013 bp, 17 predicted proteins | sample 322Cmetagenome_3_FD_203706 | JGI IMG/M metagenome (GOLD analysis project Ga0307406, IMG submission 203706) | Maize rhizosphere microbial communities from greenhouse at UC Davis, California, United States - 322HYB-C-2 | ecosystem: Host-associated > Plants > Roots > Rhizosphere > Soil | place... | reverse complement strand
TGAAGGATTACACAAGCTCGATCACGCCAGCGGACACGGCCAGACGCACCAGATCCCACGGCTTGTCGGTCAGTTCACGCAGCTTTTCAGCAGCCTCGTCGGTGGTTTTGCAGGCCAGCAGCACTTTGTACTGAGCTTCACGGGAGCTGCCCGGACGGACGGCAGGGTTTTTGTCGATCACCTTGATCTTCTTGCCAGCTTCTTTCGAGGTGCGGGTTTTGCTGCCCTCGCCGTCAGCTTTTGGCGCGGCTACCTTCTTCGGTGCTGCTTTCTCGGCTTTTGGCGCTTCCGCTTTAGCAGGAGCTTTCTTGCCGCCAGCTGGTGCGGCTGCCTTCGGCGCTGACACTTTCTTGGCGCCGTCTTTTTTGGCTTTTTCTACTTTTGCTTCTTCGGTCATGATGCTTTCCTTATCTTCAAAGTTTAATGGTTTGGCAGTGTCTCGGAAAACTCCGCCGGTCAGGTAAATCAGGTGCTTCTTTGCGTCGGGTGACACCTGCTGCCACGGTGCCAAGTACATATTGGCAGCCTTTTTAACAGGATAGTCTGTAAGTTCTCGCGTGTAGCGCAGCTCGAACTCTTTATTCGTCAGGAATTGCAGATCAAGGCTGGAAGCTTCGAATGGAATGAACCAAACACCCTGCTTGCAACAATTCACGCGAATACAAGTATGACGCTGCTCATCTTGGAAAACGCGGTAATCGCTACCGCCGACTGATGGTTTCTTAACTGACATTCTTGATCTCCGTGTACCCGTTTGAACTCGCTTTACCCCAAGCGATGGAGTCATTTTACATGATTCCAGCAAAAACGCAAATACTTTTTACGTTCTGGTCTTGCGCTCCTTTCTGTAAACCCGCAGGGCGTCGAGAAGCGCCTTCTGGCCTTTGTATTTACTACTCAGCGCGCGCATTTTCGCTTCGTCTACGGTGTCAGCAGCCACGATGTGGTAGACGAAAACGTTCTTCACATCGTTACCTTGGCGCAGCAAGCGGCGGATGAACTGATCGTAAAGTTCGAAGTCCCACGGTATCCCGAAGAACGCCACGTGAGCTGCTTGCCCCTCTTGCATGTTCAAACCATGGCCGACAGACGCCGGATGGCAGAACAGATTGGCCAGCTCATTGCGATTCCACTGGCGAACCAGCAAGTCACCTTGCTTCGGCGATACATCCATGTGCGGTGTATTTTTGCCCAGCGTCTTGACGATACGCTCCAAATCGTGACCGAAGTGGTAGCCCCACAGGACAGGGTTGCCTTGCATTTCGTCAATCAGGTCTTCCATCGCCTCCAGCTTAGCGTTGTGAACGTTCGTCCATTCGCGCTTGCCTTTAATCGGCAGACCCGTCAAAGCATCCACTTTGTCACGGTAAATTGCACCGTTGGCGATTTGCTGGCATTTAATGCTGGCACTGGCTGCGTTGACCGCCACGAACTCTTGACCCTCGATCTCTGCGAACAGCTCGTCCTCCATGGCGTCGTAAATCTTTCGCGCTGCCGGAGGTAGTTCGACCTTGATAGTTACAGGAATCAGGGTCGGCATCTTCAAGTAGTCGTTGGCGTCCATCCGCAACGCCAGCGGCTTGATGGCAGCGTAAATTTTCTCCGTTGCGCCTTCCTGCGGCTTCCAATCGTAGCCGCCGAAGCCCGTAGGATAGAAGTACTTGTTGCGGTAGTGCGTGATGTACGGGCCGAGAGCTTTGCCAAGGTCGAGGCAGTAGCACTGGCCGAACAGGTCGAGCAAGCCATTAGAAGCGGGCGAGCCGGTCAGGCCCCAGCGCCGGGCAAACTTTGGCAGCCAAGGTTTAATGGATTTGAAGCGCTTCGTTTCTACGTGCTTCATTTTGGACAGCTCGTCAATGACGAGGGTGTCCACTTTCTCGAACAAGGCTTTGCGTCGCTTTTTACACAGATCCTCTTCCTTCTTCCAGGCTTCCAATTTTCGCTTGTAGGCTTCAACCAGCTTGACCCACGCTTCCGGCGAATGGTCCGGCCGTTTCTTTGGAGGCGCTGGCTTCGGAGCGCCGAACAGCCACTCCAGACCTTCGAAATTAATGACGTAGATGTCGTGCTTCTCGTTGAGAAGTACTTCGTCTTTATCGTCGCCATGCAGAATGCCGACGGAGAAGTCTTTGAACTCTTCCCACTTGTCACGCTCTCGCGGCCACACTGAATAAACGCAGCGCAGAGGAGCGAAGACCAGAGCTCCTTTGAACACACCTTTATTCTTCAAAATTTTGATTGAGCCGTATGTGATGCTCGTTTTTCCTAAACCGGGTAACTAGCCCGGATCGAGAAACAGGGCGGCTGCCGCATGACCTACCTGAAACTTCATTGCTTGTTTCTGGTGGTCATGTGGAGTCCACTTCTGCTTCCCGATCCGGCCTTTGGCCGCTCCTATCATGATCGTTCCTTAGTTGATGTTAGTCTTGCTTTGATGAAACTTATTGCCTGCTCGACGGTGTCGCAGATTTCGACTTGGTAGCCATAGTAACGCAATCTCCGGATAATGACGACTTGATTTTTAGACAGCTCACCGTCTTCAGGCCGTTTGAATTCTATGAACAATGGGCGACCGCCCGGTATCAGAAAAAGACGGTCGGGCCAACCTCTGTTGCCCGCCGCCTTCATCTTAACGTTGATGACGCCGAGGTCTAAGGCTTGGTTACAAGCCTCTTCCTCAATGTCTAGCTCTAATGTCATGGCGCCCAGCGCGACTCACGTTTGATCCATTCCTTGATACTCTGCCAGAGAGTTTTCGGCTCTGCTGGCTGCGGCAGGACGGCCCGCAGGATCTGAATGACGTGGTGGGCCTGAGACTTTGCATCGTCCAGCGCGTTGTGATGTGTTCCTACACGAGTCAGCTTGTGTAGCGGGAAAATGGATTTCATGGTGCGGTAGCAGCGGTTATTCCAGAATTTCCATGGAACCTTACCACCCAGCGCGTGGTACGCAGCCGTCAGAATGGGTGTGTCGAAATCGGAGCCGCAAGCCCAAATTTCAGTGTTCAATTCGAAGTCTGGACCGAGCTCTACGTCTTCAGCTTCAAGCTGATTGTGCACCAGCCAGTCCGTGAAGCAAGCCAGTGCATAACTGAGCGGCGCACCCTTGTCGCCAGCTGTGTTCGCCAGAATTTTCTTTGCGGCTTCTGGCTGTGAATTCCACCACTTAAGCGTGGCAGGGTCATCCACCAGTCCTGCGGCGCTGCAGGAATTTTGGTTGATCTCCATGTAGAACTCATGGCCGAGCTTCCCAGTAGTCTCGTCGAACATCACCGCGCCGATGGACAGGATAATGCAGCCGGGGTTAGTGCCGAGGGTTTCCAAATCAAGCATGCAACGTTTCATTTACGTTCTCCTTAGTCCGGCACTACGTTACGTTCGCGAAATACGGCATCGGTGCAATGGTAAGTGTCCGATTCCGTCAGACGGACTACCCAGTCGTGCGCTTTAGGTTCTTCGTATGCTTTGAATGTTACAATTTGCTCCGGGTAGTCCGGGTGCGTTACTTGCCAGCTCGCTTCCGCATTCTCATGCTTCTTGATGGAATGAACTGCGGAAATTTGGAAAGCCATGCGCGTAACTGGCTTCGCTTCATACGGTTTGAACTCCATTTCTTTCTCCTTTACGATCTACGATTTAAATAAGCCTCTACCGTGCAGCCACGGCTTGGCACTGACACTCTATTCGTCAGATGAGACAAAGCCACGTAGCACTGAGTCTCATCGAACTTTGCAGTATGACACTCGTCAGCCGTCAGACCCATCTTATGGCGCAGCCAATTATACGCTGCGCCGCGAGACAGGCCGCCATCGCGCCAAAGCGGGTCGAAATGCGCGTGTACTTGCGAGCGCAGTTGGCGCAGACGCTTATTGGCCAGCGTACCCAGCGGACGTTCAGTACGTGGATGGCAGCCAACATAAGCTCCGCAATTCTCGCAGTTCCAAAATTTCTTGGCGCTAAGGTCAGGGCGATGTGGGTAAATCACCGTACCGTCCACCAGCTTCGCCGCTTGGTTGCAATATTGACATTTCAGCACGTTGGTCTCCTAATACTTGCACGGGCCGCCGTTAGCCTTCTTGAAGTGGCAGAACGTGCAGGCGTTGCCCGGCTTCGGCTTGTACGTGGTGTCGTTCATCATGGCTTTGATCTTCGTACCCCACAGTTTGTCGAGATACTTTTCATCCTTTCGGAAATACTCAATCTCTTCCTCCTGAGGGTGAATGATGCCGTGGTCAAGATACCACAAACGTGGAGACACCACATCCACCGTCGGGTGCTTCTTCAGACCGGCCAGCCCGTAAAGCTGCAACTGCTCCTCGTACTCTGGGGTTTTGTAGTCGCTGTACTTGCCGGTCTTGTGGTCGATCACGACCAAAGCGTTGTGCTCTGTATTGATGTATGCGGCATCTAGCTTGACGCGCAGCCAAGCACCGTTCCAGTCATTCCACGCCGTCTCAGTCCAGTCATTGCGAAACACCCAGTCTTCCTCAATGAATTTGACTTTCTGCGCTTTGAGCGCTTTGAACTCTTCTTTGAACAGGCTGAGCTCCTTCGGCAGCGCGCGCAGCGAACCTTTGGCGTAGTTCTCTGCCAGCTTGTGGATGTCCGTGCCGCGCTGCATCTGCGGGCTGTCCGGCTCTTTCAGCTTGTCAATAAATTTGTACTTCGCCTTGGCCGGGCACTGGCTGTATACGTTGTATCGCGAAAAACTCCACGATGTTATTTTCTTTATGGGGAACACTTTGGTTGCCATTGTAAGTCCTTAGTTGACGTCATATTCCCCAGCGGGAAAGGTTTGGCTTCGGCTCTTTCAGATCTTCCAAGAACCCCAGCGATGGGCCGATCTCACCATCAGAAAGCAGCGGAACGTCCAGCTCGATCGACATCATAGCTTCTCGCAAAATCAGCATCTCACTCTTGATTGCTTTCTTTGGAGCGCTGATGTCGATCTCATCGTACACCGACAGCATGAGACGCCCGTCTTTGCGCACGTCGTCGTAACGAATGATTGCCTCTTTCGTGATGTCTGCCGAGCTACCTTGAATCAGATAGTTCAGAAGCTTATAGACGAAATCCACTGGGCGGCCGTTGATGATCATGGTCGGCTCTTTGAAATACTGGCGACCGCCCCACGTTGTGATGCACTCTCCAGCGTTGCCGCGCGCCTTAACTCCATCGTTCAGCTCTTTGAAGCCCGGCAGCGCTTTCATCTGAGCGTTGCGGACTTTCTTAACTTCGTCCACGGTCTTCATGAGCTTCTCGGCCAAACTGCCCAGCCCTTGGCCGTAAATGAACCCGAAGTTCAGCGTTTTGGTGAATCCTCGACCCACGTCAATTCCCAGGAACTTCTCGATCATCACACGGGTAAACTCGTGAACGTCCAGCCGAGGGTCGTCCAGATACGCGTCCTTCAGCGCGCCGTCCTCATAGTGCGCCAACACCCTCAGCTCTTGCTGGTTGAAATCTCGGCGACCTACCAAGTGAGTTTTGGTGTCTGGTAGAATGTAACCGCGAATTCGCGGAATTTCCGGCAAGTCTTTGATGTGCGTCGGCATGATGAAGCCGCCCATCTCATCATCTTTCACCGCCTTCGGCATGTTCAGGAAGTTCGGATGATCAGTGGAGGGGCGCCCAGTACGCGTGCCGCCAGAGTCACCACCTTTTGGCTGGCGAACCTGATTCCAGTTGGTGTGCATCCAGCCGTCAGCGCCGGTATAATGCTGCCATGGCCGAATGAACGTCTCCAGAATGGTGGCGCATTTCTGCCGGTAGCTGTAGGCCGCTGCCAACTTACGGTCGCGGAAATGGGACAACTTCATGTTCTTCTTGCTGACGCTCTTCCGGCCTGTAGGAGTAAGCGTCCATTCAGACAACGAATCGTTGCGCTCGAACGCCTCAGCTACTTGAGCGTCTTTATCGAGATCCAAGTCCGGAGTTTTCAGATGCTTGCGAATCCACTCGTCAGTTTTCAGCTGAGCTTTCTCGAAAATTTCCTGATCGCGCTCCAAAGCCGGTCGATCAATGCGGATGCCTTCCTGCTCGTTTCGCAACAGAATTGGCAAGAGGCGGCGCTCACGATCGTACGCCTCTTTCATACCTCGCGTAACTGTGATTTCTTTGTGCAGCTTGTTGAAAATCTTCACAGTGCGGCTAACGTCGCCGTTAGCGTATGGTTTTACGACGTTGCCCGGCGCGTAGCCAACAAATGCCCCGGCTGTGGATGGCTTTATGCCGCCGTACAGGTCGATAATTTCTGGATATTCCTGCTCCAGCTGCTTCTTATGGGTCAGAATCCAGTCTTTAACGGCGTCCTGCTCCTCTGGCGGGATGCCGAGCAGCCGCTCAGCCGCTGGCTTCAGACCCAGCTCACGTTGGTGAGGATCGTCCAGGAACAGCAGAAACATCGTGTCGTGAAAATTCCGCCACGTCGGCACGGCCAAGCCGAAATGCTTTTCTGACACCTCCATATCGAACTTGGCATTCTGACACAGGAGTGGATTGACCTCTGACACTTCTTTATAGGCGGCCTCCAGCACGCGCTTGGCATCGTCAAACGAGCAGTTATTACCGCCAGTTTTGTGACCCCACGCGTAGAACTTAGGAGCGCGCTCCCCCGGCATTTGCAAACTGAACGACACCGGCTTTGGCGGATAGTCTGGACGGTTGCGGATTGGCAGGGTCTCAAAGTCCAAACAGATTGGAGAGATTTTAGCCATTGAACGCCCCCATGGCAGCCAGTGCGGCAGACAGAATTACGTACACAGCCACCGTTCGCCGCGCTGCTTTGGCGCTGGGTGCTGTGATGATGAACAGGAGCGCCATTATGCTCCATACAATAAATGATTCCATAGTCAGTGCCCTCCGTGGCGGGTTTCAACGGCCCAAGCCTTGATTGCTTCCCGCTCGCGCGCTGCGCGCATAACGGAATAGCGACTGTACAGACGCAGCAAGTAGGACTTGCGGCGCTTGCCGTTCTTTTCGATGTCAAGAGCGTCAAATGCTTCCGTCTCAGACATTTCGTTCGCTGCGGCTTGCAGCTCTCCCCATGTCATATCGGTCGGGAAATATTTCACGTCTTTACTGCTTTCACCCATCATAACTACTCCCGAAAAGAAAAGGGCGGCTGTGCAAGCCCGCCCGGTTAATTAGTACTTACCGCCCTTCTTAGCTGGCGCTTTGGCTGCTGGCTTTGCCGCCTGCTTGATCGGAATGACGCGCTTGCCGCCGCGTGCAGGCTTCTCTTCAGGCTCGAAGACTGGGTACGCATTGGCGATGGTTTTCTCCGCTTCCGCCACTTTCTTCTTCATGGCGGCGTACAGCTCATCATCGAAGTCAACCAGCTCTTCGAAATGGAACTGCACGCGGAACTGCGACTTCGCATCCGGCACGACTTTGATGCGAGTTACCACGCCGTAGGCAGGGCGTTTGATTTCGTCGCCCAGCGTGTTCTTCACGTAAGCCGACCAATTCTTGACGCTCATCACCGGCAGCTTCAGCATGCGCGCTTCAGCTTCCATCAGGCTGTCTGCGGATTCGATGGCGTCAGCAGACACGCACAGCAGGCGACGAACGTTTTTGCACGCCTTACCACGACCTTTGTCAGCACTTCCCCACTCGTTGTTAGGACAGCCTTCGCAACTGTCACTAACTTTGTTTGGGGCTTCTTCGTGCGGCACCATGTCTTTGTCCGTTTTGCCGAAAGCATAGCAAATCGGAGTAGCGGGGGCGCTTGGGTCGTAGTCGTCTTCGTACAACTGATTTTCGTGAACTGCAGCCAGCACAACCACACACAGTTCGTTGTCGTCAATCGCGTTGTCGTCAACGGAAAGGATGCCACCTTTTACGGAAATGGATTTGAAGCTGCCGGTAACTTGTTCAGTTTCGGCTTGCGCCACGGCAGCCCCTGCCATTTCCTGTTCCCACAGGGTCAGGGCGGTGGAGGTCGATTTCTTCGCTGCGGCTGGTTTTTTCGTTGCCATACACTTACTCCTTAATTGCGAATTAAATTCGCGTCACTGGTTACTTGGTTTGGGTTCGGAGATACTTCTTGCTCCGCTCTCCGTGGCGGAGTAAGCTTTACCTCTCCAGTTCCAGGCGCTCCAAAAGATCAAGGAGCCTGTCACGAATTCTTCGCGCCGAGTGAATGGCGCCGTTTATTTCACCTCCCAGCGGAGTGTGGGTGGGTGGACGAATTTCTTCATTCGTGCCATCGGCTATTAGCGTCGGGCAGCGAGTCACCGCACGCAGACCATTCTCCAATCGAGTCGTGATGTCAGCTAAGTCGTCGAACTCGCTGTCAAGCTGACGCATAGCTTTGGCGATTTCGCCGGTTGGCGCTTTGAGTGGCTGCTCTTCGCCGAATTGCGATTTCTGCCGCATGATCGCCGCGCCAGAGTATGACCCAACGTGGTTTACACCGCCAGAGTGCGGGCCAGGGGAGCTTCCGCCACCACCGCCGCCTGTGCTGGTAGAGCAGTTCCCACCTCCGCCGCCAGCGTAACTACCGACACCGCTTGTTCCGTTGCCTCCGGTAAAGCCGCCGCTCATTGCGCGCCACCTTCCGGCTCCGAGGCGTGAGCCGCTTCGGACGGTTCGATGATCTGCGAAGCGATGAACGATGGCTCGGCGTCGATTTCTTTGTCGGCGCGCGCGATGGCGGCGGCATCAGAATATTTGTCCGGGTAGCGCTTGCTCAGTTTGGCAACGTTCGCTTCCAGGATTTCGGACAGTTCGAACTCCAACGCCCCGGCCAGCGCGTCCAGCGCCATGAAGAATGTCGACAGCGCGGTGCGCATAGCTTCGATGTCCAGCGGCTTGTCGTAGTAACGGTGCGCTTTGGCCAGCGTGCCAACTTTCTCAGCCGCTGCGCAGTACTGCAACGTCAGGTAAGCGACGACAGGCACTACGCCGTTAGCGCTCTGGGTACGCTGAATGCGAGCCAGTACGCTGTCCAGTCCTTCTGGCTCCACGCCCACAGCGCAAGCGGTGTAAATGCCGAACCATGCGCCGTCGCCCAATTCTTCACGGATATTTTCACGGTCGCAGGTCAGGGTTGCCATCAGCTTGCAGACGGTTTCCGCCACTTCCCCAGCTTCGGTGCAGCAGCCCATGGCACCGTGGGCAATCATATCCTCCTCACGCATAATTTTGGCAGTGCGCATAGCCAGTGGTGCGAATTGTTGCAGATTCATTTTTGTTACTCCGTAATGTATTTGTGAATTGAAATTTCTGCTGCCCAATCGGGCGGTGTGCGTCGTGTGTAAATTAACGGCCCAAGCTTCTCCTTTCTGTAATAGCTTTTATAGCACTCTGAAACATCGTCGCTCAGATACTCTGACGGTACAATCGCAGGAGCGTCGCACCAAGTGTCAAGTGTAGCGCGCAGACTCGGCGGAACGACTTCAAGCGCGCGCAGCACTGGGGTGCATGCGTGGATACGATCGAAACGATACGTGTACTCGTCCAGCAGCGCCATCCCCAGCCTGTAGAGCCAGTCGTAGTTCCCGCCATACAGCGCCGCCCAATGAACCGACGGATGCGCCGGGTATTTCGGAGCATACACGCGGTTGTCAGCTACTGTGCTGATCAAGTGCTTCAACTCACGGTAAGGGGTGGCATCCGTATGCCAGCCCCAGTCCAGGACAACTTGAGTGCTATGCTCCTCAGCCAGCGCAGAAGCGTGCCAAACCGTAGACAAAATCTGAGCCGTTTCAATCAGCATTTTCGAGACGTGCTTATCGCAGTGCATACGAGCTGCTTCCACAGGGTCGTCGCTGAAATAAAGCACGTTCAAATACTGCTCAGGGTTTTTGTAGTAGTCTAGCATAGCGTTCAGTGCTTAGTGACCGGAGTTTCTTGCGTGGACAAGTAAGAGTCCATTTCTTCGTTGTGCGCACGCATGATGGAGACCATGACTTCCCAATCGCTTTTCGCCAATTCCGGATTCACCATGCCGGAAACGATCATGCTGTCCATAGTCGCCGCCACCTGCCCCGGCAACTCCAGCATAAATTGCTCAATTACGCGCACTTGCTCGGCCAGTTTGTGAGCAGACTCATTAAGGACTTCCTCCCGTTTCTGGCAGTGAAATTGCACTTCGTCAGTGCCGCTGCACGCCGCCAGATAGAACAAATTGGCCAGCAGCGCACGCTCTGGGCTGATCCCATGCTCTTCTTGGGCGATACGGATCAGCTCCTCGTATGGAAGCTTGCTTCTCAGATAAGGCATGACGCCCCCTTAGATTTTGTTTACGGACAGAGTAACGGCGTTGAAGGTGCCGACGCCCGGAACCTTCTTGCCAGCGTCCCAGATTTCCTGAATGGCTTTGGCATTGACGGCGCGGTTCATCAGAGCGAACGACCCTTTGGTGCGGTTTTTCGCCACGTGAGCGTAGAAGGCTTCCCAGTCTTCTACGATTGGCTTTGGCTTGGTGACAACGCTGACGCGGCACAGCTTACCGGCGATGCCAGTGGCGTCCGATTTAGGAATGGCTGCGATCAGATGTTCTTTGAGCTCGTTCTCAAACTCCTGCGTTGCGTCGGCCTGACGTTGCAGAGTTAAGCGAGCTTCACGAGTTTGGAAGTAGAGGTCAGCGGCTGCTGCGATGGATTTTGGAATTGCAGGTTTTTTGGCTTTCGTTGCCATGGTTTGTTGCTCCCGTTAAGTTGACTGGTTACTTGAAGTTTCCGGAAGTTCTACCACCCGCTTCCGGCGTCGGGTATTTCAATTTTGCCGCAACAATTGCAGGATTGCAAGCGCTATTAAAAATCTATAGGATCACGGAAACCTAGGAACGTAGGAAACCGTGGCTTATCCTTGGAGCCGGTGGGGAAATAACGGTATTTCACAATCTGGCCCAGATGCTCTTCTTTACGAATCCAAAGAGATTCGCGCAAGATGTCCTCGAATCCAGTGCCTACGTTGAACTCCACGCCTGTCTTCAGGTCACGAACGATAAACGCGCCCAGCTTCCCGGTGCCGCTCTTGTTAGCATTGTGCGTGCTGCGCTTCGTTC
>Ga0307406_10002046_pt1 | contig 11016 bp, 9 predicted proteins | sample 322Cmetagenome_3_FD_203706 | JGI IMG/M metagenome (GOLD analysis project Ga0307406, IMG submission 203706) | Maize rhizosphere microbial communities from greenhouse at UC Davis, California, United States - 322HYB-C-2 | ecosystem: Host-associated > Plants > Roots > Rhizosphere > Soil | place... | reverse complement strand
AACCCAGACTCGCTTTGCGCGCGGGCAGGTTGATGTTCGTGGTGAATCCGAGCGCATTGATCGCGTACCGCGCGGAGGCCTGCTCTGCGGTAATGCCCGGACCACCCTTATCCGTCATCTGTCGCTGCTCGTAGCCGACGAGCCCTAACTGTAAATGGGTGTCCGTCGTGAGCGCGAAGGTGTGCGTGAGCGAGTAGTCCAGGTCGAACGTGTCTCCCGGTTCGATCTTCGTCCCTTCCTGTGTACCGTGAAACTCGTACATCTCGAACGCAGTTACGACCGTTCGCTTGTCGCTCGTTAGGTAGATGGTTTGTCCCGACGCGGCCATGTTGGTCCAATACCCGGTGCCGACATTATTGCTTGCTCCGGCGGCGAATCGGCCAGTCGGGGCGAGAAAAGCATAGACCGCCTTGATCCTGACGCGAGGCTTCTCCCAGCCCAGAATGATGGGCTGAATGTACGAGTCGGCGTACCCACCGCCGCCGCTCGCGGCACCGCTCGTTTCCGTCGTCATGAGTTGTTCGCGAACGCAACCGTTGCGGACGTCGCAAACCGAGCACCGCCGAGAATCGGCTTTCGACTCGCTCAGTAGAACGTATTCAGGTCGAGTATGACGGAGTTACTGATGGTGCCAAGCACGTCGCCATCCGCGCCTCGCGATTCATCGCGCGAGTAGAGGATGAAGAGGTTCAAGTACGTCACCCCCTGGGGCCGGGGCGGATCCCGAATTCGTGGCGTTCATGCCAAGCGGATACACGCCTCGGTTCTGAGCCCACGCCGAGTTGAACACCGCGAACACGAGGGCGGCGATCTGTAGCGAACGAACACGGATCACGAAGGCACAACATAGCCGAGCGGATCCATTTGCTTGTAGTTGGACCTCAGGGCGAGCTAGAGGAGTCGCAGAGTTCGGTGATCTCGCGGATGCCCGGTGCCGCCGAAACCACGATCGGGGCGCGAGGCGAGCACCCCAGCGCCTAACGTCGTACCCGAGCTAACCCGCGCGCTCCGCCGGCTGGTAACACTCGGCACACCACGAGATCACCGTCTCCTCCAGCGCGCGCTCGTCAGCGCTCGCGGGGTGACCAACCAGACCCGCCTCGCGCAGCGCCTCCTTCAGGTCGATGACCACTCGCGAGTTGGGCTCGCCGGCAAGTCGCGCCGCGTTGACATATGCGCACACCACTTCGCGCAGGGCCTCGACGTCAGGCGGACGCGGGCCCGCGTTGCGGAGCACGGCCACCAAGGAGCGTCGCTGATTCCAATTCGACGGATCGCCGCTGCGACCACGGCTCTCGGTGCCAAACGGCGCGCCGCTGCCCGCTCCCTCCCACTCCGCGGCAAGCCGGCTGAGGTCGACGAGCTCGAACGGCTTCGAAAGAATGCAGCAGCCGGTCGCCCGAAGCGCCTGATTGCCATCGGAGTCGACGCTCCCTGTCAGGAACGCAACTCGTCCGGCGAGCCGGGGGTGGTTCACCGTGATCCACTCGAACAGCTCCATGCCACTGCCGTCGCGAAGGCGCACGTCGAGAAGCGCCCCGACGAGATCGTCGCGGGCGTCGAGCGCGAGCTTCGCCGCCTGGACGCCGTCGGTCGACACGACAGCGAACCCGAACGCCTTGAGCGCCTGGCGCACGATCTCCCGAAGCGCTGGCTGGTCGTCGACATGGAGTATGGCCACTCACCGCTACCTGTTCGGTCCCGGCACGCCCAACGCACAGTTCATACCCGCGTCTAGGGGCACTCCCCGATAATGGACCACCACATCGTCTGACCCTCTGTCCTGGGTATGGCCTGACGCATGCAACCCGCTCCGGACCGTGGCCCGCGCGACTCGCGGCGAACGATGGAAACCAGCTCCTTTTCCAGCGCCCTCATTCAGACCCATCCGGTGCCTGACCACCCGGATCAGTTCGAGATAGCGGCGCAGCTCCGGCACCGCTTCTACGAGATCGGCGGGCGGTTTCTGCTCACCGAGCTCAAGGCCGGACTTGCCCTCCTCGATGTTGCCGACACGAGTCAGAACGGCGCGTTCAACGAGCGCCGTTGCGCCCTTGCCCTGGAAGCGTACCAAGTGGTGGCCGATCGGATCGCGCGGATCTGCACTGACGCTTCTCCGCTCACCGTCGCCGAGCGCAGCCGGATCCGTCGCCTCCACCGGCAGCTCGGGAACCGTCTGGGCCGCCAGCCACACGGCGCCTAACGCGGCTGTGACTGGCGAGTGGCGCCGGCCGCTGGTGCATCGAGGTGCGGCGCGGCTACCACACGGGCGACCGACCCGAAGCGTGACCCGCACTCTTCCGCACACGTCGCATCGATTGTAGTGTCAGGGTCCCCGAGACCCGGTCACCTTCAACCCGTGGCGCTCCGGCCCGTGAAGATTCCCCGCAAAACCATACGCTACGAGTGCGTCGGCGGCCCGCGTGATGGCGACCTCGTGCTCATCCAGCGGACCAAGCATCAGGTGCGGCTCGACGGCGCGCTCTACGAGGTGCGGCTGTGGGCGAAGATGGACGAGCACGGACAGCGACTGCTGTGGAAGCGCGAAGCGCTCGTGTGGGAAGGACTGCTCGTGAGCGATTCTCCTCACCAGCCGACCACCGAACCCTCTCCACCACAACCGGTTGACTGGCCTCCGCGGGCCGGCTAGGTTGCTTGCTCCGCCCGCCGGTTCGCAAAAGGGTAACCCATCGCAGTCGTTAGTCAGAGCGCGCGAGTTGGTTCGTTCGGCTCGCAGCCACCAGCGCTCGTGGCCGCCGACCCCGGGAGAGATGGCCGAGAGGCTGAAGGCACCGGTTTGCTAAACCGGCATAGGGGGTCAACCCCTATCGAGGGTTCGAATCCCTCTCTCTCCGTCGACATTCCGCTCCAGCAAGAGGTGTCAGGATCGCAATGCCGATTTGCTCGGCGGCGTCCGGACACCTTTTTCTACTCCCATGGCCAAGTCGCTCCCGACTCCGCTTCGCGTTCGCTTCGCCCCATCACCGACTGGCTATCTCCACGTCGGCGGTGCGCGCACGGCGCTTCACAACTGGCTCCTCGCGCGCAAGTACGGGGGAACGTTCCTGCTTCGCATCGAGGACACCGATCGCGCCCGCAGCACCGACGACAGCACGCGCGCGATCTTCGAGGGACTCGAGTGGCTCGGGCTCACGTGGGACGAGGAGGTCACGTACCAGGGTGCGAACCTCCCGCGACATCAGGCGGACGCGCAGCGGCTGCTCGACGCCAACGCCGTCTACCGCTGCTTCTGCACGCCGGCGGAGCTCGAGCAGCGCCGAGCCGAGGCCGAGGCTCGCGGCGACGCGTTCAAGTACGATCGCCGATGCGATCGCCTCGCCCCTGACGAGATTCTGCACCGCGTGGCCATGGGCGATGCGTTCGTGCTGCGCTTCCGCGTTCCCGACGGTAACACCGAGTGGGACGACCTCGTGCACGGGCAGATCACGTTCCCAAACAAGGACATCGAGGACTTCGTCATCCTTCGGTCCGACGGGACGCCGATCTACAACATGGCCGTCGTGTCCGACGACATCGACGCACGCGTGACCGTCGTGATGCGCGGCGACGACCACATCTCGAACACGCCGAAGCAGATCCTGCTGTACGCCGCGTTAGGCGCGCCGCTGCCCGTGTTCGCGCACCTGCCGATGATCCACGGCACCGACGGCAAGAAGCTCAGCAAACGGCACGGGGCGATGGCGGTGGGCGACTACCGACACCAGGGCATCCTGCCCAGCGCGATGGACAACTTCCTCGCGCTCCTCGGCTGGTCGCCGGGCGGAGACATCGAGGTCATGACGATGCAGGAGATGATCGAGCGATTCTCGCCCGACGGCCTGCTGAAGAAGGCATCCGTGTTCGATCTCAAGAAGCTCGAGTGGATGAATGGACAGCATCTCAACATGCTGCCGCTCGAGCAGATCGAGCCGCTCATCACGCCCGCGATCGTCGACGCGGGGCTCGCGACGCGAGATTGGCTCGCGGCGAATCGCGCGTGGTACCTGACGCTGCTCGAGCTGCTGCGCGTCCGATCGCGCACCGTGAGCGACGTGGTTCGTCAGGCCGCGCCCTATTTCGGCGACGCGGTGGAGCTCGATCCCGACGCGGTCGCGAAACAGTGGAAAGACCCGGTGACGTCCGAGTTGCTGGGCGACGCGCGCGGCGCGCTCGGCGGGACCGGCGACTGGAACGCCGGTCCGCTCGAAGAGGCGCTGCGGGGAGTGGCGGAACGCCGCGGCGTCGGTGCCGGCAAGCTGTTTCAGCCGCTGCGCGTTGCCCTCACTGGGTCGAGCGTCAGCCCGGGCATATTCGACGTGTTGATGCTGCTCGGACGCGACCGTTCGCTTGCACGAATCGACTCGGCGCTAAGGGAACTTGCGCGGTAAACACAAGGTTTAACTCGACAGGGGTCGTCCCCGTATCACCTTGTAGGGTGTCTGCAGCATATTGTCTGGTCGAGGTCGCATGCCGTTGACCGACAAACGTCACAAACCGTACATTTGGCGGAGAACGAGGGTCGCCGGGCAGGCTCATCGAGCCTCCCGGCGACCCGTTTTCCCGAGGGCCTCATGCCCGAACAGCAGCTGAGTACCATAGAGCGGCGGGTCTACCACTACCTGCTCGATTTCCTCGGCGAGCACACGTATCAGCCAAGCATCCGCGAGATTGGAAAACGTTTTCGCATCAAATCGACGAAGACGGTATCCGACATTCTGCAATCCCTCGCGGACAAGGGGTTCATCCAGCGCGATCCTGCCCGCTCGCGCGGCGTCCGACTGCTAGGGTATTCGACCGTCGGGCGGATGCAGCCCGTGCCGTTCTACGGGAAGATCGCTGCCGGGGAGCCCATGCTGATTCCGGAAAACCGGGACCGCTACATCACGCTCGACCGTGCGTTCGTACCCAGCGAAGACTGCTTTTTCCTTCGTGTCGCGGGCGACAGCATGATCGGCCGCGGCATCTTCGACCGCGACTTCGTGCTCGTGAATCCGTCGGCCCGCGCCAGCGATGGCGATATCATCGCCGCGCGCGTGGGCACCGAAGCGACCGTGAAGACGCTCCAGCACCGCGGGGCCACGATCGTGCTCGAGCCGGCAAACCCCGATGAGCGCGAGCTCGTGATCACGCCCGACGACGATTTCGCAGTGATCGGAACGATAGTCGCCGTGTTCCGGCCGTTCCATGATGCGTCCGACGAATCGGACGAAGCCGGCGCGCCGCCGACCTGACGCGTTAGGCGCGACCCTAGGGGTTCGACGAAGCGCCGCGATCGCGATCGACGGCCGAGATGGGCTTCGGCGCGCGATCCTTCTCCTGCTGCCGGTGCTCGCGCTCCTTTCGCTCGCGCAGCTCCTTCACCGCCTTGCGGAACTGCTCCTCGTTCATCGCGCGCTGCGACTGGTAGAGAATCTCCTGCCGTAACGACTCCGTCGCGCGATCGCGCTGCGCCGCAACGGGGTTGCCTTGCATGTTCAACGGGAGGAGCCCGAGCAGGACGTTGGGGATCGAGACCTTCCCCAGTCGGATGTACTGGTTGTCGATCCCGTACTTCTTGCCGTTCTTCTCGACGGTCCAGTCACCGCGCTCGAACTTGTTAGGACTGTACGCAACCGCGGCCGCAGAATCGCGAGCATGCTCGATATCTGCGGTGACGACGCTGTCCATGCGCTCGTGCGCCGACTTCGGCGCGCTCACGACCGGCGCGGGGGGTACCCAGATCCGCGGGTCGGAATACGAGGGCCGAATACCTCGGGTCGCTCCACCACGCCCGACCAGCGGACCATTCGCTTCGTCCTCGGTCGCGGGCGGCGGCGCCGCAGGTGTGACCGGCGGAAGTGTGGATGGCACCTCGGTGGGCGCTACGATCGGCCGCGGCGCCTCTCGCTTCGTCGGCGATTCAGGTCGCCCGTTTCCGCCGCTCCTGCCCGGGGTGTTCGTCGTCGACGCCTGCGGGAGCGCGAGGAAGCTGATGCGCTCCGGCTCGACAGGCTTTTCGCGGGAGGAGAAAAGCGAGGTGAACGGATACGGGACGAGAAGGATCCGGAGGAGAGCGATACCAACGACGACGTGGAGGACGATCGAGATGATCGCCGGCCCCGATAGCCGCCGTCGGCCCTGGGCGCCTGCCCGCTTGGGATAAGGTCGCCTGACCCCGCGTGCTACCGTCGCGCCCGTCGTCTCTTCGCTCAGCGTTCCCCCAGGATGTCCGCCCGGTCCGTGGTGGGCCGGTCGCCTGGCCTTATAGCCCGTATTGCGCACCGGTGTTCCCACGATACCTCCGACGCATCGCTTACGCCACTCTGCAACCCTAAGACTTTATACCGATGGCGCGGCTACAGGGTTTGTAACCATGCTTGCGCCCACGACTTCGACCTCGACGATATCCCCTTCGTCGAGCCTGCCCACCCCGGCTGGCGTGCCGGTCGCGATCAGGTCGCCCGGCTCGAGGGTCATGATCGTTGAAATGTACGAGAGGAGAAACGGAATGGAGAACGCCATATCGGCCGCTTTGCCGTGCTGGCGCTTTTCACCGTTCACACGCGTGACGACCTCGAGCTTCGCAAGCTCATCCGCGCTCATCGCGCCGACGCGAGGCTTTCCGACGGCGCAGAACGTGTCGAATCCCTTCGCGCGCGTCCACTGCCCGTCCTTCCGCTGAAGATCGCGCGCTGTCACGTCGTTGATCGCCACGATTCCGGCAATCGCCTGGATCGCGGTCGCTTCCGACGCGTGCCGAAGCCGCTGTCCCACAACGACGCCGATCTCACCCTCGAACTCCACCTGCGCTGATTGCGGCGGGAGGACGATCGATTCCCCGCCGTCGATGAGGCTCGATGGTGGTTTCAGGAAGATCAGCGGTTCGGCGGGCACTTCGTTTCCGAGCTCGCGCGCGTGCTCGAGGTAGTTCCTGCCGACACACACGATCTTGGATGGGCGTTGTCCGGTCATGAGAAACTGGGGACTGGGGACTGGGGGACTAGGCACTCGGTCGGGAGACCATTACTGGAGAGGAAGCCCCCTCCGTGCCAATAGCTTCCCTGCCGAGTCCCAGTCCCTAGTCCCCAGTCCCATCACTCGCTCGCATAGAATGCTTGGATCTGTCCCAGCACCAGCGGCCACGCGCCAACCAGGCGTCGCGCGGGAGGCAACGCATCGAGCAGTGTGCGGCCGTACGACTTGGAGATGACGCGCGGATCGAGCAAAACGATGACGCCGCGGTCGGTTGCCGTGCGAATGAGCCGGCCAAACCCCTGCTTCAGACGCAGCGACGCGTGTGGCAGCATGTACTCCCGAAACGCGTCGCCACCACGTCGCTCGATCGACTCGCAGTGCGCCGCGGTGACGGGCTCGTTGGGAACCTTGAAGGGCAGCTTGGTGATAACGAGGGCGCGCAGCGCGTGCCCGGGAACGTCGACACCTTCCCAGAAGCTCGCGGTTCCGACGAGCAGGGCGCGCTCGTTCTCTCGAAAACGTCGGAGCAGCGCGTCACGACCGTCGTCGCCGTGCACGAGCAGTGGCCATCGCCGTTCGACTCCTCGCGCGCGCAGCTCCGCGGCGACCAGGCGGACATCGCGGTGGCTCGTGGCGAGCACGAACATGCCGCCGTCCGACGCGGTCGCCACATCAAGCACGGCGCGCACGACGAACTGGATGTGCGCGGTGGCATCGACGTTAGGCGCCGGCGCGTTCGTCGGGATCGCCAGCCGCGCATGCCGGGGGAAATCGAACGGCGAGGGGTAGAGTGCCGTCGTCGGCTCCAGCTCGGGGTCGTCGAGACCGAGTCGCCGGCTCAGAAAATCGAAGCGCTGTTCCGCGGCGAGCGTCGCGCTCGTCACCACGGCCGTGCGCACGCGCCGGAACAGATCTTCCCGCAGCACTGGTGCGAGGTCGAGCGGAACGGACGTGACCGCGAGATTGCGGTCCTTGCCACGCACCTCGATCCAACGGACCGCCGCGCCCTCGTCCTGCTTGGGTTTGAGCGTACGTCGCAGCGCGTCGCCCGCGCTCTGGAGGCGTCGCGCGATCCCGCGCAGCTCGTTGAGCAGCGGCGCCACCGCTTCCGCCCGCGCCTCGTCAACCTCGAGCCGCTCGCGAACGACGCGCAGGCCCTCGTGCAGCAGCTCGATCTCGGCCAACAGCTCGTCGAGCGCCATCGCCAGCCCATTTCGCCAGATGCGGTGCCCCGTGAAATCATCCGTGAGGCGGAGGACCGGAACACCACTCTCGTCGAGCAGCGTCGAGAGCAAGTCGAAGACAAGCCCTGCACGATCGCGCGCGGCGAGCACGGATGGCGACAGCTTCGTGGCGGCGAGATCGAGGCTCGCCGCGCTGAGCAGATCCTTCCCCTCGGCGAGACGCGCCATGAGCGCCGGCAGAATGCCTTTCCCCGTTCGGTCCAGCCGCGCGAAGAGCCGCTGCAGCGAGCGTCGCGTCACCGTCGCGCCGAGGTGCGCGGCGGCAGCGTCTTCCATGTGATGGCCTTCGTCGACCACGAGCCGCGAGTAGGCCGGCAACACCGCGGCGTCGTCCCAGTTCTGCGAGACGCGGCGCACGGCGACGTCGGACATGAGGAGATGGTGGTTCACGACGATCACGTCGGCCTGCGCCGCCTTGCGGCGCGCCGCGAACAGAAAGCACTTGTCGTAGAACTCGCACCGCGCGCGATTGCACAGGTCGGGCTCGGCGGAGACCTCGTCCCAGAGCTCGGCGCGCGGCGGGGCCGGCATGTCGCTGAGCGACCCATCGGTCGTTCGCTCGGCCCACGCGGTGAGTGCCGCCAACTCGTTGCCTAACGACTCCTCGAACAGGGCGGTGCCGGTGGACACGGCTTGCTCGAGCCGCATCCGGCACACGTAGTTGCGCCATCCCTTGAGGAGCGCGAACCGCACGGGCTGATCGTCGAGCGCGCGCGCCAGAAACGGCAGGTCTTTGCCGACCAGCTGTTCCTGCAGGTTGATCGTGTTGGTGGACACGACCGTCCGCTCGCCGTTCGCGGCGGCCCAGCGAAGCGCCGGGATGAGGTAGCCCAGCGACTTTCCGATCCCGGTGCCCGCCTCGAGGAGCCCGACGCCGCCGTCGTTGTAGAGGTGCGCGATCTTCGCCGCGAGCTCGCGCTGGGCGGGCCGGTCCTCGTACTTGGGCAGCAGTCGCGCGATCGGTCCATCGGGCCCGAGATCCGCATCGATGGCATCCGTGTCCAATGGCGTGTCGGGGACCGTGCGCGGCACCTCGACGACCACGTACAGCTCGCGGGCATCGTTGTCGATGATCCCGAACCCCACGCCGTCGTCGTGCATCCGCGCGGCAACCGCGAAATCCGCGTCCGAAGGCTCGAGCCGCCCGGACGGGTGATTATGGACGAGCATCTCGCCGCGTTCCGCGAAGCCAGGCAGCGCGAGCACGCTCTCGACGTCCCCGCGCGACGCGACGCGTGCGGTGCGTACGACGCCCTCGTCATCGATGGTGCAGACGAAGCAGACCTCTCGCCCACCCGCGAGCCGGATGGCTGCGCGCATGGCCGCGGCGGGCGATGAAGCGAGGCGGGAGTGTTTGGGTTCGGAGACGGCGGACGGCGGCACGATCAAGAAGATAGCCTCCGCCCGAAGATTTCACGAACCGGCAGTTACGTCTTGAGAGGCTTTTTCTTGGCAGCCGGGAACAGGACGTTGTTCAGGATCAGCCGATAGCCCGGTGACGTCGGATGCAGCGCGAGGTCAGTCGGCGCGTTGCCGATGTTGTGCTGCGGATCTTCCGGATCGTGACCGCCGAGGAACGTCCACGAGCCCTTCCCATAATCGCCGTGGATGTACTTCACCCACGGCGCCCCTTCCTCGTACGCGAGCACCGTGACGCCCGGCTTGATGACCGCCTTGTTGAAGCTCGTCGTCACGCCATAGTAATCGGGGATGACCGTGCGATGATCCTGCACGAGCATCGTGGCGACCGGGTCGAACTTCGCGGAGAACGCGAACAGCGTGAACTGTCCGAGCGGCTGGCGGCGCGCCGGCACGTTCACCTGGTGCCCATCGATGTCGCTCATCGAGTTCGTGAACGGCGACTGCTCCACGTGCACGTCGCGGAATGCCATCGCGCGCTTCCAGTCCATCTTCGCGTCCACGTCTTCATCGATCGGCGTCCCGTCCGCATAGGCCGCGGCGATGTCCGCGTTATGCGCCGCGATCGCCAGCTCGAGCGTCTCGGTCGCCCCACACATGGCGAACAGGAACCCCCCGCCCTCCACGTATTGGCGGATGCGTTCCGCCACCGCTTTCTTGAGCGCGGGAATGGTGGCGAACCCGAGGCGCTTCGCCGCATCGAGGTTCCGCTCGCGCTGTTCGACGAACCACGGCGCGTCTCGGAACCCGAGGTACAGCTTGTTGAGCTGGCCGGTGAAGTCCTCGTGAAAGAGGTGCAGCCAGTCGTATTTCTGGAGGTCTCCGTTCATGACCTCGTCGTCCCACACGGTCGTGTACTCGATGCCGGCGTACCGAAGGGCCAGTGTCACGGCGTCGTCCCACGGCGGAGATTTCGGCGGTGTGTAGATCGCGATCCTCGGCGCCTTCTCCAGCGTCACCGCATCCATGTTCCCACTGGCGATCTCGGCACGGATCTGCGCCAGACGGCCGTTGTCGAGCGGCTCGAACGTTACGCCGTCGAGCGTCGCTGTCTTTCGAAGCTCCGGCCCGTCCGGCAGCAGGAACGACCCGCCCCGGTAATTGATGAACCACTCGGCGCGGTTCCCGGCCTTGAGCGCGTTGAAGGTGAGGCCGTATGCCTTGAGGTGATTCTGCTGCGCGTCGTCCATGGGGACGAGCAGGTGCTGCGCGCCGGCGGCACGCGCGGCGGCCGCGAGACTAACGAAGGCAAGCACGTACCGCGCCCGGCTCGTTAGGCAACGAAGCCCGGACCGCGCGACGCCGCGCCGATCAGACGATGGATGTGTCATATCGAGGGAACGCTCTGTCGAGCGAGGTCCAGCTCGCGCCGCGCCTGGGGCACCAGCGCGCTTCGGGG